>JAESGL010000068.1_pt1 | contig 68343 bp, 59 predicted proteins | sample 9269711 | NCBI WGS metagenome assembly JAESGL01 (sample SAMN14515918, study PRJNA621676) | algae metagenome | isolation source: Kastovskya adunca ATA6-11-RM4 and co-occurring heterotrophs from soil and... | place: Chile: Atacama Desert | collected 2011-06-27 | reverse complement strand
AGATGGACGACAAGCACGAGCCCAAGCGCTCGGCCGCCGAGATCGCGCTCACCGAACTGCACGCGGGCGGCAAGTTCAACCAGAACAGCTACAAGGTCTCGGGCGGCCTGCACGGCGTGGGCGTCTCCTGCGTGAACGCGCTCAGCAAGATGCTGCGCCTCACCGTGCGCCGCGACGGCAAGGTGCACCTGCTGGAGTTCAGCCAGGGCTTCGTGCAGAACCGCATCCTGGAGACGGTGAACGGCGTCGAGGTCTCGCCCATGCGCGTGACCGGCGAGACCGACAAACGCGGCACGGAAGTCCACTTCCTGCCCGACACCGAGATCTTCAAGGAGAACAACGACTTCCACTACGAGATCCTCGCCAAGCGCCTGCGCGAGCTCTCGTTCCTGAACAACGGCGTGCGCATCCGCCTCAAGGACGAGCGTACCGGCAAGGAAGACGACTTCTCCGGAGCGGGCGGCGTGATGGGCTTCGTGCAGTTCATCAACGCCAGCAAGAAGGTGCTGCACCCCAACGCCTTCCACGCCACGGGCAGCCGCCCGGCCGAGACCTACGGCGGCATCCCCGGCACCGAGATCGGCGTGGAAGTGGCCATGCAGTGGAACGACGGCTTCAACGAATCCGTGCTCTGCTTCACCAACAACATCCCGCAGCGCGACGGCGGCACCCACCTGACCGGCCTGCGCGCCGCCATGACGCGCGTCATCGGCAAGTACATCGAGCAGAACGAGATGGCCAAGAAGGCCAAGGTCGAGGTGAGCGGCGACGACATGCGCGAAGGCCTGTGCTGCGTGCTGTCGGTGAAGGTGCCCGAGCCCAAGTTCAGCAGCCAGACCAAGGACAAGCTCGTTTCCAGCGAAGTGCGCGCGCCCGTGGAAGACATCGTCGCCAAGGCCCTGACCGACTACCTGGAAGAGCGCCCCAACGACGCCAAGATCCTCTGCGGCAAGATCGTGGAAGCCGCGCGCGCCCGCGAGGCCGCGCGCAAGGCCCGCGAGATGACGCGCCGCAAGGGCGTGCTCGACGGCATGGGTTTGCCCGGCAAGCTCGCCGACTGCCAGGAGAAAGATCCGGCGATGAGCGAGATCTACATCGTCGAGGGCGACTCCGCCGGCGGCTCCGCCAAGCAGGGCCGCGACCGGAAGTTCCAGGCCATCCTGCCGCTGCGCGGCAAGATCCTGAACGTGGAGAAGGCACGCTACGAAAAGCTGCTCACCTCCAACGAAATCCTGACGCTCATCACCGCCCTGGGCACCGGCATCGGCAAGGCGAGTGCCGACGGCACCGGCAAGAGCGGCGCCGACGATTTCAACGTGGACAAGCTGCGCTACCACCGCATCATCATCATGACCGATGCCGACGTGGACGGCGCGCACATCCGCACCCTGCTGCTGACCTTCTTCTACCGCCAGATGCCCGAGCTGGTCGAGCGCGGCCACATCTACATCGCCCAGCCGCCGCTCTACAAGGTGAAGAACGGCAAGGAAGAGCTGTATCTGAAGGACGGCCCCGCGCTCGACACCTTCCTGCTGCGCGTGGCCCTGCGCGACGCCAGCGTGACCACCGGCGGCGACCAGGCCCGCACCCTCGATGGTGAAACCCTCGGCACCCTGGCGCAGAAGCACCAGGTGGCCGAGGCCGTCATCGAACGCCTCTCCGCCTTCATGGACCGCGAGGCCCTGCGCGCGATCGCCGACGGCGTGGCACTCAACCTCGACACCGTGGAAGACGCCGAAGCCAGCGCCGTCGCCCTGCAGGCCAAGCTGCGCGAACTCACCACCACCGGCGTGCCCGCCGAAGTGGCCGGCGAATTCGACGCCCGCACCGACAAGCCCGTGCTGCGCATCAGCCGCCGCCACCACGGCAACATCAAGAGCAGCATCATCACGCAGGACTTCGTGCACGGCGCCGACTATGCCGCCCTGGCCGAAGCCGCCCACACCTTCCGCGGCCTGCTCGGCGAAGGCGCCAAGGTGCTGCGCGGCGAAGGCGAACGCCAGCGCGAAGAGAAAGTCGGCGACTTCCGCCAGGCCATGGCCTGGCTCATCAAGGAAGCCGAACGCACCACCGCCCGCCAGCGCTACAAGGGCCTGGGCGAGATGAACCCCGAACAGCTGTGGGAAACCACGATGGACCCCGAAGTGCGCCGCCTGCTGCGCGTGCAGATCGAGGACGCGATCGAGGCGGATCGGGTGTTCACGATGCTGATGGGGGATGAGGTGGAGCCGCGGAGGGACTTTATTGAGACGAATGCGTTGAGGGCGGGGAATATTGATGTGTGATGGCAGACATCGGGCATCGGTTCAAGCCGGTGCCCGCCCTTCATACGCGGCCATCAGCAACGGTTTGACCTCCTCAAAATCCTTCATGGAGGTCAGCGTCACCTCCAGATTTCCGGTGCCCCAGTGACCGATGTGTGTGACATCTCTGGCGTTCTTCATTGTCGTTGTCACAGGGCCTGGGTCCAGGTGCAAATACAGCAGCACGCCCTTTTTTGCCAAGACTACAGTGGCAAGTTCTTGAGCCGCTTGAACGCCAGATAGAGCTTGAGCTCCTTGCGCAGCACATCGTCACCCAGCGAAGTTGTGTAGTCCTCCTGCGAGGTCAGCACCAGCTTCAAATCGGGCGGCAGTGTGCTCAGTTGCTCTGAAAAATTCTTGTCCGTCCCGCCTGAAGCTGGGACGGCTACTGCTGGCGCTCTGGTTCCCTTACTGACCTTGGTCTTGCTGACTGCGGCGGTACTTGCGTTGGCCAACTCAAACAGCAGCAGATCATCGCCGAATTGACGGTAGCGGATCAGCTCGATGTTGCGGTTCATCTGCCGTACCGCATGGCCATCGAACTTTGTGAAGTCGGCTGCAATGCACACCAGGCGCGGCGCACTCCAGTCGATGGCATCGGCCGCGGACTTTGCCCACCTTCTCCAGCACCAACCGCCTGAACTTGGCTTTGTGGATCATCAACCAGTCCAGGTGATACTGTCCCTGATTGACGACGTTCTCGCCTACCGAACATTTTTATTCGTTGATGAACGGGGAGTGGTCGTCGTCCAGCCCAGTGAGTCAATGCGCCCGCGTGCGTTTTACACGTGAAGTACTTCGAAGCCAGGAAACGAATGCCCAGAAAGGTACCCAGATTGGCATCGATCAGATTCTGCATCCACTTTTACAGGTCCGATGCCGTGCCCTGAAGTTCTGCGGCTTTGCCACTCAATGCGAAATAGTTTGATGTCACTCATGGCAGGTCACACTTTTAAAAGACAATCTGCGACAAGGGCCCAATGTAATGTTCGTGCAATCAAGGTGCGGTCTGGAAATAGGGGGTAGGGCGGTTGGATTGGTCGTGATGACAACTTGTTGAACGGTCGAAACCTTTTCCCCTTCCACACCCGTCGTCATGCTGAAAAGACGGTTGCACACTTAGGTCTAAATTAGCCTCATGCGGCTTATGCGACTGAATTTTGTGCTCCAATAACAACCCTTTACATGATCGTTCGCTGGCAGTCCTGCGTACCCGGAGACAGGCAGGCGGCGCCCGTGCCAAGCGGGTCTCTTCCGCAAACAACGGTTCTACGGTCGCACTGGCGACTGACCAGCCCTCACATCCATGGCGTTTCACCCAGTCTTTCTTTCCGTCGTCTTTGTCGTCCGCAACCAAGCTGACGAATTGCTCGCCTTGCTCACCGACGCGACAACACGACTAGGCCCGCAGGTAAGCGACTACGAAATCATCGTGGTCGACAACGCGTCGGACGACAACAGCGTCAGCGTGTTGAAGTCGCTCACTCGGGAAGCCGGATTGCCCAATCTGCAGGTCTACGCTCTGACCAAGGCAGTGGACATGGATACGGCATCCTGGGTCGGCCTGGAAAACGCCTTGGGTGATTTCGTTGCCGTGGTCGACACCGCCGCAGACGACCTGGCCTTTCTGCCTACCATGCTTGATCAGGCGGTGCGGGGCGCCGACGTCGTATTCGCCACCAACCAGCAGAAGCTGCGCCACAGTATCAGCTACGACGTTGCCTACGCGGTATTCGAGTGGCTGTACCTGCGCTTCAACGGCATTCGCCTAGCTAAGGAGGCGCCGCAATACCGCATCCTTAGCAAGCGGGTGGTCAACTTCCTGCTGCAGCATTCACAGCCGGCGATGAGCTACCGGCACCTGCCTGCCACAGCAGGATTCGCCCGCGTCAACCTCAGCTACAGCGCGCCGCCCAGGAGCAACCGCGTGCGCAAGCTGGCCGACAGCATCGACCGCGGTGTGCGCCTGCTGGTATCTACCACCCGTGCGCCGATGCGGCTCGTCACGTCGCTGTCGTTGTTCGGTACCGTGGCCAACCTGCTGTACTCGGTCTACGTTATGGCCGTGGCGCTGACCAATCCGCACGTGGCGCCGGGCTGGACCAGCATGTCTCTGCAACAGTCGGGCATGTTTTTTCTCATCTCGCTGGTGCTGCTGGTGCTGGGTGAGTACATCCTGCACATGGCCAGCCTGTCGAGTGAGGGGCCGCTCTACCACGTCGGCCAGGAGTTCACCAGCGCCCGCGTGACGCGCCGCGAGAAGCTCAACATTGAGGAAGTGGTGGCAGCCCAGCCAAAATCTGAGTGGATGGCGCAGAGTTGAGCGTCGCGATGCAATCCTCTTCCACGGCATATGACGCGATTGTTGTCGGCGCCGGTTTTTATGGCGCTGCCATCGCCATCTATCTGGCGCGGCAGCGGGGCATGTCCCGCGTGCTGCTGGTGGAACGCGAAGGCGCCCTGATGCAGCGTGCGTCGTACACCAACCAAGCGCGGGTGCACAACGGCTACCACTACCCCCGCAGTTTTACCACGGCCTACCGCAGCCGTATCAATCTCCCGCGCTTTGTGCAGGACTGGCCGCAAGTAGTACGCCAGGACTTCACCAAGCTCTACGCCATTGCGCGCCGCAATTCGAAGGTCACGGCACGCCAGTTCGAGCGCTTTTGCCGCGACATCGGTGCACGTATCGACAAGGCATCCCCGGCGCTGCACGGCCTGTTCGAGCCGCGCCTGATCGAGCACGTTTTCACCGTCGAGGAATATGCATTCGACACCACGCTGCTGGCAGCGTGGGCGAAGAAAGAGTTGTCTGAGAGCGGTGTCGAGATCCGGCTGGAAACCAGCGTCAAACGCATCTTGGCGGGCCCTGATCGCAGCGTGACGGCCTGCATGGCAGCCAAGGCCAGTACGGAGGAGGCCATCACCTGTCGCTATCTCTTCAACTGCACTTATGCCGCGCTGAACCAGTTCGGTGGCGACTTCCCCGGCACACGCAGTCCGCTTAAGCACGAAATCACCGAGATGGCGCTGGTGCAACTGCCGGCGGCGCTCAAAGGCCTGGGCGTGACCGTGATGGACGGCCCCTTCTTCTCAGTCATGCCGTTTCCGGCGCGCCGGCTGCATACGCTGTCGCATGTCCGGTATACGCCGCACCTGCATTGGAACGATGAAAGCAACCTCAATCCCTACGACCGGCTTGACGCCTATGATCGCCAGACCCGGGTAGACCGCATGCTGCGCGACGTGGCGCGCTACATGCCAGCCATCGCACAGGCACGTTATGCGGATTCCCTGTTCGAGGTGAAAACCATCTTGGTTAAAAACGAAGGTGACGACGGCCGCCCCATTCTTTTCGAAAAACATGAAAATATACCCGGTTGCTATTCAGTACTTGGCGGCAAAATCGACAATATATACGACGTGATCGAAAAACTCGATTCCGAGTTTTTCGACTTACCACCCATAGCCGCAATGGCGGGACAATCAACATGACTAACGCGCTGATCGGATATAGCGGATTCGTGGGCTCCACCCTTCTTAAGCAAGGTACTTTTGAAGACCTCTACCGGTCCACCAATATTGCCGACATCGGAGGAAAATCATTCGATACGGTGGTGTGTGCCGGAGCGCCGGCGCAGAAATGGCTAGCCAATAAGGACCCCGATGGAGACCGCCAGAAAATCGACGGGCTCATTGCCAACCTCGACACAATTAAGACAAAGACTTTTGTGCTCATCAGTACCGTAGACGTTTTTGGTACGCCAGTCGGCGTGGACGAAAACACTCCGGTGGAAGAGACCGGCCTGCATGCCTATGGATTGCACCGCCGTATGCTGGAGAAATTCGTCAAACAAAAATTCGAACGGCATTTGATCATGCGCCTGCCCGGACTGGTGGGGCCGGGTCTACGCAAGAACGCCATATTCGACTTTCTCAATAACAATAACACCAGTGCGATCGACAGCCGGTCAAAATTCCAGTTCTACCCAATGGTCAACCTGTGGTTCGACATCCAGACCGCACTGCAGGCCGATTTGCAACTGGTGCATATGGCAACCGAGCCGATCAGCATCGCCGCCATTTCGCAGCAGGGTTTCGGGCGGCATTTCGATAATGCCGGTGCCGGTACGCCGGTACTGTATGACATGCATAGCCGCCATGCCGGAATTTTCGGGGGCCAAGGCAATTACCAGTACACCATGCGTGACCAGATTCAGGCGGTTCGTTCTTACGCGCAATCCGAACCGCTGACGCGGAAGGCGGCAGCATGAGGCTGGCCATTTCGAACATCGCCTGGGAACGGCACGACGACGTAGCGATGTCCGCGCTACTCAACAGTCAGGGCGTAGACGCTATCGACATTGCGCCTGGCAAATATTTCCCGCAACCTGCGAGCGCAACGGAGCAAGACATTAAAGCAGTCAAGGCTTGGTGGGCGGACCGGGGCATTGCCGTTACCGGCATGCAGGCCCTGTTGTTCGGCACCACCGGACTGAATGTTTTTGGATCCGCCGAATCGCAGGAAGCTCTGTTAAAACACCTGGACGGCATATGCCGTATTGGTGGCCTGCTACACGCGACACGTATCGTTTTTGGGTCACCAAAAAACCGTGACCGATCCGGCCTGAACGACGCCGATGCGATGGACAAGGCCACGGCCTTTTTCCGTAAACTGGGCGACAGCGCCGCGCGCCACGGGGTGATGATTTGCCTGGAGCCCAACCCCGCCCGTTACGGCGCCAATTTCATGTGCACCGCTGACGAAACCGCCACCGTCGTCACCGCCGTGGCGCATCCGGCAATTCGTATGCAGTTGGATACCGGAGCGCTCACCATCAATGGCGAGAACGTCAACTGCGTGCTGCAGTCACACGCCAAAATCATCGGCCATATCCACGCGAGTGAGCCGGACCTGCTGCCGCTTGGCGATGGCGGTACGGCGCATGCCACCATGGCCCATGCCATCAGCCGCCATATTCCGGACCACTTGGTCACCATCGAAATGGTCGCCACCAAATCGGAACCTCCATTGCTATCGGTCGCCCGCGCTCTGCAGGTTGCCAAGTCCACCTATGGCTCTGCCATCGAGGGCGTGGCATGAAGTGGCTCATCCTGACTCTCGGCATTCTGTCGAATGCATCTGCCAGCGTATTGATCAAGGTAGCGGTGCAGCCGCCCTTGAAGTTTCCTTCGTTCTCCGATCCGGTAGCGGCGCTACGTAACTGGCCTTTCTGGCTGGGCCTGGGCCTTTATGGTGCAGCCTTCCTGTTGTACGCAGCGGCGTTGGCGAAGTTGCCGTTGAATGTTGCCCACCCCATCCTAACAGCCGGTGCCGTCGCGATGGTGGCGCTGTCCTCGGCCCTGATTTTCCGCGAGCCTTTTCCCTGGACCACCAGTGTGGGTATTGCCCTGGTGATCGCCGGGGTTGCCTTCATTACTGCGCGTGGCGCATAGATTTTTAATTCACCGTGAACCATTCCCTCGAACCGTCGGTACGCGCTACTTGGCAAGTGCCCAGCTACTCTACCACTTTTTGGCAAGGACGCCGACATCCGTGGTGTGTCGTTATTCCCCTGATCAACGAGGGCGAACGCATCAAAAGCCTCCTTGCCAGAATGCAGATGGTAGGTATAGCTGGACTTGCTGACATCATCATTGTGGATGGAGGAAGCACTGATGGCTCCCTTCAACCGGACGCATTGAAAGCCCGGGACGTGCGCGGGCTACTGGTCAAGACAGGTCTCGGCAGACTGAGCGCGCAATTGCGCTGCGCATATGCCTTTGCACTGGATGAAGGTTACGAGGGCATCGTCACCATCGATGGCAACGACAAGGATGATCCTGACGCGATCGGCCGCTTCATCGAGGCACTGCAACAAGGATTCGATTTTGTGCAGGCTTCCCGTTTCTTGCCAGGAGGTGTAGCCGAAAACACCCCTAAGTCGCGTGACTTGGCTATTCGTTTGATTCACGCGCCCCTGCTGAGCCTATCGTCGGGATTTAAGTGGACCGACACCACCCAGGGTTTTCGCGCCTATAGCCGGAAAATGCTGCTAGACCCTCAGGTGGCGCCGTTCCGCGACGTTTTTAGTCATTATGAGCTGCTGGCTTACCTGTCCCATCGCGTGCCGCGCCTGGGATATCAGTGTATCGAATTGCCGACGGTGCGTCGTTATCCCAAGGGTGAGGTACCGACCAAGATCAGTGCCTTTTCCGGCAATCTGGCTGTTTTCAGAACTTTGGTGCATGCATGCATGGGAAGGTTTGATCCGAAGGAAGCTGCGTAATGGGTTCGACTTTTGACAAAACCGGACGCCGGTTTGTTATGCTGGCGCTCGTCGGCACAGCCCTGATCATGGGCTTCAACTTCTATACTGCTCACCATGTATCGGCAGTGCTGCCGATCGTGGATGGATGGGCCGTGTGGGATCGCGTGCTGCGCCTGAATGCCCACGAAATCACATGGTGGGATTATCTTTTTACCCCGCATGGTGCGCATCTGCATTCCGTCGTCTATCTCATTGCTTGGTGGGATTATCGCTTCAGCGGCGCGGACCAGCAGTTGATGCAATTGTTCTCGTTCAGTGCCGTCGCGCTGTTCGCTGCAGCGGCCAGCTGGCTGATGTGGAACTGGGGGACCTTGCAGCAGAAGCCACTATGGCTGCGCGTCTTGGCGTGCGTGGCGACCGCTGCACTGCTGACCAGCGTGATTGATTTTGAAACGTTGCTGCAACCTTTCCAGGTTGTTTTGAGTGTTTCCCGACTTTTTTACTTTGCGCTACTTGCAGCCATCGTTATCGGCTTGGCGTACCGCAAGCCTGTGCTGTATGCCCTAGCGATCGTTGTCTCCATGGTGGCGGTCAGTTTCCATGGGTCGGGCTATCTGTTTGCCGGCTTGGTTGTTGTGGCGCATTTAATATTGGTCCGCAAGCCGGCTGCGTTTATCACCGCGCTGCTGCCGTTGATCGCCGTGTTTGCCATTCAGAAAACCTTTGCCAATGGCAGCGGTGAGTTGTCGCAGCTGGACAAAATCCTGACACCAAATGCCGTCCTTCCATTCTTGCGCGGCGCCAGTGCCTATTTTTCTATGCCTTTCCGGGCGCTTGAGGTGTTGCTGGGCATCCCTGGCATTGTGCTGCTGGGATTGGTCATGATGGTGATGACCGTCGGATTAACGCTGAGTGCGCTGCGTGCCGTTTTGCGCCGGACCTATGGCTTGGCGCTCTTCGGCACGAAGCTGCCGCCCGAGGCCGTAGCGGACCGGCGCACCACTGCAATTGCGGCCATGGTTTTTTTGACCGGGCTGTTCCTTTTGCTATCGGCAGCGGCCGCTGCCGTGTTTTGGATCGTGCGGACGGCGGCTGCCGAATCACTACCCGTTCACTGGATGGTGCTGGTCGCCACCCGCTATACAGCCTATTCCACTATCGCCGTGGTGATGCTGCTGGGTTATGCCATGACCTTCAGAAAATCGGTATGGAACGCCGGTATAGCGTTGGCGTCGGTAGCGCTAGTGGTGATTGCCCTGTGGCCAGCCATCCATGTCAACAAGATCTACACGGGCGACGATGATCTCAACCGTGCCGCCGCTGCGCTCTCCATTGGTATCTCGCCCCTGCACAAGGAGGCGGAAGCGGTGTGGCCCATGGCGGAGACTGACCGGTACTGGTCTACCCATCTGCCCAAGGCCATCGTGCAATTGCGGTTGGAGCAGAAGAGCGCCTGGAAGGATATTCCGCCTATGGGCGCCATTGTCGACGGGCCGTTAACTCCGTTGCCCGTGGCCCTAGTCCATGTCCGGACGCTGGATCGGCTTCCGCAGCGGTGCGGCCTGGGTGCCACTCTGCCCGCCGTGCCATCCCAGAGTTCGGCCAGTGCAATCGTGGCCATTGTGTCGGGCTCGCGCGAGGTCGTTGGGTATGCCGCCCGGATGCGACGCGAGTTCGAGCCAAACACGCGTCGCATCGACGGTTTCGTGCTGTGCGAAGCCGGAAAAATCGCCGAATCGTCCTTGTATATGGCAGACCTGCCCAGCCGCTGGCATGGCGGCACGGGCGTAATAGAAACACTGGGCTCTGCCGCTAACACCACGGATGTCACATGGCTCAATGGTGTAGCCAAGGGCTGGAGCGGCTTCTTCGTGGAGAGCACGCCCGAGGCCCTGAAAGCCTATGCTCCCGGCACGATGCTGAGAGTGCCCGACGGCCAATTGAAAGTTGTCACCAGGACAAGTGAAAGCGGTGCTTACCTTAATGTGTTTCTAGACGGCCCGCCAATCGACGGCAACGTCAACGGTTACCCGTATCGGATGCAACGGGTTCGCTGATGCCGTAAGGGGGCGGTCACGCGTCTTGCTAGTTACCGCCCGTGCTTCCGTATCTCCGTGACTATCGAGCCGGCCTGCGCCCCGGTTCCGTAGCCTACGTGGTGGGGCCCGCTTGACCATAAGCGTCTTAAGAGCGGCTAACACGACCTTTCTGGCTTTGTTGCCGCATCTTGTCGTACTACTCGTACTGCATGCGATGCGACGCCTAGCCAGAACCGCTTCGCTGGGTCGTGTTAGCCGCTCTAGAGAAGCTCTCTCTGCCGCCGCGTTGTCCTAGGCATCGCTTTTCCTGCTCACCAACATCGGGATGGTGAAAGTGAAGTTGCCCCGGTTTTGACGGACACCTTGCGCTGTAATCACCCACGAGCGTTCGATCACTCCTGCTTCGTCTGCTTCCAGATCCGGTCAGCACGCTCCCACGCAGCCTTGGCGGCAGGTTCAGCGTCCTTCCAGTTCAGGCGGCTCGATGCGCGGTGGTCGGTGTCCCAGCGGCGCTCCAGGTCGGTGCGGGCTTCGCTCCAATCGCGGCCGCCATCGATAACGCTCTGGTAGCCGGAGCGGTATGCCGGCGCATAGTCGTCGTAGTCGTAGGCGTCGGTGTAGTAGGGCTCGCGCGCATGGGCGTCTCGCCAGTAGGCGTCTTCGGTGGCGGGGTTGACGGCCTCGGCCGCACCGTTGCCGGCGAGGCCGCCGACGACGGCGCCGACCACCGCGCCCACGGCCGTGCCGACCGGCCCGCCGATGGAGCCTGCGGCTGCGCCGGTCACGGCACCCCCGGCGGCACCGACGCCGGTACCGATGGGGTGCGCCTTGGCCGCGTCGGCGACGGATTCGGTGGTGCTGTGGCCTTGGTTCGGGTGGTTCATGCTGTGCTCCTCGAATAGATGGGAAGTGAAGTGACATGCAGCGATGCATTCACTCAGTGCCACTTCATGGTGCACAGGCGTGGCGGGGTCCGGCGTAGGTCAAGCGCGCTTGGGGGCGCCGGTCGAGGCTAGCGGTCTGGCTGGCTGGCCGGCTGGCAATGTTCCTCAAGGCGCCCGGAAATCGCCGACCAGCCGCTCACGCACGTCGCCGGGCACAATCGCCCTCCCATGCGTTCCCCCATCTCCATTGTCGACGTCGACAACCCCGCCACCTGGACCCGCTACCGCGCGGGCCTGTGCACCACCTGCGCGGCCAACTGCTGCACGATGCCGCTCGAGGTGCAGTTGTCCGATCTGGTGCGGCTCGGGCTGGTGGATGCGTTCGAGGCGGAGCATGAGGAGCCGCGGCACATCGCGAAGCGGCTGCAGAAGGCGCGGCTGATCGACCATTTCAACCACAAGAACGTGGTGTTCACGATGGCGCGGCGGGCGAGCGGGGATTGCCATTTTCTGGACGCGGCGACGCGGCGCTGCACGGTGTACGACGTGCGGCCAGAGACCTGCCGGCTGCATCCGCAGAAGAAGAGCCCGCGTCCCGGCTGGTGTGCCTATGGCTCGGCCACCCAGGGGCAGCCCGGCGGTACGCGGCAGCGCTGAGCAAAACGTCGCATCGCAGAGCAGGGCGGATTGCACCCCCGTATCCGCTGTGCACGGAAGAGTTGCGGCCCTCATCCGTGCGCTTCCCGCCAGGCATGGCCGGGACCGTCCCTGTTGCCGATGGAAGCGGTGTCCTTTAAATTGAACGACAGAGGGAGAACGAGCGGAAAGAGCATGCACGGCGCCCGTTGAGCACGGCAGCGCAGGCCCTTTCCCGCGCGACAGCGGCCCTCTGTGCTCTGCCGCAAGGGTTTTCCGTGGACTTCGAAGGTCCCGTGGCCGGCAGGGCGCGAAGAAATTCCGCACATTCCAAAAATCACGACAAGGCCTGCTCCATGTACCCCACCTCTTTTTCCTTCGGGCCACAGCACCCCTGGCTGGCCACCCTGGCCGCGTCCGCGGTCGTGCTGGCGGCACTGGCCAGCGCGCCCTCCGTGCGGGCGGCGGACGTCAGCATCACGCTGCCGCAGGGCGGCGGGTTCAGCGTGCGCAGCAGCACGGCGGAGGAGCGCCTGCGGGTGCAGACCGATGGCGCGGTGCTGCTGCCTGCGCTGCCGGCCGCGCCGCAGCAGGGCCAGCTGACCTGTTTCGACAGTGCGTCCGGACGGCTGGGAGGTTGTTCGCCCGCGGCCACTTCGGGCCTCGCGGGGACACCCGGTGCGACCGGCCCGGCGGGTGCGACCGGGGCCACCGGGCCCGCAGGGGCGACGGGGGCCACGGGGCCGGCGGGCGCGACCGGGGCCACCGGGTCGGTCGGCCCCACGGGTGCGACGGGGGCCGCAGGGTCCGCCGGTGCGACCGGGCCCCAGGGCCTCCAGGGAATTCAAGGTCCCGCCGGCGCGACGGGCCCGGCCGGCGCCACCGGTGCCACGGGCCCGGCGGGCGAGACGGGTGCCACCGGCCCGGCCGGTGGCAGTATGGCGTCGATGGCAGCGCACAACACCTCGGGTGCCACGATCCCCGTACTGCTCGGCGGCACGGCGGTTCCCCTGCCGAATGCACAGAACCTGGGCAGCAGCGGCTTCACGGTGAACGGGTCGAACGACAGCTTCACCGTATCCTCTTCGGGCCGGTATCGCGTGAAGTACACGATCCGCACGACCAATGCCACGCTCGCCAGTGCGCGCCTGCTGGTCAACGGCGCCTCGCTGGCGGCGCTGACGGAAACTCCCAGCACCTCGACAAGCCGCTACAGTGCCGAGACCATAGTGACGCTGGCGGCCGGCTCCGTGCTGCAGCTGCAGCTCTTCGGAATGCTGGGAACCGTCGTGCTCGACGGCGGCGCCGGTGCGACGATGGTCGTGCAACAGTTGAATTGAACTGGGCTGTAGGACGCGAACGGGGCCGTGGGCGCTCCCTGCGCCCACGCGGCCCGGGCGCAGGCCATGCTGTGATGGGGGTTTGTTCCACCCCCACCGCAAAAGGAGTCCGCATGTCCGAGAAAACCGCATCCGTTCACTGGCAAGGCGCTGGCAAGTCCGGCCAGGGCCAGATCAGCACCGAAACCGGCGCGCTCAAGAGCTACCCCTATGGCTTCGGCAGCCGTTTCGGCGACGACCGCACGGGCACCAACCCCGAGGAGATCGTGGGCGCCGCGCATGCGGCCTGCTTCACGATGGCGTTCGCGTTCGCCTGCGAGAAGGCCGGCATTGCCACCGAGACGCTGGACACGACCGCCAAGGTGCGCCTGGCCAAGGAAGGCGAGGGCTTCAAGATCGACCGCATCGCGCTCACGCTGAAGGCGAAAGTGCCGGGCATCGACGACGCGAAGTTCCAGCAGATCGCGGCCGATGCCAAGGCGAACTGCCCGCTGTCGAAGGCGCTCGCGTCGGTGCCCGAGATCACGCTCGACGCGCAGCTCGTCGGCTGACCGCCACGGAAAACCGCCGGCCACCGCCGCGTTCCGGTACACTGGCTGCCATGTCGTTCGCACGCACCTCCGGCCTTCTGCCCTGCGCCCTCCCGGCGCGGCACGTGGCCGCCTGCGCGCGAATGACGATGATCACCATTACCACCGCGGCTGCCTAGCCTGCGTGCTGGGTGGCCGTCCCGACGGTCGCCTGGTGTCATTCCTTCTCCCCGAACGAACCCGGCCCGACCGCCGGGTTTTTTGTTTTCCGGGCCTGCGGGCCCTTCGTTCGGCAGCAAGAAAGAGAGTGACGCGATGTTCAACGACCCCCAATGGCGACCCGTTCCCGCCACCGCCGGCACCGCCGCGCCTTCCGGCCGCGGCGCCCTCCGTCCCCTGCGCGTGGGCATGATCGGCATCGGCACGGTGGGCCGGGGCACCTGGGAGCTGCTGGCGCGCAACCAGGCGGACATCGCCGCGCGTGCCGGGCGGGGCATCGCCATCGTGGCCGTGGCGGCGCGGGACCTGGAGCGTGCCGCGCGGGTGCTGGGCGACGGCGCCGCCTCGGTGGAACTGACCGACGACCCGATGCGCGTGGCCACGCACCCCGATGTGGACGTGCTGGTGGAAGTGGCCGGCGGCATCGGCGCGGCGCGCGGCTGGGTGGCCGCAGCCATCGCCCACGGCAAGCCGGTGGTGACGGCCAACAAGGCGCTGCTGGCGGTGCACGGCAACGCGCTCTTCGCCCAGGCGGAGGCGCGCGGCGTGCCGCTGGCCTACGAGGCGGCGGTGGCGGGCGGCATCCCCATCGTGAAGGCGCTGCGCGAGGGCGCAGCGGCGACCCGGGTGGAATGGCTGGCGGGCATCGTCAACGGCACGAGCAACTACATCCTGAGCCGCATGCGCGCGGCCGGGCTGGCCTTCGGCGATGCGCTGGCGGAAGCGCAGGCGCTGGGCTATGCGGAGGCCGATCCCACGTTCGACGTGGATGGCATCGATGCCGCGCACAAGACGGCGCTGCTCGCGGCGAACGCCTTCGGCACGCGAGTGGATTTCGAGCACGCACACGTGGAGGGCATCCGCGGGCTGGACGCGCTGGACGTGGCCGCCGCGGCGCACTGGGGCTATGCGGTGAAGCTGCTGGGCATCGCGCGGCGGCAGGGCGATGCGGTGGAGCTACGCGTGCATCCGGCCCTGGTACCGGCAACGCAGTTGATCGCCCAGGTGCAGGGCGCGATGAACGCGGTGCTGGTGCACGGCGATGCCCAGGGCACCCTGCTGCACTGCGGCGCGGGGGCGGGTGCGGGGCCGACGGCCTCGGCCGTGGTGGCGGACCTCGTCGACGTGGCGCGCCAGACGGTGGCGCAGGCGGGTGGGCCGGCACGCTGCGCGGTGCTGCCGCTGGGGCGGCCTGTGGATACGTTGGTGGAGCGGCCCGTGGTGGCGATGGAGGACGTGGTGACGCGGCACTTTTTGCGCGCACCGTTGTGCGTGCCTGTGGGTTCGCCAGCGGGAGAAGGCCGGGCGGGCGCGGCGCTGGCGGCCGTGGCCGATGCGCTGGCGCAGGCTGGAGCCGGCGTGGAACGGCTGGCGGTGTGGCAGCCGCCCTGCGTGGCCGGCGAAGCGGTCGCGCCGCAGTTGCTGGTACTCACCCGGCCTGCGCGGGACGGTGCCGTGCGCGCGGTGGCGGCGGCTGCCGCCGGCCTGGCAGGATGCGCCGCGCCTGCGTCGCACCTGCGCGTGGAATTGCTGGACTGATCAGCGCTTCTGCTTCTGGTACGCCTCGTGCGCCGGCGTGCCGCGGTCGGTGTCCTTCAGGCCGCGCTCCAGGTCGTCGTGCGCCTGCTTCATCTCGGCGTTGGGTTTGCCGTCGGTCATGGCCACGGCCTGGTCGCGCTCGTGGGGCAGGCGGCCTTCGGGGCTGTTGAGGTCGTTCTGCTCGGCGTCGGGCGCGGGATGGTCCTGCGTCGTGTCCACGCGGCGCTCGACGCGCTCGGGGATGGGTGCCGAGGCCGTGGGGTCGGTGGGCGGGCGGTCGTTGGGGCGGGGATCTTGCTGGGCCATGGGGAACTCCTGTCTGTCTCTGTGTGCTGGTGGTGCATCGCCGCGAAGCGGACGATGGCAGGTGTCCCATGCTAGGCAGCCTCCCCGCGGGCGTCTGTAGGTGGCCACGCCCTGGAAGGGACGGTTGCATTCCTGCCGAGCTTCATTCCCATGGCTGCGCTGCTGCTGTCTTTGCAGCTATCGATTCAGGAGCGATGCTGGCCGCGTACGCCCCCGCACTGGCACCGCGCCGCCCATCCATGTCACACTACCACTGTATGTCTCAACAGGAGTGGGCCGCGCAGGCCCTGCAGTCTTTCGATGCGGTGGTGCAGGCCACCGAGGGGTTCCGCAGCCGCGGCGGGCAGCGGCGCATGGCCGAGCAGGTGGCGCACACGTTCGCGCGGGCCCAGCTCGGCAAGGTGGAGGCCGAAGATGGCGACAGCGCACCGCCCCCGCCCGCGCGCTCCATCGCCGTGGTGCAAGCCGGCACGGGTGTGGGCAAGTCGCTCGCGTACAGCGTGCCGGCGATCGCCATGGCGCTCGCGCGCGGCACGCGCGTACTGATCTCCACCGCCACGGTGGCGCTGCAGGAGCAGCTGGTGCAAAAAGATCTGCCCGCGCTCGCCGCCCGCATGCCGCAGCCGTTCCAGTTCGCGCTCGCCAAGGGGCGCGGGCGCTACGTGTGCAAGCTCAAGCTCGAACGCCTGGCGGGCACCGGCGAGGCGGGTGACGAGGCGCCGGAGGACGATCTCTTCGCCGAGGAAGAGGCCGCCGCGCGCGCGGCCCGACCGCGCCACGAAACCGAGGCGCGCATGAAGTTCTACGCCACCATGGCCGACGTGCTCGCGCGCGGCGCCTGGGACGGCGACCGCGACACGCTCGAATCGCCGCCCGAGCCCGAGGTGTGGAGCCCCGTGGCGGCCGAGGCCAGTTCCTGCACCGGCAAGCACTGCCCCGCCTTCAGCCAGTGCACGTATTACGACCGCCGCAAGGCGCTGGTGGCCGCGCAGGTGATCGTGGCGAACCACGACCTGCTGCTGTCCTCGCTCGGCGCGCGGCTGCTGCCCGAGCTGGACAACTGCCTGCTGGTGATCGACGAGGCACACCATCTGCCTTCCACCGCGCTCGACCAGTTCGCCTGCGAGGCCGACCTGAGCCGACTGACCTGGATCGACAAGCTCGCGAGCCGCGCGCTGCGCATCGGCACGTTGATGGAAGTGGAGGAGGTGGCCGACATCCCCAACCATTCCGCCCGCCTGCGCACGGCGCTGCAGGACGCCGCGCGCATCGTGATGGACGTGTACGGCAACGAACTGCGTTCGCCCCGGCCCGCCTGGGGTGGCGCACGTTCGGCCGCTGCAGGCTCCGCGGCCCGCCCGCAGACCATGCCCAACGCCATGCCCACCCGGGCGCGCGTGGCCGGCGGCGCGTTGCCCGAGGCGCTGGTGGAACCGTTCGGCCAGGTGGCGCACCATGCGTCGGGTTTTCTGGACGCGCTGCGCGCGATCGCCAAGGCGCTGCGCACCGAGATGCGCGACAAGCCCGACGAGGCGCGGCGCCTGTCCACGCTGTACGCGCAGATCGGCGCGCTCGCGCCGCGGCTGGAGGGCGTGCACGACACCGCCCAGCTGCTGCTGCAGGATGCGCCGGAGGGCGCAGTGCCGGCAGCCAAATGGTTCACGCTGGCGGTGGATGGCGATTTCATCGTCGTGAAGGCGCATGCCAGCCCGGTGCTGCCGGGCAATACGCTGCGCAACCACCTCTGGTCGGCCGTGCGCGGCGCGGTGCTCACCTCGGCCACGCTCACGAGCTGCGGCCAGTTCGATTTCTTCCTGCGCGAGGCCGGGCTGCACGGCGACGATGCGGTGACCGCGCTGGAAGTGCCCAGCCCGTTCGACTACGCGCTGCAGGGCACGCTGATCGCCTCGGAAACCCAGGCCGATCCGCGCCAGGCCGCCGACTACACGGCCGAGATGGTGGATGCGCTCTTGAGCGATCTGGCGATGGTCGAGGCCGGGGCGCTGGTGCTGTTCACCTCGCGCGACCAGATGCGGCAGGCGGTGGACGCGTTGCCCACCGCGATGCGCGGCAGCGTGCTGGTACAGACGCAGATGCCGCGCGCCCAGCTGCTCGCGCGGCACCGCGAGCGCGTGGCGGCGGGCGAGCCGTCGATCATCTTCGGCATGCAGTCGTTCGGCGAGGGCCTGGACCTGCCGGGCGCGCTTTGCGAATCGCTCTTCATCACCAAGCTGCCGTTCGCGCCGCCCGACGACCCGGTGGGCGAGGCGCGCGCCGAATGGCTGCGCGGCGCGGGGCGCGATCCGTTCAGCGAACTCGTGGTGCCGGCCACGGCGATCCGCCTTGCGCAGTGGGTGGGCCGCGCCATCCGCACCGAGGAAGACCGGGCCCACGTCTACTGCTACGACAAGCGCCTGGTGCGCACGGCCTACGGGCAGCGGCTGCTCAAGGGCCTGCCGCCGTTCACGCTGGAGCGGCGCGCCGCGGGCTAGCGCTGTCGGACGGACCCGACAGACAGGCGGGGGCAGGGCCGACCCGTGCCCGACCGCGCGCGGCCTACAGTGGGATTTCGCACCGGGGCCGACGCACCCGGCAACGCACCCACCGGAGGCTCTTCCCATGACCCAGGATTCCCCCCAGACCACGCTCTGGAAGCTGATCAAGGACATCCGTTTCGGCATGCTCACGCACCGCTCGGCCACGGGCCAGCTGCATGCGCACCCGCTGACGACGCAGAACAAGGACATCGACGAGCAATCGGAGCTGTACTTCTTCATTCCCCACGACGGCGAACTCGCCCAGCGGCTCAAGGCCGATGCGCAGACGAACGTCACCTACGCCAACCCCGAGAAGGACAGCTACGTGTCGCTCTCCGGCACGGCCGGCTTCATCGAGGACAGGGCCCGCAAGGAGGCCCTGTGGTCGCCCGCGGCGAAGGCCTGGTTCCCCAAGGGCATCGACGACCCGAACCTGGCGCTGCTCGTGGTCCGCATCCAGCACGCCGAGTACTGGGACGTGAAGGAAAGCAAGATGACCCAACTCTTCAAGATGGCCAAGGCGGCCGTCACCGGCAACCCGCCGGACATGGGCGAGCACAAGGAACTCTCGCTGTCCTGACGCCCTACCCGGCCTGACCGCAGCGGTGGCGCACTACGCGCCGCAGTCGCACTTTCTGCAACTTCTGGAAGGAGACAACGCCATGTCCGACAAGCAGCAGCCCGGCACGGGCAAGGTCGAGAACGACCACAACCAGCAAGGCCACCAGGAACCCACGCAGCGCAACGAAGGCCAGCGCACGCCGCAGAGCCGCCACGACCGCGATGCGCACGTGGGCAGCAGCAACCAGGTGCAGTCGCGCCAGGGCGGCGGCGGGCCCTCCACCGGCGGCGGTGGCCGCGGCGCGGGCTGACAAGCCCTGAGCGTGACTTGAGGGAAGGGGCGACAATCGCCCCATGCCTTCTTCCCGCATCGCCGTCATCGATTTCGAAACCACCGGCATGACGCCCGCACAAGGCGCCCGGGCCACCGAGGTCGCGATCGTGCTGATGGAGAACGGCCGTCCTGTGGATAAGTTCCAGAGCCTCATGAAGACCGGGGCCTGGCTTCCGCCGTTCATCGTCCAGCTCACGGGCATCACGCCGGCCATGCTGGAAACGGCGCCATCGGCCGAGAGCGTGATGCGCGACGCCGCCCGCTTCGTGGGCGATGCGCCCATGGTGGCGCACAACGCCTCGTTCGACAGCCGCTTCTGGGCGGCGGAACTGGCCCTGGCGGACGTTCCGGCCCCGCATGCGTTCGCCTGCACCGTGCTGCTGTCACGGCGCCTGTACCCCGAGGCGACGAGCCACCAGCTCGGGCGCATCGTCACGCACCTGGGCCTGCCGCGCGCCGAGCGTGCCCACCGGGCCCTTGCCGACGCGGAGATGGCCGCCGCGTTGCTCGGCCGCATGCAGCACGATCTGCGCACCCGGCACGGTATTGCCGATCCCGACCACGCGGTACTCAGCGCTTTGCAGCGCTGCGCCCGCAAGGGGCTGGGCAAGATGCTGGCGCGGTATGCGGCGGGCGACGATCTTCTTTCTTCGTCACCCGTCCGACTGCCCGTGTAGCTCACCAAGAACCGCCGACAGAGCCCAGCGGGAAGGTTCTGGCCAGGCACCGCGAACCGCCGCTGGGCCATCCCCCCGGATTCAGAACACCGGCCGTGGCGGCATCGGCGCCAGCGCCTCGGCCAGATCCCGCGCCAGAGGGCCGACTTCCGCGCCCGTGAGATCTCCGAGGCTGATGCGCACGGCCGGGCCGCTGGCAATGCGGAACGGCGCGCCGGCCTGGGCCGCCCAGCCGCGGGCCGCGAGCGCGGACAGCACGGCGTTTTCGTCATGCACGGGTATCCACAGGTGCAGGCCTTCGCCACCCGTGGGCACCCGGGCGTCCGGCCGTGAGCGGAGCGCGAACTCCAGCGCCTGGCGCCGCCGCGCATACGCCTGGGTGGCGTGCGCGAGCTGGCCCGATCGCCGTGCCTCCTGCCAGAGCCGGGCCGCGAGCGTCTGCAGCAGCCGGCTCACCCAGCGCGCACCGACGGCCTGCTGCGCGCGCATGGCTTCGATGAGCGCGGGCGTGCCGGCGGCGAGCGCCACGCGCAGGTCCGGCCCGAGGAACTTGCCCACGGACACCACGTAGAGCCAGAGCGGCGGAAGGCCGGCGGCCGGCGCCAGCGGTTCCTGGCTGAGCGGGCCCCAGTAGTCGTCGAGGATGCACAGCAGATGCGGGCGGCTTTGCAGCAGGCGGCGCAGCGCCTTCCACCGCGCCTCTGACAGCGCACAGCCGGTGGGGTGGTGCGCACGCGGCGTGAGCACCAGCGCGCTGCAGCCGTCCAGGCATTCGGCGGCCGGTATCTGCACACCCTGCGCATCGACCGGCAACGGCACGGCCTTGAGCCGCAGCGCATGCAGCAGCGCGGCCATCGGAGGCCAGCACGGGTCTTCCACCGCAACCCGGTCGCCCGGCCGGGCATGGTGGCGCAGCGCCCGCTCCACCGCATCGAGCGTTCCCGAGAACACGCCCGTGGCACCGGCGGGCAGGCCCTGGCCTTCCAGCCAGTCGCGGGCCGTTGCCTGCCACAACGGTGCCTCGGCGGGCCCACCGTAGCCTGTGTCGGTCTGCAGACCAGGCCAGTCGGTGGACGGGGGCTGCGGCAACAGGGCGCGGTCCCCGTCACCGCCCGCGAGATCGCGCAGGCCATGGGGCAGGGCCACCGCCGTGGCATCGGCCACGGGCAGCCGCGCCGGAGCCACGCGGGTACCGCGGCGGCCATCGGTCACCACCCGGCCGGCGTCGCGCAGGCGGGCGTAGGCGGCTGCCACGGTGTTCGGATTGACGTTCAGCTCCGCCGCCAGCACACGCACGGCCGGCAACGCATCGCCGCACGACAGCGCACCGGAGCGCAGATGGGATTCGATGCTGTCCGCTATCTCCGCCGCGGTCGATCCGTCGAAATGCAATGTCTTCATACATTCATTTTAATGTATTAGTACAAAATCTCATTGTGTGAAAACATTGCTCGCCCCTGGATCGGGAGCGGAATGCATGGATGCCGGGAAATCCGGGCAACGGCAGGAAAAACCGGGGTTCGAATGGCAAAAAGGCGAAAAAAAGCCCCGAAAAAGTGGGGCAGAAGCGAGGGAAAGAACCCGACGGGTCAGTCGGCGGCGCCGGGCACCGGCGCGCACTGGCGGGCGCTCATGCAGGGTCGGGCGCGTATTTGTCGCCCACCTGTTCGCGCAGGGGGTGCGTGTCGTAGACGATGTGCATTTCCTGGATCCGGCCACTGCCCGCGGCGAAGCGGAACACGTCCACGCACGTGAATTGCACGATCCGCCCGTCGGCGAGCGTCCAGTCGTACCGGAAATACGCGGCCACGCGCACGGTGTCGGCGGCCGGTTCGGCCGAGACCATGAGGTCGATCGGCGTGATCACGCTGGCGGCCGAAGCCTGCGCGAGCTTCAGGAAGAACTCCCGGGCCCGCATCGTTCCGAGGAACGGCGAATGCACCTGGCCCTCGCTGTCGAAGCAGGCGATCAGGCCGTCGGTGTCGCCCGCATGCAGGCAGGCGAGGTAGGTTTTCACGGTGGCGAGCTGTGGATAGGTCATGGCGAGGTCTTTCAGGGACAACGAAACAGAGCGGGAAACAGGGAAGGGGTGCGCCCCGCAGCATCACCGTCCGCCGCCGCGCCCGCAAGCGCCGAGGCGTGGGATATATAAACGACATCGATGTATCTGCCCCACCTCGCCTACCTCCGAGCGGTCATAGAGCACGGCTCGTTCGCCGCCGCGGCCCGGGCCTGCGGCGTGTCGCAGCCGGCCGTGAGCCACGGCATGCGCATGCTGCAGGCCCGGTTCGACGCGCCGCTGCTGGTGCGGGACGGCCGCCGCCGCGTGCCCACGGCATTGGCGCTGCGGCTGGCTGCAGCGTCGCGCCCGCTGGCCGAAGGCTTCGACGCCCTGGTTCCCGGCGCTGCGGAGGCGGGCACCGGCAACCCCCGGGTGCTGCGGGTGGGCGTGACGCCGTCGGCAGCGCTGGTGTGCGGCCCGCTGCTGTATGCCGGCTGGTGCGAAGGCCGTCCCCGCCGCGCGCTGGAGATGGTGTGCGCCGACGAGGGCCGCCTGCTGGCGGATCTGCTGGAAGGCACGCTCGATTGCGCCATCGCGCCGCGCCCCCGCGGCTTCGCGCACCACGGCGTCGTGCAGGAGCGGCTGTACGCGCTCCGCCCGCAGGTGGTGGCCCGGCGCAGCCATCCGCTGGCGGGGGCCCGGTCGCTGGATGCACTGCGCGGTGCAGCCTGGGCGCGCGTGGATCCCAGTGCCAGCGGGCCGGTGGACGTGCTGGCGGAAGCGCATCGCGTGCGCCGCATGCCGCTACCCCGCGTGGCCGTGCACTGCCCGGATTTCGCCAGCATGCTGCGGCTGGCGGCGCAATCCGATCTGCTGGCCGTGGTGCCGCATCCCGCGCTGCTCGGCGCGGATGCCCGCACGCTGGTGCCGCTGGCACTGCAGGAATCCCTGCCGCTCTACGAGGTATGGCTGTTCGAGCCGGCGCGGCGGCGATCGAAGCTGGCGCCAGGCCTGCGGCGGCAGCTGCAGGCGCTGGGCAGCGGCCCATCGGACGCCGCCGGTATGCCGCGAGGGCAGGCCCCGTCGGGAATGCGCGCCGGCTGACCTGGCCCGCAGGGCGTGCGGCGGGTGCGGCCGCGCCCGCGGGAATCACCATCACGCGGGCTTTACCGCGGCACGCCGCCTGTGCTAGCATGAATGCTCAATCCCGCACACCATGCAACGCAGCCGCATCCTATCCACCCTAGCTCTAGGCCTAGTGCCTGGCCGGGGTCTGCCTGCGTTCGCCATCCCCGTTGCCCGCTGATCCGGCCCCCGTGCCACCAGCCCGCGCAACACCGACCTTCCCCTGACCCCGGCCCACGAACCAGCCTCCACGCATGTGGAGGGCTGCAGGGAATGTCGCACCGGTTTTCTTCCCTTCCCTTTCGTTTCGTGGAGCCCGTCATGATGATTTCCAAGCCCGCCACCAAGTACCAACCCACCGCCACCGTGTCGCTGCCCGACCGGACGTGGCCCACGCGCGGCATCACACGGGCGCCGATCTGGCTTTCCACCGATCTGCGCGACGGCAACCAGGCGCTCTTCGAGCCGATGAACGGCGAGCGCAAGATGCGCCTCTTCGAGGAGCTCGTGCGCATCGGCTTCAAAGAGATCGAGGTGGGCTTCCCCGCCGCGTCGCAGACCGATTTCGATTTCGTGCGCCGCCTCATCGAGGAAAACCGCATTCCCGACGACGTGACCATCATGGTCATGACCCAGTCGCGCGAGGACCTGATCGAGCGCACGGTGCAGGCCGTGCAGGGCGCGCCGCGCGCCATCGTGCACCTCTACAACGCCACGGCGCCGGCCTGGCGGCGCATCGTGTTCGGCATGAACGTATCGCAGGTGATGGAATTCATCGAACACCACGTCTCGCTGCTCAAGCGCCTCACCGACGCGCAGCCCGCCACGGCCTGGACGCTGCAGTATTCGCCGGAGACGTTCAGCGCCACCGAGCCCGAGGTGTCGCTGCGCGCCTGCCAGACGGCGATCGCGGCGTGGGGCGCCGGCCCGGGCCGGCCGATCATCATCAATCTGCCGACCACGGTGGAGAACGCCACGCCGAACGTGTTCGCCGACCAGATCGAATGGATGCACCGCCGGCTCGCGCCGCGCGAGCACATCGTGCTCTCCGTGCATCCGCACAACGACCGCGGCACGGGCGTGGCCGCGGCCGAGCTGGCGATGATGGCCGGCGCCGACCGCGTGGAAGGGTGCCTCTTCGGCAACGGCGAGCGCTGCGGCAACGTGGACATCGTGACGCTCGCGCTCAATATGTACACGCAGGGCGTGCACCCGAACCTCGACTTCTCCGACATCACGCACGTGGCGCGGGTGGCCGAGGAATGCACGTCGCTGCCGGTGCACCCGCGCCATCCCTATGCGGGCGACCTCGTCTTCACCGCGTTCTCGGGCTCGCACCAGGACGCGATCAAGAAGGGCTTCGCCGCGCAGGACCCGGCGGGCCTCTGGGAAGTGCCCTATCTCCCGATCGATCCGGCCGACCTCGGCCGCACCTACGACAGCGTGATCCGCGTGAACAGCCAGTCGGGCAAGGGCGGCATCGCCTTCCTGCTGGAGCGCGAACGCGGCGTGGTGATGCCGCGCCGGCTGCAGGTGGAGTTCAGCGCCGTGGTGCAGCGCGCGACCGACTCGAGCGAAGGCGAGATGGACGGCGGCGCGCTCTGGAACCTCTTCGAGCAACACTACATCGGGCCGGCCCACGGCCGTGCCCCGGGCGGCGCGGCCCCCGGCACGCTCACGCTGCACGGCCAGCGGCTGGAGGAAGACGGGCAGGGCATCGCGCTCGACGTGACGATCGGCGGCGTGCGCCAGACGCTGCAGGGCCGGGGCAACGGACCGATCGATGCCACGGTGGACGCGATCGGCCTGCCGCTGCGCGTGGACCATTACGAGGAGCGCGCCACCGGCGCGGGAGCGGGTGCCCAGGCGCTCGCGATCGTGGAGGCCGCGCTCGAGGGCGTGCCGGGTGCCACCTTCGGGGTAGGCCTGGACCACAGCATCGTGAGCGCGTCGGTGCAGGCGGTGGTGGCGGTGGCCAACCGGCTGATCGCACGGCGCGGCGCGAAGGCCGACACGGCGCAGGCGGCTCCGGCCACGGCCTGACGTCCGGGAGCCCCGCGGAAATCCGGTGAACGCCGCCGGTTTCCGCACCTGCGGTAATCTGCGGCGCCATGGAGACCGAGTCCCCCTTTGCCCACAGCGCCCGCAGTGCCCGTGGTGACGGCGCCGCGGTGGGCACTTCTTCCCGCCGCACCGTGCTCGCCGCGGCATCGATGGCGGCCGTGCTACTGCTGCCCGCCTGCGGCACGTCGCCCTCCCGCGTCCGTCGCGGCGCGGCGCCCGGTTATGCGTATTCGCGCCTCACGCCCGAGCAATCGAGCGACATCGCGATCCACGCGATGGGCCTGGTCGGCACGCCCTACCGCTACGGCGGCAACACGCCCGAGGGCGGTTTCGACTGCAGCGGCCTGATCGGCTATGTGTACCGCAGCCTCGCGGGGATTCCGCCGCCGCGCACGGTGGCGCAGCTGAGCGACTTCGGCGCCCCCGTGCCGCCGGGCGACGAGCGCACCGGCGACCTGGTGATCTTCGGCTCCGGCCGGCCGACGCATGCGGGCATCGTGGTGGAAGGCGGCCGCTTCGTGCATGCGCCCTCCACGGGCGGCACGGTGAAGCTGGACCGCTTCAGTTCGGGCTACTGGTCCCGCCAGCCGATCGCGTTCCGCAGGCCGTGAAGACCCCGGACCGGGCGGTGCAGGCCGCCCGGAACGACCTGGCGCAAGAGTGCCGTCATGCCAGCGCGCGACAATCACCGCCCATGAACCCCACCAATTCCCAGGACGCCGCCAGCGTCGCTCCTGCTTCCGCTTCGCACGTCCACCGCACCGCGCCGCAGCCCGGCACCCACGACACCACGCGCATCGACGACACGCGCATCAAGGCCGTGCGGCCGCTGATCACGCCGGCGCTGCTCCAGGAGTGGCTGCCCGCCCCCGACAGCGCGCAGGCGCTGGTGGAATCGAGCCGCGCCGCGCTCTCGCGCGTGCTGCACGGCGAGGACGACCGGCTCGTGGTGGTGGTGGGGCCGTGCTCCATCCACGACCATGGCCAGGCGATGGAATACGCGAGGGCACTCAAGGAACATGCCGACCGGCTGTCAGCCGACCTGCTTGTGGTGATGCGGGTGTATTTCGAGAAGCCCCGCACCACCGTGGGCTGGAAGGGCTACATCAACGACCCGCACCTGGACGGCAGCTTCGCCATCAACGAAGGGCTGGAGATGGCGCGGGCGCTGCTGCTGGACGTGCTCGCGCTCGGCCTGCCCGTGGGCACGGAATTCCTCGATCTGCTTTCGCCGCAGTTCATCAGCGACCTGGTCAGCTGGGGCGCGATCGGCGCGCGCACCACCGAGAGCCAGAGCCACCGCCAGCTGGCCAGCGGCCTTTCCTGCCCGGTGGGATTCAAGAACGGCACCGACGGCGGTGTGAAGGTGGCCTCGGACGCCATCCTCGCGGCCCAGGCGCCCCATGCCTTCATGGGCATGACGAAGATGGGACAGGCGGCGATCTTCGAGACGCGCGGCAACCGCGACTGCCACGTGATCCTGCGCGGCGGCCGGCAGCCCAACTACGCGGCCGCCGATGTGGACGCGGCCTGCGCGCTGCTGCGCGGCGCCGGCCTGCGCGAGCAGGTGATGATCGACGTTTCGCACGCCAACAGCAGCAAACAGCACCGCCGCCAGATCGACGTGGCGGCCGACGTGGCGGCGCAGATCGCGGCCGGCGATGCACGGATCATCGGCCTGATGATCGAAAGCCACCTCGAAGAGGGCCGCCAGGACATCGTCGCGGGCCAGCCGCTGCAGCGCGGGGTGTCGGTGACGGATGCCTGCATCAGCCTCGCCCAGACGGTTCCGGTGCTGGAGGGGCTGGCCGCGGCCGTGCGTACGCGGCGCCGCCACGGTTGAGCCGATATTGCCCGCCGGGCTGTTGTTTTCTGCACGGATTCCATCCCGCAGTAACGTCCGTACCGGGCGGCCAGGGTGTACATTCGGAAACACGCAGTCCCTGGATCACCCGCTTCCGACAGCGGGTGGCTCCGGCCGTGCCATTCCCCGTCCAACCACCACCACGCCCACGCCATGCAGGAGCAGCCGCCCCCGCCTCCGACGTCGCACGTTCCTGAGCGCAGGGCTTCCACTTGCCGCCCGGAACGCTGACCATGGGGGCCCGCACGGACGCTCCCGGCCGGCGCCTGGATGCGCTGCACGCCTGCGCCATCCTCGACACTCCGACCGAGGACACCTTCGACCAGCTGGCCCGCCTCGCCGCGCACCTGTGCGATGCGCCCCTGGCCGTGATCGGCTTCGTGGATGCGGACCGCGAGTGGTTCAAGGCGAGCACGGGCATGGCCGTCGACGTGCTGCAGAAGCTGGCCGGCGCCCACACGCTCTGCACGCTCGCGCAGAGCGGACAGCTCGTGCAGGTCGAAGATGCCCGCACCCATGCCACGCTGCACTGCCACCCCCTGGTGCTGGGGCCGCCCCGCATCCGCATGTGCGCCTGCATGCCGATCCGCAACGCCGATGGGCTGGTGCTGGGAGCCGTGGTGGTCATGGACACGGCGGCCCGTACGCTGGATGCCGCTCGGCAGGAGGCGCTCGCAGCCATCGCCGAGCAGACGATGGCGCTGCTGGAGCTGCGGCGGCAGCGGCGCGGCTGGGTGCGGCGCGCGCAGGAGCGCGCGCTGTCCGAGGAGCGCTTCCACCTCGTGGCGCGCGCCACGGCCGACGCGATCTGGGACTGGAACCTCACCGACGATTCGATGTGGTGGAACGAGGGCATGGAAACCCTGTTCGGCGTGCCGCTGCACACGCTGCCGCACGACAGCACCTCCTGGACGCAGCGCCTGCATCCGGACGACAGCGACCACGTGCTCGAAGGCATCCACGCCGCCATCGAGGGCACGTCCCGGCACTGGACCGACGAATACCGGTTCCGCCGCCAGGACGGCACCTATGCCTGGGTGCGCGACCGCGGCTTCGTGATCCGCGACGACGAGGGCACGGCCGTGCGCATGGTGGGCGGCATGACCGACATCAGCGCCCAGAAGCAGAGTGCCCTGCAGGCGCAGCGGGATGCGAGCGCCCATGCCGAGCTGGTGCGCGTGCAGCAGCGCATGAGCGCGCCCGAGCTGCCGCTGGACGAAGTGCTGCAATTGGCGGCGCGCACCGCCATGGACCTCGCGGACGGCCACGGCGCCATGGTGGTGCTGCGCGAGGGCGAACGCCTGCGCGTGCGCGCCAGCACCGGCCGCCGCTCCGAACCCCTGGACGAATCGCGCCCCGTGCTCGGCTACCCGCTCTGGGAGCAGCTGGGCGCGGGGCAGACCGTGCTGCACAGCGACGGCGCGCAGCCGCAGGCGCTGCTGGCCACCGACGGGGGCCGGCACGGCACGCTGTCGTTCATCGCGGCGCCGCTGCGTGCCGGCGAGAACATGCTGGGCATGCTGAAAGTAAACGCCGATCCGGTGTTCACCTTCACGCAGCGCCATGTGGCCTACGTGCAGATCCTGGCCGAATCGCTGGGCGCCGTGCTGCAGCTGCGCAGCTACGCCGCGCAGCTGAGCGCTTCGGAGCAGCAATACCGCTCGCTCTTCGATGCCCATCCGCAGCCGATGTGGGTCTACGAACGCGGCAGCCTGCGCATCCTCGCCGTGAACCGCGCCATGGTGCGCCACTACGGCTACACGGAAGCCGAGCTGCTGGGCATGACGACCGCGCAGCTCTGGCCCCCGCAGGAGCGCGCGCAGCGGGAAGTGGAAGCGCGCGCCCTGCCGCCCGGGGAGCGGCGCGATGGCGTGCACCGCCGCCACTGCCGCAAGGACGGCACGCTGATCGACATGGAGGTCTACGCGGGCGACACCACCTTCGCCGGACGGTCCGCGCGGCAGGTGCTCGCCACCGACGTGACGCAGCGCATGCGCGTGGAGCGCGAGCTGGCGCGCGTCGGCACGGTGCAGCGGCTGCTGAGCGCCTGCAACGAGGCGCTGGTGCGCGCCACCAGCGAATCGGCCCTGCTCTCGGAGGTGTGCCGCATCGCGCGCGAAGTCGGCGGCTACCGCAGTGCCTGGGTGGGCATGGTGCGCAGCTGGACCGTCGGGGGCACGGAGCGCCGCAGCATCGAGCCGGTGGCCTGGTCCGGCCTGACCACCGTGGCCGTGGAGGCCCTGCGCCCCCATGGCCGGCAGGACGCCCCCTGGACGCCGCACAGCCCCGGCCCCTCCGGCGAAGCATTGCGCACCGGCCGCCCGGTCATCGTGCACGACCTGGCCAAGGACCCGGACGCAGGTCTCTGGGCGCAACCGCTCATGGAGCAGGGCCTGCCCGCCGTCATCAGCCTGCCGCTGCGCGATGCGGAACAGGTGTTCGGGCTGCTCACGCTCTACCCCGAGGACGTGCTGGAGACTGGCGCCGAGGAAACCGAACTGCTGCAGCAGCTTGCCAACGACATCGCCTTCGGGCTGGGCAGCCTGCGCACGCGCCAGGACCAGCAGCGCCTGCAGGCGGTGGTGCTCAAGGCGGCGGCCGCGGTGTCGGCCAGCACCGGCACGCAGTTCTTCAAGCAGCTCGCCAGCCATATGTGCGACGCGCTGGGTGCGCAGGCGGGTTGCGTGACGCGCCTGCTGCCGCAGCCGGGTGGCCAGCTGCCGCGCGCGGTGACGCTGTCGCGCGTGGAAGAGGGCGTGGCGCAGCCCAATGCCGAGTACGCGCTGGAAGGCACGCCGAGCCTGCGCCTCGTGAACGAGGCCGAGTGCGTGATACCGCACGGCATCTCGGAGCTCTACCCCGATTCGCCCGCCGCGCGCATGGGCGCGCAGGCCTACGTCGGCCTGCAGCTGCGCGACGCCGAGGGACACGCCATCGGCTTCGTGTTCGTGGTGTTCCGCGAGCCGATGCAGCAGCCGGGCATGGTGATTTCCACGCTGCGCATCTTCGCGGCCCGGGCCGCCGCCGAGATGGCGCGCCAGGCCTCGGACGCGCACATCCGCCGGCAGGCCTCGCTGCTCGACAAGGCGCGCGACGCGATCATCGTGCGCGACCTGGACCACCGCATCACGTTCTGGAACGAAGGCGCCGAACGGCTGTACGGATGGACGCGCGAAGAGGCGACCGGCCAGTCCATCGCCACGCTGCTCTACCAGGACATGCAGGAATTCCTGCGCGCCACCCAGACCACGCGCGAGCACGGCGAATGGTCCGGCGAGATCGTGCAGTTCCACCGCGACGGCCGTCGCCTGGACGTGGAGGGCCGCTGGACGCTGATCCCGGGCGAGCAGGGCCAGCCCGACGCGATCCTGGCGATCAATACCGACATCGGCCAGCGCAAGGCGACCGAGCGGGAAATCCAGCGCCTGGCGTTCTACGATTCGCTCACCGGCCTGCCCAACCGGATGCTGCTGATGGACCGCATGCGCCAGGCCCTGGCGACGGCGCACCGGCGCCGCCAGGGCGGGGCGCTGCTCTTCATCGACCTGGACAACTTCAAGACCCTGAACGACACCCTGGGCCACGACCAGGGGGACGTGCTGCTGCAGCAGGTGGCGGCGCGCCTGAACACCTGCGTGCGCTCGGTGGACACCGTCGCCCGCCTGGGCGGCGACGAGTTCGTGGTGATGGTGGAGGGCTTGAGCGCCCACGCCGACGAGCTCGCCATGAGCGCGCGCACCGTGGGCGAGAAGATCCTGTCGGTGCTGGCCACGCCCTACGTGCTCCAGGGCTACCACTACCGCAGCACGCCCAGCATCGGGGTGGCGCCGTTCGGCGACGGCCGCACCTCCACCGTGGGCGAACTGCTCAAGCAGGCCGACCTCGCCATGTACCAGGCCAAGACCGCCGGCCGCAACACGCTGCGCTTCTTCGACCCGGGCATGCAGGCGGTGGTGACGGCCCGCGCCGAACTCGAGAACGACCTGCGCGCCGCGCTGGCGCGCGACCAGTTCATGCTGCACTACCAGCCCCAGGTGGACCACCGCGGCTGCGTGACCGGCGTGGAGGCGCTCGTGCGCTGGCCGCATCCGCACCGCGGCATGGTCTCGCCCGGCGAATTCATTCCGCTGGCGGAGGAAACGGGCCTGGTGCTGCCGCTGGGCCGCTGGGTGCTGCACACCGCCTGCACGCAGCTCGCCCGCTGGAAAGACAACCCCCAGCGGGCCCACCTCAGCATGGCGGTGAATGTGAGCTCGCGCCAGTTCCACCATGAGGCATTCGTGGAGGACGTGGTGCGCGCCATCACGTCCACGGGCGCGCCGGCCAACCGGCTGAAGCTGGAACTGACGGAAAGCCTTTTCGTCGAGGACATGGAAACCACGATCGCCACCATGTCGGCCCTGCGCGCCCATGGCGTGGGTTTCTCGCTGGACGACTTCGGCACGGGCTACTCGTCGCTGAGCTACCTCAAGCGCATGCCGCTGGACCAGCTCAAGATCGACCAGAGCTTCGTGCGCGACCTGCTGGCCGATCCGAACGACGCGGCCATCGTGGACACGATCATCGCGCTCTCGCGCAGCCTGGGACTGGACGTGATTGCCGAGGGCGTCGAGACCGCCGAACAGCGCGGCTGGCTCGAACACGCCGGCTGCCGTGCCTACCAGGGCTATTTCTTCAGCCGCCCGCTGCCCGAGACGACGCTCGAAGACTTCCTGCGCGCCCGCATCACGGGCCGCTGAGCCGCTGCCGCGCCCCTTGGCGCGGCCCCACACCGCAGGCGACCTTTCCCCACCCCACCAGACGCCCGCAAAGCGTTTTTCAGCGGCACGGTGCCCACCCCCTACGTCGGACCCGCCTAGCGGCCTTCCTGGCCCTTTCAGGGGCCTGTGCAGTGCCTGCGCCGTGCGTAAGTACCGGCAGTGGCTTCTCCTGCGTCGACCACACGCTCCTTCCGCCCGCTGAACGGCCCGGATTTCCGCTCCCTGGTTGTCCCTGTCTTCTTCTTTGTATTTTTTATAAAAACATAGTCGTAGTAGTAAGGACAGGCCCGTTCTGTGGATAACTGCAAATTTTCGTTGTGTGACAACGTTTTTTGCCGCAGACCAACCCTGTGGGTGGCACCCGGCTGCCGCTGTCCGCGCGGCGGGGACAAATCGGCGCACCGCCCTTGTCGTGTGGACAACTGGGTGCTTGTGCGAAAGATGTCCCCAGGGTTGTTCTTGCGGAGCGCCTGTCGAGCAGCGTGCCACTGCGAAATCCGGGGGGACATGGGTCTGCGGGACGGGCCCGGGGCGCATGTATCCGCCGAAGTGGGGGGGGCTCCTGGCTGGCGGCCATGCAACGGCGCTCGCTGCAGGCCTGCCCCGCGGAATGCCCCCCCCCCCTGGCGACCGGCCCATGACGCCGGAAGCGCGCAACGCCGCCCGAAATCCCTCCCCAAGGCCCCTGGCAACCGTCAGACGGCGAAACCCAGCCCTGCGCGGCGCCCAGCGCCGCTTCCAGCCCCGCCGGCCGTGCACCGCGCACGCATGTCCGGCGGCAGCCACCGCCCCGGGGCCGGATCGGCGCAAAAAACTGCCCGCAGGCCGTTTTCGGCGCCCCGGACGGATGTTCTTGTTATTACTTGAAAGCTTTTATAAAACCATAGGAATAGTAGTAAGGACCGGCCCCTTCTGTGGACAAGCGGCTTTTGTCCAATGGCTGCGCGGACTTGGGTGCGGCCGAACCCTGTGGCGCGGACCGGGGTGAACCCGCGCGCCGACCGACAACAACTTCGGCCGACCGGCCGCTCCTGTGGATAACACCGCAGTTGCTCCAGAAATACACCCAGACTTATCCACAGGGCGCGGAAAACGCGCCCAAAAAAAAGCCCCGCGGGGCGGGGCTCTCTGGAAGGCGGGGCCGGCAGCAGTGCCGGCTGGCCGTTTCGACGGTCAGAAGTGGTAGGCGTACCGCAGCTGGACGAAGTTCTCGCCGGGGTTCGGCTTCTTGAAGCCGCCGTTGGAGAGGTGCTGCACGCGCACCATCACCTCGTGCTGGCGCTGCGCTCCCAGGCTGTAGCCCAGGCCCAGGTGGGAAGCGAAGTTGTAGCGCGTGCCGAACTCCTTGTGGATCGTTTCGTAGCGCTTGTCCATGTAGGTGACGCCGATGCCGCCTTCCCAGAAGAAGGCGGAGCGGCCGTTGTCGGGCCGCAGGCGGAAGGTGGGCGTGACGCCGACGAGCGTGGCGTGGCTGGATCCGCCCGCCACACCGTCGTACGACCAGCGGCTGGCGTAGATGTCCCAGTAACCGCGCACCTCATGGCCCAGCAGTTCGCTGCGCCAGTTGCCCCAGGGCAGGGTGACGCCCAGGGTGGCCGCATCGGTGCTGTGCTCCGCCCAGCCGCCCTGCACGTACACCGAGGGGGTGTCGGCCATGCCGGCCGTCTGTGCCTGGACGCCCATCGCCGTGACGGCGGCCAGAACGAAGAAAGCGCCCCGGGCCACCAGCGTGGCGCCGAGGCGCTTCGTGAATGATTGATTCATGAGTGAATTTCCAGTTATATCGCGACTGTGAGGTTACACACTCGGCGCGGCACACTGTAGAACCGCGACTGGTCATCCACTGTAGGCGGCCGCCGCGTCAGCGACGGCCGCGTCGGCCTCGTCCCATCACTGCGGAGCGGGAGGCGGCGCCACGGGTGCCGGTGCCGGCTGGCCGTGGCCGTGCCGGCCGCCGTGGCCGCCCGGCTTGCCGTCCTTGCCGTGCATGCCGTCCCGGCCATGCATGTGGCGGCTTTCCTGGTCGAACACCTTCTGCTGCGCCGGGGTGAGCGCGGCATAGAAAGTCTTCACGGCGTCGTCGCGACGGTCCGCCGCGGCGTTGTGCTGGGCGCGCAGCGCCTTCATGCGGTCGATGCGCTCCGGCGTGGTGAGCTGTGCCATGCCGGCCATGTCGGGACGCGGGCCTTGCGGGCGCATGGCGGCGGTGAAGGCGTCCCAGGCGGGCTGCTGGGCCGGCGTGAGTTGCAGCTTCTGCCGCAGCGCTTCCGTGCGCTGGGCCCGGCGGGCTTCGCGCTGCTCGGGGCTGGGCATGCGGTGCGAGCGCTCGGCCCCCGCGGTGGCTGCCGGGGCACCGGGCTGCGCCGGCGGAGCGGGTTGGGCGAAGGCGGGTGCGGCCAGCACGGCCGCCAGTGCGGCGGCCGCGGCGGCGGTGGCGAAGCGTCGTTGCAGGAGGGGTGCGGTCATGGAGAAGTCCTTTCGTGCCCCGGGGGGCGTTGCCTCCGCGGCCGGTACGGCGCGGTGGTTGAGGGCCAGTGTCGGCCGCCTGTGTATCCCCGCCATGAGGAGGCCGTGTGGCTGTGTAAAGTTGTGCCAAGGTTCTGTGTCCCCGCCGGGGCGCAGCAACGACAATGGCGCCCTTTCGCCGGCACCGTGGCCGGCGCGCCCGCCCCAGGGCGATACCGCACACAAGGAATTCCGTGTTCAAGAACATGATCATCTACCGCATCGCCGAGTGGCATGCGGAACTGCCCCAGCTCGAAGAAGCCCTGGCCCGCACCCCGTTCGTGGAATGCGGCGCCACCCAGGAAAAGTCCGTCGGCTGGGTGCCGCCGCGCGGCGAGGCCCACGGCGCGCTCGCCGAATCCGTGGGCGGGCAGTGGATCCTGCGCTTCATGACCGAGTCGAAAATGCTCCCCGGCTCGGTGCTCGCGCGCAAGGTGAAGGACAAGGCCGCGCGCATCGAGCGCGAGACCGGCCGCAAGCCCGGCAAGAAGGAAACCCGCGAGCTCAAGGAAGAGGCCAAGCTCGACCTGCTGCCGATGGCGTTCACCAAGCAGGGCTCGATGTGGATCTGGATCGATACCGAGGCGCGCCTGCTGGTGCTCGACACCGGCAGCCAGGGACGCGCCGACGAGGTCGTCTCGCTGCTGGTGGAAGCGCTGCCGGGCCTGTCGGTCTCCCTGCTCGATACGCAGACCTCGCCGCAGGCGGCCATGGCCCACTGGCTCAAGGAGCAGGAACCGCCAGTGGGCTTCAGCGTGGACCGGGAGTGCGAGCTCAAGAGCGCCGACGAATCCAAGGCCGTGGTCCGCTATGCGCGCCATCCGCTCGACATCGACGAGATCCGCGAGCACATCGCCGCCGGCAAGCTGCCCACCAAGCTCGCGATGAGCTGGGACGACCGCGTCGCCTTCGTGCTGACCGAGGGCCTGCAGATCAAGAAGGTGTCGTTCCTCGACACGGTGTTCGAGGGCCGCGGCCAGGACGATTCGGGCTTTGACACCGACGTGGCGATCGCCACGGGCGAACTCTCCAAGCTGATCCCGGACCTGATCGAGGCGCTGGGCGGAGAGGGCCGCACGGGCCTGGACGGCCCGGCGCCGGCACCGGGCGAGCGCCAGTCCGATGCGGCCGGCGCCGCTGCCGCGCCGGCGGCTGCCACGGCGGGCGCGGGCGCGGGCGCCGACGCGGACGACGACGCACCGTTCTGACCGGGCGGCACGGTCCGCGGCCTGCGCGCCGCGGGATCGCCGGGCACGGCGCGGGCAACGGGCCGGGCGCGGACCGGTGCGGCTACCATCGCCCCCCATGGCGCTCAACTGGGTCTGGATCGGCTTTTTCTCCATCGCGTTCGTGACCGCCGCCGTGCGCTGGGCCCTCGGGGATGGGGATATCTTCCAGGCGCTGCTGGCCGCGATGTTCACCGCCGCACGCTCGGGCTTCGAGATATCGCTGGGCCTGGCCGGCGCGATGGCGCTCTGGCTGGGGCTGATGCGCGTGGGCGAGCGCGCCGGCATGGTGGAGCTGCTCGCACGCGCGGCCGGTCCGCTGCTGCGGCGCCTCTTTCCCGGCGTGCCGCAGGGCCATCCGGCGCAGGGCGCGATGACCATGAATTTCTCGGCCAACCTGCTGGGCCTGGACAACGCCGCCACCCCGCTCGGGCTCACCGCCATGCGCGAGCTGCAGTCGCTGCACACGGGTCCGCGCGATACGGCCAGCGACGCGCAGATCATGTTCGTGGTCATGAACACGGCCGGGCTCACGCTGATCCCCACGTCGGTGATCGCGATCCGCCAGAGCGTCGCCGTGCAGCAGGGGCTGGGCGCAGGCTTCAACGCGGCGGACATCTTCCTGCCCACGCTGCTGGTCACCTTCATCGCGCTGATCGCGGGGGTGCTGGCCGTGGGTATCTGCCAGCGGCTGCCGCTCTGGCGGCCCCGGCTGCTGCTGCCGCTCGCGGCCGTGTCCGGCCTGCTGGGCGCGGCCGTGTGGGCGCTGGGCCGGCTGCCCGCCGAGCAGGCGTCCCGCGTCGCGGGCACCCTCGGCGCGGCGGTGATCCTCGGCATCGTGATGCTGTTCATCCTGGCCGGGGCGGTGCGCCGCATCAACGTGTACGACGCCTTCATCGACGGCGCCAAGGAAGGCTTCGGCGTGGCCGTGCAGATCGTCCCCTACCTCGTGGCGATCCTGGTGGCCATCGGCGTGTTCCGCGCGGCTGGCTGCATGGACGCGCTGCTCGCGGCCGTCGGCGCGGGCGCGGCGGCGCTGGGCTGGAACACGGATTTCCTGCCCGCCCTGCCGGTGGGGCTGATGCGGGTGCTCTCGGGCGCGGGCGCGCGCGGGCTCATGATCGACGTGATGCAGGCGCACGGCGTGGACTCGTTCGCCGGGCGGCTTTCCGCGGTGATGCAGGGCTCCGCCGAGACCACTTTCTACGTGCTGGCGGTGTACTTCGGCAGCGTCGGCGTGAAGCACACGCGCCATGCCCTGGCCTGCGCGCTTTTCGCCGACGCCGTGGGGCTGGCCGCAGCGATCGCGGTGGGCTACGCGATGCTGCGGTGAATTGTTCTACGGAGCCTTGGCCACTGGCGGAATCGTGCCAGTGACGGGCGTGCCTTCCTTCTCGGTCGAGCGATCGAACACCAGCGTCTGGCCGAATACCAGCTGCACCCAGGTGGGGTAGGTATAGGCCGTTCCCTTGTTGTGGTCGATGATGGCGCCGATACCGCCACCGAAAATGATGTTGCCTGCGAGACCCGCGTTGGCCCGCGAGATGCCCCGGCCGACGGCGTCCGGATGCCGCGGGTCCTTGCAGACGATGTCCAGATCCTTGCCGGAGCGGCGGACCTGCGACGTCACGCCGGACTTGACCGCCGTGGTGCCGTAGTCATTCGTGACACTGCATTCGGCACCCGACACGAGCTCGCCCTTGTCGTTCTTGGTGTCGATCTTCATCGGCTGGGTCGTGTCGTTGACCACCGAAGCGCAGCCCGTGAGTGCCAGGGCCGTGGCGACCCCCCAAATCATGCGTTGCATGCATCCCCTCTCTTTCATTACTGTTGAGCAGGGCATTGTAACTATATGAAACCTCAAAAACGTTCGATCGCTGCAACGGTTGCCGGACAATCCGGGGTTCCTTTTTTTCTTTGAACCGATCCAGGACGCCCCCGTGACCGACGCAGTGCAACGCCCCGAACTCCCCGACCACCTCTCCATCGACCCGCGCAGCAAGTTCCACGTGCCCGTGGTGTTCGAGCACGACATCGGCATCCGCTTCAATGGCAAGGAGCGCTTCGACGTGGAGGAGTATTGCGTGAGCGAAGGCTGGATCAAGGTGCCGGCCGGCAAGACGGTGGACCGCAAGGGCCGGCCGCTGATGATCACGCTCAAGGGAACGGTGGAAGCGTTCTACAAATAAAAAATCCGCCGGAAGGCGGATTTACTGTGACTGTGCTGGCATGCCGGCGGTGCGTGGCGGCGTCACTCGCACCGGAACCGCACCTGCAGCACCGATGGATTCCCGGCGGCGCGCGACGTGGCCATGCAGCGCTTCGCCGCATCGTCCATGCGCTGTACCAGGCGCACCGTGCCGCCTGCGTAGTCGCACGAGGCGAATTTGCCTTGCGGGTAGTCGCCCTCGAACACCCACGTGGCGGTGGAGTCGCCCTTGCCGCCTTTCGCGACCTTGGCCGGCTTGTCCGACGTGGGCACCAGTGCCGCACCCTGGGCGGGCGGGCCGTCGAAGAAGTTGTAGCCGGTGAGGCGCAGCGGCCGTGCGTCCAGCACGATCTCGGTGCCTGCAGGCAGGCCCGAGGCGCTGGCCTTCGGGGCATCGAGCCGGACCGTGGCGGGGCATTCCAGCGCGGCGGCCGGTGCGGCCGCGGTGCCGGTGGCTGCCGTTGGCGTTGCCGTGGCTGCGCCGGCCAGGGCCGTGCCCGCGATGAGGAAGAGGGCCAGGGCCGCCGACCGGCCGGCCGGGACGTGGAAGGCAGAAGCGGATGCTGAAGCTGGATGCGTCATGGAGATCCCGGTGTCGTTCTTCTGGCGTGGCTGCATCGTCATTCGATGACGGAGTACGCGGCGGCGTTGTTGCTCGGGTCGGCGAATTCGCCGTTCTTGCGCTGGGGCTTGGGGCGCACGTAGCGCATCGACACCTTGGGCTTTTGCGTGTCGCTCAGCCACTGGTCCATGATCCAGATACCGCCGGGGTCCTGCGCGATGAAGAATGCCGCATGGTTGCCGGTGGGCAGGCTGCCGTACTTGCCGGCGCTGTTGAACGTGGCGATGGCCGTGCCCTTCTTGATGTCGGCGTTGCCGAACACGGTCTCGCCCTGTTTCCAGGTGCTGGTGTGCGGCAGCTGTGCATAGCGCTGCAGGAGCGCCACGCAATGTTTGCTGCCGACCTTGTCGGTTCCCTCGAGTGCTTCGGCGTTCTGGTAGATGTAGGGCATCTGCTGTCGTCGGATCGAAAAAACGCGATCCTATGCGCCCACGGAGCGTTTGCCGCGGCTGTTTCCAACCGTTGCAATCACACGCGCTCGAAGATGGCCGCGATGCCCTGGCCTCCGCCGATGCACATGGTGACCAGCGCATAGCGGCCCCCCGTGCGGTGCAGCTCGGCAATGGCCTTGGTGGTGATGATCGCGCCCGTGGCGCCCACCGGATGGCCCAGCGAAATGCCCGAGCCGTTCGGATTCACCTTGGCCGGGTCCAGGCCCAGTTCCTGGATCACGGCGCAGGCCTGGGCGGCGAAGGCTTCGTTGGCCTCGATCACGTCCATGTCCTGCACCGACAGGCCCGTGCGATGCAGCACCGCGCGCGTGGCGGGCACCGGGCCGATGCCCATGTAGGCAGGGTCCACGCCGGCATGGGCATAGCCGACCAGGCGCGCCAGAGGCTTGGCGCCCAGTGCGGCCGCGCGCTCACCCGCCACCAGCACCACGGCAGCGGCGCCGTCGTTGATGCCCGAGGCATTGCCGGCAGTGACCGTGCCGCCGTCCTTCTTGAAGGCGGGCTTCATGCCCGCCAGCACTTCGACCGTGGTCGCGGCGCGCACGTGCTCATCGGTGTCGAACAGCGTGACCGCGCCTTTGCGGCCCGGGATTTCCACCGGGACGATCTGCGAGGCGAAGTGCCCGGCCGCGATGGCGGCGGCGGCGCGGCGCTGGCTCTCGGCAGCGAGCTGGTCCTGCGCCTCGCGCCCGATGCGGTAGCGCTCGGCCACGTTCTCGGCGGTGATGCCCATGTGCATCTTCTGCCACGGGTCGTGCAGGATGCCCAGCATGTAGTCGATGCTCTTCGCATCGCCCATGCGCGCGCCCCAGCGGGCGGCGGTGTCGAAGTAGGGGCCCCGGCTCATCGACTCGCTGCCACCGCCGATGGCCACGTCGCAGTCGCCCAGCGCGATCGCCTGCGCAGCGGAGACGATCGCCTGCAGGCCCGAGCCGCACAGGCGGTTGACGTTGAAGGCCGGCGTCTCCACCGGGCAGCCCGCGTCGATCGCGGCCACGCGCGAGAGGTAGGCGTCCTTCGTGTCGGTGGGAATCACGTTGCCCATCACCACGTGGCCCACCGCATCGGCCGCGATGCCGCTGCGCTCGATGGCGGCGCGCACGGCGGTGGTGGCGAGCTGGGTGTTGGGAATGTCCTTGAGCGAGCCGCCGAAGGTGCCGATGGGGGTGCGGGCGATGGAGGCGATGAGGATGTCGCGGGAGGGCATGGCGGGTGGTCCTTCAACAAAAAAAGGAATGAGGTGTCAGGCGACGGGCACTGCCGCCGTGCCTGGGTGGCTGTGCTCTCGCCCATCGTAGGCCTGTGGCGGCGGGGGCACTGGCGCCAACGCGTCATCGCATCTGCGCCGCTCCCAGCATCGACATCGCATGGCCCTGGTGCAGCCGGAAAACCTGCGTCATTTTCTCCAGCACCGCGCGCTCGGCCTCGGTCGGGGCGTTGTCCTTGCCGATGCGGACGCGTACCTTGTCCCACGCGGGCAGCAAAGCCGCAGCCATGGCATGCAGCTCCTTCATTGTCTCCGTCACGGCGAATCCACAGTCCTGACAGAAGGCTTCCCAGGAGTGCATACCGACCGCATCGAAGGTGTCTTCGTCGCCGATGAACAGGGCCAGTCCTGTATCGCCATAGGCACGCACGCAAACCAGATCGTAGAAAGGGGCGAGTCGGTACCCCGGCCGGCCGCCGTCGATCAGCAGCGATAGATTCTTCGCATGGGCATCGGCGTTGCCTACGAGATAGTTGAACATCACCCAGCGCTGGAAGGCCAGCATGTCTTGGCCGCGCACACCCAGATCCCGCAACGCATGCGCCAGCTTGGCCAGGCTCACCAGCGCTCCGGTGCGCTCGTATTTCCACGCGGAGCCGTGACCGAGCAGCTGGCAGCCATCGATCTGGTGCAGGCTCACGATGTTTCCATGCGCCGGGACTTCGCGGTCGTATCGCTCGACCACGCAGGCGGCTTCGGGAACGCGCAGCAGCCATACCTTCGCCACCGGTAGTCTGAGCGAGCGTGCCAATTGCATGCAGGCGAATTCGTTGATCGCGCTGGGTGCGTAACGGGCCTGCCGGGTGTCGGGCTTGAGAATGTGCGTGGTGGGCGATGGGCCCAGGCTGTCCCAGAGCCGCCGCGTCCGGCTATCGAACCGAAGGCCCACTTTGTCCTGTGCTCCGGCCAGCGACATGGTGGCCCGTTCGTTGGCCACCAACAGCGGCACCTGGTCGCGCAGGGCGATCCGCTGGCTCAGCGCTGCGTGCGACAGAGGCGCATACGCCTGTTGCTGGGCACGCATCTGGTGTTCGGGCAACAGGCTCAGCACACCTGGCAGTTCCTGGCCCAGGGCGCCCAATACATCCAAGGGCGACGCATTGCGCAGATGGATGGCCGCAAGAACGTCTTCCAGCACCTGCCCTTCCGGCAGCAGGTTTTCGAAGAAGTTGCGCACCAGCACGCCCTTGAAGCGCTCAGGGCCCAAAGCGAACTGGGGCGCAAGAACGTATCCGCCGGGCTGGCCGAGCCACTGCGGGTCGTACTCGAAGAAAAACTCACCCGCCTCATGACCAAACCAACCCATTGGCCGCGCATTCGCCCATACGCGCAGTCGGATCATGCCGGTCCTGATTCTTCCGCCGCAGCTCGTGCTCGGCCGGGGGATGGATCATTCGACCAGCCATGGGCTTCCAAGCGCAGGCCCAGGCCGCGCATCAGCAGCAGCAGCTTCCCCAGCGAGCAACGTGCCGGGTCGCTTTCCGCATCCCGTATGAACGAAGTGCTGACGTTGCACACGGCGGCTGCCTGCCCGCGCGAGAGCCTCTGGCGTTTGCGTTCGTCCACCAAACGCTCGGCCAGTGTGGAGAGTGAATCGCCGGTGAGATTCATAAAAAATGCCCTTATGGGGGCACTTTAATGGCCGACGTCGCCAAAGTCCATCAAATTGCTCTCTCAAGGACAAATATTTTGCGGTAGCGTGGATGCTGGAACTGCTGCGCTACCCGTCCACCGCCCCCGCCAGATCATCCAGGATCGGACAGTCCGGCCGCCCATCTCCCTGGCAGCAGCCCACCAGCTGCTGCAGCGAACGCTGCATGGCCTGCATGGATTCGATGCGGCGGCCCAGGTCGTCGATGTGGGCCTGGGCGATGCGCTTGACCTCGCGGCTGGCGCGGCGCTGGTCCTGCCAGAGGCCGAGCAGGGCGGCAATCTCCTCCATCGAGAAGCCGAGGTCGCGCGCGCGGCGGATGAAGCGCAGGGTGTGGATATCTCCCTCGCCGTATTGGCGGTAGCCGCCGTCGGTGCGGGCCACGCCGCGCAGCAGGCCGAGGGCCTCGTAGTGGCGGACCATGCGCTGCGAGACGCCCGCCCGCGCGGCGGCGGTGCCGATGGGCACGGGGCCGCCCGCAGCGGCACGTGCCGTTGGTGTGGTCGCTGCTGTTGCCGCTGCCGGGGCCTTCGCCCTGGTGGCGGCAGCGGGCCGTGGGCTGGCGCCCCGGGACCGGCGCTGCGGTGCCTGCGCGCTCATGCCGCTACCGTGTAGCCCTCTTCGGTGATGGCGGCGGCCAGCGCCTCGCGGGGGCGGTCGCTCTCCACCACGACGCGGCCGGTGGGCAGGTCGACCTGCACGGTGGCGTCGGTGTCGACCTGGCGGACGGCGTGCACGACGGCGCGCTCGCAGTGGCCGCAGGTCATGCCCTGGACTTGGAAGCTGTGTTGCATGGCGGGCTCCTTTTCAAATGCCGGTGATGGGACGTCGGGATCATGAACCCTGACATGGTGGCAGAGTCAAGCGCCGGCCGTGCGGCGCCGGGGCCTTGACCTTGCCATGATGTCAGGGGTTAACGTGCGGGCATGGCTGATTCATCTTCCTCCCTTTCTCCGTCTCCCGGCGGCCCCGCTGCCGCGGTGGCGGAGCGGTCGCTGGACCTGGGCATCGGCGGCATGACCTGCGCGAGCTGCTCGGGCCGCGTGGAGCGCGCGCTGCGCAAGGTGCCCGGGGTGCGCAGTGCCGAGGTCAACCTCGCGACCGAGCGTGCGCACATCGTCTACGGTGCGCCGGACGCTGCGGCATCCGATGCCATGGACGGACTGCTGCGCCGCGCCGTGCGCCATGCGGGCTACGAGCCGCGCGCGGCGGATACGCCGGAGCCGCCGGAGGCGTCTTCGCCCTGGGCCGGCTTCGGTCCGGTGGCGGCGGGGATCGCGCTGTCGCTGCCGCTGGTGCTGCCGATGCTCGGTGGCCTGGCGGGGCGGGACTGGATGCCGCCGGCCTGGCTGCAGTGGCTGCTGGCCACGCCCGTGCAGTTCGTGCTGGGCGCGCGCTTCTACCGCGCGGGCTGGCATGCGCTGCGGGCACTCGCCGGCAACATGGACCTGCTGGTGGCCATCGGCACCAGCGCGGCCTATGGCCTGTCGCTGTGGCTCTGGCTCACGGCCGCGCACGGCGGTGGGGGAAACCATGCGCCGCACCTGTACTTCGAGGCTTCGTCCGTCGTGATCACGCTGGTGCTGCTGGGCAAGTGGCTGGAGGCGCGCGCCAAGCGGCAGACCACGGAGGCGATCCGCGCGCTGCACGCACTGCGGCCCGAGGCCGCGCACTGGATCGGCCCGGACGGCGAGGTGGACGTGGCCGTGGCCGAGCTGATGGCCGGCGACCGCATCGCCGTGCGCCCCGGCGAGCGCATGCCGGTGGACGGCACGGTGCTCGAAGGGCACACGCAGGTGGACGAATCGATGCTCACCGGCGAGCCCCTGCCGGTGGCGCGGAACCCGGGCGACGCGGTGACGGGCGGCTCGGTGAACGGCGACGGCCGCGTGGTGGTGCAGGTGACGGCGGTGGGCGCGGAGACGGTGCTGGCGCGCATCATCCGCCTGGTGGAGGCCGCGCAGGCCGCCAAGGCGCCGATCCAGCGGCTGGTGGACCGGGTGTCGGCGGTGTTCGTGCCGGTGGTGCTGGCGCTGGCGCTGTGCACGCTGCTGGGATGGCTGTGGGCGGGCTCCGGCATGGAGTCCGCGCTGATCCACGCGGTGGCGGTGCTGGTGATCGCCTGCCCCTGCGCGCTGGGCCTGGCGACGCCCGCCGCGATCATGGCGGGCACGGGCGTGGCCGCACGGCACGGCGTGCTCATCAAGGACGCCGAGGCGTTGGAGACGGCCCACCGCGTGGACACCGTGGTGTTCGACAAGACCGGCACGCTCACGCTCGGCCGGCCGCGCCTGCAGGCGTTCGAGGCGGCGCCTGGGCACGATGCGCAGGCACTGCTGGCGGCCGCGGCCGCGCTGCAGGCGGGCAGCGAACACCCGCTCGCGCATGCCACGCTGCAGGCCGTGCGCGAGCGGGGCGAAGCCCTTCCGGCAGCGGCCGACGCGGTGCGGGCCGTGCCGGGCCGGGGCACGGAGGGGCAGGTGGGCGGGGCAGCCTGGCGCCTGGGCAGCCTGCGCTGGATGGAGTCGCTGGGCGCCGAGGTGCCGGCAGCCCTGGCCGCACGCGCGCAGGCGCTGCAGGACGGCGGTGCGACAGTGTCGGCGCTGGCGGAACGGCTGCCCGGCGGCGGTGACGCGGTGCGTGCACTGCTGGCCTTCGGCGACGAACCCAAGCCCGGCGCGGCCGCCGTGATCGATACGCTGCGCACGCGCGGGCTGCGGGTGGCGATGCTGTCGGGCGACAACCGTGGCGCGGCCGAGGCGATGGCACGGCGGCTGGGCCTGCGCCCCGAGGCGGGCGAGGTGATCGCCGAGGTGCTGCCCGCCGACAAGGCGGCGCACGTGGCGCGGCTCCAACGCGACGGTGCGCAGGGTGCAGGTGCGCCGGGGGTCCGCACGGTCGCCATGGTGGGCGACGGCGTGAACGATGCTCCGGCGCTGGCGGCGGCCGACGTGGGCGTCGCCATGGGCAACGGCACCGACGTGGCGATGCATGCCGCGGGCATCACGCTCATGCGTGGCGATCCCGCGCTGGTGGCGGCAGCGCTCGACCTGTCACGCCGCACGGTCGCCAAGATCCGGCAGAACCTGTTCTGGGCCTTCGCGTACAACGTGGCCGGCATTCCCCTTGCCGCGCTGGGCTATCTGAGCCCGGTGGTGGCCGGTGCCGCGATGGCGCTCAGCTCTGTGAGCGTGATGGCCAATGCGCTGCTGTTGAAGCGTTGGCGTCTTTGAGAATTACTCTCCGTTCGGTTACGCTTGCCCCTCATTCGGCTACGTTTTGTTTCATTCATAGCCAGCCCGCATCGGCGGGTTGGGGGGATTAGAGGAAGGCAATCATGAAGTTAGATTCGCTCATGCGCGGGTTCACCATCCGTGTCCGCATGCTGGGGGCCATCGGTGTCGTACTGGGTCTGCTGGGCCTGCTGGGCGGGGCGGGCATGCTGGGCATGTTCCGCATCCACGCGATGAGCGAGGACTTCATCGGCCACTCGTTCGCGCAAGTGAGCGCCATGGCCGAGCTGCGCGGCGAGATGGGCGCCATCCGCCAGTACGAGAAGGACATGATCATCCAGTACGAGAAGCCGGAGGGCGTGCAGAAGGCGCATGCCGCCTGGCTGGCCAGCCTGGATCGCGCCAAGAAAGTGACTGCCACCTTCCAGCAAAGCGGACAGGACACCGACAACCGGCTGGCCAGCGACATCGTGAAGCGCCTGGATGCCTACAGCGCGCAGTTCGCGAGCATCGCGCGACAGCTCGAGGCCGGCGGCTACGACAGCGCCACCATCGCCAACCGCATGAGCACCAAGGCCATCGCGGAGTTCGCCGAGGCCGACAAGCTGCTGGTGCAGCTCAACGAGGCCATGCGCAAGGAAGTCGCGGCCGTGACCGAGCGCCAGCAGACCGTGTCCGAGCAGACCAAGTGGCTGTTCGCGCTGGCGGTGCTGATCACCGTGGTGGTGGTGGTGCCGCTCACGCTGCTGAACATGATTTCGATCTGCCGCCCGCTGGTGGAGGCGCGGCACATGGCGCAGGCCATCGCCGGCGGCGATCTGTCGCAGCGCATGCACGTGGAGGGCCGCGACGAAGTGGCCGACCTGCAGCGCTCGCTGCAGGGCATGCAGCAGGGCCTGAGCGCCCTCGTGTCGCAGGTGCGCGATGCGAGCGGCAGTATCGCCACGGCGAGCCAGGAGATCGCGTCCGGCAACCAGGATCTGTCGTCCCGCACCGAGCAGACGGCCAGCAATGCGCAGGAGGCCGTGGCCTCGCTGTCGCAGCTCACGGCCACCGTGCAGCAGACGGCATCGTCCTCGCAGGTGGCGAACCAGCTCGTCGCTTCCGCCTCGGGCATCGCCACGCGCGGCGGCAGCGTGGTGGAGCAGGCCGTGGCCAGCATGCACGAGATCTCGGCGTCCAGCCGCAAGATCGGCGACATCATCGGCCTGATCGACTCGATCGCCTTCCAGACCAACATCCTGGCGCTGAACGCCGCGGTGGAAGCGGCCCGCGCCGGCGAGCAGGGCCGCGGCTTCGCGGTGGTGGCCGGCGAGGTGCGCAGCCTCGCGCAGCGCAGCGCCCAGGCGGCCAGCGAGATCAAGGGCCTCATCAGCTCCAGCGTGACGGCCGTGAACGGCGGCGTGCGCCACGTGGAGGACGCCGGCACCGCCATGAAGGAAATCGTGGAGAGCGTGCAGCGCGTCTCGGACATCATCGGCGAGATCAATTCCGCCTCCGCCGAGCAGTCCTCGGGCATCGGGCAGGTCAACGGCTCGGTGGGCGAGATCGACCGCATGACCCAGCAGAACGCCGCGCTGGTGGAGGAATCCGCCGCCGCCGCCCAGTCCCTGCGCGAGCAGGCCGCGCGGCTGTCGCAGGTGGTGCAGCAGTTCCAGCTGGAAGACAGAGGCACCGCACTGCATGCCGTGGCACATCCCGATACGGGCCGCGATCTGGCGCTGCTGCCGGCCTGAGTCTCTAGCGGCTCCGGCAGCCGCCTGCCCTGGCGAAAAAAGCCCGGACCGACGTGATCGGCCCGGGCTTTTTTTTGGATGCACGGCTTCCGAGCCTATCCGGCACTCTCGCCGGAACCTGGGCGCCGGCCAGCGTCGCTGACGGGCGGGCGCTTCATTCAGGGCCTGTCAGCCGGCCAGTTCCTTCGACCAGCTCGCATACCATTCGCGGAACAGCTGGTACTGGCTCTGGGCGTAGTTACGCTGCGCGTCGGTCAACACGTCGGTCTCGTTGAAGTGCAGCGTGTATTCCTGCTGCCCGTTGAGCACCAGCAGGTACTTGTAGTAGAGCACCAAATCCGTTCCCTCGTCGAACGACGACAGCACTGCCAGGGCTGCCTCCAGCTCGCGGGCTTGGCGGCGCGCGACCACGTCGCCCTTCGCGGCCTTCTTGCACAAGTCCACCAACTGCAGCACCTCGCGTGGCAGGGCGTTGCCAATGCCGGTGATCGCACCGGTGGCGCCGCAGTTGACGAAGCCGTGGAAAACCTGCGTGTCCACGCCCACCATGAGGGTCACCTCCTCGTCCTGCGAGGTGATGTTTTCCGCTGCGTACCGCAGGTCGGCGGCACCGCCGAACTCCTTGAAGCCGATCAGGTTGGGGTGGGCGGCGCGCAGTTCGAAGAACAGGTCGGCGCGCGTGGCGAAGCCATAGTAGGGGCTGTTGTAGATCACGGCCGGCAGCTGCGGCGCGGCCGCGAGGATGGCCGAGAAGTGCGCCTTCTGCGCGGTGGCGGAACTACCGCGCGAGAGCACCCGCGGGATCACCATCAGCCCGTGTGCGCCGACCTTCGCCGCATGCGCGGCATGGGACACCGCTTCGCGCGAATTGACCGCGCCGGTGCCCACGATGGTGGGAATGCCGGCGGCCACCAAGCGGGCCACGCCTTCCTGCCGCTGGGCCTCGCTCAGCAGGGGCCAGTCGCCCATGGAGCCGCAGTAGACGACGGCGCTCATGCCGGCATCGACCAACGCGCGGCCCTGCGCCACCAGGGCGTCGAAGTCGGGCTGGCGGTCGGGGGTGCACGGGGTCATGAGGGCGGGGATGGTGCCGGTGAAGATGTTGTCGCTCATGAGGTTCTACCTGTTGAAAGCAAGGGGATCGGCCCACGGGCCGGAATAGACGAAAGCCGTTTAATAGGCTGCAAATATATTAGCGATATGCCGGAGAGGAGCATAGGGGATGCGTGCTCTTTGCACAAGCTCCCGATGGAAAAAGCTGTGGTGAACCCGATGGAATAGATTCGCGATATATTGCTCTGGCACCTGCCCGCAGCATTCCACCGATCCACACGTCCACCCCAATGTCCTCCACCGGCAAGAAGCCTCCCGCCAAGCCGGCGCCCAAGCGCCGGGCCGCCGACATCGCCTACGACAAGATCGAATCGCTCATCGCGCGGCTGGAGATCGCTCCCGGTACCCCGGTCGTCGAGGCCGAAATCGCCGAGATGACCGGCATGGGCCGCACCCCCGTCCGCGAGGCGCTGATGCGCATGGTGTCGATCGGGCTGGTCGCGCAGCAGCCGCGGCGCGGCCTGGTGGTCTCCAGCATCGACGTGTCCGACCACCTCGACGTGGTCGAGACCCGCCGCGTGCTGGAGCGCCTGATCGCCTCGGCCTCCGCACGCCGCGCCACGCCCGAGCAGCGCAAGGCGCTGGTGGCGGCAGCGCAGAAGATGATGAAGGCGGCCGAGAAGGACAACCTCGATGCCTACATGCAGGCCGACCAGGAGCTCGACCACATCAACCATGCCGCCTGTGGCAACGCGTCCGCGGTCGGTGCGGTGCTGCCGCTGGTGGTGCAGTGCCGCCGCTTCTGGTATGCCTATCAGCACGAAGGCGAGATCAGCGAAGGTGCGCAGGCCCACCTCGCTATGGCCGAGGCGATCGCCTCCAGCGACGTTGCCGCCGCCGAGGAAGGCGCCGAGCAATTGATGCGTTACCTGGCGCGCTTCACGCACCGCATCATCAATTCCTGAGCAGGCAGAGCAGGGGTGGCGCCCCAGGCTCTGGCGCATCCGTTGTCGCAGGCGATGGGGTCTGGGGCTTCCTGGGCTCTGCGCGCGTGCGGCTGGGGGCTCAGAGCTTCGCGCCCACCGCCCGCAGTTCGGCGATCTGCGGCGCCTTGGGCAGCCAGAGCTTGTCGAATGCTTCGATGGCCGGCTTGGTGTCGAAGGTGCTCAGTTCGCGGATCGCGATCGGCTCTTTGCGCAGCTTCTCCAGCAGGCCGGCCTCGGTCGTGACGATGTCGCTGATCTGCGCGTCCAGTACCCGGGCCGTCAGTTGGCGGACCAGTTCACGGTCCTTGGCGTCGAGCGTCTGCCAGACGCGGCCGGAGAACAGGGGCGCGAAGGGCATGAACAGCGCGTTCATCGGCATCATCACCTTGGAGACTTTGTCGAAACGCTGGTTCCATGAGAACTCGACATCGGCCTCCAGGCCGTCGACCTGTCCGTTGGTCATCGCGTCGAACACCGCCGGGGTCGGAATCGGCGTGGGCGCCGCGCCGAAGTACTGGTAGAAGTCGCGGTAGACCGGCGTGGGGTTGATGCGCAGCTTCATGCCCTTGAGATCGTTGGGCGTCTTGATGTCCTTGGTGGAGAACACCACGCGCATGCCGGTGATGCCCCAGCCGAGGCCGACGCAGCCGGTCTCGCGCGGCAGCACTTCCAGCAGCTTGAGCGCCGCGGGCGTCTTGACCAGCTTGCCGGCGGCAGCCGTGGAGCGCACCAGGTAGGGCGCGTTGATCGAGGCCACGCTGGGCACCCGGGTGCCGAGCTCGGCGGCCTGGATCCAGCCCATGTCGAGGGCGCCGGACTGCATCTGCTGCATCATCACCGACTCGTTGCCGAGCTGGCCCGAATGGAACACGGTGACCGTGAGCCGGCCGTCGGTGGCATTTTTGAGTTCGTTGCCGAACTGCATCGCGGCACGGTTCCAGGAGTGGCCCGCGGGCGTGATCACGCCCAGGCGGAATTCCCTGGGCGCGGCGGCGCGCGAGGGAGTCACGAACGCCAGGGGCGCGGCGGTGGCGGCCGAGGCCTGGAGGAAATGGCGGCGGTTCAGGGGCATGGCGGGCTCCGTGGGAAACGAGGTGGGACGAAAACGGGAACGAAAGCGGGCGACCGGGATGCGCGGGCGCTCGGGGCCTACTTCAGCAGGCCGAGCGACAGGCTCGGGAACAGCGACAGCATCACCAGCGCGACGCAACTGATGATGAAGAAGGGCAGGGTGACGATGAACATCTTCCCGGGCTTGGCCCCGGTCACCGCGGAGGCGACGAAGAAGCTGAGTCCCACCGGCGGCGTCATCAGCCCCAGCACCAGATTGATCACGATCACCACGCCGAAATGGCGCGGGTCGATGTGGTACACCTCGGTCGCGATCGGCAGCAGGATCGGCGCGGTCATGATCAGGCCCGGGATGCCGTCGATCACGGTGCCGATCACCAGCAGGATCAGGTTGACCAGCAGCAGGAAGGTGATCGGGTCCTTGGCGACGGTCTGGATCCATTCCGCGACCAGCTGCGGCACCTTGCCGTAGATCAGCAGCCACGAGAACACCGATGCGGCGGCCACCAGGAACAGCACGATGGCCGAGTAGATGCCCGAGCGCAGCATGATCGCGCCCAGGTCGCCGAGCCTGAATTCGCGGGTCACGTAGCGGCCTACTAGCACCGCGCTCACCGCGCCCACGGCTGCGGCCTCGGTGGGGTTGGCCACGCCGGTCAGGATCGAGCCCACGATCACCAGCGGAATCAGCAGCGTCGGGCTCGACACCAGCACGGTCTGGGCGCGCTGGCGCAGCGTGCGCTTGGGACTGCGCGGGTAGTTGTAGATGAAACCCATGCAGGCGATCACCCCGAAGAACAGCGCCGTCATCAGGATCCCGGGCAGGATGCCCGCGATCAGCATGTCGCCCACCGCCACCTGCGCCAGCACGCTGTAGACCACGAACATCACCGAGGGTGGGATGATCGGGCCCAGCATGCCGCCGTAGACCGTCAGGCCCGCGGCGAAGGTCTTGTCATAGCCCTGCTTCTCCATCTCCGGCACCATCACCTGCGCCATGATCGCCACCTGCGCGGTGGCGGAGCCGATGATCGACGACACCAGCATGTTGGCCAGGATGTTGACGTAGGCCAGCCCGCCCTTGACCGAGCCGACGAAGGCCATCGACAGGTCGACCAGCCGGCGCGTGATGCCGCCGCTGTTCATTACCTCGCCGATCAGGATGAACAGCGGGATTGCGATCAGCCCGTAGCTGTCGACGCCCGCGAACATCTGCGTCGCATAGGACTGCAGCAGCACCGGGTTCTCGATGCTGTAGATGTAGAAGATGCCGGAGAGGCACAGGCACAGGCCGATCGGCACGCCGACCAGCATGATCGCGAGGAAGAAGAGCGAGGTCATCATGTCAGTTCACCGCTTCCGGGTTGGCGGCGTCGAAGGCCGGGTGTTTGCGTTGCGGCGCCAGTCGCAGGTCTTCGAGCAGATTGGCCAGCGCGTGCAGGCTCATGCACAGCGCGAAGATCGGCATGATCAGCTGCAGCACCCACATCGGCCATTCCAGCGTCTGCGTGTGCTCGGTGTAGAGGAAGTTGAATGACTCGGACGCGTATTCCTTGGCGTCGAAGCCCTTGCGCGCAATGCCGATCGGGTCCATCCAGATCCAGCACATCGCCAGCAGTGCCAGTGCGAAGGCCAGCACGCCGGAGGTCGCGATCACCTTGGCGACGCGGGCGCTGCGCGGGCCCAGCTTGTCGGTGAGCATGGTGACCGCGAAGTCCATGCGCAGCCGCGTCATCGCCGAGGCGCCTATGAAGGTGAGCCAGACCACCGCGTAAACCGAGGCCTCGTCCACCCAATAGAGCGGCATGCCGGAATAGCGTGTGACCACGTTGAGCAGCACCAACAGAATCAGCAGCGTCATCAGTCCGGCGATCAGCCAGCGCTCCAGGCCGAGCAGCGCGCCGGAGGCATCGAGGACCAGGCGCACCACCGGGTGCGGCGTGGATGGGGGGAGTGGGCTATCGAGGGCTTCCATGGGCGGTGTGCGATGGTGCGGTTCGCTCGTTTTGAAGATACGGTGGATATATTTGCGGTATCGCTACAAGCAAATTGAATGCCAGATCAATAGCGTCCATGGCTCCGGCGTCAGCGCTAATATATTTACAGTATCCTGCGAGGGCATCAGCGTAAACCATGCCTAGCAGTCGATGCGGTTCTGTGACAAGCGGGCAGGACTGTGTGCACCGCGCCCGTGCGGATGGCCCCACGGACGTGCGTACACGCCCTGGATATGGCACCGACCTGCTGCAAGTCGGGTCAGGACATCAGCGTGGGCCGCGGGCAGGACCGCCGCCGGAAGGACGGCGGCGGCAGCCTCGGCGGCCGCTTCCCCTGCAGGCAAAAAAAAAGCCCGCCCCGATCACATCGGTGCGGGCTTTTTTAGCGGAACGCTGGAACGCTCAGGCCGTGCCGGCCGGCTGGGCCACCGGATCCGGCTCCCGCCCCTTCTTCGGCCCGAACCACGCCACGTACAGCGCCGGCAGCACCACCAGCGTGAGCATCGTGGCCGTCACCAGCCCGCCGATCACCACGATGGCCAGGGGCCGCTGCGTTTCCGATCCGATCTCGTGCGAGAGGGCCATGGGCAGCAGGCCCAGCATGGCGAGCATCGCCGTCATGAGCACGGTGCGCAGGCGCTGCATCGAGCCCTGGCGCACGGCCTCGACCACGCTGGCGCCGCCGGCCTGCAGTTGCTGGAACACCGAGAGCATCACCACGCCGTTGAGCACGGCCTGCCCCGAGAGCGCGATGAAGCCGATGGCGGCCGACACCGACAGCGGGATGCCGAAGACCCAGAGCGCCACGAAGCCGCCGATGAGCGCCAGGGGCACGTTCAGCAGGATGAGCGAGGCCATCTTCACCGACTTGAAGGCGTCGAACAGCAGCACGAAGATCAGCAGCAGCGAGATCGGCACGACCACCGAGAGGCGCTTCATCGCGCGTTCCTGGTTCTCGAACTCGCCCGACCAGTTGACCTGGTAGTTGTCCGGGATCTTCACATTCTTCTCGACACGCGACTTCATGTCGGCCACGACGGAGCCCATGTCGCGCCCGGCGATGAAGATGCCGATGGCGGTGGTGCGGCGGCCGGACTCGCGGGCGATGTTCATGGCGCCCGCGCTTTCGCGGATCTTCGCGACGTCGCCCAGCTGCACGTAGCCGCCGTCCGGCGTGGCGATGGGCGTGCGCGGCAGGTTGGCGATGGTGCGCTCGTCCCGCGGCAGGCGCACGGCCACGGCGAACTTGCGCTCGCCTTCCCACAGGTTGGTGGCGGCCTTGCCGGCGAGCGCCGCCTCGATCACGTCCTGGATGTCGCTCACGTTCAGGCCGTAGCGCGCGGCGCGGTCGCGGTCGATGTCGATCAGCAGCTGCGGCACCTGGCCTTCGCGGTCGATCTCGGCGCGGGCCACGCCCTGCACCTGCTTGACCTCGCGGGCGATCTCTTCCGTGATGCGCTTCATCTCGACCAGGTCGTCACCGGCGAGCTTGATCACGATCTGGCCCTTGATCTGCGAGATCGACTCGAGCACGTTGTCGCGGATCGGCTGCGAGAACGCCGGGTCGATGCCGGGGATGGCGGAGAGCGCGCGGCCCATTTCCTCGGTGATCTTGGCCCGCGTCATGCCGGCGCGCCACTGGTCCTCGGGCTTCAGGTCCACGAAGATCTCGGCCATGGAGATGGTTTTCGGGTCGGTGCCGTCTTCCGGCTGGCCGGCCTTGGAGACGGTGGTGCGCACCTCGGGCACCGACAGCAGCGCCTTGCGCGCCATGCGCAGGATGCGCGAGGCCTCGGCGGTGGAGACGTTGGGCGAGAGGCTGAAGTTCACCCAGGTCGTGCCTTCGTCCAGTTCGGGCAGGAATTCCGAGCCCAGGCGCGAGGCGGCGACCATGGCCACGCCGAACACGGCCAGCGCGATGATGACCACCGTGCGGCGGCGCTCCAGCGCCCAGTCGAGCACCGGCGCGTAGAGGCGCTTGGCGCGCGTCACCACGCGGTTGTCGCCGTGCGGCAGCTTGCGGCGCAGCAGCCAGTAGGCCAGGAGCGGCACCAGCGTGAGCGAGAAGATCAGCGAGCCGATGAGGGCGGTGGTGACCGACAGCGCCATGGGCTGGAAGATGCGGCCTTCGTGGCGCTGCAGCGCGAAGATGGGGATGTGCGCCGCGATGATGATCAGCATCGAGAACAGCGTGGGCCGGCCGACCTCGCCCGCGGCCTCGATGATGGTGTCGCGCCGGTCGCGGTCGTCCATGTCCTCGCCGCGCTCGGCTAGGCGGTGCATGATGTTCTCGATCACGATCACCGCGCCGTCCACGATGATGCCGAAGTCCATTGCGCCCAGGCTCAGCAGGTTGGCCGGCACGCCCATGATCTTCAGGCCCATGAAGGTGGAGAGCAGGGCGAGCGGGATGATGACCACCACGGCCAGGCTGGCGCGCAGGTTCGACAGGAAGATGTAGAGCACCAGCGACACCAGCAGCGCGCCTTCCACCAGGTTGTGGAACACGGTGGTGAGGGTCTTGTCCATCAGCCAGGTGCGGTCGTAGAAGGGCACGATCTGCACGCCCGGCGGCAGGCCGCGTTCGTTGAGCTGGGCGATCTTGTCCTTCACGCCCTTGAGCACCACGCTCGGGTTCTCGCCTTTGCGCATCACCACGATGCCGGTGACGATGTCGTCGTCCTGGTCCTGGCCGACCACGCCGAGCTGGGGCACGGCGCCGATGCGCACCTGGGCGATGTCGCGGATCAGCACCGGCGTGCCGCCGCGGGACGCGACGACGATGCGGCCGATGTCCTCGGCCGAGCGCAGCAGGCCCAGGCCGCGGATGGTGTACTGCTGCGCGCCCTGCGCCACGTAGCTGCCGCCGGCGTTGGCGTTGCCGCGGCCCAGCACGTCCAGCAGGTTCTGGAAGCTCACCTTGTACGCGCGCAGCTTGTCCATGTCGGGCTGCACTTCGTACTGCTTGATCGCGCCGCCCATGGCGACCACGTCGGCCACGCCGGGAACCTGCCGCAGCGCGCGTTCCACCGTCCAGTCCTCGATGGTGCGGATGTCGGTGGTGGTGAGGCCGTCGCCCTTCAGGCGGTAGCGCATGATCTCGCCCACCGGCGTGGCGTTGGGCGCGATTTCGGCCTGCACGCCCTGCGGCAGGTCGATGGTGGAGAGCCGCTCGGCCACCTGCTGGCGCACGATGTTCACGTTGGCCGCGTCGTCGTACGTGACCACGGTGAACGACAGGCCGAACTGCGTGTGCGAGAACACGCGGATGGAGTTGGGCAGGCCGGCGAGCGCGGTTTCGATGGGCAGCGTGACCTGCTTCTCGACTTCTTCCGGCGCGCGGCCGGGAAAGAGCGCGATCACGGTGACCTGCGTGTCGGTCACGTCGGGGAAGGCTTCCACCGACAGGTTCTTGAAGGCGATGACGCCGGCCAGCGCGAACAGCAGCGTGCCCAGCACGATGAAGAGCGGCTGGTGCAGCGCGTAATGGATCAGGCGCTTCATGGGGTCGCTTTCTTCGCGGCGGCGGCGTCTTCGGTCATGGACTGGAACTGGCGGGACAGCAGCAGCGCGTTCTGGTTCACCACGGCGTCACCGGGCTGCAGGCCGCTCGCCACGATGACCTCGGCCGGGCCCTCCTGGGCCAGTTCGACCTTGCGCGGCTCGAACACGCCGGCCTCGCGGCGCACGTAGACCACGTGCTGGGTGCCGTCGAGCACGATGGCGCTGGCGGGCACCACCACGCCGCCCGCGCGGCTTTCCTGCACGCGCGCGGTGGCCAGCATCTCGGCCTTCAGGCGGCGGTCGGGGTTGGGCACCACGCCGCGCACCTTGATCGTGCGCGTGCCGGGGTCGATCGCGTCGGCCGTGGCCGTGACCTTGCCGGTGAAGGTCGCGCCGGGATAGGCCGGCACCTGCAGCGTGATCGGATCGCCGGGGCGCAGCGAGGAGAGATCGCTCTCGCGCGCGTCGATCTGCACCCAGAGGGATGTCGGGTCGGTCACCACGAAGAGCGCGGGGCCGGACTGGTCCGGGCGCACTTCCTGGCCGGGGTTGAGGTTGCGCTCCACCACCACGCCGCCGATGCCGCTGGAGAGGGCCAGCTGCTGGTTCACGCCGCTGGCGCTGCCATAGAGGCGCGTGCGGGCCGCGGCGCGGGCCACTTCGGCCTGGGCGCCGGCGGCATCGGCCTGGGCCTGCTCCAGATCCTTGCGGGCGATGATGCCGGCCTCGAACAGTTCACGCTGGCGCTTGAGCGATTGCTGCGCGAGCGACTGGCCGGCCTGTGCCTTGGCGGTGTCGGCCTGGGCCTGGCCGAAATCCGGCGAGGCCAGCAGGGCCAGGGGCGCGCCGGCCTTCACCGACTGGCCCAGGTCGGCCTGGATGGTGGTCACGCGGCCGGCGAAGGCCGGGTAGATGCGCTGGGTGCGCTCTTCGTTCCAGACGAGCCGGGCGGGCAGGTCCACCGCCACGTCCTTGGCGGCGCGCGCCTCCACCGTGCCCAGCAGGGCGAGTTGCGGATGGCCGGAGGGAAAGCGCAGCTGGCCCGACTGCACCACGGGCGGCGCGGGTTCGGGCGGGGCGGCGGCCGCATCGGCGGCGGATTTGCCGCAGCCGGGCAGCAGCGCGCAGGCAGCGCCCAGGGCGGCCACGGCCACCAGGCCGCGCACGGCGCGGCGCCGCGCGGAAAGGGAGGGGTGTTGCACCATCATGGTCGGGGAGGTCCGGGAAGGCATACGGGATCGAAGAAAGGCGTGGGCGGAAGGGACTGCGGCGCGGTGGGCGGTCACGGCATGCCGGTGAGCACCTGCGGCTGCGTGCGCAGCAGCCAGGCGCCGCGCGCCTTGGCGTAGTCGGCGCGGGCGGCCAGGGCGTCGAGCACGGTGGCGCGCAGGGTGCGCTGCGCATCCAGCAGGTCGGTGAGGGCGATGGCGCCCTTGCGGTAGGCCAGCTCGGCGTTGTCGGCCACCTGGCGCGCGCGGGGCAGCACGCCCTGGTCGTAATCGGTGGCGCGGCGCGCGGCGTTGTCCATCGTCTGGCGCAGGCGCTGCAGGTCCAGCAGGGCCAGGCGGCGGGTGTTGTCGAGCGCGTCCTGGGCCTTGGCGTAGTCGGCCTGGGCGCGGCCGATCTCGCCCTGGTACTGGTAGCCCCACTGCAGCGGGATCTGCACGCGCAGTTCCACCAGCCGGTTGGAGGTGCCGGGGTAGTGGTCGACGGAGGCGCCCACCGTCCAGTCGGACTTGCGCAGCGCGTTGGCGCCGTCCAGCGCGGCCTGGGCGGCCTGCGCGCGGGAGAGGGCGGCGCGCACGTCGGCGCGCGTCTCGGCCCAGGCGGCCAGGTCCGCGTCGGTGGCGGGCCGGTCGCCGGTCAGGGCGGGCCAGGGCGTGTCCACGGCCTCCAGGCGGCTGCCGGTGCTGCCGGTGACCTGCGCCAGCGCCAGTGCTGCGTCGTCGCGCGCCTGTTCGGCCGCGCGGGTGTCGGCCCGGGCGCGCTCGGCCTCGATGCGGGTGCGCGAGGCATCCTGCGCCGACAGATCGCCCGCCTTCACGCGCCGGTCGGCCATGCCGGCCACCTGCTCCAGGCTGCGCTCGATGGCCGCCACTTCGGCGAGGCGGTCCTGCGCGGCCAGCAGGTCGTAGTAGGCGGAGAGGGCCCCCGTCAGCTGCTGGACCTGCGTGTCTTCCACGTCGGCCTCGGCGGCATCGGCGGCGCTCTCGGCCGCCTTCTTGCGCAGCGCGCGCTTGCCGCCGCGCTCCCAGGTCCAGTCGATGCCGACGGACTTGTCGATGCGCTTGCGCGTGAACACGTTGCCTGGGCCCACGCCGTTCTGCAGGTCGATGGAGGCGGTCTTGGCGGTCAGGGAGGGCAGGGGCGCATGGTCGGCGCTGAGCACGTCGGCGCGCGCGCCGGCCAGCTCCTGGCGGGCCTGGTTGACTTCGCTGTTGTCGCGCGCGGCGGCCAGGGCCTGCGCGAGCGTCCAGGCGGCCCCGCGCTGCGTGGGCGACCCCGTCCTCGCGGGCGGCGCCGCGCCGGCCGGGGACACGGCAGGGGCCGTACCCATCGCGGGCGCGGCGGTGGACGGTACCGGCTGGGCCTGGGCTGCCGGCCAGGCCGCGAAGGCGCCGCCGCAGGCCAGCAGGGCCGCCGCGATCCGGGAGGCGGCCGGTGCCTGCACGGCACCGGCACGCCGGGGGGAGCGGGGAGAGAAGAGGGAATGGGAGCGCATGGCATGTTTATCCGACGCCCAGCCTGACCACGGCCTGACCGCCGAGCCCGCAACCGCCCCGGCCGGGACACAATGCGGTGTCCGCGCCACGGTGCGGCGCCGTTCCGGAATTTCTTCCTTCCCTTCACCCGCTTTTCGCTTCCTGCCCATGCGCATCCTGGTAGTCGAAGACGATGCCGTGCTGCGCGGCGTCATGCAGCGCAGCCTGGCCGATGCCGGGCACCGCGTGGATGCGGCCGCCACGGTGGCCGAGGCCGACCATTTCTGGAGCGTCCAGCCGTTCGATGCCGTGCTGCTGGACCTGAACCTGCCGCAGGACGCCAGCCCGGCGAGCCCGCTGGGCAGCGGCCTGGCGGTGCTGCGCGCCGCGCGTGCGCGGGGCGACCGCACGCCGGTGCTGGTGCTCACCGCCCGCGACCGCACCGAGGAGCGCATCGCCGGCCTGGACGCGGGCGCGGACGACTACCTGGGCAAGCCGTTCGATCTGGCCGAGGTCGAGGCGCGGCTGCGGGCCCTGGTGCGCCGCACCCAGGGCACGGACGACCGCACCCGCGCGGGCACCCTGGTGCTGGACCGGCGCGCGCGCCGCTTCACGATCCAGGACGTGCCGTTCGAGCTGCCCGCGCGCGAATTCGAGGTGCTGTGGGAGCTGATGACGCCACCGGGCCGTGTAGTGAGCAAGCGGACGCTCTCGGACAAGCTCTCGGGCTTCGACGACACGCTGGGCGACAACGCGCTGGAGGCCTTCATCTCGCGCCTGCGCAAGAAGCTGCAGGGCAGCGGCGCGGGCATCCGCACGCTGCGCGGCCTGGGCTACATGCTGGAGGCCGGGGCGGGCCCGGCCGATGGCGACGCCCCGCCGGAATCCGCATGAGCGCAGGCCCCGTGCCGCCGCAGGACCGCGCCGGGCCGCCGCGGCCCGCCGCATCGGCCGCGCCGCCGGCGCCCCCGCCCTCGCTGCGCGCCCGCCTGCTGCGCCACGTGCTGGTGCCGCTGGCCCTCACCTGGTTCGCGGGCACGGCGATCTCGGTGCTCGTGGCCAACGGCTTCTCCCAGCGCGCCTTCGACCGCGCCCTGCTGGACGATGCCTACGCCATCGCGGCCAACGTGCGGATCAAGGGCGACGCGCTCGATCTGGCGCTGTCCTCCCGCGAGCTGAAATCGGTGCTGTTCGACCAGGTGGAGACGGTGTATTTCGAGGTGCTGCTGCCGGACGGATCGATGCTCTCGGGCAACGCCAGCCTGCCCGCGCCACCGCCGCGCGACGACTCCTACCGCTTCTCCGACATCAACTACCGCGGCCGCGCGCTGCGGGCGGTGCGCGTGCGGGTGAGCGAACCGCAGGCCTTCGAGGTGATCACCGCGCAGACCGTGCATGCGCGCAGCGCCATGCTGCGCAGCGTACTGCTGTATTCGGTGGTGTCGCAGCTGCTGCTGCTGGGTGCGCTGGCCTTCTGGCTGCGGCGCGCCATCCAGGCCGATCTGCAGCCGCTGGCGGCCTTCCAGGCGGAGCTGTCGGCCCGCGACGTGCGCGGGCTGGATCCGGTGGCCGTGGAGGCCTCCACGCGCGATCTGCAGCGCCTGGGCACGGCCGTGAACGATCTGCTGGCGCGCGTGGCCCAGGGCGTGCGCGCGCAGCGCGAGTTCGCCGGCAACGTGGCGCACGAATTGCGCACGCCGCTGGCCGGCATCCGCGCGCTGGCCGCCTACGGCCTCGCCCACCGGGACCCGGCGGTGTGGCGCGAACAGCTCGCCGGCGTGGCCGACAGCGAGGCACGCGCCAGCCACCTGGTGGACCAGCTCCTCGCGCTGGCGCTGGCCGACGAGGTGCGCGGCGCCATGCCGCGCGAGCCCGTGGCGCTCGACGAGCTGGCGCGGGACGCGGTGCTGCGCGTGCTGCCGCGCGCCGACGCGGCCGGCGTGGACCTGGGCGCGCGCGGCCTCGACCGGCCCGTGGTGGTGCAGGGGCAGGCCGTGCTGATCGAGGGCGTGCTCGGCAACCTCATCGACAACGCGCTGCGCTACGGCCGCCCCGCGGAAGGCGGACCGGCACCGCGCATCACGGTGGAGATCGCCTCCGGCGCGCCGGGCGAACTGGGCCCGGTGGTGCTGTCGGTGGTGGACAACGGCCCCGGCATTCCCGAGGCGCAGCGCACCGACCTGCTGCAGCGCTGGGCACAGGGCCGCGAGGGCGAGCGCCTGGGACAGGGCGCCGGCCTGGGCCTGGCCATCGTGGCGCGCTATGCCGAACTGCTGGGCGCGCGGCTGGTGCTGGGCACGGGGCCGGACGGGCAGGGGCTGCGCGTGGGCCTGGTGTTCGCGCCGCTCCCACCGGCCCCGCCGGCGGCCTGACCTGACCTGACGTGCCGGCCGCGCAGGCCGGGCAGGCGGCACGGCGGCGTCAGTCCGGCTGCGCGCCGAACACCGGCCGGAAGAAGCTGCGCTCGTAGCTCAGGATGCAGCGGGTTTCCTCCGCATAGCGGAAGGCTGCGAGGCATTCGGCGTCCTGCATCGACTGATGGCGGTAGGTTTCGTAGGCGGCGAGCGAGGGGAAGGTGAACATCGCCAGCGCGATGTTGTTGGCGCCTTCCGACGGCAGGAAGTAGCCGTGGTGGCGCCCGCCGAACTTCTCCACCAGGGGAATCCAGAGCCGGCCATAGTGTTCGAACTCGGCCAGCTTGTAGGGATCGATGACGTAGCGCAGGGTGCAGGTGATCATGGGCCGATTTCACCGCATTTCCAGGGCGGGTGCAGCCTTGGGGATGCCCTGGCCCCTTGGAGAGCAGCATTCGGCTCTCCAAGGGCCTTCCTGGGCCTTCCGTCAGCCCTTCGCCGATTCGCCGAGCGTGGGGTAGTCGGTATAGCCCTTCTCGCCGCCGCCGTAGAAGGTCTTGGAATCCCACGGGTTGAGGGGTGCGTCCTGGCGCAGCCGCTCGACCAGGTCGGGATTGGAGATGAAGGCCTTGCCGAAGGCGACGATGTCGGCGCGGCCGCTGTCCACCGCGTCCATCGCCAGCGCGCGGTCGTAGGCGTTGTTGACCATCCAGGCACCCTTGCCACCGGCTTCGCGGTAGGCGGTCTTCAGCGCTTCGTAGTCGAACGGACGGTCTTCCAGCTCGCGCGGGCCGCCGGTGGAGCCTTCGATCACGTGGACGTAGGCCAGGCCCAGGGGCGCGAGCTGGCGGATCACGTAGTCGAACAGCGGCTGCGGATCGGCATCCACGATGTCGTTGGCCGGCGTGACGGGGGAGAGGCGGATGCCCACCTTGCCGCCGCCGATCGCATCCACCACGGCGCGCGTGGCTTCGAGCAGCAGGCGGGCGCGGTTCTCGATGCTGCCACCGTAGTCGTCGGTGCGCTGGTTGGCCCCGGTCTTGAGGAACTGGTCCAGCAGGTAGCCGTTGGCGCCGTGGATCTCGACGCCGTCGAACCCGGCCGTCTCCACGGCATTGCGCGCGGCGGCGGCGTAGTCGTGCACGATGCCGGGCAATTCTTCGGCATCCAGCGCGCGGGGCTCGGACGTGGCCGCGAAATGGCCCTGGCCGGTGGCCTTGTCGATCAGGTAGGTCTTGGACTTGGCGGCGATGGCGGAAGGCGCCACGGGCGCGCCGCCGTCGGGCTGCAGGTCGTTGTGGGAGATGCGGCCCACGTGCCAGAGCTGGGTGACGATCTTGCCGCCGCGCTCGTGCACCGCGGCGGTCACCTTCTTCCAGCCGTCGAGCTGGTCGGTGCCGTACAGGCCCGGCACGTCCGCATAACCCTGGCCCTGGTGGCTGATGGCCGTGGCCTCGGTGATCAGCAGGCCGGCGGTGGCGCGCTGGGCGTAATAGGTGGCGGTGATGTCCTTCGGCACCGCGTTCGGCGAGCGGTTCCGCGTGAGCGGCGCCATGGCGATGCGGTTGGCGAGCTGCAGGTCGCCGGCCTGGACGGGATCGAAAAGCGTGGTGGACAAGGGGTACCTCTTCAAGAAAAAGGGGGGGCCCGGGCCGGGCTCCCTCACGGCAGGAAGCGACGTTACCGCGTTTGCCGATTCCCTGCAGTGGGACTGCGCCGCGACGGGATATGCGACTCGTGCTAGCGAAATCGCAGCACCTGATGGTGCGCCTGCTGCAGGAGCATCCGCGCAAACGGCGCTCCGCCGCCGCAAGGGCGCCCCTGCAATGGTGGGATATGCCATGGTCGGGTTCGGAGCCTGACCGACAACGTGGCGCGCTAGGCCTGCAGCTGGTTGTGTTTCACGTGAAACACGCCCGGCGAGTGGTTGAGCGGCTGAGGATGAGGGCGGATGGAAGGCCATGCCCAGGCGTCCTGTCTGGCAACTCTCGGGCGGATGCAGCGACGCGCGGGGTTGCCCGCGCATCCTGCCTGCTATCCGCCGGTGCTCAACGGCATGTCGCCCACTTGCTCGACCGATCCGCCCTCGAGTTCTGTCGGCCGCTGCCGCCTCTGGCCTGTTTTGCCGCCCATCGTGGTCTGGTTCGGCATGTACGAGACGGCGAAGAGCCTGCCGATCCACCTCGCGTGTTTAGCGCCGATCGCGCAAGCGCCGCGTCCCGAGGTGCGCGGCGCCCGCGTCGAGCGGATCTGAAAGGCCCGCCCATCGGACACGCCAGATCCATTCCTACCTCCTGAGGGCAGCGCCGTCTTTTCTTTGAGGCCCAGGGCGTGATTACTTCGACAGGCCCTCGGCCTTGAGCGCTGCCTGCACGGCCGGGCGCGCGCCCACGCGGGCCAGATAGGCCTGCAGGTTCGTGAGGTTGGAGTGGTCCACGCCCACGTGCTTGCCCCAGCTGCACACGGTGAACAGGTAGCCGTCCGCCACCGAGTAGTGCTCGCCCAGCAGGTAGTCCTTGCCTTCGAGTTGCCCGTCCAGCCACTGGAAGCGGGACATCAGCTTCTCGCGCACGATGGGCTTGTACGCGTCCGGCGTGTTGGGCAGGAACAGGGGCGTGTGGCCCTTGTGCAGCTCGGTGCCGATGAAGTTGAGCCACTCCTGCAGGCGGTAGCGCGCCAGCGTGCCGTTGGCCGGGGCCAGGTTCTTGTGGGGTGCCTGATCGGCGATGTACTGCACGATGGCCGGGCCTTCACGCAGGCGCGTGCCGTCGTCGAGTTCCAGCACGGGCACATAGCCGAGCGGGTTGATCTCGTAGAAGTCCGTGCCATCCTGCAGCTTGTGGCTCTTGGTGCTCGCGAGCACGGGAGTGAACGCCAGGCCGGCTTCGTGCAGGGCGATATGGGGCGACAGCGAGCAGGCACCAGGACTGTAGTAGAGCTTCATGGTCAGGTCTGAAGACAGTGGAACAAGCCTGCCATGCTACTAGCGGGCGCGGATTCCTGCTGTCGGCCGCCATGCCGCCGGACAGGGCCCCTGTCCCCCGCGCCCGGCGTGCTGCCCGCCGCGGGGCGGTCAGGTCGGACCCGGTGCCGTGGCCGCTTCCAGCCGCCCGAGCCAGGCGATGGCATGGGTTTTATGAGTCCCGCACATGTCCGCCGACGGCCGCAGCGATCCGCACACCGCGGGCCGCTCGGGCCGGCCGAAAATCCTGCAGCGCAGGGCCTCGTCGAGCTGCACGCAGGCCACGCCCGCCGGCTTGCCCCGGGGCATTCCCGGGATGGGGCTGGAGATGGACGGCGCAGTGCAGCAGGCGCCGCACCCGGGCCGGCATGCCTGTGCTTCAGAGGATGCGTTCACCCGTTCAGCGCCCCAGGCGCTGGCTGGCCCAGAGCACCTGCTCCACCACGCTGCGCACGCGGCCATGGTGCGCGGCATCCACCAGCGCACCGGCCTCGTCGAACGCACTGCCGGCATGGCCCAGGGCGAACGCCTGGGGCGCGAGCCAGCATTCCAGGTTCAGCAGCAGGGGGGCCAGATGGCTTTGCGAGCGGAGCCCGCCCAGCCCGCCGGGCGAGGCGCTCAGCATGCCCACCACCTTGCCGCGGAAGGGCAGGGTGCCGTCGCTCCACACCGGGTGGCCGGCGACGGGGCTCGATGCCCAGTCGATGGCGTTCTTCAGCAGGGCGGTGTAGCTGCCGTTGTATTCGGGCGAACAGACGATCCAGCCGGCATGGGCCTGCAGGATCTCCTTGAGGCGCACCACGTCGGCGGGCGTGCCCTGGGATTCGAGATCGGCGTTGTAGAGCGGGATGTCGAAATCCGACAGCTCCAGCAGCGTGGTCTCGGCACCTATGCCGCGGGCGATGTCGGCGGCGGCGCGGGCCAGCCGGCGGTTGAGGGATTGCTGGCGCGTGCTGCCAGCGAAAACGAGGAGTTGGGGCATGGTGTGATTCGACCACAGCCGCGCGGCAGGATTCCTGCAAGCCGGTGTTCCACGTGAAACAACCTGCGGCGATGGCATGCCGGGTTGATGCGCTGGCCGAGGGGGTTTTGCGTCGGCTCCACGGGGGGTGGCGAATGTCCATGCATCCACCCGGTGGCTGCCCTGGCATTCCCGGCGGCAGTCCCTTCTACAGGGCAGGGGATACACCGGGTGGTGGCGCGCCTGGGGCGGGCATGGGAAAATCCCGGCCTTCCCCATTTTTTGATCCCATTGCCCCGCCCCCAACCCGGCCCACCGCCGGCCCGCGGGCAAGGCGCCCGCTGGCGGCCCGGCGTGCGCTCCTTCGGTATCGGGCCGCTCCTCGTGTGCGAGGTTTCGGAGCAGTTGCATGTTGTACCCCCAGGAATTTGATGTGATCGTCGTCGGCGGAGGCCATGCCGGCACCGAGGCCGCGCTCGCCGCCGCCCGCATGGGCAGCAAGACGCTGCTGCTCACCCACAACATCGAGACGCTGGGCCAGATGAGCTGCAACCCCAGCATCGGCGGCATCGGCAAGGGCCACCTCGTGAAAGAGGTGGATGCGCTCGGCGGCGCCATGGCATTGGCCACGGACGAGGGCGGCATCCAGTTCCGCATCCTCAACAGCTCCAAGGGCCCGGCCGTGCGGGCCACCCGCGCGCAGGCCGACCGAATCCTCTACAAGGCCGCGATCCGCCGCATGCTGGAGAACCAGCCGAACCTGTGGCTGTTCCAGCAGGCCGTGGACGACCTGATGGTCGAGGGCGACCGCGTGGTGGGCGCCGTCACCCAGGTGGGCATCGCCTTCCGCTCGCGCACGGTGGTGCTCACGGCGGGCACCTTCCTGGACGGCAAGATCCACGTCGGCCTGAACAACTATTCCGCCGGCCGCGCGGGCGATCCGCCGGCCGTGAGCCTTTCGGCGCGCCTCAAGGAGCTGCAGTTGCCACAGGGGCGCCTCAAGACCGGCACGCCGCCTCGCATCGACGGCCGCAGCATCGATTTCAGCCAGTGCGAAGAGCAGCCCGGTGACGGCATGCCCGGCGGCGTGAACGAGGGTGCGGTGCCGGTGTTCAGCTTCATGGCACATGCCCATGGTGGGGCCGCGATGCACCCCCGCCAGGTGCCGTGCTGGATCACGCACACCAACGAGCGCACGCACGAGATCATCCGCTCCGGCTTCGACCGCAGCCCCATGTTCACCGGCAAGATCGAGGGCGTGGGGCCGCGCTACTGCCCGAGCGTGGAAGACAAGATCAACCGCTTCGCGGACAAGGACAGCCACCAGATCTTCCTGGAGCCGGAAGGGCTGACAACGCACGAGTTCTATCCCAACGGCATCAGCACCAGCCTGCCGTTCGACGTGCAGTACGACCTGGTGCGCTCCATGCGCGGGCTGGAGAACGCCCACATCCTGCGCCCGGGCTACGCGATCGAGTACGACTACTTCGATCCGCGCTCGCTCAAGAGCAGCTTCGAGACGCGCCAGATCCAGGGCCTGTTCTTCGCGGGCCAGATCAACGGCACCACGGGCTACGAAGAAGCAGCGGCGCAAGGGCTGTTCGCCGGCATCAATGCCGCGCTGCAGTGCCGGGGCGAGGCGGCGTGGGTGCCGCGCCGCGACGAAGCCTATCTCGGCGTGCTGGTGGACGACCTGATCACCAAGGGCGTGACCGAGCCCTACCGCATGTTCACCAGCCGCGCCGAGTTCCGCCTGCAGTTGCGGGAAGACAACGCCGACATGCGCCTGACGGAAGCCGGGCGGCGCATGGGCCTGGTGGACGACGCGCGCTGGGACTCGTTCAGCCGCAAGCGCGATGCCGTGGCACGCGAAACCGAGCGCCTGAAGTCCACCTGGGTGAATCCGCGCAATCTCCCGGCGGAGGAGTCCACACGCGTGCTCGGCAAAGCCATCGAGCACGAGTACAACCTGTTTGATCTGCTGCGCCGCCCGGACGTGTCGTACGAAACGCTCATGGGCATGAACGGCGGCAAATACGCCAACGCGGATGTTTCACGTGAAACACTGGGTGACCTGAGCGCGCCGGTGTTGGAGCAGGTCGAGATCGCCGCCAAATACGCGGGCTACATCGACCGGCAGAAGGACGAGGTGCAGCGCGCCTCCCACTACGAGAGCCTGCAATTGCCGCAGGAGCTGGATTACATGCAGGTCGCGGCGCTTTCCATCGAAGTGCGGCAGAAGCTGCAGAAGCATCGCCCGGAGACGCTGGGCCAGGCATCGCGGATTTCCGGTGTGACGCCGGCTGCCGTATCGCTGCTCCTGGTGCATCTGAAGAAGGGCGGCTTCCGCGGGTTCGCGGCCCAGCCTGCCGTGGAGGCCGCGGCATGACGGCCGCGGTGGCTGCATCGGCGCTGGCCGGGCCGCTAAGCGAAGGCCTGCAAAAGCTGGGTCTGGCGCTGACTGCATCGCAGCATGCGCAGTTGCTGGAGTTTCTTGCGCTGCTGCAGAAGTGGAACAAGGTCTACAACCTGACGGCCGTGCGCGACCCGCAGGAAATGCTCACCCACCACCTGCTGGACAGCCTCGCAGCGGTGCCGCCGCTGCAGCGGCATCTGTCGGCGCTAAGCCCCCGCGAACAGGCCGCCCGGTTGCTGGACGTAGGCTCCGGCGGCGGCCTGCCGGGCGTGGTGTTCGCCATTTGCTGTCCGGAACTGCAGGTGAGCTGTGTCGATACGGTGGCGAAGAAGGCGGCCTTCGTGCAGCAGGTGGCGGTATCGTTGCAACTGCGCAATCTGAAGGGCATCCACGCGCGCGTGGAGAACCTCGAAGGTCCGTTCGACGTGGTGAGCTGCCGGGCCTTCGCCTCGCTGCCGGATTTCGTTTCCTGGTCTCACGCGGCGCTGGCGGGCGACGGCATCTGGCTTGCCATGAAGGGCAAGCATCCGGCCGATGAAATCGCCGCGCTGCCCGCACGGGCCGAAGTGTTCCACGTGGAACAACTCACGGTGCCAGGCCTGGAGGCCGAACGCTGCATCGTCTGGATGCGCCCCCGCAAAGACGTAACGGACGGCACGCCAACCCCCGGCAGCGAAGCACTGGCTTAAACTCCCGCTTCCAATTTTCGGGGGCTGCTGATGTTTGGCATTGCGGACTACGGCGCATTCGTCGCCGCCATCCTGTTGTTCCTGGCCATTCCCGGCCCGGGAAATCTGGCGCTCGTCACCTCCACCGGCAAGGGCGGCGTGCGCGCCGGCCTGGCGGCCACGCTCGGCGTGATCGCAGGCGACCAGGTGCTGATGTGGATGGCCGTGGCCGGCGTGGCCGCGCTGCTGGCGGCCATGCCCGCGGTCTTCCACGCCGTGCAGTGGCTGGGCGCCGCCTACCTGGGTTGGATGGGTCTTCGCATGCTGCTGGCCCGCCCCGGCTCGGCGCCGGTGATCGCCATCCAGCCGCGGCACTACTTCCGGCAGGCTGCGCTCATCACGCTGCTCAACCCCAAGGCGATCGTTTTCTACATGGCGTTCTTCCCGCTCTTCGTCGATCCGGCACACCACCGCGGCATGCTGTCTTTCGGCGTGATGGCCGCCACGATCGCCGGCCTTACGTTCCTCTACGGTCTTGCCGTGGTCCTGCTCACCCACCGCATGGCCGAGGGCATGCGCGCGCGGCCGGTGGTCGGCCGGGTGCTGGAGAAGGTGGCCGGCACCTTCCTGCTGGGCTTCGGCATCAAGCTGGCCGTCTCCAGCTGACCTGCCGGTGGCCTCCGCACTGACCGATCCGCTTCCGCCGTCCGCCCGCTCCCACTTTCCCGTCTTCCGGCGTTTTTCCCGCATCCTCCATGGCCAAGATCTTCTGCATT
>JAESGL010000176.1_pt1 | contig 68439 bp, 60 predicted proteins | sample 9269711 | NCBI WGS metagenome assembly JAESGL01 (sample SAMN14515918, study PRJNA621676) | algae metagenome | isolation source: Kastovskya adunca ATA6-11-RM4 and co-occurring heterotrophs from soil and... | place: Chile: Atacama Desert | collected 2011-06-27 | reverse complement strand
GCCGAACCAGCCTATATACAGGCGGTTGTCTGTTGATGTGACCCAGTTGCAAAACCGTTCCCACAGGTTGGCGCTTTCGCGTCTTTGTAGTGTGGTTGTCATGGTTGAGATAATTGCAATGATTTGGTTTTTGTTCGGCAGCAGTTTCTTGCCGCCTACAGTTACATTAACGTTCTTCAGGTGTTTTGTAAAGTTATTTGAAGAATCTTAACATTTCGACCTAATTCCTAACCGGGGGGCCATTGTAGAGAACGGCCTCCCAAAATGTGTAAGTGAAGGTGGTCAACGGTTTGTCCACCATCAGCACCGTTGTTAATCACAACACGGTAGCCATTACTCAGTCCCGCTTCCTCGGCAACTCGTTTAGCGGTTAGGAGGAGATGACCTAATACTGCGTGGTCGTCTGACTCAGCCGTTGCTAGTTGCACAATGGTCTTTTTGGGAATGACCAGGATGTGAACGGGGGCTTGGGGATTGATGTCTTTGAAGGCAAGGGCTAAGTCATCTTCGTAAACAATGTCAGCAGGAATTTCCTTGCGGATAATTTTGCTAAAAATCGTCTCACTCATACAGTCCTTATTGTTACTGATTTGCTACGAGCAATTTTAAGGGTTAGACGTGCTCAAGAGGACTCAATACAGTAATTCTCCGGATTAGCTACTAAGAAGGCAAGCACTATACTGGCGAGCAGTCTCAGGCTTAGGGTGATATGCTTGCCAGGATTTGGAGTGCCTCGATTGTTGGTATTGATGCGGTCAAGGTTGGTGTCGAAGTTGATGTGTCTGGGGGCTTACCAGGAATCGTAGTAGTAGGTTTGCCGGATGCGGCGGTGCAGGAATCGCGAGAACGGGTAAAGGCGGCGCTGAAAAATGCTGGCTTTGCTTTTCCGATGCGGAAGATTGTGATCAACCTCACCCCTGCTGACTTGCGTAAGGAAGGGCCAAGTTTTGATTTGCCCATTAGTGTAGGAATTTTGGCGGCATCGGAACAAGTGAGCGCTCAGTTATTGGGCGATTATCTGTTTTTGGGGGAGGTTTCCTTAGATGGTAGTTTGCGGGCGATCGCGGGTATTCTCCCCATTGCTGCTGCGGCTCAACGCCTAGGAATTACAGGGTTAGTGGTTCCGGCTGATAATGCACGGGAAGCCGCCGTAGTGCAAGATTTAGCGGTCTATGGATTCAAACATCTTGAACAGGTGGCTGACTTTTTGAATCAGCCGGAGCGTTACAAACCGTTTCAAATTGATCGGTTAAAGGAGTTGTCTCGGTCTCGATATACAGGGCCAGATTTAAAAGATGTAAAGGGGCAGCAACATGCTCGTCGGGCATTGGAAATTGCGGCGGCGGGGGGACATAATTTAATTTTTGTCGGGCCTCCCGGAAGCGGGAAGACGATGCTCGCTAGACGTTTATCTGGTATCTTGCCACCTTTATCGTTCTCGGAAGCCTTGGAAGTGACGCAAATCCATTCCGTGGCTGGGTTACTGAAAGAGCGAGGTTCCTTGGTAAGCGATCGCCCCTTTCGTAGCCCTCATCACTCGGCTTCTGGCCCCTCTTTGGTGGGTGGAGGGAGCTTTCCCCGTCCTGGAGAAATCTCTCTATCTCACCGGGGTGTCCTTTTCTTAGATGAACTGACGGAATTTAAGCGAGATGTGCTGGAATTTTTGCGTCAGCCTTTAGAAGATGGTCATGTGACGATTTCCCGGACTCGCCAGTCGGTGATGTTCCCGGCTCAGTTTACCCTAGTGGCAAGTACTAATCCCTGCCCCTGTGGTTACTACGGCGACACTATCCAAGCCTGCACTTGTTCTCCCCGACAGCGAGAGCAATACTGGGCAAAGCTTTCTGGCCCCTTGATGGACAGAGTTGATTTGCAAGTGGCGGTAAATCGTCTTAAGCCAGAAGAAATTACGCGACAACCCCAGGGAGAAGAATCAGCAATAGTCCGGGAAAGAGTCCAAGCCGCACGCGATCGCGCTTGTCATCGTTTTCAGGCAGAACCAAGTATCAGTTGCAATGCCCAGTTACAAAGCCGTCACCTCCTAGAATGGTGTTTATTAGATGATGCCAGTCGTAGTTTATTAGAAGCCGCTATTCGGAAGCTAGGGCTGTCGGCAAGGGCAAGCGATCGCATTTTAAAAGTTGCCCGCACTATTGCTGATTTAGCCGGAGATGAGCACCTAAAAACTCACCATGTTGCTGAAGCAGTTCAGTACCGGACAATCGATAGAATGCAGTGATGAGAATATTTGTGTCAGCAATCTGCAATCGATCGGCAGATAAACGACACATCAAAAATTCGTCAGGCGGCTAATCTCACCAACGAAGATAAGCATCCCACAATCACACGAATGCCACCAAGTTATCCTGGGGGCGCACGGTGCCGTCTTTGGCTGATTACTTGACTGGTATTAACGCGATCGCCAACAGCCTGAGGTTTGTTTTGACTTGATGATTCATCCCTAACTTTTCTTTTTAGGAATCACCTGTCTCATTCCGCCCTTAGCCCCGACGGTATCACCTTGGTAGCGAGGAATAATATGAATATTCGCGTGCATCATCGTTTGACCTGCAACCCTATTGATATTCATTCCCACATTAAAACCGTCAGGCTGAAATTCTTTACTCAAAATTTCTTGCACCTTGTTAGCCATAAACCAGCAAGCGGATTGTTCTTTAAATGGCAGCTCAAAATAATTAGCAATATGACGTTTTGGTAAAACTAAAACATGACCTTTACTCAGAGGGTAGCCATCAAATATCGCATAAGCTGTCGCTGACTCGGTTAGTAAAGTTAAATTTTTATGCGGATTGCAAAATATACATTTATTAGATGAATTTCTTTGATGATTGTAATGAACATATTCATAAATTTCACAATACTCCTCTAAATGAATTGGCTTGAAAGGCAGTCTTACAATACATTGATAGGTAGGTTTTTTATAAACGTAGTGTTCTCGAAAACCTTCTTTTTTAAGATCTCTTCTGACTGCATAATAAGCCTTGCCCCCTGGCTTTAAGAGATGGGAAACTTCCATAAGAACATTAGCTTGCTCTTCAGAAAATAAAACATTTAGAACATAAAAGCAAATTATCGTATCGAACTTGCCATGAGGGTATTCTGGGAAATAATGAGGGTCATATCCCGCAATATCAAAACCTTTCTGTCGCAACAACTTGACATCATTACCGAAGCCGCAACCAAAGTCTAATATTTTACCTTGAAGTAAGTTCTGGCTCAACAAGAACTGTGCAGGAAACGACAGATGAATTCTTTCTATTGCCGTCAGGTGGCTGAATTGATTTTTCTGCTTCTTCATAAAAACCTAAAAGATGATCTTTTTTAAGATACTAATAGTATCAACGATCACCAAAATAATTAGGTCAACGAGTTATGCTAAAAGCAAGGTTTAGTAAATAGAGTATGCCAATCATTACTGCTATTGACACGTTAGAGAACGCTAGGTAATTAGAATAGAGCCATAGGAATGAGGCGTCTATTCTAATTGCAGCATTGCGTTAAGGCATAGAGCTTGAAAGGTTTCTGGATGTTATCTAGAAAACTGTAGACGAGGTAAATTACACCTTGAAGTTGTTACAGCGCCGTCATTACTTTTAGTAATTCTGATGATAAATCTGTATTAGAACTATTTTTCTTTTTAAATAAGACACCTGCCAGAAAGTAAATATTTTGCGAATAGAAGGCTTGACGATTTTTTTGTAGCTTGGCAATAGTCTGTCTAACTTTCGGTTCGCAGCTGTAGTAACCAAACTTCAGGGGAGAAATCAGAAAGTCAATAACCTGATAATCCTGAGCGATCGCGTAATCAATAGTTTCAACTGGATTAGAGTATGCCGAAATCATCAACAAAACATTCTCGCAATCTAATGAGAGAAGCTGTTTAGTAATGCTTGCTCCATCCGCACCACCATGCAAGGAAGGCATATATAGCTCGTCATCGGGTGCAGGAAGGTAAGGTGGGTTGGCAATTAGATAATTGGCATTAGAGGAAAAGTTCTTGAAGAAACACTTATTGTGAATGGTGTATTGATGGTTAAGCCGATATTGCTCAATCCTAGAACTCCCTATTTCACAAGCCGCAGAATTTAATTCATAACCTTGAACAAAGCCCTTAAATTTAATTTTAAGTAAACAATTAATTACTGGACTACCATCTCCGGCACCAAATTCGACGACGGAATCAAAACGGGTGCAGTGATTTAGCACCATTCTTTCCAGACACTGAGAATAAAACTGAGATTCTTCTGGACAGGAGAAAACTTCATTAGGTGAATAGGGTTGAACGACTGTGTTCGAGGATAATAATGCTTCTTTCATGAGATAAATTTCACCGTGTGCATTTAATGTGGAGGAGGTTGGCTGCAATACCCCCTAGAGAATCTTTCAAATGATGCTAAATCAATAGGATTGCTCTACCTATTTGAGGGCGCGAATGATGGCTGCATCGGCACGATCGCCTACCCGTTTTTCCTGGTTGCAACCCAGTATTAGTTCTCACTCTTGCCAAACAGATTTAAGGCGATCGCGTACCCACTGCAAATAAGAGGATCGCTCGTTTGTATGATGGCGCAACCCTTCGTACCGGAACAGGTTGAGCCGATTAATCAGGTAAAGAATGCGTTGCAAAAATAAGTGAGCCGCATCTACATCATCTGCTGTGTAAGCTCTCCTCAGAGCATTAGCGCTCGTCACTTCAAGACTGCTTGCTAACTCAGAGGAAGGATTTACCTGCCGCTCTAAATCTTCACGAGCTAGCCGTTGAATGAGTTGTTGTTCTACTTTGAGGAAATTAGTCAAGGGAAAAACAGACGACAATTTTTTTGATATCCCTTTGATCTCACGATCGGGACTCAAAGCTGCGGTCATATTGCGATGCCTTAAATCTTTTCTAAATTTGCTTGAGTGAACGCTGAAAATAAGGACAATCTTAAAAATTGTGTACTTCAGCTCATATAACCATAAACAAATCACATTTTCACTTCCGTCCATCCTTAGACAGAATCATCAGCTCCACATTTTGGAATGGCGAGATTAGGTTGTTTGTGCTAACTCAACTTAGGACGTGGGACGATCGCCTGGGATTTACTCGCACTTGGGTAAAGCAGAAATAAAAACTAAGCAGGACACAGGTCGTGTCGGTTGACTGATAAATCTTTGCGGGTCGGCGGGGCTGAAAATCGTGAAGCCCAACGCAGACAATACTTTCAACGATTTTACATATTTCGCATATCTCGATATACCAACCTATAAATCAAGGGGTGTAGGAGTTTTTCCAGTCAATCAACACGATCGGTTTGAATCAAGACTGAACCATCCTCATCCCTGCCTAGTCTAAGGTAGTACAACAATTCAAATGCGTTGTTGCTGCACACTCACAACCTGAAACTTTCACAGTTATGAAGAAGAAATCTTTGTTCTTATTGCCAGGGGCGATCGCATTGATGCTTGCTGCTTCCCCAATGATTCCCGTTTTGAACCAAGCGGCTGTTGCTAATCCTAGCGGCGTCGGTGGAGCGAGAATGAAATTCGGTCAACTAAATTTGACGGATGCTCAACAGGCGCAAATGCGGCAAATTCAGGAGTCTACGCGTCAGCAAATGAATTCCATTCTCACCCCGGAGCAACAGGAACAAATGCGCCTTGCTAAAGAGCAACGGCAAAGACCAAACCTGAATCTAACCCCAGAGCAACAGTCAAGGATGCAAGAGATTTGGCAGAACGCCAAGACTCAGATGCAAGCAGTGCTGACTCCTGAGCAACAGCAACAACTTCAGGAATCTCGCCAGCAATGGCGTCAACGCCGTCAGCAACAATCTGAGGGAGCAAGTCAACAATAGAACGAGCACAACAGTTCTAAATTAGGTCTTTGCTCTGCATTTGAAAGGTCGCGCGAAAAGATCTTGCCGATCAAGTGCAGAGCATCAAGAGAGCAGGGAAACATTACTATCAACTAGAGCCTATGCCCTGTGCTTAAAGATGTCTAATTGATTAGGGTGAGGGGCGCGATCGCACTACACGTCGCCTGCTTCCCAGAAGCCAACCCAACCTATGCTCAACCTTGCTGCGTGTCGTGGCGGTGCGCTTTCACTACACTGCCAAATTGAAGAGTATTAAGATTTGCCGTCTAGGTAGAATAATGGCAAATTAGCCTAGAAGTTGGAGCCGATGGAACCAGCCGCTGCTGAAAATGGATGGGTCAACACAATCGACTCAAACAACCCAGAAGTCATCGAAAACGCCCGTCAAATTATTGAAAATACCCTCTACTGCACATTATCCACCTGCTCGTCAGAAGGTTTTCCTTGGGTATCCCCCGTTTTTTTCGTCCCCGATCACAACTGGAACCTCTATTGGTCATCAGCAGTAGCAGCTAAACATTCACAAAACATTGATCACAACAATGGACGAGTCGCGATCGCCATTTTCAATTCCCATGTTAAAGAGGGGACAGGGAAAGGACTCTATTTTTACGGAACGGCATCAGAGGTAAAGCCAGAGCAAGTAGCGTCGATAATGAAACTGCTGTTTAATCGGGCTGGGAAGCAACTGCACAGAACCGTTGAGGACTATCTGTTGGACTCACCTCGCAGAATTTATCAGTTCCGACCGACAGAAGCGTGGATTTCAGGCGATCGCTTGCCAATCGAGAATCAGTTAGTGGATATCAAGATCCAGCTTCATCTCAAAGACCTGATTGGGGCGCAGTAAGAGCGATCGCCTTTGTTACTTCCGGTGAGCCTTCACTGCCCTAGACTCTATTGTGAACGCTGGAATATCTTGCAGTTCTGCTTCGCTCAGGCTGTATTGTTCGCAAACCAAACTTAAACGAGTCCCAGTGGTCTTAACCGCATTAACCGCATGGGTGAGGTCGCCCTGAAAATACAGCAGTGTATTGGCTTGTGGCTTAATCTGCCCAACTTGCCGTTTGTTCCGGCGCAGCACCAACTCTCCCCCTTGCAGATTGGACGGTACCTGCACATAAAGAACGCTAACTACCACGGGAGGCTCAACCGTTTTGCAGTAAGACCGCAAAGAGCGATCGATATGAGGATCGACGCGGGAGCCTTCTTTGAGTAGCAGGGGGTTGAGGTAGAAAGCATTACAGGTGGGTTGTAACGCTTGGTCTAAATAGGGCTTGAAGAAGGGAAACCGCCGTTCTACTTCCCCAAGTTCTGAACGTTGAAACACCACAGAAAACCCTTTAGTGCCAACGAAGTCACGGTTGAGGTTGTTGATTGCCAGATAAGAACACGCCAGAATCTCTCCTCGCAGGTCGTTGAGGTAATTACTTGAGAAGGCGTTGGGGTGTTGAGAATAGTAGTTCAAGGCGCTCAGGAGATTGAAATTAGGTGAGGAGACTAGCGAAGCAATAAGTGCCTTTGCCTTTGCTATGGTAGCTTTCCTGATGTCGCCCCTGCTTTTGCCCAACCCTTGGTAAAGCACTAGGGTTTCTAAGAGGGATGCTAAACCATTGAATCTTTTGTTCAACCCGTCAGGAAAACCATCTGCTCCTGTTGATGTTGATAGCAGCATTGACACACGCCCACATATGTGTTCCCTTCCAGCTAAGCATGGAGATGTGGGTTATCTAATCATCAAAGAAACATGCAGAAGAACCATCGCTCGGCTTTACTATCTGGCTTCCTACTACTGAGCATTTTGGGACTCAGTGCTTGCGTGGGATCAGTGGCAGACACGCCCAACTCCTCAGATTTCTCTCAGGAAGAAATAGAACAATCAGCAGACACAACAGATTCCTCCACAGAGTTTGAAGACAGAGAACTCCCTTATGACTCCCAGCAAACCGATTCGCTAGAAGAGCGTCCCGCAAGAGTGGCGCAAAATTCCTCAAACTCCGCCAGTCGTCCAACAAGACAGGTCGCTCAAAAACCCTCAGCCCCCGCTAAAGCAACTCTCAAAAACGTGAAGGTATTCTTTCCGAAAAGTCCTGAGAGTGCAGAAGATTTCACCGCTGTCAAACCCGTATGGCGAACCACCTCAAGCGAAGGTGTTGCCAGCTTTGCCATTGAACAACTGATTGCTGGCCCCACGAGTAGAGAGAAACAAAATGGTGTAACTACAGCGCTTCAGTTAAGGGGAAATTCTAACTGTGGCAAAGACTTTACTCTCTCGATCAATCAGGGTGTCGCTAGACTGCAATTTTGTCGGGATGTGCTATCTGCGGGCATTGGTGATGATGCTCGCGCCCAAAGCGCTATCGAAACAACCCTCAAGCAGTTTTCCACCATTAAATCTGTAGTTCTTTTGAACAAAAATGGCAACTGTTTGGCAGATGCAAGCGGTGACAACAGATGTTTGGGTTCAGTCAGCACTCAGCCGAAACTCAACAGAAACTCGCAACTTGCTATTAATGGTATTGGTCCTGTGAATATCGGAATGACGGTTGAGCAAGCATCACAGGCGGCGGGAATTAAACTCGTGTCGTCCAATCCCAATCCCAATCGCATCTGCGACTACTACAAACTAGCTGGAGAACCAGAGGGCGTTGTTTTCATGGTGACGAACGGTCGAATCGCTAGGGTGGAGATTGAGACAGACGATATTACCACGGTCAGCGGGGCAAAGATTCCAGATACTGAAGAGTCAGTTCAGTCACTGTATGGCGGCAACCTACAAGTAAGCAGACTTCCGTATTCAGAAGATGGTCATTTCCTGACGTTTATCCCGAAAAGCAATAGAGACAAAAACTTACGTCTCAAGTTTGTTACTAAAGGAGAGCGAGTGAATGCCATGTTGGCGGGTAAACTGCCGGAGGTGAATTACATCGAAGGTTGTTTGGATGTCCGTCCTGAAGCGTAATGGTTAAATGAGGGATAAGCGCGATCGCATCTTAATCTGAAGCAATGGGCGACTGATACATGGAGCTTATTCAAACCACGGTTCAGATCCCCGACTTCTTAGAGAAGTCGGGGATCTCAGCTTCCGTCAGTTACAATCGCTTAATGTTTGGTAGCTTAAAGCCTCACTCCTGCTTTACTCTGACAGTTATTGCTTCATCCATTAATAAACATCCCTTTACATGACCTCGGTTTTCCCTCATCAAAAAGCCAAAGCCCTGAAAACAGGTAGCCGTCGCCCTGCTAAGGAACTATGCAGCGAGTGCGGCTTGTGTGATACATACTACATCCATTATGTCAAGGAAGCGTGTGCTTTCTTAAACCAGCAGATTGCCGAATTGGAAGAAGAAGCCCACGGACGCAGCCGCGATTTAGATAACCAAGATGATTGGTACTTTGGCGTTCATCAAGATATGATGGCGGCGCGAAAAACTCAGCCGATTGAGGGGGCGCAGTGGACGGGGATTGTCAGCAGCATTGCCATTGAAATGCTCAATCGAGGCTTGGTGGAAGGCGTTGTCTGCGTTCAAAACACCAAGGAAGACCGATTTCAACCGATGCCGATTATTGCGCGGACACCAGAGGAGATTCTGGCAGCACGGGTGAATAAACCAACGCTTTCGCCTAATTTATCGGTGTTGGAGGAAATCGAGAAATCTGGGATGAAGCGGCTACTGGTTATCGGCGTTGGTTGCCAGATTCAGGCATTGCGCGCAGTCGAGAAGGAACTGGGCTTAGAAAAGCTTTATGTTTTAGGCACGCCCTGCGTAGATAACGTTACCCGTGCGGGATTGCAGAAGTTTTTGGAAACCACCAGCCGTTCCCCAGAAACAGTGGTGCATTACGAGTTTATGCAAGACTTCCGGGTTCACTTCAAGCATGAAGATGGCTCGATTGAAATGGTACCGTTTTTTGGATTGAAGACGAATCAACTTAAGGATGTCTTTGCGCCTTCCTGCATGAGTTGTTTTGACTATGTAAATTCCTTGGCAGACTTAGTGGTGGGTTATATGGGCGCACCCTTTGGCTGGCAATGGATTGTAGTTCGCAACGACACGGGGCAAGAAATGCTGGACTTGGTGCAAGAACAGCTAGAAACGCAGCCTGTAATGTCGAAGGGAGACAGACGCAATGCTGTGCAGCAAAGCATTCCCGCTTACGACAAAGGCGTCACTCTGCCAATGTGGGCGGCGAAGATGATGGGTGTGGTGATTGAACAGATTGGCCCCAAAGGATTGGAGTATGCCCGCTTCTCGATTGACTCGCACTTCACTCGCAACTATTTATACATGAAGCGCCACCATCCAGAGAAGTTGGAGGCGCATGTTCCAGAGTACGCCAAGCGGATTGTCGGACAGTACAAGTTACCTGTATCGTAATCAGCTATAAGCATAGGACTTGTAGGGGCATGGTATGCTGTGCCCCTATTCCATGAATGGGGATAGGTTGCCAGTAAAAAACAGGCTCACCTACCCTTGCTTTGAGTGAAGAGAACGGCAAACCACTCTCTAACCGTTTTATGAAACAGCAGGAATTGCCTTTAATCGGCTGGCGAGAACGGCTTTCTTTGCCGGAGTTGGGAATTATAAACGTTAAGGCAAAAATTGACACGGGGGCACGTTCTTCTGCTTTACATGCTTTCGATGTGGAAAGGTTTGAGCGTGAGGGGAAGATGATGGTACGCTTCAAAGTTCATCCCTACCAACAGGACACCTACCACACTGTTCTGGCGGAAGCCGAACTTCTCGATCAACGATCCGTTCGGAATTCCGGCGGACAAGCCACAGTGCGACCCGTTATTCAGACTCCTGTAACCCTAGGAGAGTACGTGTTTCCCATTGAATTGACTTTAACAAATCGCGATGTCATGGGCTTTCGGATGTTGCTGGGACGGCAGGCGGTACGTCGTCGCTTTTTAGTAGATGCAGGTTGCTCCTTTTTGTATGGTTCGGCTGAGAACCCTAAAATTAAGCAGATAAGTCACAAATAACGATGAAAATCGCAATTTTATCCCAGGATGCATCACTGTACTCCACTCGTCGTCTAAAAGAGGCTGGAGAAGAACGAGGACACCAGATTCGGGTGGTTGATTATGTGCGCTGTTATATGAACATCACCTCTCATAAGCCAATGGTGATGTATCAGGGAAAACCGTTGGAAAATTTTGATGCGGTCATTCCTCGGATTGGGGCGTCAAAAACGTTCTACGGAACGGCAGTGGTACGACAGTTTGAGGTCATGGGAGTCTTCAGTGCTAACGAATCGCAGGCAATTTCTCGCTCTCGCGATAAGTTGCGCTGCTTGCAAATCCTCTCCCGTGAAGGCATTGGTTTACCTGTGACGGGCTTTGCCCATTCAACACAAGATATTGACGGCTTAATCGAACTGGTTGGCGGTGCGCCGTTAGTGATTAAGCTGCTGGAGGGAACCCAAGGAATTGGGGTGGTGCTGGCAGAAACTCACCAAGCAGCGAAGTCGGTAATTGAAGCCTTTCGCGGTTTGGATGCAAATATTTTGGTGCAGGAATATATCAAAGAAGCCGCAGGTATGGATATTCGCTGCTTTGTGATTGGTGATAAGGTTGTGGCATCAATGAAACGGCAAAGCGCACCAGGAGAATTCCGCTCAAACCTGCACCGAGGCGGAACAGCGGAGAAAATCAAGTTGACGCCAGAGGAGCGAAGTACAGCGATACGGGCAGCAAAAGCAATGGGGCTGAGAGTAGCTGGGGTAGATTTGCTACGCTCAAATCATGGTTCGGTGGTGATGGAGGTAAATTCTTCACCGGGACTAGAGGGGATTGAAAAGGCAGCGGGGGTAGATGTGGCAGCAAGAATTATTGAATTTTTAGAAAAAAACGCCACTTTAGGAAAAACGCGCGATCGCATTCAGTATTAATTTTGTGAGTCGTCAGGGAAAACCGTTTAAAAATTAGGATATCTATACTTACTCAACGGTTGCTAATAGAAGAAATTGAGTAGTCAGGAATTAAATCTCGATGGTGTTGAGATACCAGCAGTGATTCGGATGGCGGGTGTGGCGATCGCACCAGGGGAACGCAAGTGCTTAGAACTTCCCGTAGGGCGTCTGCCGACACAAACGATGCTCTCGTTACCTGTCACTATCATTAATGGCTTGCAAACGGGGCCCAAGCTGTGGCTTAGTGCTGCCATCCACGGTGATGAAATCAATGGTGTGGAGATTATTCGCCAAGTTTTAGAACAAGTTAAGCCGGAGCAATTGTACGGTAGCTTGATCGCTGTCCCCATTGTCAATGTTTTCGGCTTTATCGAGCAGTCCCGCTACTTGCCGGATAGACGGGATCTCAACCGCTCGTTTCCTGGTTCTCCCCGTGGTTCCTTGGCATCCCGCTTGGCGCACTTATTTATGCGAGAAGTCGTCAGCCGTTGCACCCACGGCATTGATCTGCATACGGCTTCCCATCACCGCACGAATCTGCCGCAAGTGCGTGCAAATTTACAAGATGCAGAAACCTATCGCTGTGCTAAGGCGTTCGGTGCGCCGATGCTGATTCATGCCACCACCCGCGATGGTTCCCTACGGCAAGCCGCAACTCAGCGAGGCATCCCTGTACTGTTGTATGAAGGGGGAGAAGCACTGAGGTTTGATGATTATGCGATCGCCATCGGTGTAAAAGGCATATTGCAAGTGATGAATCACCTGGGAATGGTGCAGTTGGGGTTAACGCCCCCTGCTGCGCCACCGATGGAAGTCAAAGAAAGTAAGTGGATACGGGCGCGGCGCAGTGGCATTTTTCATCTGAAGGTTACTTTAGGTCAACAAGTAGAAAAAAAACAGCTCTTAGGCGTTATTTCTGATGCCTTTGGTGAAAGCACCTTCAACACCTATGCTCCCTGTAATGGTGTAGTTATCGGTTACACGCAAAATCCTTTAGTGAACCAGGGAGATGGAATTTTGCATCTAGCCGTTTTCGATGCTCGTTCTGACAAGAAGGAGTAATCTCGTCGTTGTAACATTAACGAGCGATCGCATTCTAGTAACCTCTGTGATTAGTAATTAAAAAATTGAAATAAAAGATTGAGTCGTGAGATCAAAAGGGGTTAATAACTGTTTTAACGTAGTTTTGTTTTCCCTAAATTCCGCGTTAGATAGGTTGTAATTATTTATTAATAGATTAGCTATGTTGCTTATAAGTAAAAGCAGTATTTGTGTTTTAGATATCAGAAAATTTATGGAAATATAAAATTAACATGACAGACCACGATCGCCTATTTAAAGAGCTAATCACTACCTTTTTTGTGGAATTTTTAGAACTCTTTTTTCCCGAAGTTCTTACTTATCTCCAAGCAGACTCTCTGGAATTTATTGATAAAGAACTCTTTACTGATGTGACGGCGGGTGAGCAGTATGAAGCCGATTTGCTCGTGAAAGCTAGATTTAGAGCACAAGACTCCTTCTTTCTGATTCACGTCGAAAACCAAGCGAGTCCTCAATCTGACTTCGGATGGCGGATGTTTCGCTACTTTGCACGTCTCTACGAAAAATTTGCCCTACCCGTATATCCCATCGCTCTATTTTCTTTTGATACTCCTCGACGCCCAGAACCCGACGTTCACCGAGTGGAATTTCCTGACCAAGTGGTTCTGGAGTTCCACTATCAGGTGATTCAGCTCAATCGCCTGAATTGGCGAGATTATCTACGTCAGCCGAATCCCGTCGCCAGTGCACTGATGGCAAAGATGAACATTGCCACCGAAGAACGTCCTAGAGTGAAGCTGGAATGTCTGCGGCTACTAGCAACCTTGCGCCTCAATCCGGCACGGATGCAGTTAATTTCTGGGTTCATCGATACATATTTGCGTCTCAATGCAGAGGAGGAGCAACGTTTCCAAGTGGAAATCAGTAGCATAGAACCACAGGAACAGGAGGTGGTTATGGAAATTGTCACAAGTTGGATGGAGCAAGGGCTACAACGGGGAAGACAGGAGGGAAGACAAGAGGGACAGTTAGCGCTGATTAGGCGGCAACTGACGCGGCAAGTTGGTGCAGTTGAGCCGGAGTTGCAGGAGCGTATTTCTCAGTTATCGCTGACTCAGATGGAGAATTTAGCGGAGGCGCTGTTGGATTTTTCGGCGGTGGCAGATTTGGAGAGCTGGTTGGATAGCCAAGAGCGCTAAAAACCATACTCTTTTTAAGGGCGATCGCGCTTCAACCATTCCCTGAGAGTCAACTTTACTTAAAGACTGCACTCATTAACAAAAATCGTAGTTAACGTCAAGCCCAAACAGAGTAACAGCTTTATTGACCACTCCTAATTTGAGCAGATAGTAGATATAAGCGCTTAACTAGATGAGAACTGCCGATCAAAGAACAGTTTCTCTATCTCTTTTGCCCCTACAAAGATGAGGAAAAGTATTCACAGAGGAGTTGATAAAGTTTAATAGTTGCACCCTGAGTAGTTGTACTTTCCTGCCGTTAAACTGCTCGCTTTGTTTTCAACGTTACGTTGACACCTTCACTGGATTGTTCCAGCACTAGCAAAGGAGTCGGCTTCGCTTTTTGATCCCAGTTGATAACGACAATACGACCTTGAATTGTCGGTTGCCAGCTATCATGGTCTTCAGCGGGACTGAGGAAAGTTTCAATACAATCAATAATTTGGCTAATAGTAGCGGAAGTTGATTGGGTAGGCAGTTTCATTAATCTGATCTGAATCCGGAAAAGTACCCGTTTGATGCGCTTACCACCACTTTCCGTTTCATATATGACGTCAAATATTTCATCAACTTGACGCCCCGCTGTCGAAGCAATACCAATTGCGGCTTGAGCAGCTTGATTTGGACGAAGCGCCACACTAATGAGTTGCTTAACCCTGATCTTAATTTGGTTGACGATCGCAAAGTGAAACACCTCTTCATCCATTCGCATTCTGAGGTAATCCAAGTTGAACTCGCGGGAGTGAACCAAGTCTGGATTTCGCTCCATTTTCTTGATCGTCTCTAGCGCCAGCTTCAGCTTTTTCTGGAGGTCTTTGGTTTTAAACTGCTCAAACTTGAGGGCTTTCGTCTGTTTGTCTAGTTGTAACTTGCCGTACGCGGCTAAACCCACTAGCAGTAAAAGCAGCCCGACTGAAGTCAACATCCATATTCCAGCGGGCTGAGATCCAGACCCGGCAACAGTGACAGGCGAGGGTGACGGCTGTGCCGGAGCAACGGTAGGCGACTTTGCAGGGGCTTGAGCCAATATTGGTTCTCTGGGAAAGGAAAAAGTAGACATGGTTACTACTGGCTGGAACTACATAACTATTTTTAGAATGCCCTTGATTAGGGAAATAATTGAATTATTATCCCGGCAACTTAAGTTATTAGTCAGTAGCCTGTGACTGTTGTTCATCGCTGATGAGCAATAGTTTATCCCCCATCCCCAGTCGCCAAGACGCTTCTAACGTAGCTAACGCCAATTCCCAGTTTTTAGAAACAACAGACAACTACTGACCGGGTTGGGGTTTGGGGGGATCTACCGCTCGCAGACAAAGCACGGTCACTAGGCGATCGCTGAATAAATTCTAATTGCGCCACCGTGCCCGGTAGTTACGGCTGTCAATGTGACACAAGTTGGGAAATTTAATATAACGACCTAAACCACCGGGCCACCAGGGGTCAAGAGACCAGTAAAGTTGGTTGCCCGTTAGACCTTCGACAATAAAATCAATGGCATCGCCAACGATGTGACGGCTATTTATGGCTCCACCGACGGAACGGTTAATGGCGGGTGGGCGATACCAACTGGTAACGATAAACGGACGACCAATGCGATCGCGCGCCTGTTGTGCCATTGTGGCAATCCGAATCATCGCATCTACCGTGGCTTGACTTCGGGGCATCCGGGTGCCACCATAGGTCGCTTCTGCCCAGGTAAAGCTACCATTAGGGATGATGGAGAGCGAAAGCTGAATGTTGTTGGGTGTCCAACGAGCTGGACGTTTGGGAATGACAATCGGCTCTGGTCTTGGGGCAACATCAATCGTATTACGTCCGGATTGATCGAGGCGTTTGCGGTCTTCTATTAACGTTTGAATTGCCTGGTTTCTCGTCGGTAAGTTGCGCCAAATTTGAACGAGACGGATCAAGGCTTCCCGTTGCAGATCGGTTTCTTGATAGGCTCCTGGGAGACGCCGAACGAAAGAGAGTAATTCTCGATCGAGCTGGGCGGCAAGATTTGCCAGGGTTGTGGGATTAGTGGTACTACTTGTCAGAAGTTCAGGATTAATACCCAGGGTAGAGAGGGCAGTGGCGCGAGAGTCTAGCTGCCGCCAGAGTCGAAATCCTTCAGTTAGGGCATTGCGTTGGTTGCCTTCTCCTTTGTAATACTCAGGAATACGTTGGATAAAGGCAATGAGAGCCGGGTCAATGATTGAGAGGTTTTCAGCCGGAGAGGTATTCGTTTCCAGGCTGGCGATCGCCTCTTCTCGTGTCTCTAGTTGACGCCACAACTGCGCCAGGCGCAGCAGTCCCTCCCGCTGATAAGGAGAGCCTGAATAGTTAATTGAAACTCTCTGGACAAACTGCTTTAAGGGGATATCCAACTGAGACTCATCGGTGAGGGTGGTAGGCAAATTGGCGGTGGGGATCAATGAGCCGATCGCCGATGAGCGGGTATCAAGCTGACGCCAAATCCGCACCGCTTCAAGTACCGCATCCCGTTGATGTGCTAGCCCCGTATAGTAAGTAGGGATGCGCTCCGCCAAAGTCAGTAGCGCTCGGTCTAAATAACCCAGATTTTGCGGTAAGGCTGACGCGGCAAAATCAGTTTCCAGGTCTACTAAATAAGCTTGCCTCAGCGTATCAAAGTTTGTTGGCTCTAAACGGGCGGTCATGGGTTCGCTGGCTGGAGGATTATATCCCTCCGCAATGCGTTGAAGAAACTTGTCCGCGTAGCGACCCTGCTGAGCATTCCACAAATCCTCAGATGTCCATCCCTGAGCGATGAGATTGTCCGCTAAACTGCGAATGGCATTGGCTGCATACTGAACTTGCTCAGGAAAAGTATCCAGCTGCTCTCTCATAACTCGATTGGCAGGCACAACTCCTAAACCCGTTTCCCCATCCTTGAGAGGGGGGGAAGAGTGGGCTTGGTAAAGGGCTGCCAGAACTGGCTTATGAAGACCAGTCCGTTCGGCTTCCAAAAGGTAGTAGTAGTTCCGCTGATCTGGTGCCATAGAAGACATATGCTGCGTTTTGATAACCCAATAAACACCAATTTATGGCTTTCTTACCTCTTCATCAGGCGATCGCTGACAAGAGATTTAAAAATATTCGTTTAATTGCTACTGATATGGATGGTACCCTGACCACCCAGGGAAAGTTTACAGCAACTTTACTCCAATCCCTAGAAGCGTTGCAAAGGGTACTGCCTGTGCTAATTGTTACAGGTCGTTCGGCAGGTTGGGTGAGTGGACTGGTGAGTTATTTACCCGTTGCTGGGGCGATCGCTGAAAACGGCGGTCTTTTCTATCCTATTAATTGTGAGGAACCCATCCTCTTAAGCGCTGTTCCCGACTTCCTTAAACATCGGCAAGCCCTCGCCGCCGCCTTTGGGCATCTCCAGTCAGAATTTCCTCATATTCAAGAGTCGGCAGATAACCGCTTTCGCCTTACAGATTGGACGTTTGATAATCGCTATCTCACTCTTGCCCAACTGCAACATTTAGACAAATTGTGTCAGCAGTTAGGTTGGGGATTTACCTACAGTTCTGTCCAGTGCCACATCAAACCCGCCCTTCAGGATAAAGCCTCAGGACTACTACAAGTCCTGCACGATTACTTTCCGCAATACGCGCCAGCGCAAGTCCTCACTGTTGGCGACAGTCCCAACGATGCTAGTCTCTTCAACCCGCAACTGTTTCCCAATTCTGTCGGTGTTGCCAATGTCTTAGAATATGCCGAGGAACTGAGGTATCAGCCTGCCTATCTCACCACAGCAGCGGCAGGGGAAGGGTTTTGTGAGTTAGCCCAAGGCTTACAGGTTTAAGTTGAATGGCACTGACTTAAGCGGCAAATAGTTGTTCTTGAGAAAAACCCAGCTTGGGGGGGCTTCCCCCTAATCCCCCCACGATTGGGATGAGTGCCTCCCCCAGACCCCCTGCACAAGGTTTGATCGCTTGTGATGAATTTTCTTAAATCAGTGCCATGGGGCTTAAGTTCAAGTGATACAAACCTAGTTTAAAAAGGGAGCGATCTGCTGGATAAGTCGGCTTGGCGATCGCACGACTCTTTCAGAAAATTAGGTTACAAAAATTGTTACCAGCGATCGCTTCGAGGCTCAAGTCTCTTTAAATAGGAATAGAGTTAAAACTCCTCACACTACACCGATGCCGTGGGACACTGTTGTCTCACGGTTTCTTCTTATTACTATCGTTTGATTTAATACTTCAGAACCTGATCTATTTCTATTTATAGTGCTGAATGTCAACAATCTCCTGTAGTTTTCGGGCAACATCACCAGCCGTTAACAGCGCTTCCGCTTTGGCTAAACCGGTGGGAAAATCTGGACAAACCCCACACCGCCAGAGGTAAAACCCCCCATTCCAGATGGCACTGCTCATCAACTCTGAGGGTTTGCCTTGCAATACCTCCTGCATCCCGGCAATGAGTTCGTTAGCCGACTCAAATGGTACATCCTTGCCATCAAAACCATAATCGCGGGGATGCAATAGCAGGCGTTCAAAACCTGCATTCGTCTCAAATTGGCTCACGGTAATAATTGCTGTTCGTTCTCGTGGCAAGTCGCAACTCCCCTCTAACCCCTTCACCAAAGTAAAATTACTCGCCCCGCGCAACTCCAAAGTTTCTCTAAACCGGGTTTCTGTGGGCGGATGGACGTAGCCCGCGACTAGATGAACATTTCCTGCACAAGGCGACCAGACTAACTCCAAGGTGGCGGTAGGAGGGCGTTTGCCAATTTGGTCGCGGTAAGGAACTAAATCGTTAGCTAACGGAAAGTGTTGGGGAATATAGACAAAACCTACGCCAGTTTTCTCAAACAATTGCTGGGTTTGGGCAAGGGAAAGAGCAGAAAAGTCAACGCCCAATCCCTGCCAAATCTCAATCAGGGGGATGCCGTACTTGGTAGGCATACGATCGCCACCGTGCATCACGACGAGGACGCCAACCGTTGCCAAGATCAACGCCGTAATAGGGATGATCGGAGCTGTTCGCGATCGCCCATCATAGGGTATCCCAAAAACTGTTACAGGCAGGCTATTTTCATCCTTCACTGGCAATTTTGGCCCCAACTGATCGTAAGCATCCAACATTCCCGCTAACTCTTCAGGTGTCGGACGCTTAATGCGATGGGCAATCATAAAAGCACCAATTTGCGCCGGAGTGGCTTCTTGTCGCAACATCATCCGAGTTGCGGCGGCTGCTTCTTCACGAGTCAAATTTTTGCCCGTGTGGACACCACTACCCACTTTTTTTAGTAATTCCCTGAAGGCAACGCTCATAGTTAAGGATGAAGTGTGAAGGATGAAGGATGAAATTAAATTAACAGGAACTGGTGATTGGTGCTATTAACCATTAGCGATGTTAAGGATGAAGTGTGAAGGATGAAGGATGAAATTAAGTTAACAGGAACTGGTGATTGGTGCTATTAACAAGGAACCCTGATCAACGAATGACTGCTCCTGCAAAGAGCTAGCCGTGGGGATTTTAAGCGCCTTGACTAATTGACAAAAATGCCGAATCGGAGGAATTTGCAGGCGGTCTTGGGTAGTGACGAGGACAACCTGGCGCGTTAGGTCGAAATCAGTATCTGGGGTGGAGGCGATCGCTCTTATGGCTAGAGTCGAGTCACTTAGCGCCTCAATTAAAGCCGATTGAGGTAAGAGGGCAACTAATTCCCCTTGGCGCACAACCCCCCGGAAGGCATCAAGGGTGTTCAATTCCATCGCAATTTTTAAGGCGGCTCCCTGACGGGCGAAGTGCTCTTGTACCAGACGTTGCATCCCGTAGCCATCTTTAAACACAACTTGCGGATATTTCACCAGTTCTGACCACGGCACCTGTTTGTACTGAGCCAGGGGATGGTTTGCCGCCATTAATACTTCAACCGGTTCGTCGTAGAGGACATCCACTACCATTTCTGAGCTAATGGTGAGCAGGCGATTATTCATCACAATCGCTACATCGACTAAACCGTCTTTCAACACCTTCAAAGCGCGATCGCTACCCAATGCCGTCACCCGTAACTGCAAATCGGGGTGCTGGCGGCAAAACTCCTGTAACATCGGGGGTAAATAGTAAGCGCAGACGGAGTGAATCGCCGCCACACACAGTTCTGGTTGCTTACCTGCGAGTAAATCTGCTAACTCTTGGGTAGCATTTGTCCACTCCTGGCAAATCTTCAGGGCATGAGGTAACAAGCGTTCTCCCCCCAACGTCAGCTTGGCAACCCCAGCACGGTGCAGCAGAGACACACCCAAATCCGCTTCTAAAGACTGAATTTGACGGCTAATCGTGGACTGAGTTACCTGACATTTTTGCGCCGCCTGTCCAAAGCTACCCGTTTGGGCGATCGCCAGAAATGCTTGCAACTGCTCAATCCGCATGGTTATGTAAATTACATTACATTTTCATCTAATGCCTTTGACCATAACGGATCTGCGTTGAAAATTTGGTAGAACTTGATACAGCATTTCTCTATCGCTCCTGAGTGCTGAGTAGAGAGACTTAGGCGAATCAGCGATTTCATCCTGGATCAAAGTGAGATACCGTTTTAAGAATGCTTGATAAGAAAGGAAAACAGACAATGTCTCAATACCGTCTCTCGACGGGGATCAAAGGGTTAGACGAAATTCTTCATGGGGGTCTTGTCCCACAAAGAACTTATTTAGTGCGAGGTCAGCCTGGTACGGGTAAAACAACCCTGGGACTACATTTTCTCGACGCTGGTGCAAAAATAGGCGAAAAGTTGCTCTACATTACCCTAGGAGAACCCGCCGAACAAATTAGCACCAATGCCGAAGCCCTTGGTCTTGATGGCAACAGTATTACCTTTCTTGATTTGAGTCCCACCTCCGTGTTTTTTACGGAAGTCCAGACCTATGATATTTTTTCTCCGGCAGAAGTAGAACGAGAGCCGACAACACAGCAAATTATTCAGCAGGTAGAAGCCCTCAAACCCCAACGAGTCTTCCTCGATGCCATGACGCAGTTTCGCTACCTCTCTAGCGACTCCTTCCAGTTTCGCAAGCAAGTACTGTCGTTTTTGCGCTTTCTTTTAGAATCGGGGGCAACTGTTCTGTTTACCTCCGAATGTAGCGAAACCTCTCCTGATGACGATTTGCAGTTTATGAGCGATGGCGTAATTACTTTAGAATACGCCCCTATAGGGAGATCGATTAGCGTTTCTAAGTTTCGGGGTTCAGATTTTCGGAAGGGATGCCACTCAATGCGCCTGACGGATAAGGGGATGAAGATATTTCCCCGTCTGCAACCGGAAGTCCACAAGCAGCAGTTCACCGTTAAGTCCCTCTCCTCCGGTGTTCCTGAATTGGATGAACTGCTTCATGGTGGGTTAGAGCGAGGAACCGTTACGATTCTCACCGGCCCAACTGGGGTGGGTAAGACAACCTTAGGTACCCAGTTCATGAAAGAAGCGGCGGGTAGAGGCGAACGCTCTGTTATTTATGCCTTTGAAGAGTCAGAAGATACGCTTTTGCACCGCAGTGAATCAGTTAATATCCCCGTCTCGGTAATGATTGAGCGTGGCACTTTGGCAGTTATACCAGTCGAGCCTTTGCACTTCACCCCCGATGAGTTTGCCAGCCTAGTCCGTCAAGAGGTAGAGGAAAACGCGGCAAAGATCGTGATGATTGACAGCATTTCTGGTTACCAACTCTCACTGCGGGGCGAAGATGTTGTTACTCACTTACACGCCCTCTGCAAGTACCTGCAAAATATGGGAGTTACAGTTATTTTGGTCAACGAGATGGGACACATCACGGGAGATTTCCAAGCGACCGAAATTGGCATTAGCTACATGGCAGACAATATCATTTTCCTCCGCTACTTAGAAATCAAAGGAGAGCTGCGAAAGGCGATTGGAGTCCTAAAAAAGCGTCTGTCTAGCTTTGAAAAGACTCTGCGAGAAATGGATATTACCCGCTATGGAGTGAAAGTAGGTCAGCCACTGACAAGGTTGCGAGGTATTCTCAAGGGTACTCCAGAGTGGATAGATACCTCTCGGAAAGACGATGAGCAAGGATGAAACGCATCTTAATTTTGCTATCTCACAGAGAGAACTGCCGTTTGCTGTCGGAATGGTTGTCCATTCACTATGAGGTATTTTTCCCGCAGTCTGGCACGGCTGTAGAGCCAGTGGAGAAAATCTTTACCGGAAAAATTCAGCAACAATTTGACAAAGGTTTTGATTTGTGCATTTTGGATGGCCCTACCCTTGACCGACTGTGGCAGTGGGTGCAAAGTAGAAAGCAGGCGGAACAACCCGTGCTGCTGCCGTTTCTGCTGGTGACTTCTAGCCAGGAGGTGGGGATGGTATCTCGGCACTTGTGGCAAAGCATTGATGAGTTGATTACCACTCCGATTGAGAAAGTGGAGTTGCAGGCGCGGGTGGAAATTTTGTTGCGATCGCGTCAGTTATCTCTCCAACTCCAAGCCACCAATGGACAACTACAAAGCGAAATTGCTGAACGCCAGCGAACTGAATCAGCACTGACTAAAAGCGAAGCTCGATTAACTTCGCTAATCCAAAACTCTTCTGACATCATTGCACTCTTAGAAAAAGATGGAAAGATTCGCTACACCAGCCCCTCAGTTCAACAAATTTTAGGCTTTAATCCTGAAGACATAAAAGGAAAAAATCACTTTGATTTTGTACATCCGAGCGACCTAGAAGCTGCTTTGAATGCGTTTCAAATAGGCTTTACTGAACCCGGAAATACGCAAATTTCAGAGTATCGGTTTCGTCACAAAGATGGAAATTGGCTTTACCTAGAGTCCAAGAGTAACTTTGTCGATCACGGATTTAGCGAAGTTGTTGTTAACTTACGAGATATCAACAAGCGCAAACAAGCTGAAGTAGAAGTTATCACTAATCTCAAAAAAGAAAGAGAACTGATTGAACTCAAATCTCGTTTTGTTTCCATGGTTTCCCATGAGATTAGGACGCCGTTGAATGTGATTTTAGCATCCACGCAAATCCTTGAGCGTTACAGTGATCAATGGTCAAATCAGAAAAGAGCTGAATTTTACTCTCGCATCAAAGAAGCGGTGAGAAAAATGACAGAGTTATTAAATGATGTGCTGCTCATTGGTAAGGCAGAGTTTGGCAAAGTTGGTCTTAATCCTGTCCCTATTGATATTGCTAGCTTTTGTAAAGAATTAGTAGCAGAAATACAACTGAGTATGGGAGAAAAGCACAAGTTTACCTTTGTCAATCACTGTGAATATATGATTCCCGGTGAGCCAGATAAACTGCCTCAATTAGATAAAAAGATACTGCGGCACATTATCACCAATCTATTATCCAATGCGGTCAAATATTCTCCGCAATCTAGTACCATTGATTTTGAAGTGAGCTATCAGGATGCCAATGCTGTCTTTCAAATTCGCGATCGCGGTATAGGTATCCCCCTAGAAGCTCAAGCATCACTGTTTGAAGCCTTCTATCGCGCTAGCAATGCCAAGAATATCCAGGGAACAGGATTAGGGTTAGCGGTTGTTAAACAGTCAGTAGAACTCCACGGTGGCAATATTACTGTAGAAAGCGAGCTAGGAGTCGGTACAACATTTACGGTAACGCTACCGTTGCAATCTCTAAATGATCAGCTTTTAAATAAATAATCTTACAGATTTATACTTAGCTTTGGGGTTAGCTGAATACTCATTTGACTGACCATTCAGCCAGGGCGATCGCTACACCTTGTTTGAGTTCCGGTGCTAGGTTGTTGTCGGAGGCAAGTTGCTGGAGTTTTGGATAGGCGTCTAACTTTTTCAAGGCAGCGATCGCGTGCAGTCTTACACTAGTGGTTGGTTCTGCCAACTGTGTAATCAAGGCATTAGTCGCCTCTAATTCTCCCAGTTCTCCCCACGCCAGCGCCAAGGCTTGTTTAACCGCTGTGAGTTTGGCAATAGGGTGTTGGGAGTTAAAAAAGTCGATGAGAATTTGAGCTGCTTTGGGCTTGAGGGTAGGTGAGTCTAGGCGTCCCAAAACCCCAATAATTTCTAAAGCAGGTTCTTCCAATGACCAGGAGAGGACTTGTTGCAGATACTCTAATGTTTGGGCAGTTTCTACCCAGGCTAAGGCGCGAATAAAGGCGATCTGTAAGGGCATCGGTGTGGCGGGGGACTTCAGCACGGCAAACAGCGCCGCTGTCGCTTCTGATGTGCCTAGACGTCCCAAGGCGATCGCAGCGGCGGCACAAACTTCAGCATTGAAGTCGTACAGCAGTGGTTTGATGCCGTTGAGCAAGTCTAGTTCCTCTTGCAAATCGGCGCGTAATCCCAACCCTGTTACAGCTTCCTTTCGCACGGCGGCGGAGGAGTCTTTGAGAGCCTTGAGAAGTAAGGGGGGAATCCGGGAGTCATGGAAGCTGCTCAAGGATTCAATCGCCGTTAGCCGCACGGTAATATCTGGATCATCCACGACACCCAGTAAGGGGGGGATGGTTTGGGAGTGGCGAATTTGAGAAAGCGATCGCACCGCTAACACTCTGGATTCTGGTTTTTCCAAAAGCGGCGTTAATCCCTCAATCGCACGGGTGCCAAAGTTAGCTAGGGCTGTAGCTGCCATAGCGGTTAATTCGCTATCTGTTGAGGTATGCAGTACATTCACCAACCGCGTCACAACGCTAGCATCGTCAAAATTGCCTAAGATACGACCCGCAAACCAGCGAGCTTCCAACTCTGCCTCTTCATCTTCCAACAATTCGATCAAGGGAGCGATCGCTACCTTTCCCAGCTTGGGAAACACCTTCGCCACATCCCAACGCTCCTGAAAATCCCCAGCATCCAGCACGCTCAACGCCAAATTTAGCGCCTGCTCTAGATCGCTGTCCGTTAGAGGTGAGACCGCCGCATTCCCTAAAGGTAATTGTTGCAGGCACTGATTGAGCAATGACCAATTTCCTTGTCGTGCCGCAACAGTAGCTTGTTCTAAAACTTTCAATATCTTGCCTCGCTTATGATTAACTGCTGCACAACTGTTTTGAAAGTCTACTAGTACTGAGTTGGTGAGTCCTGTTAGCTATGCTTACTTTTAGTTTCACCTAATTAGCTTTTTTGAGGTAGACCAATCCAGCCTCAAAACGAATCATGCACTACTCTCCTCCCCAATTCTTAAGAGTATAGGTAAGCACTCACCGACGCCTGAACTGCAATTTGCTCCTAAATATATAAATAGCTATAAAACATAGCTATAAAACATTGACCCTGCCCTCAGCTCAGCCCATGCTAGAGCGATAATGATTAAAGTTACGTAGACAAATGCCTTGAAAATCCCACCCTTGCCGCCTAATGAGGCAGACAGGCTGAAAGCCCTAGAACAGTACCAAATCCTCGATACTGAGGCTGAAAAAGCCTTCGACGACTTAACCGCCCTGGCAGCGCACATCTGTGGCACTCCTATTGCTTTAATCAGCCTGGTGGATGATCATCGCCAGTGGTTTAAGTCAAAAATTGGCTTAGATGCTTCAGAAACTCCCAGAGATTTAGCGTTTTGCGCCCATGCAATTTTGCAACCCGATACACCTCTAGTTGTCCCCAATACTCTAGAAGACGAGCGCTTTGCCAAAAATCCCTTAGTAACGGCTAACCCCAGCATCCGCTTTTATGCTGGTGCGCCCCTGGTAACGCCGGATGGTCTAGCGCTGGGAACTCTCTGCACGATTGACCATATTCCTCGCCAACTTAGACCCGACCAGATCAAAGCCCTAGAGGCTCTCAGCCGCCAGGTGGTCAGCCAGCTAGAACTCCGCCTATATGTGGCAAAGTTACAAAGCACTGCTAACGTACGTCGGAAGATCCAACAGACACTACACCAGAAAAATGAGCAGCTTCGCCAGACTCTAAAGGAGTTGCAGCAAACTCAAGCCCAACTCGTCCAAACTGAAAAAATGTCTGGTTTAGGGCAACTAGTCGCAGGAGTTGCCCATGAAATCAACAACCCTGTCAACTTTATCCACGGCAACCTTCCCTACATCAGCCGCTATGTTGAAGAATTACTCAGCGTCCTCTCTTTATATCAACAACATTACTCCCCACCTGCTATTCCCATCCAACGGCAAGCCGAAGCTATCGAACTAGATTTCCTCATTAAAGACTTGCCCAAAATCCTTAATTCCATGAAAGTGGGAACTGACCGCATCCATCAAATTGTCCTCTCACTGCGGAACTTTTCCCGATTAGATGAAGCGGAAAAGAAACCTGTCGATATCCACAAAGGCATCGATAGCACCATCCTCATTTTGCAGCATCGGCTTAAGGCAACCAACGAGCGCCCAGTAGAGATAGAGCTGATCAAAGACTATGGCGATATCCCTACTGTCGAATGCTTCCCTGGACAACTTAATCAAGTTTTTATGAATATTTTGAGCAACGGCATTGATGCGTTAGAAGATTTAGCCGTTGCTGGAAAAACGACAGATAAAAAATTGATGATTCGGATTCAAACGGATGTTGTTCAAACAGACACCCCTGATTCCCCTCATGTCTGTATAAAAATTGTCGATAACGGGGATGGTATTCCAGAGGCTATCTATAATCAGGTATTTGACCCATTCTTTACAACCAAGTCCATTGGTAAAGGAACAGGTTTGGGACTCTCTATCAGCCACCAAATTGTAGTAGAAAAGCACGGCGGAATTCTCCGCTGTCTGTCAGAACCCGGAAAAGGAACAGAGTTTCACATTGAAATTCCAATTGCTATTGATAGTTCCCCTGACTAAATTCTAGATTTTCTGTTTGGCTTCAGCATAGGCCGCATAAACGCCTTGGACGTTGTACCAGTTGAGGAAGATGCGGGCAATTTCTAACGCTAGCTGAGGCTTACCTTGATTAATCAGCCACTGTAAGAGGGGAGCCATAGTGCGCTCGTTGAGGCGTCCGCCACCGGACAGGATACCCCAGAGGAGGCGGTGCAGTAAGGTCATCTGAATCATCATCCGCACGTCGAAGGTGGGATGTTTTTGATAGAACAAGACGCCCATACGTCCCCGTTGAATTTCTTGATCAATGAGCTTGGGGATCTGCTCTAAGGTAAAGGGTGGATGCCAATGGTAGCCGACAGCATCCGGGCATTTTATCAAGGTTAAGCCTAGTTGTTTGAGGCGGACGCCAAGTTCTAAGTCTTCCCAGCCGTAGAGTTGAAAGCGGGTGTCGAAGAGTCCGGCTTTTAGGAGCCATTTTCGCGCGATCGCTACATTCCCGGTCGCAAAGTAGGCAGCGGAAAAGTCTGTTACTTTGTAGGGTTCAGTGGTTGGGTGATCGAAGTTGCAGGTATTGATGACGCGCCCATAGGTAAAGAGGCGATCGCAAGAGAGTTCCTTTTCTCCCTTCACCAACACATCCCCATGGGACTGGAGAAACTGCTCGGTGACAATCAGATCGCTATCGATAAAAATAATTGTGTCGCCCTGTGCCCGTTCAACACCAAGATTCCGGGCAGCGGCTGGCCCTTTGTGGTCTTGAGAATGCGATCGCACATGGGGAAACTCGCTTTTGTGGGACTCTAGCCATTCCAAAGTGCCATCGGTAGAGCCATCATCCACTAAGACAACTTCGTAGCCACTCACTTTGTCATCAGTGAGGTGCTGGCGTTCTAAGGCTCTTAGACACTTTTGCAGAATCGGCAGGCGATTGTAAGTCGGAATGACAACGCTGAAAAACACGCTTCTTACTTAACCAAATAATCTTGTTGATGTTTTCAGCGTATCAGTTGGGATTGGGGATTAGTGAAGGTGGGGGCAGGGGAGCCGGATTCAATTGAGGAAGGTATAGCAAAGTGCTGAGTCGGTGAGTTGAAGATTCAGCACTCACTTACCTTTGGGCAATCAGGAGTGTCATAACTTGTATGGCGACTGCTATACATCTATTTAGGGGAAAACAGCGGTTCGCCTCTCCAGAGGTTTATTACTTCGAGCTTTGAACTCTCTTCCCGCTTCCCAAGATAGTGATTCGTTATAGCTAGGGAATAGGAACCAGGAACCACAGACAAAAGGTTAGGATTTTTAAGGCTAAAGACCAATGTACAAAGCATAATTCGGACTCGTTACCCTCATGGAAGTTGAATGGCAAACTGCCAAGACCTACGAAGACATCCTGTATCACAAAAACGACGGCATCGCGAAGATTGCTATCAACCGCCCCCATAAGCGCAATGCCTTCCGCCCTAAAACGGTTTTTGAACTCTACGATGCCTTCTGCGATGCTCGCGAAGACCAAAGCATCGGCGTCATCCTATTTACAGGGGTTGGCCCTCATACAGATGGGAAATACGCATTTTGTTCAGGTGGCGACCAAAGTGTGCGCGGTAAGGCAGGATACGTCGGAGATGATGGCGTTCCTCGATTGAATGTCTTGGACTTACAGCGCCTGATTCGCTCAATGCCAAAGGTGGTGATTGCCCTCGTTGCTGGATACGCGATTGGTGGAGGACATGTTCTGCACCTGCTGTGTGACCTAACGATCGCGGCTGACAATGCTATCTTCGGTCAGACGGGGCCGAAAGTGGGCAGCTTCGATGGTGGTTTTGGTGCTAGCTACTTGGCGCGGGTTGTCGGTCAAAAAAAGGCGCGGGAAATCTGGTTCCTCTGCCGCCAATACACGGCAGCGCAAGCAGAGGCGATGGGGCTAGTGAACTGTGTTGTCCCTGTCGAACAGCTAGAAGCCGAGGGCGTTCAATGGGCAAGGGAAATCCTGGAAAAAAGCCCGATCGCCATTCGTTGCTTAAAAGCTGCCTTTAATGCTGATTGTGACGGACAAGCGGGTTTGCAGGAACTAGCTGGAAATGCCACGTTGCTTTACTACATGACGGAGGAAGGCGCGGAAGGGAAGCAGGCGTTTTTAGAAAAGCGATCGCCTGATTTTCGTCAGTACCCCTGGCTCCCTTAACGCTATGCCTCCTAAATAGTCCCCATTTAAAAATCGCATCTTCCTAAGAAAGATGCGATTGGCAATTATATTAGGTCATTAATCCAACAGTCTGGGGAATCGTTCTTTTCTTAAAGCTCAGACCTTACTGAATAAAAACCAAAGTGCTATAGACACTAATTTCTCTTGCTGGCGATCGCCAAACTTGACTGGAAGCGGAGATCTATTCACTCACGGGATGACTTCATACATTTAGTCAGGTAGACCAGGATGAAACCTGAAAGTCCAACGAGCCAGTCATTAGCTAGAAATTTACACCAATATTGCATCAGCCGACTGATTTTCAGTGGTCAAAGAATTCTTTCTAACTACACGCTCTACATGGGATCTATCTAAATCGGTTGTCGTAAATGTTTTGCTTAACTTCAACTTTTCATTTTGCCAAACCAAAACTTCTTCAATTGTTTCCCAAGACGGTGCAAAGGCTGGGAGCGCCAACTTACAAGCATTCCAACTGCCCCGAACTGGCGCACCAAGTTGTTGGCACATACCTCCACGTCGTCCCTCTGGCTTGTAATAACGGCACAAGCGGCAGGCAGAGGTGAGAAAATTTGATGTTTTCATCGGAGTTTTATTCAGGAACAATTTGTTTTTTAATCTTCCTTCTAATTCTCCTCCCTACCATTTCTGGCCCTTAAAGCTAGCAATCAAATAGCCTGTATAGGTTATAGCGATCCCCGGCACAAAGCATTCTTTAGATTGTCTTTATTTTTGCGTTATGCACAGATACATTTTGTGTAAAGAAAAAATACATAACATCTGCCCTTCTCAGGAAATAAGCGGCTTTTTGGTCAAACTGAACGGGGATCAAGAGAAACGCTAAGCCAACTTGTAGCGCTAGATACAAAATTTTGTCTACTTAATGGAGATGAAAGTGCTAACTCTCGCTTTAGTTAAAAAAAATCAAGTTAGTTGAAAAAATCATTTTTAGTTTTTCCAGCGTTTAGTTGCACAGAGGGCGCACACATCCCAGCGAGCTAGTTCTCCTGAAGGAGTTGGGCATTGACACTGCGGACAAAGGGGTAAGGAATGCGATCGCTTCTGGAGTTCTTCCGCCCAATGCCGAAAAGCCGCTCCTGGATCTTTTAGCTTTGATATGGGTGGGGTTGAAGCCCCAGAAGATGGCGTTACCACATAGCTGGGATGATCTTGCCCCACCCCTGCAAGCGGCGACATAAAAGCAGCCGTTTTGCCAGTGTCCTTATGCCACTGAGCCGTAGAAAAGCGAACATCAGTCAGCGGAGTAGTTAATCGGGCATTCAACTTCTTCAAAATCAAATGACGTTGTAACGTCAGATTGCTAACCCAGACTGAGCTTGAAGTCGCCACCCATAACACGCCGCGCGACATTGATTGCACGCGAGTATGTTGTGCCACGGGTAGTCCAACTACATCAGCCCAACATTGTTGTAGATGTCGAAACTGTCGAGTTTGCTCCCACCCAGCCTGATTTTCAATCGCACCTAAAACATGATTGAGAGAATTAAAAGACATACAACAACCAACATCTATCCCTATCCATACTGCTAAACTCTCTGTAAAACAGCTAGTTAAATTTCTCCTATAGCATTAGAATCGAAAAACTCACATATTGAGTCCAGTCATGACTAAAAGTGCCTCTGGTGAGTCTTTAACTCGCTCCTTGGAAACTCCATCAATTCACCCCACCTTACAGGCTGCTCTCAGCAGTCTAGATGTGAACTTGGAAGACGAGCTAGTGCGATACCGACGGCAACGAGCCGGACGCCCAACCATGGCTAATCGCGACTTCGGGCGTCAGCCAGCTCGTCACTCAATTGAACTGATGGCGCTAAATCAGGGAGAAAAGGCAGCTCCCCCACCAATACCTTTGGGGAGAGCAGAGGCTGAGGAGTTACTGGCTTCAGCGCAAGCAAGGGTGAATCAAACACCAGAGACAGAAACTTCTCCCAGGACTATAGAACCAAGCCTTCCCTCTAATCAGGCTCACTCTCACTCATCCTTAAATCTGCCTGAACTGGACAACACCGTCGTCAAGACCGAAAGCACAGAACCACTCACATCACCTCCAGAGCAAGAAAACCTGGGTGGCGAGTTAGTTTATCCTAGTGCTACCCCGGAGCAGCCAGAGGACTACCTGGAGTCATCAGAAGAACTCCTACGCAGTCTGGCAGAAGAAGAAGCGGCTTCCCGCCCCCAAAGTAGCTTTATTGACAATCTGCTGACTCCTTTGGGGGTTGGCTCAATGCTGCTATTGCTCTTATCTAGTGCTACCCTCGGCTACATCTTGCTCGATCCGTCCAATCTCAGTTACTTGGGTTTCAATCGAGGCTCTAACTCAGAAACCGCCAGTGAAGCTACGGGGAGTAGTGTCCCCATAGAAGGGCCAAATTTGGCGTCTGAGGAATTTGTAGATTTGAATTTGAATAACCTCAGCAGTCTGGAAGCTAGCCCTAGTACACCACCATTACAGAACAATTCCACGCTTACCAGCCCTCCCGCCACCTCCCTTGCTCCTTCTCAAGCTCCTGGAGCGGCGACTACCGGGCCCTTGGATAGCCTAACTTCAGCACTGTTACCACCGTCCCTACAGCCACAACTTGCTCCGCCAGTTGCTGTACCCAGCGTTATCCCAGTCCCAAACCCTGGTGCCGCTCCACCACGTCAAGCTATAAATCCCTCTCCTGTACAGCCACAACAAACTGCTCCAGCTCCCCCTCCTGAATCGTCAATTGTGCCAGAAAGCCCTCCAGAGCCAGGAGACAAACTCTATTACGTGCTAGTCAACTATAGCGGTGTTCCTTCGTTGCAGCAGGCAAGGACAGTTGTTCCTGATGCCTACGTGCGGAACTTCTCCGGAGGAACCAAAATTCAGATGGGTGCGTTCCTCAGGGAGTCGGAAGCTCAAACATTAGTGAACCAACTGAAACAACAAGGTGTTTCTGCCACTATTCGGCGTCCTTGATCGGGTGTTAGGAACAGGGGAGTAGGAGAGATGAGGAGGACTCGCTATTTCTCTCATCCCCTTTGTTAATTTCACCCTTCACCCTGGGCTTCGCTCCGCTGCACTAATAAACTTTGTTTAACCTTGTGCTTGATCCCATAGAGGCAGTCCGCCTCGCTCGTAGTGATAGCGATAGAGGAGTTCTAACTGACCGCCATACCTTTGAATGAGTGCCAGTTGATGCCGATATAGTCCCCGAAAGGTGTTGGCAAAGAGCAGGGTGGCGATCGCAACGCATAAGCCTGCGGCAGTGGAGATTAAGGCTTCACTAATGCCGCCCGTGACACCTACGGTGTTGGTACCGCCGATATCTCCCAGTCTCAGGGCAGCAAAGGTGTTAATTAATCCCAAAATTGTTCCTAAAAGTCCTAATAGGGGGGAAGTGCTGATGATAGTTTCAAATATTGTGTTGAAGCGCCGCAAAAAAGGTAGCTCGGATTGAGCGGCACTTTCTAAGGCAAGACGAAAATCCTCTGGTGTTGCCTTCGGCTGCTCTAGGGCGGCAAGAAAAATCCGTGCCATTGGTAAGTCAGCGTTCTGCTCAAGTTTCACAAAGGCAGCATTGGGGTCGTGGCGATAGAGGGCGAGGGTTTCTCGCACCATAGGGTCTTGGCGGCGGATGAGTTGCAGCCAAAAGAAGCTGCGCTCTAAAATTAGGGCGATCGCGATTAGTGAAAACCCGAACAGTGGCCACATGACCACTCCACCCAAAGACAGGAATTCCCTGAGTGACATAAGGGGAAAGTTGGCTTATGGATTTTCTGGAATGCGTTCAATCTGGGCATAACCACTAAAGATTAACTTTTCTCCTTGGGTTTCCAGGCGATTAATCCGTAGGGTGACACCATCTAGATTAAAGCGATCCAGATCGACCATATTATCCAAAATTTCAGCTAGCGCCGTCGTCAAAGTTCGAGAAACGGCTTGCACAGATTCGGGAATTTCCTCAGGCTGAAACTGGGGGTTGTTAAACCGTATCCGCCGCCGACGCTCAACGTCTAGAGTGCAAGTCATACTCAGGGGCACCAAACCCTGTTCGGGAAGCTCGGCTTTGGCTTGCATCTTAACCTGGTTGTTGGGTAGCAGGTTGACATGCACGTCTGTAAAGGAAATCGGCTCCCCGCCAGAAAGTTCAGTTAACTCAGGATTGGAGAGATTTTCTAGGCGTTTTCTCACCAACTCTGCTTTGAAGGCGTCGTTGATATCATTTTCTGTAAGGGTGACTTGCGCGATCGCCTGAGTTGGCTGCTTGAGACGAATCTTACCCTTCAAAACAGAACTAAAATCGATGGAGACAGCATCAGTTTCAAAGGACATTTCCTCCGCCCTGAACTCCCGACGAATCACCAAGCCAGTGCCACTGACTTTGAAGCTGTCGATACTGCCTTGCAACAACTTGCTAGAAGGGTAGCAGCGAACAACCACATCCACTGAATCGCTCCGGGTGAACAGGTGGCGAATGGTTTGGCTGGCAACGGTATTGAGCATCCGTTCGCCCCAATCCGTACCGGGATTTTCTTTCAAACTTGTAAAGCCACCTAACATAAAGTTGTAAATCCACCGAACTTTCTTAACTCTTTTTAACAGAAGATTCGGTTCTGAGCAATCACTCGTTAGCTCTTACCTTCTGTGCCTTAGGTTAGAGTTTAAAGCTCAGGCAATGACTAATAGAGGACAAATAAAAGCCTGTACCCCCCATCACTGCGTTCGTTGAAGATTTACCTTCAACTCAGCTCACTCTTTAAATTATTCCGAATTTCTTTTCAAGCCCATAGGACATTCTGATGAGAATAAGCATGAAGAGGTTATTGGTTCTCCCCATTTCCCTAACCTCAGTACCCTTAATTAGGACTCAGCACTTCCTTTAACACCCACTCCCGGAGAGCAGCATTTACCTGTTCTGGCACCTCATCGTGAGGACAATGACCCGCCTGGAGATAATGTTCTGTTAGTTGAGGATAGTACTGACGAAACTTTGCCCCGCGTTCTTTGGCATTCATCCAAGGGTCAGCTTCTCCCCAAAGTAGCAGTAGGGGACAAGTCAGTTTCTTTAGCAAGACATCAATTTTTTCACCTTGAGGCGTTTTGAAAACGGAGGCAAATACTGTTGCAGCACCCGCATCACAAGAAGGAAGATAGATTTCTTCTACTAGTTGGTCAGTGATGGCGCGTTGGTCGAAATAAACCTTCTCAAGGGTATTCCGAATCACCCAGCGTTGCCGCAGATACTGAAACAACAAAAAGCTTGCCCAAGGTTGCAGCAAAATTGAACGGCTGAGGTCACTGACAAGTTTTTGTAGAGGATTGGGCTGTTGATTTGGCACCTTTGCATCGGTAAAGGGTCCCGCACTGTTGAGCAAGACTAAGCCAGCCACCGCATCAGGACGCTGGGCAGCTACGCATAAGGCGGAGTAACCTCCTAGGGAGTTGCCCGCTAGCACAGTCGGCTGACCAATTACTTCCGTGATGAAGTCGTACAACTGGTCGCGCCATAGGTCACCGCCATACTGCCAGTCGGGTTTAGCAGAACGCCCAAATCCCAATAAGTCAATTGCCCATACTTCAAACTCATTCTGAAGTTCGGCGATGTTTTTACGCCAGTGGTCTGTGGATGCGCCAAAGCCGTGAATCAATAACAAGGGTGGGCGTTCCGGGGTGCGATCGCCTGCTTTTACGTAATAAATAGATTGACCCCGCCACTGCCAATAAGTACCGGGGATAGGGGCAGTCGCGGCAGTTGAAGTTACCTGCATAGTTACGGTCAATGTTAAGTAACGTTAACTTCCCTATTCTATCGTTTTAAGAAAGTCCTAAGTCCTGAGTAGGAGAGGTGAGGAGATGCGGGCGCAGGAGATTGGAAGCAGGGAGAGCAGGGAGAGCAGGGGAGCAGGGGAGCAGGGGAGCAGGGGAGCAGGGGAGCAGGGGAGCAGGGGAGCAGGGGAGCAGAGGAGCAGAGGAGCAGGAAAGCAGCGGATAACTTCACCCTTCATACTTCACCCGTTCGGCTGAGCTCACGGCCGAAGCCTTCATACTTCACCCTTCATACTTCCTCCTTCCTCTCCACCCATTCAATGACCTGCTTACCCACGCGGATGTTACTCAGACGGTCAATTTCACGGATGCCTGTAGGACTAGTGACATTTACTTCTGTCAGGTAGCCGCCGATGACATCAATGCCGACGAAGTACAAGCCATCTTTTCTGAGTTGGGAGGCGAGGCGATCGCATATTTTCCGGTCTTGTTCGGTAATTTCGGTTGGGGCGACTCTGCCACCTACTGCCATGTTGCCGCGAAACTCGCTGCCTGTGGGAATGCGATTGACGGCTCCAATTGCTTCTCCATTGAGCAGGATGATGCGCTTATCACCTTCTTTGGCAGCGGGGAGGTAGGTCTGAATCATTACAGGTTCGCGACCACGTTGGGTGCTAACTTCGATGAGAGAATTAAAGTTGCGATCGCCTGCTTCTAAAAACAAAATTCCCTCTCCCGCTTTCCCTCCCAAGGGCTTGAGAACGGCGGCTCCCTGCTTTTCTACGAATTTTTTGATGACTGCCTTATCCCGGCTAACGATCGTTTCCGGAATCACGTCCTGAAATTGCAGGGCGTACATCTTCTCATTCGCCATCCGTAACCCGGAAGGAGTGTTAACTACCAGTGTCTTTTCCGGGTTGATGTAGTCCAGGATGTAGGTGGCGTAGAGGTAAGGAATCGTCACGGGCGGGTCAGTCCGCATGAAGACGGCGTCCATGTCTTCTAAGGGACGAAAGGCAGCTTGAGAGATGCTATACCACTGCTGGGATACCACCCAACGTCCGTCTACCAATTCTGCTGGCTGCAACTGCACTGGCTCTAGAAGCGCCCAGGCTTGACTGTTGACAACACTTAACTCCTCAACTTGAGTCGTCCAAACTTCATGACCCAGTGCTTGGGCAGCTTCCATCAACGCTACACTTGTATCGTGACCAGGATCGAGCTTTGATATTGGGTCAATAATAAAAGCAAATTTCACGCTGGAATTCCTTATAAGTCACGCAATTGAACGCAAGAAGAAAGTTTCGCTGAATTGAACGGTTTCAGACGGGAGTAGCGATCGCGCTTGGAAAGAGAAATTCTTTCTTGCCGTCGTTCAGCATACCAGCACCTGAATATTAACAGTATTAATGGGCAGCTTCACCTTGCAGCAGGTTGTCTAACTTCCCCCTCGCCTCCAAGTCATGAAGGTCATCGCATCCGCCGACATGATAGTCATCAATAAAGATTTGCGGTAGTGAGCGACCTCCATGTGCCCGTTGGGCCATTTCAGCTCGTGCTGTCTCATCGCCGTCAATACAGTATTCGGTAAATTCCACCTGCTTTTGCTTCAGTAGCGCCTTTGCACGGACACAGAAAGGGCAGCGACTCCAGGTATATATCTCAACATTAGGTTGCATAGGTCAAAATTATTAAGTAATGTTTCTTTGATTTTAGAACGTCAACGTAATTAGTTACGGATCAGTTGTTATCTACTAATAGCAAGTTTGTACGGGTGATTTTTCTCTTCCCAACTCCCGATCACCCCCACACTGCTGATCTCGATTGTGCTTCTCTACTTCCCCTTCATCGGCTTATCCACTTAGCTGTGAGCGAAATCACACTCTTATGTTGTGCCAAGTAACTGATTTTAAAGAGCTTTACTGATATTTTTAGCCAATCGGCTTCCCCAAAAGTCCTTGTCGCCAAATGCAGGCTAGAGGAAGTAATTTTGATTAAGGAAGGCATTCCTAAAAGAAGTGCTGCTTCCTTTTTACTATCTGCTGAAAGTTAATAAATCTGTAAATATGGGTAATGTGCAGTTAGGAGCGGCTGGTTATCTTTTCTATCATTTTTTCTGGGGAGTTAGTCAGTTTGTTCAACTTTCGTCTACAGTGGGTAAAAAGCTCAAGACGGTGGTTCTAACTGCCGCTTCATCTACCGAATTACTACTGATGAATTTTTTCTTGAGCGCAGAAAATAAAGCCGACATCAACGCCCACCGAAAACTTTACTGATGGACTATTCAAGAAAGTCTGCGGGGAAGACTCATGTCTAGCAAGCAAAACCTATTCACAATTCATTTTTGGGGCGTTCGAGGTAGTATCGCCTGTCCGGGGCCAGAAACTGTCCGCTACGGAGGAAATACACCTTGTGTAGAAATGCGAGTTGGTGGCAAACGCCTCATCTTTGATGGTGGAACAGGTTTGAGAGTCTTAGGGCAATCTCTACTGTCACAAATGCCAGTAGAAGCTTATATGTTTTTCACCCACTCTCATTGGGACCACATTCAAGGCTTTCCGTTCTTTGTCCCTGCCTTTATAAAAGGGAATTGTTTTCATATCTATGGCACTGTTGCTCCTAATGGTGCCACGGTCAAGCAACGATTAAATGACCAAATGCTGCATCCAAATTTTCCTGTGCCGCTACAAGTTATGGGAGCAGATTTGCAGTTTAACGACCTAGAAATCGGAGAAAAAGTCCAATTTGGCGATGTAACGATTGAAAACGCCTTGCTAAACCATCCCGGTGAAGCTGTAGGTTACCGGGTGAGCTGGCAAGACGCTGCTGCCGCCTACATTACCGATACAGAACATTTCTCAGATAGGCTAGATGAAAATGTCCTGCGTTTAGCTGATAGAGCAGATGTGCTGATTTACGATGCTACCTACACCGATGAGGAGTACCACTCTCCCGCATCAAGTAAGAAGGGTTGGGGTCATTCCACCTGGCAAGAAGCCGTTAAGGTGGCAAAAGCTGCCAAGGTGAAAAAATTGGTGATTTTCCATCACGACCCACTCCATAATGATGACTTTCTAGATCACATTGGAGAACAAGCCGCACAGGAGTTTACTGACACGATCATGGCGCGGGAAGGTTTATCAATTCAGTTAGTACCCGCTTCAGTCGCTACATCTGAAGCCGCCACCATTGCCGAGGCGTTTGCGTAAAGGTGACTTGGGGATTGATGAGCTTAACCATTAGCCAGGAATCCCTAACAACTGACCCATGACAAATTGCCAAATTATGTAAAAATGTAAAGCGTGTGGGTTACTTCTTCTCCAGCCACTGCTTTAACTCCAACTGCTGTTGCCCTAGGAAATTTTGATGGTATTCATCGCGGGCATCAACAGGTAATTCAGCCTATCTTAAAGAGCCGTGGAGTTTCGCAGACGATCGCTACACCTTCACCCTCCCCAGAGTTAGGGTTGCCCAACAAATCGCCAGATTTTGTCAAGACAACGGCTGGGGAAACAGAATCTAGTTATTCAACAGTTGTCACGTTTAATCCTCATCCCCGTGAGTTCTTTTCTGGTCAACGGCAGTTAGTCCTGACGCCTTTGGCAGAGAAGGTAAAGCAGCTAGAAGTTTTAGGGGTCGAGCAGTTAGTGTTGTTGCCCTTTGACCGGGAATTAGCAGAGTTGAGTCCCCAGCAGTTTGTAGTGAATATTTTAGTAGAGCAGCTACGGGCAACGCGGGTGAGCGTCGGGAAGGATTTTTGCTTTGGGCGAAGACGAGCCGGAACGTCAGAAGATTTGCAGGCGATCGCGGCGGCTTATGGTATTGATGTAACGATTGTGGGGCTGGAAACCTGTCAAGGCGATCGCATCAGCAGTTCCGATATTCGCACCGCCCTCCAAGAAGGCAAAGTAGAGGATGCCAATCGCTTGCTGGGTCGCCCCTACACCCTAACGGGAACTGTTAGTTCCGGACAGCAACTAGGTAGAACGATTGGATTTCCCACGGCTAACTTACAACTACCTCCAGAAAAATTTCTTCCCAGACAAGGCGTTTACGCCGTGGAAGCCTCTTCTAGCTTGACCTTATCTGCCGCTCATCCGGCTGTGATGAACATTGGACAACGTCCAACCATCAATGGAGTCGGTTACACGATAGAGGTTCACTTGTTAGATTGGTCAGGCGATCTATATGGACAGACCTTAACAGTGAGCTTGGAAAAGTTTTTGCGACCGGAACAAAAATTTGCTTCCCTAGACGAACTTAAAGCCCAAATTCAGGCAGATTGCGACACGGCAAGAGTTATTTTAGAGACTGGGGGCTAATCTAAAATGAGACAACGAATTGAGCAACTGACCGAAAATTTAGGTCAGGCGATTGTCGGTAAAGCTGATGCTATCCGCCTAGTGATTGTGGCACTGCTATCCGGTGGACACGCCTTATTAGAAGATGTCCCTGGCGTTGGTAAAACCCTTTTGGCAAAATCCTTGGCGCGCTCGATTGATGGGCGATATCAGCGCATCCAATGCACCCCGGATTTGTTACCTTCAGATATCACAGGTACCAACATTTGGAATCCCAACAGCCGCGAGTTTGAATTTCTCCCTGGCCCCGTCTTTGCTAATATCCTGCTGACAGACGAAATCAACCGTGCCACTCCCCGCACTCAGTCTGCCTTGCTGGAAGTGATGGAGGAACATCAGGTAACGGTAGATGGCACCCCTCGCCGCGTACCCTTCCCATTTTTTGTCATTGCCACGCAAAACCCCATCGAGTATCAGGGGACATTTCCCTTGCCGGAAGCGCAGATGGATAGATTCATGCTGTCCTTGAGTTTGGGTTATCCCACAGAAACAGAAGAACTCCAGATGCTGCAACGACATCAAAGTGGCATGATGTTTGAGGAGTTGAGTCCTTGTATATCTTTAGAAGACGTATTGGAACTGCGCCGTCTTTGCGCTCAGGTCAAGGTAGAAACGGCTTTGCAACAATACATCCTCAACTTAGTGCGAGCTTCTCGTGCTGATGAAGAAGTAACGTTAGGAGTCAGCCCTCGCGGTGCCGTTGCTTTGCAACGGAGTGCTCAAGCACTAGCCTTTTTGGAGGGTCGTGAGTATACAATTCCTGATGATGTCAAGTTTCTGGCACCTCATGTCCTTTGCCATCGTCTAATTCCCACAGGCGGGCGTCGTGCCAAAACAATTGTTGAGCGACTACTACGCTCGGTGCCAATTCCTTAGAGTTTTCAGTTAAGTATGTCAAAGCGTGTGAGGTCAAGAGTTCGGCGGCAAAAACGCGGGAAATCCCCTATGGTTTTGCTGCTATTCATTTTGCTGTGGAGTCTTTGCTTGGGATGTGGTTTGGCATTGAGCCTAGATGCACCCAAAGGAAGTCCGGAGTTACCAGTTTTGAGTTCTGAGTGGGAAGACAGTTTTGCTGAGGGGGCTTTTAGTGCTGCTGAGTCCTTGGAAATAGAACCCAAGAAAAACCAGACTTACTTAAACCAAAATTTATCTCCTGAATCTGACTCAGGACTATTTGCTCAAGTTCCGTCAACAACGATTGGCACAATTGATGTGGTTCCCAGTCGCTACCAACTTGGTAAAGAACTTTATCTGGAAAATTGTGCAAGCTGTCACGTTGCTATCCCACCGGAAGTGTTTCCCACTGAGACTTGGCGTCGGTTACTGCAAGAGCAAAATCAGCACTACGGTAAGCAGCTTAAGCCTCTAACTGGCCCATCTCTTTTAGTGATGTGGGACTACTTACGAACATTCTCTCGTCCCGGTAAGGAAAATGAATCTGTTCCTTATCGAATGAGTGAATCTCGCTTTTTCAAAGCTCTGCATCCCCGCGTTGACGTCCCACAAACAACAAAGGTTGGTAGCTGTGTAAGTTGTCACCCTGGTGCAGTGCAGTTTAATTATCGTGAATTGAGTTCCGAGTGGGAGAATTCTCCTTAGTGGTGAGTTATTAGTCGTTAGAGCGGTTTTTGCTCAAATACATTACCTCCAGTTCAGTTAGGAATTGGGGGCAGATGGCTTTTGACCAGTATTTATGAACCTGAGAAAAATCTTTTGAGGCGATCGCTCTCGAAATTGCCTTAATTATAATGGCGATTTTAGGCGTCGCACTTTGTACTATTTGAGGAGATGGGGGATAGGGAGAGACGATTAGTTACGAATTATGAACTATGAATAAAACTTACTTTATGGGTGTCGATGTTGGCACCACTACTACTAAAGCGATCGTTTTCTCCGTAGAGGGTGAAGCCAAGGGAATTGGAAATAAAGGCTATGACATTATTTCGCCTAAGCCCTCTTGGGCAGAACAAGACCCCAAAAAAATCTTTGGTGCTGTTCTGGCTGCCGTATGTGATGCTATTGAAAAAGCCGGGGTATCCAGTCAGGAAATTGCGGCGGTGGGTTTTAGTGCTGCCATGCACAGCTTGCTAGCGGTTGATGGGAAAGGAGAGGCGCTGACGAATGCCATCATCTGGGCAGACAATCGCAGTATTGAGCAAGCCCAGCAGCTCAAAAAAGATAATACCGGACAGGAGCTTTACCAACGTTCGGGGACTCCCATCCATCCGATGTCTCCTTTGACCAAACTGATGTGGTTACGGGAACATGAGCCGGAAATGCTGAACAAAGCGGCAAAGTTAATTTCGATTAAAGAATACATTTTCTATCAGTTGTTTGAGCGCTACGTCGTAGACTATTCCATGGCCTCAGTGACAGGGCTGTTTAATTTAAGACAGCTCAACTGGGATGCCAAAGCACTAGCGACGGCGGGAATTCGCCGCGAGCAACTTAGCGAATTAGTCCCAACTACCCATATTCTGCGGGGGATGAAGTCTGAATATGCCGCAGCAATGGGACTGAACGCAGACACGCCGATTGTAATTGGTGCTAGTGATGGTGTGCTTGCTAATTTGGGTGTCGGGGCAATAAAACCCCATCAGGTGGCTGTCACAGTGGGGACAAGTGGAGCAATTCGCAGCCTTGTTGATGCACCCTTAACTGATCCGCAAGGACGGACGTTTTGCTACCCTCTAACAGAGAAGTATTGGGCAATTGGGGGAGCGAGTAATAATGGTGGGATTGTCCTGCGGTGGTTTCGCGATAGATTTAGCGATCGCGAAATTGAGCAAGCAAAACTTGAGGGGTTAGACCCTTATGAGGTGATGATTCGAGAGGCATCACAGGTGTCAGCAGGAGCGGAAGGCTTGATTTGTCTGCCGTTTTTGTCAGGCGAACGGGCACCCTATTGGGATGCGAATGCGCGAGGAGTGTTTTTTGGCATCGGGCAACATCACACGCGATCGCATTTTATTCGCGCTGTCTTAGAAGGTATCGTCTTCAGCATGTACAACATTTATGCTGCCCTCCGAGAGCTAGCAGGCGAAACCGAATCTATTTTAGTTTCTGGCGGATTTGCCCGTTCTGAGTTGTGGCGGCAAATGATGGCAGATGTGTTTGAACAGGAAGTTTTGCTTCCAGAAGTCTACGAAGCCAGTAGTTTTGGGGCAGCAATACTGGCAATGTATGCGGTGGGGGCGATAAAAGAATTAACGGAGGTCGAGGACATGATTCACATCACCCAACGCCATCAACCGGATGCCAGCCTCTGCAAGACTTATGGCGATTTATTCCCCATTTACAAACGTCTGTACGCCAACTTAGTAGAAGAATTCAGCGCGATCGCTGACTATCAGCGTCGTTCGGCTGAGTCGCAGGATTGATCAGTTTGCAGCAGCCAGTGGGGAAGCGGAGGAGCAGGGGAGCAGGGGAGAACCTCTTACCCTTCATACTTCATACTTCACCCTTCATACTTCACCAAGCGCCTCCGGCAACGGCTTCGCCGAACATACTTCACCCTTCATACTTCACACTTCATCCTTCATTTACCATTTCTTATAGGGCAAGAACTTACCACACATAATGACCTTAACGCGATCGCCTTTGGGGTCTTCTTCCTTCTCTACATCTAGGGTGAAGTCAATTGCACTCATAATCCCGTCGCCAAATTTGTCATGAATCACCGCTTTCATTGGCATTCCGTAAACCTGCATGATTTCATAAAACCGATAAATCAAGGGATCGGTTGGAATTACAGGGTCTAAAGAACCTTTTAGCGGGCATTCTGTCAAAAGTTCAGCAAATTCCTCCCCTAACCCCAAGGCTGAGACAATTTTACTTGCCTCATCTGGGGAAGCACTTGCTTGACGGTAAATCACGGAAGCAATCCATACCTCATCCCGTCCGACAGTTTGTTCTAAGTCAGCAAAGGTGATGCCCTTTTGTTTTTTGGCAGCCAAAAGCTTCTCAGTAATCGCGGCGATCGCCATTAAAAACTCCTTCTCAAATCTCGCTTAATTAGAACTTTTGTTTCTTAGCGGATCTGTAGTCTGATATACAAGCAAGCGGGGAGTACAATCAGCTTGCCTTACCACGGCATCGACAGTCCTAAAAGCACGCCAGGACTTTCCTGTTTTCGATAAAATAATTGCGACCCTTGGAGAACCGATTCAGCAATGCGCGTAGTATTCCGTGAGTTCAACCCTTTTGATTTATGGATTTGGCTAGAGTTCAACACTGTCCCTTCTGTGATGGAGAAGGAATACGTTGAGGAAGTTTTCAACTCCTGGTTTTTCTTGGGCAAGTTGGGAGGATTTGATGCCGAAAACCTCCAGGTGCAAGAGATTGGGTTAGATATCAACTATATGGATTATGACGAGAGAGTTGCCGAAAACAGCCTGATGGCGTTGATGCACAACAAGCACGAGTTTGAGTATGAAGGGACTTGGGGACGTTGTTGGTTTGACTTGGGAACTAGCGACGCGATCGCTCTTGATGTTTTAATTAATGCTCTTAGGCAACTCTCCAAAGAGTATGTGAACATTGAGCAATTGGTTATTGGTGGTGAAAACGAAGACTGGCCCGTTGGCGATGAGAATCGGTATCTCTTCTATGATGCTGAGTGATTTTTAGTCGCTTTTTTGAACCGAGTTAATTTTTGCTCAAATCAGGCGATCGCATATACATAGATGGGTAAAGCCAATCGAATCCGCATACTAGCACTAGGGCTGATCGCAGATGGCGATCGCCTCTTTCTTTCTCAAGGATACGACCTCGTTAAACAACAAACCTTTTATCGCGCCATGGGGGGCGGAGTTGACTTTGGAGAAACCAGCTACGACGCCCTTAAGCGGGAGTTTCAAGAAGAAATACAAGCAGAACTCACTAATATCAAATATCTCAGTTGCCTAGAGAGTATATTTACCTTCAACGGCAAACCTTATCATGAGATTATTCAGCTCTATCAATGTGACTTTGCCGACCAAAATTTTTATCAGCTTGATGAATTGATCTTTATTGAAGGCGATCGTGAAAAACCCGCGCTTTGGGTAGATATCCCTCGCTGTAAATCGGGAGAGCTAAGAGTTGTTCCAGAAACATTTCTCACATTTATTTAGTACCTTTTGAAGGGAAGTTATTATATCCTTGAAATTAATTTGCTACTTTAAAAAATAAAAATATGAGGATTATAATTTCTGCCTCTCCGTATAAAGTGGCTAAATTTTTAAGTTTTTTGCTCTTATTTTTCACTACTACAGGAATTATTGCCGAAATCTTTATTTTCCTTAACTATCCATTTGGCTCCTCAGAGTGGTTTGTTGAATTATTTGACTTGGATGCTGAATTAAATCTTCCGGCTTGGTACTCGTCGTTTACCTTGTTGTTTTGCTCTCTAATTTTACGAGCCATTACACAGATCAAGAAAACTGCACGCGATCGCTACGCATCTTACTGGAAAATTCTTGCCAATATCTTCTTTTTTCTAGCGTTAGATGAAGCTTTTAGCCTTCATGAACTCTTGATTATTCCCTCGCTAAGAGAGTCTTTAAATATTCCTTCTATTTTTTATCAGACCTGGGTAATTGTAGGAGGAATTCTTGTCTTGATTTTCTTGTATTCTTACCTAAAATTTTTCTGGCACCTCCCCAAAAAGGTACAAAGACTATTTTTGATGGCAACACTCTTTTACTTGGGTGGGGCGTTGGGAATGGAAATGATCGGTGGGTATGTGTGGGAAACTTATGGCAGGCTGAGTTTAGCCTATGCGCTTTCAACCACAGTAGAAGAAGCGTTAGAAATGCTAGGTATTGTTGTCTTTATCTATGGCTTGTTGTACTACATCAGTTCCCTAGCCCCAGAAGTGAACCTGCAAATTAATTTCAGTGACAAAGCAAAGCCTTAACACAAGGTTTAGTCGTTGGAGGGTAGCCACAAAAAAAGGGCACGCATCTTTGCGTACCCCTCGATCCTGAGTAAATTCAGTTCTAACGGAACATACTGCTCACAGAACTATCTTCGTGAACACGCCAGATTGTTTCACCCAATAAATTCGCCACCGATAGCACAGTCAATTGCTGGAAGTGGCCATCCTTGGGAACGGGAATTGAGTTGGTGACAATCACTTCTTCAAATAATCCACTGGATAAGCGCTCAATTGCTGGGGGTGAGAAAACCGCATGGGTAGCGCAGGCGTAAACTTGCCGTGCGCCTTCTTCCCGCAAAATTCTGGCGGCTTCTACAATCGTACCCGCCGTATCAATCATGTCATCGACTAACACCGCTGTTTTACCAGCGACATCGCCAATAACGTTCATGACTTCGGCGACGTTGTGAGCTTGCCGACGTTTGTCAATGATTGCCAAAGGCGCATCATCTAGCTTTTTGGCAAAGGCTCTGGCTCTGGCAACTCCACCCACATCTGGTGAAACCACCACCACGTCAGAAAGTTGCTTACTTGCTAGGTAGTCTAGTAAGACAGGAGAACCATAAACATGGTCAAAGGGGATATCAAAGTATCCCTGAATTTGAGCGGAGTGCAAATCCATTGCAATGACACGATTTGCCCCTGCTCCCGTGACTAAATTAGCAACCAATTTGGCTGTAATTGACTCTCGTCCAGCAGTTTTCCGGTCTGCTCTGGCATAGCCATAGTATGGAATTACTGCCGTAATTTGACGAGCGGAGGCCCGATGACAGGCATCAATCATGATGAGTAATTCCATCAAATGATCGTTTACGGGCTGACACGTTGGTTGAATGAGGTAAACATCACAACCCCGAATCGATTCTTGGATTTGGATATAAAGTTCTCCATCGGCAAACCGCTTGCGAACCATTGGTCCCAAGTCCATGCCCAGGTAGCGAGCTACTTCTTGAGCAAGGGGAATGTTAGCAGAACCCGAAAATAGTCGGAGACGATTATTATCCGCAATTGGCGGCAGTATTGGCTGAAGCGTTAACGTTGCAGAACGGATCACGGCAGACCCTCGAAGCTGGTTTCACCGCAATCTTACCATTAGTAGTTATAAAGTTGCTTGAAATCTCTTCTGAAGCAGTGCCAATATGTCTATCAATTGCTGGTGCTGATAGCAGGGAATTCATTGACTGATGAAATCAACTTGCTACTTCGACCTCAGTATTTTTACTAAGCGGCGAGAACGAATAAAACTGATAGTCATAGCTATAGGTGAGTTTCAGCGGTTGTCATTTTGACGAAAACAATGGCTGAGACAAAACCAATTTCATTGTTCTGATGCTGAAAAAACGGCGTTGTCGATGTGGGCGCTCGACCCTAAATTTAATATTTTCATAATTAACAAGGAAGAAATGCCTAAGTAATATTGCTGAGTAGCTCTCAGCAGAGAGTTAGTTATGCCGGGGGTAGGGTAACAGCGGAAGTCATTCCAAAGCAACAACATCAGACAGTATCCCCCTGCTTATTAAGATTTTCTATGCCGATTGAGGTGGATTAGGTGCATTATCCGTGTCTCCATTGAAACCCTGTAAATTTCCTGGGAACGGTAAATTTTGTTTGAGAGGCGATCGCCACTTTCTCTTTCTCTCATCAAACCAGAACGCCGCACAACAAGAAGCCTGAGTTCTTGTTGTCACTGGTCTGCCAGACTTGCAGCAGACAGGAAATAGAGAATTTTTCTTTTCTTGAAAAATCCCCGCCTTTTGTCTTAGTATTCATCAGACATCAGGCAATAACTATCTAATCCATCTGCCTAACTAAGAATAGCTAGCACAGCTCTGAGATATCCTCAATATCACTGATTTTGCTGAGAATTATTGAGGATTAATAACTCTCTCCTGCTCCATAATATTGCTATAATATTTAATAAAAAATTCCCCTATCTAAGGAAGTAAATCTATCTGAGCGCAACTAAATATTGCTGTTAAAAAACAACAAGATAAGTTTCCGGGATGGCAAACCCTGCACATTTTCCGAAAAATAAATCGTCTTAACTGCCCCAAACGTAGAGAGTTGGCGGCTTTGTTTCATTCACGATAGGCTTAGGAAGTAACAGCGTCTTCCACGGATTCCCTAGGAATCAAATTTAGGTAAGGCGTTTTTTATCGTTTTCCTCAACGTTGCTTCTCAAGTCTATGCAACCACCGATCGCCTCTGGAACTATTTTGCAGAATCGCTACCGCTTGCTGAATATTTTAGGTCAAGGCGGGTTTGCTCGTACTTATCTGGCAGAAGACCAGGGGCGTTTTAACGAGCTTTGTGCGCTTAAGGAACTAATTCCGGCACAAAATACTCCTTACGCCGTGGAGAAGTCTAGGGAGCTGTTTCAACGCGAGGCAACGACCCTATATCAGATTCAGCATCCGCAAGTGCCGCAGTTTCGAGCGACCTTTGAGGAAAATGGGCGGCTGTTTTTGGTGCAGGACTATGTGGAGGGAAAGACTCTGCGGGACATCCTCAACCAGCGCAAACTCCAAGGTCAGTTCTTCTCAGAAATCGAAGTTCGACAGTTTTTGTTGCAGCTTTTGCCCGTACTCGATCACATTCACACTCAGGGCATTATTCACCGCGATATTTCCCCGGACAATATTATTGTCCGAGAGAAAGATGGCTTGCCCGTGCTGATCGATTTTGGGGTGGTGAAGGAATTAGCCACTCGGTTTCAGCAGCCGGATGCGGTAACTCCTGTCACGACGGTGGGAAAGCCGGGGTATGCGCCGAGCGAACAAATCCAAAGCGGTCGGGCTTATGCCAGTAGTGACTTGTATGCCCTAGCCGTGACGGCTTTAGTGTTGCTGACAGGTCAAGAGCCGAAAGATTTATTTGATGATACCCAGTTGCTCTGGCAATGGCGCAACTATGCAAATGTCAGCGATCGCTTTGCCAGGATCTTAAATCAGATGTTGAGCTACCGACCAGGCGATCGCTTCCAATCGGCAAGGGCAGCGACTCAAGCCATTGAATCGCTGGTTAATACTAATACTCCTAATACTCCCAAGCCGGACTCGGTTCAACGACCAGCAGACACCAACTCCAGCTTACCAACGCTAGCCGTGGGACACCGCCCAGAACCTGTCGCTGCGGGTTCTAGAAGCCCCAATCGAGCTGATCCCGTGATTCGCGAACCATCTACTGCATCAATTTGGGACAGTCCCTGGGCAGTAATCGGAGCGGGTTTGGTTTTGACACTCTTAGCAGGGCTTTGCTCTTGGGCAGTGGTCAGTGCGATCATGAATGCTCGACAGCAAGCTGTACCGTCGCCCATCTCTTCTCCTACTCCTACAACTCCTACCATTACTCCTAGCGCCACCCCCACAGTCACCCCCAGTCCCCAGCCCCAGACTTTCAGTCGCCAACTGAATCTCTTTCCTGGCACTACCGTTACGGAAGAGGGCAATCTGAGAGCCAACACCACCGCCAACTACATCATTAGTGGCGAACAAGGTCAACGACTCAGTGCTGGATTGAGGGGAGAAGGCGTCTTGATGACTGTCTTAGGGCCGGATCAAAATCCCGTTGATGAACAGGCGGTACGAGCGCAACGCTGGGAAGGTACACTTCCCTTTAGCGGGGACTATACCGTTCAGTTACGTACTGTCCGAGGATTACCGGAGAGCGACTATCGGCTGAATCTTACCCTAACTGACCCACCAGAACCAACACCAGAACCGACACCGGATGAAACTCCAGCACAAACCTTTGATACAGAAGTGCTGAGATTGTCAGCCGCTGGTGGGCAGGTGGTAGCGAGGGGGGCAACAGGCCCTCAGCGGATCAAGCGCTACGTTGTGAATATTCGGGAGGGAGAGCAATTAATGGCTACGGTACAACAGGGGGATGTCACCTTCGATCTTCGCTCCGGTAATGGTCAGATTGTGCAAGATCTTTCTGGTCTTACCTCTGTAGGCCCCTTGCCCTTAGATAGCGGTCAGTATTTTATTGATGTGATCGCCAAAGACCGCACAAACTTTACGATGGCTATTAGCGTCCAAAGTCCAACCAATACCATTCCACCAAACCAGTGAACGTACTACTCATTACTGGCACCGATACAGAAACGGGCAAAACGGTTTTAACCTCTGCTCTAGCCGCCTATTGGCAAACTTACCGTTCCCGCCAAAGTTTGGGGATGATGAAACCGATTCAGTCAGGAGTTGGCGATCGCGAATTGTACGGGCAGCTATTTTCCCTTGATCAATCTCCAGAGGAGATCACCCCACTCTACTTTGCCGCACCGCTAGCACCACCTTTGGCGGCTCAACAAGAGGGGCGTGTTGTAGATTTAGCCAAAATCTGGCAAGCCTACAATACCTTACAACAGCAACGAGACTTTGTTTTAGTAGAAGCCTTGGGGGGTTTGGGTTCGCCTATAACGCAAGAGCTAACGGTGGCAGATTTAGCTAGAGATTGGCAGTTGCCAACAGTCTTGGTGGTGGCGGTAAAGTTAGGAGCGATCGGGCAAGCTGTGGCGAATGTTGCCCTGGCACGCCAGTCTAAAGTTAACCTAAAAGGGATTGTCCTCAATTGCGTTAATGCTTGTCCGGATCAGGACATTGCCAATTGGGCACCGATTGAGTTGATTCAATCATTAACCCATGTTCCGGTTTTAGGGGTTATCCCTCATCTGATCGACCCGACTGATGTGGCTAAACTCGCGCAAGTTGCATCCGATTTAGATCTCGAAGGACTAGTAGGGATGGGTTTAGCCGCTCAATTTCAGTAGACGAATTTTTCAATAAAATCTGCCCCCATATATTCATTCCCCATTAAAGAAAAAAATGGTTTCTACCGTCCCCAACCAATCTTCTGTTGACCTAACACAGATTAGAGCAGAAATTCGCACCTTGCAGCCTCAAATTATCGAATGGCGCAGGCATCTCCATCAACACCCGGAACTAGGATTTAAGGAACTGCTAACGTCTGAGTTTGTTGCCCAAAAGTTAACTCAGTGGGGCATCGAACATCAAACGGGAATTGCTAAGACGGGGATTGTTGCCACGATTAAAGGCGACACCGTTGGCCCTGTATTAGCGATTCGTGCCGATATGGACGCCCTGCCGATTCAAGAAGAAAATGATGTCCCTTATCGTTCCCAGCATGACGGGATGATGCACGCTTGTGGTCATGACGGGCATACGGCGATCGCCCTTGCTACGACCTACTACCTCAACCAACACCGCAGCGACTTTGCTGGCACAGTAAAGATTATCTTCCAACCGGCAGAAGAAGGGCCAGGGGGTGCCCAGCCGATGATTGACGAGGAGGTACTGAAAAACCCGGACGTGGATGCAATCATTGGGTTGCACTTGTGGAATAATCTCCCCCTTGGCACTGTCGGCGTTCGTAGTGGGGCATTGATGGCCGCGGTTGAGTGTTTCCGCTGCACCATCTTAGGGAAAGGCGGACACGGTGCAATGCCTCATCAAACGGTTGATTCGATTGTTGTCAGTGCTCAGGTGATCAATGCTTTGCAAACCATTGTTGGGCGCAATGTTGACCCGATTCAGTCAGCGGTAGTCACGGTAGGGGAATTGCAAGCAGGAACTGCTTTGAATGTGATTGCCGATACTGCCCGGATGAGTGGCACGGTGCGCTATTTTAATCCCGATTTTGAAGGCTATTTTGGCAAGCGGATTGAGCAAATTATTGCTGGTGTTTGTCAAAGTCAAGGGGCTAGTTATGAGTTGGATTATTGGCGGCTTTATCCACCTGTCATTAATGATGGGAATATGGCGGAGTTAGTCCGTTCGGTAGCGGTAGATGTGGTAGAAACGCCTGCCGGAGTGGTGCCAGAATGTCAAACGATGGGTGGAGAAGATATGGCATTTTTCCTGCAAGCAATACCAGGGTGTTATTTCTTTTTGGGTTCGGCTAATCCCCAGAAGGATTTGGCGTATCCTCATCACCATCCACGTTTTGATTTTGATGAAACGGCGTTGGGAATGGGGGTAGAGATGTTTGTGCGTTGTGTAGAGAAGTTTTGCCGTTAGTCTGCTGTACAGCGGTTCCGTGATTTTTTGGTAGTACTTAAAACCTCCTAAACCGCTGTATCCGCAGCTTTTTTTAGGCAATAACATTGATTGGCTCTAATAGATTCTTTGCCACTGCCTTCGCTTGTTGAAATGCTAAGGAGTTATTCGTCACTTGAGTAGAAGTCGTTGCACCATCGAGGAGAATCATCCATTGGACAGCTAGGTTATCTGGATCTACAACATCCGCAGCTATTGCCAAGTCCCGGAGATATATTTTTACTAAGCGTTTATGTTCCGCACACAAAGCATGAATTGGTGAGTAGGGATCGGAAAACTCAGCCGAAGCATTAATAAAAATACAGCCAAAAAAAACAGGACTTCTAGACCATTGCTCATACATATCAAATACGGCAAATAGACGCTCAATAGGACTCTCATAGCGATCGACTTCCCGCATGAGCCAGTTACGAAAGTTCTCATCATGCTTTCGCAGACCCGCAAGAATAAGTTCATCTTTTGACCTGAAATGCCTGTAAAGAGTATTTTTAGCGACACCCGATTCAGCTAAGATTTTGTCAATGCCCGTAGCGTGAAAACCATACTGGTGAAATAGCTGGAGCGATACATTGACAAGATGTTCACGAGACTGCTTTGCCATATCAATTCTCTAAATTCTAGGGGAATGTTAATACTACTTGTGGACTCAACAAGAGTTAGTTGAAATACAGCTCTGTTCTAACAAATTATTGTTTTTGTCGGGGAAAGTCTGATTTATACCTCTGATTCTAATCAGTTGACGACAATACAGATCTGTCCTATTATGTTTGTGCTGTCCGCAAAAGAGAGATTGATTCTTAGCCTGAGGTTATTCCTTGCCCTGCATACTGGCTGGTAATTTCAATTACGTTAACGTCTGGGTATCGTTTGCGTCCATGTTGCAAGGCGACTTTCTCAGTTAAGACGGATAGAAGACAGATCTGTACTTGTGCAATCTACTTCACAGTTCATTGGGATTACAGCAATCTTTAAGTCAATTGATTACGCTATAGAACCCATTGCTGAATTGGCTCCAAATATTCAGCATCTTAGCGTCCTCATTAGCCACTTAATAATTTGAAAATTGTTGAAATCCGATTTTTGAATCTTTAGGAGAAGTTATGGCGATTCAATTGAACAATCCTCGTCAAATTGCCAGAGATCTACTCAAAGACTCTGTATCCAGCGATTTATGGAGAGACAATCAACAGTTCGTTGTCCGCTTTCGCGATCGCTTACAGCAACATCCCATTACTCACCACCCCGCGATTCAAGCATTAAATCAAGCTTCCTTTGGGCTAGATGCCATGCGGAAGATCCACTTAGATTATCGCCACGCCATTGTGCAAATTTTTACAGATGCCCTGCTGATGGCGCAAGTACAGAGTCGGCAAGTAGAACAGAGATTAGCATCAGGAACTAAGATGTATGCTCGATTTCTGCTCACCCTCAACACTCTAGATGAGGTGGGATTTAAACCTGGAACAGACCAAAGCGGTTACTATCGAGGCAATCCTCTAGAAGCCCATTATCCTTTATATGAAAGGGTTCTCGATAGTCTGGGGGTCAGTATTAATCAACGAGCAGCTTATACTCCAAGCCCGCAGGCGGATAGTGTCCGAACGTTCTTGGAAGATGCCTACGGCGATTTTAATTCAGTTGTTGCGTTGCTTGCTGTTGGTGAGCGGGTAGTTGTTCTCTTTAGCGCTCCATTGCGAGAAAATGCTAAAGCTGTTGGAGTAGAAACTGGAGAGGGCTATTACCTCAATCACGGCGCGAGTGACGACATGCAAGCAAAAGCAGATGATGATACCCATGAAGATGATCTTTGGTATGTTCTCATGCAGTCTCTTTTGCCCACTGAATATGAAAGAGTAACAGCTCTTTGCGATCGCTACTGTGATTTGTGGATGGCTTTTTGGGATGCTCAAATGCTGTTGACTCAGGAGCAGCGAGTAGAAGGTGAGGCAGTCATCGCCTAACAAGGCACTGGAGGGATAGACCATCATCGGTTAAATTAATATGTCATCTGGATATCATGACGGAGAGAAGGCTGTTCAGTTACGTGCCAGAAGGCAGTTTGAAGCTGAGCAACTCAATGGGATGGTTCGCCCGACGCTCACGCTTGCTCCTAAACGTTTTCTGGAATCCCAAAGTTTAGCAGTGGTGGGTACCGTCGATGGAATTGGTCAGGTTTGGGCTTCACTACTCACAGGTTCCCCTGGTTTTTTGCAAGCATCGACAGAGCGGCGAGTTCAGATCAATGCCACCCCGATTCCAGATTCGCCCCTGAGTGCCGCATTAAAGGAAGGAACTCCCTGCGGTGTGATAGTCATTGATTTAGCCTCTCGTGTCCGTTTGCGGCTGAATGGGAATGCAGTTCAGACACCTGACAACAGCATCGTGTTAGACCTGCGGCAAGTGTATTTTAATTGTCCTCAGTATATTCAGAGACGCTCCATCAAAACTTCTGGGGCTAAACCACAAGCACCTGTAACAACAGCCGCTGAAGCCCTCACCTCCGTGCAGATTCAATGGATTAATCAAGCTGACACCTTCTTTATTACCAGTCTTCATCCTGAATCAGCTTGTGCCGATGCCTCTCATCGGGGTGGTTTTCCAGGATTCGTTCAGGTATTAGATTCTCAGACTCTGATTTTTCCAGACTATGCGGGCAACAATATGTTTAATACGCTGGGCAATATTCATCTCAACCCGCGCACAGGAATACTTTTTCTTGACTTTAAACAGGGTAAAACCTTGCAATTAACCGGGGAGGCGCAGATTCTTTGGGATGCAGAAGCAAGGAAAGGATTTGTAGGAGCAGAGCGTGTTGTCCGGTTTGATGTCCATCAAGTTTTAGAAGTTTCAAGTGCAACATCTTTGCGTTGGGATTTTATTGACTACTCACCCTACAATCCGGGAATTAGGGACTAGGTAGTTCAACAACTTGAATCTGAATAAGTAGGACATGTAAGTAATTAGAGGTTTGTCGTGAGGGTTAAATTCCTCACAATGGCGCTTAAGCCCTGACTAAGAAACATTTAAAGAAATATTACCTTGTAAAACAAAGTTTGATTTATTCCCGCCTACTTACTTAGGTCATCCTCATCGGCTCTACCTCCACAAATCATGGCAGTAGGAGAATCATGGAAACAGAAAAATTGTTTGTGAGTGTCTGCATTCCGCAGGAGATTCGAGATAATTTGCAGCAGTACCAAGACGGACACGAGATTAAATCAACTTCAACGGCGGTAGAAGCAATTCTGCGAGAGTATTTTCAGACTGACGGTGAATTAGAGTGCGTACCGTTATGGCAGTTTAAACTACTAGAGGAGAAAGTGAGGGGGCTGAGTCGGCAGGTTGAGACACTGATTGCTGCGGCTCCTTCACTTGCACCTCTTGGAACAGAAGCCAGCACAGAAGAGCATGGAAACGTGCCTCAGCCAACTATCGCTTCAACTTACGAAGAGATAGAGGATGAACCTTGCGAAGTTTTGACAGCGTTTTTATCCCCTGATCCAGTTGATCAGAAGATAAAGGATAAACCTCCGACTGACTGACAAAAGTCCTACATCCGCTTGATTGATCGAGGAGTGGAATTTGGCGATCGCTAAATCTCACACCCCACCATACCTGTTATCTGTGTTGGGTTCACGCTGTTCAACCCCACCTACTCGGAAATTTTGATGTTACTACTTATGCCAGAAGGCGATCGCACTCTATTGGAGGATACACTTCAATCAGGAAAGTGAATTTCTTGCTCTACTTTTAAACCCGCTAAAAACTCTCGATCTTGGCTGATATGAGGAAATTTTAGCTGAGAATCGGGAATTCCCTTTTCTAGATAGCGTTGGCGGAGAACGGCAAAGCTACCGGGAGCAAGAATGCGGAGGCGGGGGTCGGGAACGTACTTGCTGGGTCGCTTCAAGGCATAGGAGGCGTTGGCTTGGCAGAGTTGGCGATCGCAACTCTCCAAAAATACCTGGGGATTCTCCAATGTTTTCCCTGGAAGTAACTCAATATTGATTAAGTAGCAAGGTGAAGTAATACTTTCAGAAAGGGTGATACAGAAATCCTCCAGCAGCCCCCCATATTCTTGCTGCAAGGATTGCATTACTTGCGTGGCGTGGTATTCCGTTGTCTTTTCCGTCGTAGCGGATAGCGTCCCTCCCGAACGATAGCGGAAAACAATTAAGGGTGCGGTGTTGTAAAACCCAACAACTTCCACAACATCGCCAATATCGTAGCGGTAGAAGCCGCTGTAGTTCGTCGTCAACAATCGGTAGCGTTCCCCAACCTTCACTTCTGTTGCCAGAAGGGTTTTGGGCTGTTCTGCATCCCATTGATCACAGGGGACAAATTCAAAGAAGCCACTTTCAACCGCCAAAACGCTACCATCGGTATCGACATCCGGGTAAATACTAAAGGTGGCTTCGGCAGAGGAGTAAACAGCACCAAAGATCGGTGTATCGCCAAAATAGAGGGGAAAGCGCTCGAAGTAAAAGTCAGACGTTCCTCCCCGTGCAGCAGCAACGAAAGATAAGTCTTGCCAAGCAAGTTTGGGGGTGAGGCGTCCATGGGACTGAACAATCTCGCGGAGTTCGTGAGCGCGCTTGGGGTCAGCTGACCACTGTTTTTCTAGCTGGGTGCGGACTTCCGGTTCTAATTCTAGCCAACTAGCGATTGTGCCTTTGTCGATATCCTGGATTAGATCTTCGGCGTAATGTTCTAAATAGTTGCAAGTTCGCAACAGGAGCATAGGAAAGTTGGCAGTCATTCCCCGCGTAGAGCGATCGCGCAAGGCAAACAGTAGGCAAACGTAGTGACGTGTGAGGCTATTACTAGGTAGTAGTGTCTCAAAGGGATTGGCAAACACTTGCTGGTAGAGGAACTTACCCATGCGGAGAACGCCGACACTTGCTTGACCGTAATTAATCCCGTTCTTAGTGCGTCCCACCAACTGCACGGAGTTGGTGACGAGCAATTTGCCAAACTTGAGGTTTCTCGCTTTTAAAGCTGAGGCTAGAAAGCCGACACTGGTGAGGTTGGCTCGTTTTAAGGAGTTCTGAAAGCGTTTGGTGACGGGAATCAGCTTTCGCACTCCCGTTGAACCGCTAGTGAGGTTGATGAAGACCACCGGATCAGCGGTAAGAACGTTCGGTTCGCCCTGGAAAATTTGCTCAGTTAGGGGTTCGTAGCTACTGTAGGGGAGGACAGGGACGCGATCGCGAAATTGATCGACGGTTTTAATTTCCCTCAGTCCATACTTTTGCCCCAGTTCCGTATCTTGCTGCACTCGCAACAAGTCGAGCAAAAACCGCTCTTGCACCGCCGCCGTTTGATGCGTTTTTCTTACAAAATTTACCTTGGCAGCAAGTGCGATCGCTGTCAAAACTGGTAGCAAAAAATTTGCCATTAAAGCCTCTCACCCTCACAACTCAGCAATAGCTGTCGATTAAAGCAGATTTGTTCAGATAGCACCAATTGATCAGGACTGGCGATCGGATGTTCCTCGCTTTCAAGGAGGGACAAAACCCGTCTAGAGCAGCTTATACCGACTCCTCGCGCCATAACTATGCGTTTCAAATTATCCATTGGGTACGGCATTAATTAAACCCGTTGTAAAACACCGCACTAGGCGCAGAGTCAAGGAAACAGAGGAGAGGGAGATCTACAGCTTAACGTTCAGCACCCCTAACTTCAGACTGAAGACGCTAGACTCCCTTAATATTTAAATTACAACTTGGTGTTGAGGAAAAGAGAGGCGATGACCGTTTTAGAAGACGCTGTTGTTGGATTCACCTGTTTTGTCGTAGCTTTTGTGTTGGCGAGTTTGGTTGAGTACTGGCTACACCGCTTAATGCACGTCAATCAGCGAATTGGCGATCGCCACCGCGATCATCACCGTCGCAATGAAGGACAGGGGGTGCTATGGGAGTTTCGTGACTACGTTAGAGGCAGCCTGATAGTCATGGGCTTAATGTTTTTCTACTCCTGGGAAGCAGGAATCGGTTGGTTATTGGGAGGATTGGTTTATGCTGCTTTCTCCGCCTATGCCCATCAATTGCAGCACGAAAACCCCAGGAAGTGCTTTTGGATGAAAATGCCTGTTCACTATGTCCATCACAAGTATGGTATGTGGCATCACAACTTCGGACTTGCTGTGGATTGGTGGGATCATGTTTTTGGTACCTATAAGGCTGTGGAATGGCTCACTGAGGAAGAACTACAGCAACCACCAAGGGGATATGGGGAACTGCGTTGGTGGTAAGTCCTTCTGATGATTAACAAGGACGCCTATTTGCATAGCCGGGTAAAAGGCAAATTATCATCAACTAATGGCAATATAACCAATGGATAATCTAAAAAAATTCTAGTTTCTGTCCCCTTTCTTCAGGTAAGCGTGATATGGTTCCTACAACGCTTTGAGTTTTTCCGATAGGTATCACTGTAGGAGAATTTCTTTGAACTACTTCCATGAGGCAAAAGCCCACTTTATTGCCAGTCACCAGCATCCGGTTAACAAAATTCTGCACCACATTACTAACCTACTGGCGATCGCGGCGGTCATTCTACTGTTTTACGATTGGCGTTTGACCCTTGTCTGCTTGGTGTTTACCCAAGTCTTTGCCTTAGGGGGACACGCTTTTTTTGAAAAAAATGAACCCGCTTTTAGGAAGTATCCTGGCATCACTATTCTTGCCTCCCTATCATGGTCATTTGAAAACTGGTTTGGCTTACGACAAGTCTGGACTTATATTAGTCGCAAACAGAGTGCATTGAATTAAGGTTTCCAGCTGACAAATCTCCCTTAAAAGCCAACTTAAAACCCAATTTATATGAAAAGAAAGGTTAGAAATTCTAACTTTTCTACCGCCGATCTTTACCAGTGAATTAATTAAGGAGCATTCATGTACGAAGGTTTACTAGTCATTGATGCCGATGCCCATAAACTAGAAAATCCCCTGCTCTTGCGGGATTATATAGAACCAGAGTATCGCGATCGCATCGGTTTAGTGATTGATAGTCTAGGTGACCAACGAGCGCGAGTTGTAGACTTCAATCCAGCGACCGGTAAAAACGACTTTATGCGGATGTTCCCGCAACCTCAGGGACTAGGTAAAGGTGGCTTTCGGAATCTGCATCCAGATACAACCCTAGGTGCGATGTTCAATCGAGTCCGGATTGAACATATGGATCAAGAGGGAATTGAAGTCCAGGTTATTTACGGCACACTCAACTTAATCTTTTCTAGCCTTTTAGATAAGGATTTAGCGATCGCTCTCTGCCGTGCCTATAACACTTACATTGCCGATGACTGTCGAGGATACGATAACCGCCTTAAACCGATTGGAGTATTACCGCTACAGGATGTAGATGCCGCCGTTGCGGAAATGTATCGTTGTGTCAATGAGCTAGGAATGATTGGCGTAGCCGTTGCCCCAAACCTACCCATTCCTCACCCCAAAGCACCGGATGCGTTCCCAGACATCCGCACCTGTAAGGCGATTAGCCATCCTGACTTCCGCCCTATCCTCCAAGCAGCTGTAGACCTCGACATTGCCCTCGGCATTCATGGAGGCCCTGGTTCTTCCATGGTGGGTGGTATTGCCGACCACATGGAAACCTTTGTCCTTAACCATATTTTTGTCCAGCGAAACCAGCAACAACTAGCTTTAGCGCGGATGGTCTTTGACGGGGCGTTTGAGCAATTCCCCACTCTCCGGGTTGGCTTTTTAGAAGGCGGTTGTGGCTGGCTACCTGACCTCGCCCATGCCTTTCACGAGCATTGGGAAAAACGCATCCGAGACTTTGACCCTAAGCATCCTTATCGCCCTTCCCTGATGGAATTCACTAAATTGATGATTCAGGAAAGAGGCACCCACAACAATATCAACCTGATTAGTCAGGCGAAAAACCTTTTTGATCTGTTGTGGAATGCTCAACATGACCCAGCCTCTATTGAGGATGAGAGCCTTTATGAGCACTACGACCTCCGCCACCGCGACCCCCTAGAGTATTTTGAACGCGGTCAAATCTTTACCTCCTTTGAATCCGACGATCCTGGCCCGTCTTATCTGCACACCGCCATGGGGGAAGTAGGTAAGCAACTCGCTTGCTTCTCTGGCGACTATGGTCACTGGGATGGCGTCCTTCATAACTGTGTTAAAGATGCCGCAACCGTTGCTGATTATGACCGGGAGCATCTGGGACTTTTGCTAGGAGGTAATGCACTAGCATTGTATGGCGATCGCCTACGTCAATCCCTACCTTCTAACAGCGTAGTTTCTGCAACGAGTTTGAATACCAAGGTTGATTAAAAGCCGGAAGAAACTCCCAACGTTCTTCACTCTTTTAACCTTCAACCCTTTGTAGTGTAAGGTTTGACAAATGCGAGTTTTACTCCTATATCCCCTCTTTCCTAAATCATTCTGGTCTTTTGATAAAGCCTTAGAACTAATCGGGCGGAAGGTTTCTCTTCCCCCTTTGGGGATGATCACCGTTGCGGCTATCCTGCCCCAAACCTGGGAGTTTCGCCTGGTAGACCGTAATGTTCGCCTGGAAACCGAAGCCGACTGGGATTGGGCCGATTTAGTGATTGTCTCCGGCATGATTGTCCAGAAACCCGATTTGTTGCACCTAATTCGCGAAGCGAAGCGGCGTGGCAAACTAGTAGCGGCGGGAGGGCCCTACGTTACCTCCGTTCCTGAAGCCGCTCAGGAAGCCGGGGTAGACTTTTTGGTTTTGGATGAGGGCGAGATTACCTTACCGCTTTTGGTTGAAGCTCTCTTAGCGGGGGAAACCTCAGGTACATTCAGCGCTTGGGGCGAAAAGCCTGATGTCACTACCACACCCGTTCCTCGATTTGACCTGCTGGATTTGGACGCCTACAACGAAATGTCGGTGCAGTTCTCGCGGGGATGTCCGTTCCAGTGCGAGTTCTGCGACATTATCGTTCTCTATGGACGGAAGCCGCGCACCAAAACGCCCGCGCAAATGGTGGCTGAGTTGCAAAGTCTCTATGACCTAGGGTGGCGGCGCTCGGTGTTCTTAGTAGATGACAACTTCATTGGTAACAAGCGCAACGTTAAACTCTTACTGCGCGAACTCGGTTCCTGGATGGCAGCTAATCAATACCCCTTCCGCCTTGCAACCGAAGCCTCAGTGGATTTAGCTCAGGATCAGGAACTGCTAGATCTGATGATCCAGGCTAACTTCGGTGCGGTGTTCTTGGGCATTGAGACACCAGACACCGATAGTTTGTCGCTGACGCAGAAGTTTCAGAATACCCGCAACTCTCTCATGGAATCGGTTGAGATTATCAATCGGGCAGGCTTGAGTGTGATGGCTGGTTTTATCCTGGGCTTTGATGGTGAGAAGACAGGAGCAGGTCAGCGGATCATTGACTTTGTGGAAGCAACGGCAATCCCCAAAGCCATGTTTGGTATGCTCCAAGCTCTGCCTAATACGGCTCTATGGAAGCGGCTACAAAACGAAGGTCGTCTGCTGGAGGAGAACCAGGAGACGCAGGGTCATCAGATGGCTCTAATGAACTTTACACCAACCCGACCGCTAGAAGAACTGGCTCGTGAGTATGCCAACTGCTTTTGGGAACTCTATGAGCCGAGCCGCTACCTCTCCCGCGTCTATCGGCACTTCATGACCATGACGCCAGCTCCTCACAAAGTACCGTTTCGGATGCTGGAGCCAATCGAAATGAAGGCCGTGCTAACTATCTTCTGGCGACAGGGAATCAAGCGCAGCACCCGCTTCCAGTTCTGGCGTCAACTCTTCTCAATTATGCGGCGCAATCCGAATGTGTTTGTGCCTTACTTGAGCAATTGCGCCCTCATCGAACACTTCATCCAGTACCGCCAAATTGTGCGCGACGAAATCGAAGCCCAACTGGCTCAGTACTCAGCATCCGAAGCTAATGAACAATCTTCAATTCCTCAAATAAAAGAATCAATTGCCCTGAACAGCTAAAAATTTATCAGGATTGAAAATTCCGGCTTAGGAACAATTACTAAGCCGGATTCGCCTGTTATCTAGGTGCATAGCTCATGGCGAGGTATAGGCACTCTCAACAAAAAATCTCAGGTGTTGAGTAAGTAGGATTTGACAAATTCCTACTGATTGATCAAATTGTCGCCGTAAACAGTAACCAGTTCTGATGAATATGATCGCGTTTGATCAGGATACAAGTTCTAAGCGGGAGAATTTGAGAGTGAGCTATCCTTAAATTGATTACGAACGTATTAATACTTTTGGTATGAGGTAAAAATTATATGAAAGTTTTACTACTTTATCCGTTATTCCCAAAAACTTTTTGGTCTTACGAAAAAATTCTGGAATTAGTCAATCGCAAAGTCTTGCTACCGCCATTAGGGTTAGTTACCGTTGCGGCGATTTTGCCTCAAGAGTGGGAATTTAAACTGGTAGACCGCAACATCCGTGCTGTGACTGAGGAAGAGTGGGCATGGGCAGATCTGGTAATTCTCTCGGCAATGATTGTCCAGAAAAAAGATTTACTAGAACAAATTCAAGAAGCAAAGCGGCGGGGTAAGTCAGTGGCAGTAGGAGGTCCCTATCCCACGGCATTACCGGAGGAAGTTCAGGCGGTGGGTGCCGATTACCTAATTTTGGATGAAGGGGAAATTACGCTGCCGATGTTTGTTGAGGCGGTGCAGCGTGGTGAGTCCGGCGGCACATTTCGGTCGGATGGCAATAGACCAGATGTCACAACAACACCAATTCCCCGTTTTGAGCTTTTAGAACTAGATGCTTACGACTCAATGTCGGTGCAGTTCTCGCGGGGGTGCCCCTTTCAGTGCGAATTTTGCGACATTATCGTGCTATACGGACGCAAGCCGAGAACGAAAACGCCAGCTCAGTTACTGGCTGAGTTGGATCACCTTTATGAACTGGGCTGGCGGCGGGGCGTCTTTATGGTCGATGACAACTTTATCGGCAACAAGCGCAACGTCAAGCTTTTGCTTGAAGAGCTAAAGGTCTGGCAGGCAGAACACCAGTATCCCTTTAAGTTCAATACGGAAGCTTCCGTGGATTTGGCTCAGGATCAAGAAATGCTTGATTTGATGGTGGACTGCAACTTTGATGCCGTGTTTCTGGGGATTGAAACTCCGGATGAAGAAAGCTTGACGCTCACGAAGAAGTTTCAAAACACCCGCAGCTCCCTAGGGGAGGCGGTACAAACGATTACCAAAGCGGGGCTGCGTCCCATTGCTGGGTTCATTATTGGCTTTGACGGGGAAAAATCAGGCTCCGGCGATCGCATTGTTCGCTTTGCCGAACAAACTGCCATCCCCACCACTACCTTTGCAATGCTGCAAGCTTTGCCAAATACCGCCCTCTGGCACCGATTAAATAAGGAAGGACGCCTGCGAGGGAAAGATGGCAACATCAACCAAACCACATTGATGAACTTTGTCCCCACTCGCCCTGTGGAGGAGATTGCCACAGAGTATGTTGAGGCATTCTGGACGCTGTACGATCCAGAAGGTTACTTAGACCGCACCTATCGCTGCTTCCAAATCCTGGGTGCTCCTCGGCACAAAGCGCCCTTTAAGTTCCCGGCACTGGTGGATTTGAAGGCACTAGCGATCGTCTGCTGGCGGCAGGGCATTAAGCGCCACACCCGCTGGAAGTTTTGGCATCATCTCTTTAGCATCATGAAGAACAATCCTGGGGTGTGGGAGCATTACCTCGCTGTTTGCGCCCACAACGAGCATTTTCTGGAGTACCGACAAATTGTTCGGGATGAGATTGAAGAGCAGATACGGGAATTTAAAGCGCAACAGCTTCCTCTTCAAGGGAAAGTGCCAGAAAACAAAGAAGCGATCGCTACGACGGTTTAGCTTCCCAGCTCCGGGAGTGGTCGTTCCACAGCCGTTGGCGATCGCATAACGTCAAATTTAAGCCAGTGACAGCTAACCGGGTAAGAGGCTCAATTATCCCAGCGACTGGCTTCTTCATGAAACGCAATTTGTGTTGGCTGTCTGGTGCGTTAAATTGACAAGTGAGCGATCGCAATCCTCAACTAACAAGCTCTTCTAAACAACTGGTCGTAACTTTATAGAGGCATCTATGCCAAGAACCCAACGTAACGACAATTTCATCGACAAAAGCTTCACAGTGATGGCAGACATGATCCTCAAAGTTCTGCCTGCTAATAAAAAAGCCAAAGAAGCATTTGTCTACTACCGAGACGGGATGTCTGCTCAAGCTGATGGAGAATATGCCGAAGCCTTAGATAACTACAAAGAAGCGCTGACTCTAGAGGATGACCCCTACGACCGCAGCTATATTCTTTACAATATGGGGCTGATTCATGCTAGTAATGGCGAGCATGAGAAAGCATTGGAACTATATCATCAGGCAATCGAGCTAAATGCGCGTCTGCCTCAAGCCTTGAATAATGTTGCTGTGATTTATCACTACAAAGGGGACAGGGCAAAAGAAGCTGGAGATGAAGACACGGCAGAAGCTTTATATACTGAAGCGGCTGAATGTTGGAAACAAGCGATTCGTCTTGCCCCCAACAACTACATCGAAGCTCAAAACTGGCTGAAGATCACAGGCCGCTCGGAAATGGACGTTTATTTCTAGTGAGTCAGGATTCATCTGAGGGATAAGTGGCTCGTACAGGCAAGGCATAATGTGGCTTGCTTGTACAACCCTCAAATCAAATTGACAGCTTGCTAGATTGTCTATCGCCCGAAGTCAGTTGTTTTGATATAGAAGCGGGTTTTACAAACAACTTTATTGTTATTAGTAAACTTACTAAACCTGCCCTTTGAAATTTCTCCCCATTACCCAAACCTGATGATTGATCGCGAACAAGTTCGTAAAGTTGCCAAGCTTGCACGTTTGGAAATTAATGACGCCGAAGAAGAACAAATGGCGGCGCAAATAAGCAGTATTCTGGAATATTTTCAGCAGTTAAGCGAGCTGGATACTGAGAATGTCTCCCCGACTACGCGGGCAATTGACGTTAGCAATATTACTCGAGCAGATGAGTTAAAACCCTATCTGGATCGGGAAGCAATGCTTCAACAAGCGCCCGATCGAGATGATGATTATTTCAAAGTGCCGAAAATTCTTAGCATAGAAGAGTAACAAACCTCATTACAAGGTTACTCGGAGGAAACTATGGCAACTGGAATGCTCGTTGATGGGCAATGGACAAACGAAGCCTACGAGCAAGATGACCAGGGCAGATTTAAGCGGAATCCGACAAAATTCCGCGATCGCGTCAGCGCTGATGGCTCGACTGGTTTTAAAGCGGAGGTGGCGCGCTACCATCTCTACGTCTCTCTTGCCTGCCCTTGGGCTCACCGCACCCTAATTATGCGGCAACTGAAGGGTCTAGAAGAGGCGATTTCGCTTTCGATTGTTGACCCCTTTATGGATAAAGATGGCTGGGAGTTTTCTGATGCTCCTGGTTGTATTCCTGATACGGTGAATGGTGCTCGTTATCTGCGGGAAATCTATGTTAAAGCTGACCCTAATTGTACAGGGCGGGTGACAGTACCTGTTCTGTGGGATAAGGAGAAGGGCACAATTGTCAATAACGAGTCCCGCGAGATTATCCGGATGTTTGACACGGAGTTTGAGGGGATTGCCAAAAACTCTACCAGCTTCTATCCCCAGCCTCGGCGTGAGGAGATCGAACAAGCCATTGATGCAATTTACCAACCCATCAACAATGGGGTCTATCGGGCAGGATTTGCTACGAAGCAATATGCCTACGAAGAGGCAGTTACAGAGCTATTTGAGGCACTGGACTATTGGGAAGATGTTCTCAGCAAGCAGCGTTACATGTGTGGTGATGCGATTACAGAAGCCGATTTCTGTATGTTCACCACACTGTTTCGCTTCGACTCCGTCTACTACGTTCATTTCAAGTGCAACCTCAAGCGGATCGTTGATTATCCCCATCTCTGGAAATACTTGAAAGACCTCTATCAGCAGCCGGGAGTCAAGGAAACCTGCAATCTTGATCAGATTAAGCAGCACTATTATAAGAGCCACCCTCATGTTAATCCGATGGGAATTGTACCCAAAGGGCCAATTATTAACTTTGAAGAATCCCACAATCGCCATCTGCTCAATACTAAGGCAGGGGTGGGAACTCTAGAACGCTCAGGGGTGAACATCACCACAGAGTTGCTGTAGGTTGGTAACAAAGTCTGGATAAGAGATAGCCGCAGCTTCTGCTCGGTAGATTGTGGTGGTACCCGTGGCATTGAGAGCAGCGATCGCTAGACTCATAGCTATGCGGTGATCGGTATAGCTATCAACATTTGTACCCGTAAGGGGGGTGCCGCCTACGATCTCTAACCCATCTGGGAGTTCGGTGACGCGTGCCCCCATACGATTAAGTTGGGATGCCATGGCGGCAAGGCGATCGCTTTCTTTAACACGCAGTTCTGCTGCATCTCGAATCACAGTTGTACCTTCGGCAAAAACGGCTGCAACTGCCAGAATTGGAATCTCATCAATGAGTCGGGGAATTAAATCACCCGCGATCGTGCAACCTTTTAGCCGTCCATAACGCACTCTCAGGTCGGCAACGGGTTCCCCAGCAATTTCTTGTTGGTTTTCTAACGTTACATCCGCCCCCATCATTTCCAGGGCTTCTAAAATACCTGTGCGGGTGGGGTTAACACCGACATTTTCAATTAGGAGTTCCGAATCCGGTACAATCGCTGCTGCAACGAGCCAAAAGGCAGCAGAGCTAATGTCTCCCGGAACAACAATGTTTTGTCCCTGGAGTTTAGCGGAACCTGTAACCGTAACGCTGTGCGTTTCTGGATCAATAGTTAGTTGTGCCCCAAAGGCTTTGAGCATCCTTTCGCTATGGTCGCGGGAAAGAGCCGGTTCGGTAACAGTAGTTTGCCCCTCGGTCATTAAACCCGCCAAAAGAATGCAGGATTTGACCTGAGCTGAGGCAATGGGGGAGTAGTAATGAATCGGTTTGAGGGTTTTTCCTTGGATAGCTAAAGGAGCTAGAGAGCCTTTCTTGCGTCCCCAAATGGCTGCTCCCATCTGCTGTAGAGGTTGGACGACACGAGACATAGGACGCGATCGCAATGACTCATCGCCCGTCACGCTAAAGAATCGTTCTGGATGAGAGGCAAGAATTCCTAGCATTAGACGTAGAGTAGTGCCGGAGTTCCCTGCATCTAGAACGTTTGTTGGTTCGAGCAATTGTCCTAGCCCAATTCCCTGCACTCGCACCAACTCTGTATTCAGTTCGGAGATCTCAGCTCCCATCGCCCGAAAACAGCTTGCCGTGCTGCGGGGGTCTTCTCCCAAAAGTAATCCCTGAATCTGGGTTTCTCCTTGCGCGATCGCTCCCAACATTAAGGCACGGTGAGAGATAGACTTATCCCCTGGGACTTTGAGGCGTCCTTGCAAGGATATTCCTGATGCGGGACTTTGGATACTTAGGTGGTGCTGATCTTCAATAGCTTTCAGTGAAACAACGGTGGCTGGCATAAGGATGAGCGATCAGTAAACTAGGGAAGCTAGATTTTATCAGAGTAAGTCACTGTATTACTGGTTGCCCTCTCTTCTAGTCGCAAAAGCAAAAATGAGCCTTCTTTCTGGTTTAGTATGTCTCATAACTTTAAGGAAAAAGTAAGCCAGCCTCACACCATTTTACTGACAGGGTTTAAAGGTACTCAGGTAATGATGCTTGTTTAAGAGTGCGATCTCTCAACAGCTGAGCTCCATTAAATTTATTTAAATCCTCCTACTGCCTTCTTTTTCTTTTTCCCCTTATTCTTTGACTTCGATTTGTTGACCTCTACCAGGGCTTCTTGAAACAGGTTATGCAGATGTAGTGGCACGCTGGCTATTTCTGGCAAATCCGGCTCTAAAGGTTTGTTGTGCTCTTGCAGTAAGCTTTCTAAGTCGCGCTTCAGCTTAAAATCTGGACGTGTTAAGACGGTTTGCAACAATTTTTCTAGTTGAGTTGGGTGTCCCTCGGCCAGTCGTTGCCAAATGAAGGCGTTAATTCTCGGCTCTTGGAGGTATTTACGAACTAATTTTTCAGCGGTGTTGTTGATTTGCCAATCTTCTGATGCCAAAATAGTTTGGAATTGGCTGTAATCAGGCAAAAACATCTGTCCCCAACGCGGATGAGTTAAAACAGTTACCTGTTCTGCTCTCTTCAACTCTGGTGGTAACTCAGCCTTTGGCATCACCATTTTAGTTACTCCTTGGCTGCGCTCAAATAGTTGAGAGATCTCATCAGAGTCAGCACCTGCCTCAACCGCCGCCGCTTTCATTTCTTCCTCTGTCAGACCAGCTTCATTTGCTAGCTCAGAGAGAGACTTTGATTCATCCACCCCTGCTGCGGCTAACTGCTGCTTAGTTATGATCTCTTGTAATTCGGCAATTTTTTCATTCAGTTCACGCCCCGGTAGGGTCACCTCATCACTGCCGAAAAAGTCAAGAAATTCCTGATGATATTTTGCAACCGATTTCCATGCCTCCTCTAGAAGTTTAGGAGCATCACTATAAAGAGCTCCTTTATGATCGTCTTTAAAGTTACCGATTGCAACAGCTAGTTTAGGTTTACCCAAACGACCCATTGGAATACAGGGGCCAGAAAACATCCAGTAATCATCAGTTACTGGTGCAATGCGAACGAGCAAAATTTCTCCCTCTTTGAAGCGCTCCATTTCTTTGAGAGTTTTAGTATCGTTAGGTTTAACACAGTAGTGTTTAGCGCTTAGCCAGTTCATTAGTTCAAAACCATCAGGGAGAATTTTGATGACTGCAAACAAGCCAATGAAACTACGATGCCAGCTTTTTAGTAACGTGCGATCGCTATTTGAAAGCTCTAATTGTTCTTTAATAAACACATCTATAGGTGTCTTACCCCTGACTTCACCCTCAGTCAAAAAAGAATCAATCAAGAGATTCTGTTCGTATGTTGGGTCGTAACGATTATTTTTAGCTTCTTTACGAGAGTTTGTCGCCACATAAGATTCTAAAGATTCTGCTAGGTCTCCTTCTGCTTCAATAACAAACTCTATTAATGATTGCTTGAGTTGGCGTGCCCTTTCTAATCTTGCATCCACAGCAGAATCTCTAATTTCAAAAACTTCAGATTTCAACTACTATAAAACTAAAAAACAGAACAAGCCTCTTTCCGTAGATGGGAAAAGAGGCTTGTGCTTTTGTTTAAAGAATATAGACCTGGCATTGAGCTATTTTCCCGTAGGGTTACCCCCAGAGTATCTTCGCCGCTGCAGCGTTTCACCACCGAGTTCGGGATGGGTCGGAGTGGGTCCACC
>JAESGL010000173.1_pt1 | contig 71143 bp, 66 predicted proteins | sample 9269711 | NCBI WGS metagenome assembly JAESGL01 (sample SAMN14515918, study PRJNA621676) | algae metagenome | isolation source: Kastovskya adunca ATA6-11-RM4 and co-occurring heterotrophs from soil and... | place: Chile: Atacama Desert | collected 2011-06-27 | reverse complement strand
CGCAGGTTCATCATCGAGTCGGTCATCGGTGGTCCTTCAGGTGCAGGGTTGGGGTAAGCAACCAGACCTTACCGGAAATCCGTCGATGACCACCCTTCAGCTACACCATCACTTGGGACACGACCTGTTCGGCCGCTGAAACGAACACCACCGGGTGTAACGAGCCAACGATCCGGTGATGGCTCTACCCTTAATAGCGGCTATATCATCATACAGGCGAAGATGGGGCGTTGTCTCCAGCGGCGCTTCCGCATTCAGAAAGAATCCAGTCCCGAAAGAGCCTTACCTTCTGAAGTTCGCCATAGACTGGCGGGTGTACAAGCGTGTGAGTTGCAGCGACGGTGTCGCCGTATTCCGGTGGAAAGAGACGCATGCCCCTTTTGCTGGTCGTCGCCCTCGGGACCCAAGGCTTCAAAAAAGCGATGGACCTGGGCTTTCTGCATCGCATCTTCAAGCCCGCGTACAAGTTGTTCGAAGAGAATACTGAGCTTGATGAGGTACATCTTGCTGATGTCCGTATGCTTATTCCCGTCCTTGTCGTGACCGTTCCGGTGGACGCAATCGTGACGCTTGTCGAGGGACTTCAACGGGAGCCCTGGCGCAATCCAGGATGCCCGACGTTCGGTTTGTCCCTGCCATCGGTGAACCCGTCCTCGTCGCCTCAGTATGTAATTTCAGCCCGACAGAATGCTGATGTAAAGTTCTGGATCGACGTTGGCGCCCGACACCACAACGACCGTCGCACCGCTTACGACCGGCACGCACCTTCCCAGTGCTGCGGCCAGTCCGACAGCACCGCCTGGTTCGACCACCAGCTTCATCGTCTCGAAGGCAAAGCGCATCGCAGCGCGCACTTGTTCATCCGTAACCGTCACGCCGCCCGACAGTAGCGCCTTGTTGATCGGAAACGTTAGCTCACCCGGGCTCGGCGCCAGCAGTGCGTCGCAGATCGAGCGAGACCCAGCGAGCACGGTCTCCCGCTCCCCACTTGCTAGAGAACGTGCTGTATCAGCAAACGCTTCAGGTTCGACGCTGTAGACGGCAATCTCCGGTGCCTGATCTTTGATGGCTGTAGCGATTCCAGCGACCAGCCCACCGCCACCACAGCCGACGAGTACACGACCGACCGTGGCACCGAGATTTGCGGCCTGCTCCAATACTTCCAGTCCAATGGTGCCTTGCCCAGCGATGATATAGGGGTCATCGAATGAGGGGACAAGGATGGCACCGCGCTCGTTAGAAAGTGCAGTCGCGATCTCTTCCCGCGATTGGGTGTAACGATCGTAGAGTACGATTTCCGCCCCTAGCTTCTGCGTATTGGCGATCTTGATCGCGGGAGCGTCGGACGGCATGACGATGGTGGCCGGAATGCCGAGCAGTCTAGCAGCAGCCGCAACGCCTTGCGCGTGGTTGCCGCCCGACCAAGCCACCACGCCCGCCTCTCTGTGATCCTCAGGGATGCACGACAGCCGATTGTAGGCCCCGCGGAACTTGAAAGCTCCGGTGCGTTGGGCGCCTTCAAACTTCACCAGGACCCGATGCCCGACGTGCTCGTTGAGCGGCGCAAACTCCAAGAGCGGGGTGTAGACGGCAACACCGCGAATACGCTCAGCGGCTTCGCGGACATCGGTAGCGGAAATAGCAAGGTCGTTCACAGTCTATCCTGAAGCCTCAGCGCTCGAAGGGCTGTGTGAGAGCGTGGTGGATTAACTAAGCGTCCCTTCTGGTAAGGTGCGTGACGGAGACGCTGAAGGGACTCACTCCATACGAGTTCATCTGCAAGCAGTGGGCTGCAAACCCAGATCCATTCATCATAGATCCGATCCATCAGATACCGGGACTAAACATCTAGTTCTTGCGCACCGACATTGAGGTGCCGCCAGACCGTGATTGTTGGTCCGGACCGGCAGCACCTCCAAGGGATCAACATGGGCTAACTTCCGTTTTGGGGCCGACTGTGGACTGTCCGGTTCTGGCGAAATTGTTCAGTAAGCTGCCGTTTGGCCGTCTACCTTATAACCGGCTTGCCGTTGAGAACGTCAGCGAACTTCTGGAGATCAGCGCGCGCACGTCGTCTGCATCAAAGCCTCAAGCCACGACTAGCCCTTTTGCTTTCGCCCGAAGAGCGCGAGATAGCAGTCGCGGCGTATGCGCCTACGACGCACGTGAAGCCAATGCGAGACAGTGCCGAACCACTCTGGCCGCATTCAGCCGACGCGGTCGCGCGGACCGGCACCGTGGTAGCCCGCTGGGGTGCTAAACTAGTGTGCCTTGACTTCGAGCAAGTCGAATGTGGCTATATCATTGGCGAAAGTTAGCCTTTCGCCGACTGCGCCATTCATAACCCCGCTCGCCTTCTTCAAAACACGTTTGAACTCCTCGATCGCAGCAGTCGCCTCATCTACCGAGAAAGGCTCACCCTCAAAGCGAGCGGCGAAACGCGCTGCGACCCCGCCCAGCAACGCAAGAATGGCGGCATCGTCGGGGTTCTCTCGCGCCATTTTGTATGCCTTTTGGTGGAACTCCGCGTAGGTACGAATGCCACCATTCTGCTGCTCTAGCCACTCGTATAGGTCGTTCACACTAAGTCTCCCGATCAGGCGCTCTGGACGCTAGAAGCGGGCGTGTATATCAAAAGTGAGACTACTAGGAAAGGGAGAGCATGTCGGCCCAGTTCGAGGAGATAGGGCGTCGACTGCGGGCGCACCGGATCGGCCGGGATCTCAGCGCTGACGATATTGCGGCGCACCTGGGGATTTCCCGGGCGGCGGTCTATCGGCTCGAGAAGGGCGAGATCGTCAAGATCCAAATTCTGGAGTCCATCTCGAAGTTTCTGGACATCTCCCTGCCCTCCCTACTAGGGGTTGGCGTCGAGTATTACAGCAACGCCCTGTCGTTCTTCGAACGCATGCGGCAGTTGGAGGAAAATTCGCTGCAGCTATTGGGTAATTTCTCGCCAGTATCCTCGCTGCTATTGTCACCAGACTACATGAGATATCTGCGCATGATGCTTGTCGAGGCGATGCCCGATGCCGATCAACAGGGGGGGCCGGCGCTGGCATCAATCGACAAAATCTTGGAGCTTCTCGATGACCGGCGGCGCAGCGCAATGCGGCGCCGCGTGCCGATTGTATCGATCGTGGGAAGTCAAGATATCGAGCGATTTCTGTTGCTGGGCATGGTCGGCCGCCTGGACCTGCCGGCCAATGTACAGGAGGAGCGCCGCGCGGCGGCACGGTTCGAGATCGAGCGCCTGTGCGACGTGATCGAACGTCAACCAATTGGTACGCAGATCGGCATTGTCGACGGGCAGCCGCCCAGCCAGACCTTCCAGATCTATGAACGGGACGAAGATACCGCCGTCACGCTTTCGCCTTACCGCCTTGGCGACCAGCCCAACATCTCCTCCGGCATCGCTATCGTGACGACAGCGCCAGAAGCCGTTCGGCACTTCAACGAAACCCTCGACGGACAATGGGCGATTGCAAGAAAAGGGCCGGACGGCGCGGCAATACTGCGCAAGATTATCGATCGCACAGATGCCGTTTTGCGTTGAAGCACCTGCTTAGCAGACTGCCAGCCTTGAGGCATTCGCATTGACATTCGGGGGCATCGGCATCAATGTCTAAAAAATGAGACAGAACGAGATCCTCTGCGTCACGCCACCCGCTAACGCCTTTTCTGCCCAGGCCGCCGACACTGTCGCGCGTATCGTTCGTAACGACTGGGTCAACGCCGAGTACAAGCTGATCGTGCTTGACGCGCCGGGCCTTGCCGCGGGCGCCGAGGCTGGTCAGTTCTTCAACATCGAATGCCCGGTTGTGGGTGAGGACAAGCCGTTTTTCCGGCGTCCGATGAGCACCTATGCTGCCGATCCTGATACGGGGCGAGTCGAGTTCCTTTACAAGGTCGCCGGCGCCGGTACGCGTGGTTTGGCGACGCTGCTCGAGGGGCAGACGGTTCGCATTCTTGGTCCCCTTGGCGTTGGCTTCACCCTGCCCGAGCACGTCAGCTCCATCGTCGTGTTAGGCCGCGGGGTAGGCTTGGCGACACTGGCGCCTTTGGCAGAGATGGCGCACCGGCGCGGGGTCGCGGTCACCGCGATGGTGAGCGCCCGCGGACCGGAGCAGGTTTTGTCGGTGGAGCGCTTCCGTGCGACCGGCGCTTCCGTCGAGATCGTGCTCGATAGCGACGGCACCAGTGATCTCGCCAATGTCGAAGCCATTCTGCGGCGGGTTCACGCGGACGGTCGGGCTGACGGCTTTTACACTTGTGGGTCGAACCGGCTAATGCTGTTGGTGCAGCGGCTGGCGGCGGAACTGGGCATCTACGGCGAAGTGGCCATGGAGCAGCAGATGGCGTGCGGGCTTGGCATGTGCTTTTGCTGCGTCCGCAATTTCAATGTCGACGGGCAAACGATTTCAAAGCGCGTCTGCTGGGATGGGCCGGTGTTTCCGCTGGCGGAGGCAACATCATGGTAGATCTTGCCGTCGATCTCGGCCGGGGTCTGAAGCTCGCCAATCCGGTCATGCCCGCCTCCGGCACCTTTGCGGAAGGGCTTGCCAAGGTCATTGACCTCAATGGCATCGGTGCGCTCGTCACCAAGACCATCACCGAGGAACTGCGCGGCGGCAACCCCACGCCCCGCGTCGCCGAAGTCAGCAATGGCATGCTCAACTCCATCGGCATTCCATCCAAGGGAATCGATTACTTTCTCGATAACACACTACCCTTCTACCGGCAGTTTTCCTCGCCGCTGATCGTCTCGATCTCGGCGCCGACTGTGGACGATTTTGCACGCGCCGCGGCGCGGCTCAACGTGCCGGGGATTGCCGGCATCGAAGCCAATATTTCGTGCCCCAACATCGAAGAAGACGGCAAGGCCTTTGCCATGCGTCCGGCAACAACCGAGCAGGCCGTATCTGCCATGCGCAAGGTGACGGATCTGCCGCTCTGGCCAAAGCTCACGCCAAACACTGGCGACATCGCCGCCGTGGCCCGTGCTGCCGAAAATGCCGGCGCCGATGCGGTGGTTGTGACCAACACCATTCTGGCAATGACCATCGATATCGAAACCATGCGGCCGACCCTCGGCAATGTCATGGGCGGGCTGTCAGGTCCGGCGTTCAAGCCGATCGCTCTGCGCATGACCTATCAGTGCGCGCGCGCGGTCAACATCCCGGTGATTGGCTGCGGTGGGATCGCGACGGCGAACGATGCCGTGGAGTATCTGCTGGCCGGTGCAAGCGCCGTCCAGGTCGGCACCGCCACCTTCACCCGGCCCAATGCCATGAACGAGGTTATCGCTGGCATTACCGAATACTGCCGTCGGAAGGGCTTCAACCGCGTGGTGGAGTTGAAGGGTGCGCTAAACGCCGACATGCTGGACCCCGATGTGATGGAGGCGGCGCAATGAACGCGGCGACCGACCCTGCCATCAACTGGACCGACTTTGGGGACGAGCAGAACTTGGCCGAAGCGATTTTCGCCGAACTTGCGCGGCAAACCGGCGACGGCATCGGCATAACGCGCGAGTGCTATTCCCCGCAGGAAGACGCGGCCCTGCGTATTTTCTCGGCGGTGGCCGAGGCATACGGACTTCAGATCGACAGCGATGCGGCTGGCAATCTCATTGTGCGAGCGAGCGATGACGATGGCAGCGCTCCGGCGCACTATATCGGCTCTCATGCCGACTCTGTGCCACAAGGCGGCAACTATGATGGCGCTGCGGGCATCGTTGCGGGTCTGCTCTGCCTCATCCGGCTCGGAAAGTCCGGCCGAAAGCTGACGACCCCGGTGCGGGTATTAATGCTGCGCGGTGAGGAAAGTGCCTTTTATGGCCGCGCCAATATCGGCTCGCGCGCGCTCTTCGGCATGATCGACGGCAAGGATCTAGCGGCGAAGTCCCGCGGCGTCGGCCGCACGCTTGCAGAAGCGTTGGAAGCAAGCGGCATCGACACAAATCCCATACGCGAAGCCAGGACGTTGTTCGACGTGAGCAAGGCTGCGAGCTACCTCGAACTCCACATCGAGCAGGGACCGGTGATGACGGACCGCAAGCTGCCGGCGGCGGTGGTTTCGGGCATTCGCGGTAATCTTCGGCATCGTCGTGTCATGTGCCGAGGGGAAGCGGGCCATTCCGGCACTATCCCGCGCTGGCTGCGCAAGGATGCGGTTTTTGCCTTTGCCGACCTTATCGGGCGGCTCGACGAGCACTGGCGGGTGCTGCTGGAGCGTGGCCTTGATCTCGTCGTGACGACCGGCATTGTCGGCACGGATCCGGACGAGCATGCGCTGAGCCGCATTCCGGGGGAAGTTATGTTCTCTTTCGAGGTGCGCAGCCAGAGCCACGATACGCTTGAAGGCTTCTACGAGCTGTTCCGCTCCGAGTGCCGGGCAGTCGGCCAGCAGCGGGGCGTAGTGTTCGAGTTCGACGACCGGGTCTATACCGAGCCGGCGCGCATGGACGGCAAAATCATCGAGATGCTGTCCACGGCTGCGGGCGATTGCGGGCTCGATCCGCAGACCCTCCCTTCGGGCGCCGGACACGATGCTGCCGTTTTCGCCAATGCTGGCATTCCTTCGGGCATGGTCTTCGTCCGCAATGCCAATGGCTCGCATAATCCACACGAAGCCATGGACGTGGCCGACCTCATCAAGGGCACCGATGTGCTCTATAGAACCGTAACTGCCAGCAACTGATTCCGAAGCGAGGCCGCCATGCGATCGATCACCCTGCGCAAACCGGTGGATCTGCACGTCCATTTTCGCGACGGCGCTGTGTTGCAGGCGGTGGTGCCCTATACCGCGCGGCAGTTCGATCGGGCGATCGTCATGCCCAATCTCGTGCCGCCAGTGACTACGGCTAAACTGGCGGCCGACTATCGTGAGCGCGTGCTGGATGCCGTGCCGGACGGTCTCGACTTCACGCCAATGATGACGTGCTACCTGACCGACAGCACGGATGCGGCCGACCTGATATCTGGCAAGCGGGACGGGATCTTCGCAGCGGCCAAGCTTTATCCGGCGCATGCCACCACCAATTCGGCGCAAGGGGTGACGTCTGTCGAACGGCTCGATCCGGTGTTCGCGGCCATGGCCGAAGCCGGCATGCCGCTGCTGACGCATGGCGAGCTCGTGCATCCCGGCGTCGACATCTTCGACCGGGAAGCGCGATTCATTGACGGTCTTCTCTCTCCCCTGCTCGACCGGCATCCAACGCTCAAGGTGGTGATGGAGCACATCACGACCGAGCAGGGCGCGCAGTTCGTCCTGAGCCGAGGCGACCGGGTGGCCGCAACGATCACGCCGCAGCACTTGCTCTACAATCGCAACGTGTTGTTCGAAGGCGGCATCCGCCCGCACTATTACTGCCTGCCCATCCTCAAGCGCCGTACGCACCAGCTGGCGCTGCGCAGGGCGGCGACGAGTGGGCTGCCGAACTATTTTCTCGGCACCGATACGGCACCACACCTCAAGCATCTCAAGGAGGCTGCCTGCGGCTGCGCAGGTGTCTTCTCTGCCCCCGTTGCACTCGAAGCCTACCTCCAGGTGTTCGCCGAGGAGAACGCACTAGACAAGTTCGAGAGCTTCGCTTCGCTCAATGGTCCTGCCTTTTATGGCTTCGCGCCATCGCAAACCCGCGTCACCTATGAGGAGCGCCCCTGGACAGGGCCAGCCAGCGTGTCGGTGGAAGATCAAGAGATTGTCCCGCTCTTTGCCGGAGAGCGAGTTGACTGGGCTTTGCGCACGGGGCTATAGCGAACCGGTTGCACACGACATCTACCGCACCCGGCGGCGCTGGACCTCCATCCGGCGGCCGCGATTTCGCGCGACCGCATGACAGAGAGATGAAGGAACTATCATGAGCACAATCCGCCTCAGCGACGACAAAAAAGCCATCGCCCGACAGACTGCCCGGATGATGCTCGAGATCAACGCCATTCACTTCAACGCCGAGCATCCGTTCGTCTTTACCTCGGGCTGGGCCAGCCCGGTCTATGTCGACTGCCGCAAGCTCATCTCCTACCCGCGCCTGCGCTCCAAACTGATGGACCTCGCTGCCCACACTATCGCCACTGAAATCGGCTACGAGTCGATCGACGTGATCACTGGCGGCGAAACTGCGGGCATTCCGTTTGCGGCCTGGATTTCCGACAAGCTGATGCTGCCGATGCAGTATGTGCGCAAGAAGGCCAAGGGCTTTGGCCGCAATGCGCAAATCGAAGGCGAAGTGGTGACCGGCGCCCGTACGCTGCTGGTTGAAGACCTTGCGACAGATGGTCGTTCCAAGGTCATGTTCGCCGATGCACTGCGCAAGGCCGGCGCAAAGGTCGATCATTGTTTCGTGGTTTTCTTCTACGACATCTTCCCCAAGAGCCATGATCTGATGAAGGAACTTGGGATCGAGCTCCACTACCTCGCCACTTGGTGGGATATTCTCGACGCTGCCAAGGAGGCCGGTCACTTCGACGAAAGGACGCTGCAGGAAGTGGAGAGCTTCTTGAAAGATCCAGCTACCTGGTCGGCCGCTCATGGAGGCATTTCTGAATTCTCGCCGGCGAATGCCTAGGTAGCTAGACCTCCACTTCTTACCTTCCGGGAGCGGCGGAGCCACAAGATCGAGTAGAAGCAAGAAGGGCCGCCAGATCGGGCGGCCCTTTCGTTTGCGCTCCCGCTCTCATGGAGCTAGCACGCGTGGCAGGAACATAGAGATGTCTGGCAGATAGCTGATCACCAGCAAGGCCAAAAGGTTGACGATGATGAAGGGAACAATACCCGAGATGATCTTGGTGATCGGCTCGCTCAACGCGGAAGAGGCGACGAAGATGTCGAGCCCAAACGGCGGCGTGATCATTCCGATGCAGGTATTGAGGCTGACGATGATGCCGAAGTGGATCGGGTCGATCCCGAAGCTGACCGCTACCGGGTAAAGCGCCGGCACCAGGATCAGCATGGTCGAGTTCGGGTCGATGAACATGCCGGCCACTAGGAACAGCAGGTTCACGATGATCAGGAACACGACCCAGTTTGCATCGATCGCTTGAAGGAAGCCGATGACCGATGTCGGAAGCTGCGCCAAGGTAATGAAGTAGGCGACGATAGAGCCCATGGCAAGGAGGACGAATATCGTACCGGTGGTTATGGCTGCGCCGGTCGCCACCTTGAACACATCGGACAAGTTCATGTGGCGGTAGACCACGGTTTCAACTAGCAGGGCATAGACCACGCTGACGGCGGCCGCTTCGGTGGGCGTGAATAGGCCCGAATATATGCCACCTAGAAGCACCACTGGCAGGCCCACGGCCCAGATGCTCCGCTTGATGACCGCCCAGCGCTCGCGCCAGGGCAAGCGGGCGTCGCCGGTAATTCCATTGCGATACGCATAAATCAGCACGTAGACGCAGAAGACGGCCGAGAGAAACAAGCCGACGACTAGTCCTGCCGCAAAGAGAGAGGCCACCGAAGTGCCGGTGAGCCATGCATATATGATGAGCGTGATCGAGGGCGGGATCAGCAGTGCTACTTCAGCCGAGGAAACGATGAGTCCCAGAGAAAACTTGTCCGAGTATCCTTGTCGCTTGAGCTCTGGATAGACGATGCCGCCAAGAGCTGCGACTGTCGCCGGGGCAGAGCCCGATACTGAGCCAAAGGCCGCGGCAGTAGCTACGGTGGTAAGTCCCATACCACCGCGCCGATGGCCGAGAAAGGCTCCGACAAGCTGGGTGAGATAGCGGGCGATCGATCCCTTGGACATGATCTCGGCGGCAAAAATAAAGAACGGGATCGCCAGGAGCGTCGAGTGATTTATGCCACCGACAATGCGCTGCCCGTAGATGATATCCGGCATGGTGGAATAGAAAAATTCCTTGGTTAGGATCCCCGGCAGACCGAGGACGATCAGCATCTCGAAGCCAAGGAACAACAGCGCCATGGCGCCAATAGCGAGAGCAGCAATCAACATCAGTGCGCCCCTTCCTTCTTGGACCAGCGGTCGATGAGGCCGAGCATGCTTAACGCGTAACGGAGCGCCAGAAGTAAGAAGCCAGCGGGCAGCGCATAGTAAATGATGGCGGCAGGAATACGCAGCGTTGGACTGAACTGGCCGGTGCGCGCGACATTCTCCGCCATCTGAAGGCCAGCCCAGGCTATGAAGAGGGTTAACGCAAGGCCGGTGAGATCGATGGCGCGGCCGAGCCACAAGCGAATAGCGGGCGGCATGCGTTCGAAGAAGCTGTTCATGGCGATCTGGCGACCTTCGGCGAGCGCGAGACCGAGCGACAGGAACACCAGCCACACCATCATGTAGCGGGCGCCTTCATCGACCCAAGCGACATTGCGGGCATAATCTGGGGCGACTTCGCGCACCACGACCCCCATTACGGTGATCCCGACCATGGCTAGCATCAAAAGCGCCAGCGCGATTCGCTCGAAAGCGGCGAGCGCGCCGAGCACCTTTTGCAGGGCGCTGTTGAAGTTTGCGCTCATTGTCCCCCATCCTCATTCGTATAAACACAACAGGCGCCAGGGCCACTTCACCCCGGCGCCCACGATTGGTGTAGGGCGCAGCCCTGAAGCTGCACCCGCGACGATGCTACTGGCCGACGACTTGGCTGTATGCAGCTTCGTACGCATCGACGATCGCCTGGCCGGCATCACCGGCACTGGCGAGGTAGGCATCGCGCGTGGGACCATACATGACCTCGCGAAAGGCGGCGCGCTGTTCGTCGTCGAGCTCATGGATGGTGATGTCGCTGGCGCGGATGGCTTCAAGCGCGGTGACCTGGGCGGCTTCCTTGAGCTCTTCCACCTCCGGGCGGACTTCTTCGAAGGCTTCTTCGATGATGGTCTGGTACTCGGCCGGTAGCGAATCCCACCAGGCTTGGTTGAACATCACTATATCCTCGTTGGCGCCATGCTCGGAGATCAGGAGGTAGTCCTGAACCTCCTGGTACTTCATGGTGGCGATGGTATCGAGGGCGTTTTCCTGGCCGTCGACAACGCCGGTCTGAAGGGCGGTGTAAAGTTCACCGAACGGAAGGGCGACGGCAGAGGCACCGACGGCATTGAACTGCTCAATCAGCACTTGGCTGTCCATGACTCGGAAGCTCTGCCCAGAGAAGTCTTCCAGAGATGCAATGTCTTCATTGGAGGTCATCGACTTGCGGCCGTTCGGCCAAATGGCAACGGCCTCGAGGCCAAGCGGGGCGAAGCTGGCCAGAACGGCATCACCGAAGGCGCCGGTCCGCAACTCGGTGGCCTGGTCACGGTCGGCAGGGTAGAGGAACGGCACGTCGAGGATCGACACGGCAGGGTTGAAGCCGGCGAGGAACGCGGCCGGAGAAACGGTGCCCTCCATGATGCCGAGTTGGGTGCCTTCGTTCATCTCGCGGGCCTGGCCAAGCTGGCCGGCCGGAAAGATCTCGAACTTAACTTCGCCATTGGTGCGCTCGGAAACGAGGTCGGCCACCATCACCAGCCCCTTGTGGCGCGGCTGCTGGTCTGACTCCAAGTGCCCGATGCGGGCAGTGAACTGCTGCGCTGCGGCGGGCAGCGGGCCAGCGACGACAGCGCAAATAGCTGCAGCGGTAATCAAAACACGACGGTTCATGAGTTTCCCTTTCGAACGTTGCTTGAGGCAACAAGACGCCTCCCTGACGCTTGGTGTCAAGCCGACTTTCTCAAAAAATAGACACGATCTTACCTCGCGCCATAAAAGTAGGCAGCCCGCACAAGCCATTGGGTGCAAATTAGGCAGCAAGTTGGGACACGTAATCAGCTTTTCAGGTTAGGGCATAACCAACTCTCTGGAGAAAATGGCGACGCCGCGTGCTAGCGAGCTCGGCAAACCGGCCTGCAGATGTTCTGTTGCGAAGCCCGCACCCATACTGGCCTCAAGGGTCACAACGATCATGCCGGTCGGTTCTGCAACCGCCCGCCCCTGCCGCTCCAGGGTCGCGATGGATGTTGTGACAGTATCGGACTCACCGATGTGGCAACCCACTACTCCAGGAATGGCCATAATCCGGCTGCCGAGCCAAGTCACGCTCCCTCCTGCATTCTCGCCCTGGAGCTGGACCACAGCAATCCGCGACGACGTAGGCTCTCCAGAACTCCACCCGATCTTCCCGACACATCGAGCGTTTCGGGTAAACTGCACCATGATGCTTCGCGTCCATGCGGTGGGCGCGTTAAGCCGCTCCATGTATGGCGCCGAGCGAGCCACGAAGGGACTTTCAAGAAGGTATAGTGTGAAGTAGTCACGCTCTGCTTGATCTGCGCGCCAGCGCGTACCAACCCTGAATCCAGGAATAGACAAACGTTCCGGCATGTGCTCCCGCTTGTGCCATTCTTTGAATTCGGCCTCATATTCAGACGATATTCCATTCCAAATGGCCACAAAGCCAAGACCTTCAAGTGAGCTCATGAGCGCTCCAGTGAGTGACAGACGGCGGACAGTACCCCTCACATCCGATGGACATGATGAGATGCGGGACGGCGCGTCTCAATCTTTAGACGCACCATTCTCATCCTACCTCCGGCGATGATCAAGTACATGCTGCAGCTACTGCGATTGGCGAGTTCATAAACCCCACTACCAGCTGCGGCTATCTCGTTCGGGCTCTCACATTGAGCAACATACAAGCTCATGCGGTAGACGCTTTTATGGCGCATATCGCGCCCGAGGCACTTCGCCCGGTCAACGCCAGCGGTCTCTCCCGCCTACCCAAACCACAGACGGCCGTTCGAAAGTCATGTTCGTGGATGCGTTGCGCAAGGCCGGTGCCCAGGTGGACCACTGCTTTGTAGTCTTCTTCTACGACATCTTTCCCGAAAGCCCCGACCTAATGAAGGAGCTAGGAATCGAGCTCCACTACCTAGCTACTTGGTGGGATATTCTTGTTGCCACGAAGGAAATGGGGCACTTCGACAAGAAGACTCTCGTTGAGGTGGAAAGTTTTCTCGATGACCCCGCCAGATGGTCGGCCGCCCATGGTGGCGAACTCGGCCCCGACCAACAAGGCCTAAAAAGAACAACAGTATATATGACAATGGGAGCTGCTCAATGGGCGGCTCCCTTTCTCATTCGCTTAAGCTCGCAGTTCACCACGCCAGAAGCGGGCAGCAACGATGAAGCTCCTCGCGACGTTGTAGCCGACCACCATCAAGCCAGGACAATCTTGATGTCTTGAGCGCCAGCCCACAAACATCGGCGGCCTACTTCAGGAAGAGCTTCCAGATTGCTCGTTAGTGTCAGGAAGTGGTTGCCAGCTAGTTGCCCCATCTTTGACGAGAAATCGACCCCGCCATAGGCCAACAAGATTTCGGCCTCGCTGATACCTCCTGGATACAGGATCATGTGGCTTGGGGCTGGATGACTGGTATGATTCTCATAATCGACAGGAAATCTGGTCTCGCCCAATGGAATCCATACGCCTTCCCCACTCCAGCGCACATGAATGAGCTTGCCGGAATAGGGCAGTAGATCTCGGAAGACTGCAGTTGTTTTGGGCGCGAGCGCTACTTCTAAGCGGGCTTCGAAGGTTAGATCACCTATGGTGACGATGAGGCTGTCCATAAATATTTCCTTCACTGGAACTCAGGCGGTGACGTAGAAGGCCTCAAGCGCGGCCTTTAGTTCGGGCATCGCAGCGCGAACATCCGCGACTTGGTCGTGAGCCGCCCGCATGGACGCGAGCAGCGTGGCCTCGTTTGCGGCGAGGTCGATGTTGGCAAGCCGACCATCGGCGAAAACGGCGGCCCCTGCGACAACGAGAGTTTTGAGGTAACGCTTGGTGCCCTTCGCCATCAAAAGCTGAAGCGGTGAGACACTAGGCTCAACTAGATCCGCGCTCATGGCGCTCCAGTCCAGCACCATAAGATCGGCCGGCTCGCCTCGTTCTAACCGGCCGCCTGAAAAATTGCCCTCGTTGACCGCGTGACCCGCCCCGGTAGCTATCTCCAGCATCCGAGCCGGAGAAAGCGCACGGTTGAAGCCGAGTGCCTTTTGAGCATTGTAGACGAGCCGCATTTCGCGGAACGCGTCCTCGTCCTCATCAAAGGCGAGACCGTCTAGCCCCATTGCCACGCGGCACCCGCGGCGGACCATTTCAGCCACAGGCGGCATTCCAGAGGACACAAGCAGATTGGAGCTGATGTTGGTAATGATCGTCGCGCCACGTGCAGCGATTAGATCCATTTCTTCGGGTCGAAGGTGTACGCAGTGGGCAAAGGACGTCCGCTCGTTCAGCAGTCCGATCGTGTCCAGATAAGGTACGATGCCTTGCGGGAAGTTCTGATCGGCCCAAAGGCGCTGATAGTGAGTCTCAAGCAGGTGCATGTGGACGCGGCGGCCGGTTTCAGCAGATCGAATGGCGATTGCCCTGAGCATGCTGTCGGTGCACCATTGAATGCCGGCAGGCCCATACTGAACGGTAACGCCGTCGCTCTCGATTTCGCCAGCGATCTCCTCGACCTGCTCGACTTGCCGCTCAACGCTGACGGGTTCTTTGAGGAAGCGCTTCGTGATCGTTTCTCTCGCTGTAGGGGACAAGCTATTGAGCAACTCGGCGTGGTCACCGTAGACGAGCGGATGACGATCGCGGCAATGGAGGGCTAATGTCAGTCGAATGCCGACCTCGCGCGCGGCCCTAGCCACTTGGGCAGCTTCAGTTTTCAAGTCAGTGAGACCTTGGACGCGAGTGTAGTGTGCCATCACTGACCCCACCCCGCTAGCGGCCACGCGCCCGAAGGCTACGGTAGAGGAAAGATAGGCGTCGACGGCAGGGATGAGCGTCAAATAGGGCAGCCAAGCCTCAAGTTGAATGTCGTAACTGCCAACCTGGCTCAGACGAGCGACGCGGGCATGGTCATGAGCATCGACAAAGGCAGGCGTAACCAAATCCGTGCCAGAGCCCGGCTTGATCGGCGTAACAGACGCGATACGGCCGTTCTCTATTGCGATGCAGACGTCACGGGCAAGCTCCGCCCCCGCTGATGGAAGAAAAAACGCGGCATCGATGGTTTGGGCAGGCATGGACATTACTCGCGGCTGGGAGAGATGCGGGCCAGCGGTCAACGCCGGCCCGATGTGGTCAGTCGAGCGAAAGTACGCGCTGGTCCTGCTCTGGCAGGAAGGAGGCATCGAAGACCTGCTCGACAGAGGGCGTATTCGGCAGATCATAGGTCTCAACGAGGAGATCGATGGCAGTCGCCATACGGTCGGGGTCGATGGCGCCCATGCCAAGCTCGTCAGTTTCCTCGGTGACGAAGTGAGTTTGGAGCGCGTAAATCAGGCGCAGTTTTTCCAGCTCAGCGTCGAGGAGCGGCTCCTGAAGCATCAAGAGGTCGATCGCGGCATCGGGATCATTAGCCACCTCAATCAGCGCTTTGTTGAGAGCCCGGGTGAGCCCGGAGACGGCCTCCGGATTCTCCTCGGCTAGCTCGCGCGATACCATCAATCCGTTTGAATACAGCTCGATCCCGTAGTCGGAAAACAGGAACCAATTAATATCCGTTTCGGGATCAACGCCCTGTCCGATAAGATTGGCATAGCTGGTGACGGTGAATACCGCAGACGCATCCACCTGGTCGGTTAGCAGCATTTGCTCCTGCAAGTTGGGCTGCATGTTGGTGATCTCGACGGTAGCTGCGTCGATGCCGTTAATTTCTGTCAGAGCCGGAAACAATGTTCCCGCAGCCGATCCTGGAGGCACACCAAGACGATTTCCCCCTAGGTCGGAGAGCTCTTGAACAGGCCCGTCAGCCTTCGAGATGATCGCAAACGGGGCGGAGTTGTAGAGCATATAGGTCATCACCGGCGCGTTTGCTTCGCTCTGCCCCGCCACCTGAATGATGGCGTTGACGTCGCCCAATCCGGCGTCGTAGGCGCCCGAAACGATCCGAGTAACAGTCGCAGCGGAGCCCTCGCCCTGATCGATGGTAACGTCGAGCCCTTCTTCGTCGAAATAGCCCTTTTCCTCGGCCCAGAATACGAAGGCGTGGATCCCTTGATACTTCCAATCCAGAGTGAACCTGATGGGCGTCGCGTCCTGGGCCAAGGCCGGGATGCCAGCGGCGCTGCCAAGGAGAGTGGCAAGCGCAACAAGCGCGCTTCTTTGTAAGACACGAGAAGACATGTTAGCTCCTTTGTAGATGCTAATGGGAGGCGACCGCGAGACCGTCCTGGCGCTTAGTCCAACCGGTGACACGGGATTCGATGAAGGCGAAAATGACGTAGAGGCTGACCCCGAGGGCAGCGAGGACGAACAGGCCGGCAAAAACCAGTGGCACGTTGAAGCTGGAAGACGCGATCATCATCAGATTGCCAATACCGCGGTTGGATGCGACCGTTTCAGCAATGACGGTACCCACGAACGCCAGTGTCACTGAGACCTTCAATGAGGCGAAAAAGAACGGCATGGTGCGGGGCAGCGAGACGTTCCAAAGAATCTCGTGCTTTTTCGCGCCCAGCGTTTTCATCACGTCTTCGAGTTCGGGTTCCGTGGTGGCAAGTCCGGTGGCCACGTTCACGACGATGGGAAAGACCGACATAATCATCGCCGTTAAGATGGCTGGCACGGTACCAGCTCCGAACCAGAGGACGAAGATCGGCACCACGGCAACTTTGGGTATGGAGGAAAAGCCAACGAGCAGAGGATAGGCAACGTCATAGGCCAACCGCGAGGAGCCAATCAGCATCCCTAGCGAGAGACCAATCAGGATGCCGAAGCCGAAGCCCACCAAAGTCGTGTAAATGGTCTGCATGGCATGCGGCAAGATGGCGGGGAAGCGATCGATGAATGTTGCAATGATCACGCTGGGCCGCGGGAGGACAAGCTGGCTGACTCCGAATGCAAGACAGACCAACTCCCAAAGCACAAAGAACAAAAGGATGAAGCCGATCGACATCACCCGCCGACGTTGGGGTTCGGTCATTTGAAGTCTCCAGAGGAATGGCGGGCGCTAACGATGGCGGTGCGTAAATCCTCTCGCAGCGAGACGAATTTCGTATCGGCGGTCATCTCGATGGTGCGCGGGCGAGCGAAGCCAACGGGACGGTCGTCAATGATCCTGCCGGGGCGAGCCTGCATGATGCAAATGCGCGAAGCCAAGTAGGCGGCTTCCGTCAAATCGTGGGTAACCAAGAGTACAGTCGGCTTGGTGGCCAGCCAAAGACTCTGCATTACCTCCCACAGTTCCTCGCGTGTAAACTGATCGAGCGCGCCGAAGGGTTCGTCTAGAAGCAGCAGATTGGGCTCGTGGATCAGTGCACGGCAGAGCGACGCCCGCTGCTGCATTCCTCCTGAGAGCTGCCACGGAAAGCTGTCGGCAAATCCCTTAAGCCCGACCTGTTCGAGCAAAGCTTCCACTTTTTCCTTGTACTCAGTCCGGCGCTTAGCGCGGTATCCATACCGGTACGGCGGCACAATTTTTAGTGGCAGCATCACGTTGTCACGGATGTTGAGCCAGGGCAGAAGGGTCGGGTTCTGAAAAGCCATGCCGATCCGGACCGGATTGGCGCCTATTTCGCGACCAGCAACGTAGACGATCCCTTGGGAAGCCGTGAGAGTTCCAGCAGCCAACTTGAGAATCGTCGACTTGCCGCACCCCGAGGGCCCCACCAGGGCCACGAACTCACCTTTGGTAAGCTCGAGATTGGTATCGGCCAGCGCCGTCACCTCGCGCTCGCCCGATCCAAAGGTCACGCGAACATCTTCAAGCTGGAACAACTTTCGGGTGATTCCGTCCGCGCCAACGGGCCAGGTGGCAGCGTTCATGAATGAGCTCCTATCCCGGTAACTGCAGAGAGGGTCTTGTCTCGATTGCGAGGTTGAGGCTGAGGCATCTGCTGAAGGACGTGGACGGACCGGCCGGTGCCCCTACTCTCTGGAATGAGTGTGCCGTCGCGCACTACAAACCGGCCGCGCACAATGGTGTGGCGGACGCGCCCCTTTACGGGTCTCCCGTCCCAAGGACTGATCCGCGAACGCGAATGCAGCGCTTCGTCACGGATGGTCCATTCGGCGCCGAGATCAACAATGGCCAAATCAGCGTCCGAACCGGGAGCAAGGGCTCCCTTTCTCGGGAAGAGACCGAAAGTCTTTGCCGGAGCCAACGAGCTGGCTCGTACATAGTCCTTGAGCGTCATCCGGCCCTCAGCGACGGCGGTGAGCATCAGCGGCATCTGCGTTTCAACACCGGGAAAGCCGCAATCCACCTCCCAAATCGGTTCTCGCTGCTTTTCCTCGGGTGTGTGTGGCGCGTGATCCGTGGCGACCATATCGATTAGGCCGCTTTGCAGCCCGGCCCAAAGCGGCTCCTGGTTGGACGCTTCGCGCACCGGCGGGTTGACCCGGATCACGCCCTTGCAGCGAGCATAGTCATCGCTACTGAGCATGAGATAGTGCGGCCCCGTCTCGCCTGTGATGTCGACTCCGCGCGCCTTGGCGTCTGCGAGCGGGCGCAGTTCGTCGGCCGAGGAGATGTGGAGGACATGGATCCGGGCACCTGTCCATTCGGCAAGTGTCGCCGCGCGTTCTACGGCCTCGATGGCTACGACGGCAGGACGGGAGGCAAGGTGGTCCAGCGGTGAGTTATGGTTAGCCGCACGCAACGCAGTTTCCCGTCGCTCCATGATGGTATTTGTTTCCGCATGCAGGCTGACCCGCATTCCCGTTGGGGCAACCTTCTCGAATAGCTCCAGCATGGCGCCGGTAGTGGGCGAGGAGATGCGGCCAAATGTATTGCCCATGTAGAGCTTGAAGCCGATAATTCCGCTATTCGCGAGCGTTTCGACGTGATCAAGCGAGCTTTCGCCTAGGACAGCATAAAGTCCGTAGTCGATATGCGCCTTGCTTGAGGCTATGGCGTGCTTTTGTTCAACGGCGTCGGGATTGTCGACAGCAGGTATAGTGTTGGGCATGTCGAAGACCGTGGTCACCCCGCCAAATGCGGCGGCGACGGTGCCGCTCTCCCAATCCTCCTTGTGGTCGTAACCTGGGTCGCGGAAATGGACATGGACGTCGATCGCACCCGGCAGAACGGCGAGGCCGGACGCGTCGAGCGTTTCGGCTGCCGGCGGCATGTCCGCAGCTTCGCCAATCGCGACTATAACCCCGTTGCGTATGGCAATTGCTCCGACAAAGTCGAGATCGGCCGTGACAATCCGGCCATTGATGATGACGAGGTCGGCCTCGGTTCTGGTCATTTCCATCCCTTCTCTCACAAAGCAGCCCAGCCGCCATCGACCGGCAGGTCGGCCCCGGTAATCTGGCGCGAAACATCGCTGGCGAAGAAGAGGCACGCGTTGGCCACGTCGGTATCTTGGGTGATGCGACGCAGAGCGTAGTCGGAGGCGTGGCGCTCGGCGGCCTCCTCGGGCGAAATGGACAGCTCGCGGGCCATGTTGGCGCACACCTTGTCGCGGAAGCGCGGACCATCCACCATGCCCGGAGCTACATAATTGACGTTGATGTTGTCGGATCCGACCTCGAGCGCGAAGCTTTTCGTGATCCCGCGCAGGCCCCACTTGGAAGCCGAATAGGCCATCCGACCTGCCCTGCCCCGCATGCCAAACGTGCCGCCCACATTGACGATTTTGCCATAGCGACGGCTGGCCATGAAAGGGACCACGGCCCGCATCATATGAAAGCAACCGTTCATGTTAATTTTGATAATGTCGTCGAACTCGGCGGCAGTTGTTGTGGCGCCGGTCTTGCCGATGGGGCCCGAGCCGCCCGCTACGTTGACCAGAACGTCAATAGCGCCAAGCTGGGAGACAGTTTCAGCGGCAACCGTTTCGCAGCGGCCGACGTCAGTGAGATCGCACTGCAGAACAAGAAATTGCCTCCCCTGCTCTTCCAACTCGGCGGCGAGCGGGGCGATCGCGCCGGTGTCGCGACCAACAAGTGCCAGCTTACAACCTTCATCGGCGAAGGCCCGGCTGATGGCAGCCCCCATGCCCTTTGCGGGACCGGTGATAAGGACGGTTTTGTCCTGAAGATCGAGTTTCATTTGGTCTTCTTGTCCTAGAGGGTACGCCGCAGGGGAAACCCCGCGGCCGGTGCGGAAGGATCAGTCTCGGGCGACGGAGGTGAGTCGCTCCTCGATCGGGGGCAAGAAGGAGGGATCGAATATCTCTTCAACTTGCGGCGTCCGCGGCAGGCCGTTAGCAGTGACCAGAATGTCGATGGAAGCGGCAAGACGGTCCAAATCGACAGCGCCCAAACCGATCTCAGCGATTTCAGGATGCGCCATTTCGTCTTCGACGGTCGCATGGAACCGTGCGAGTTCGAGGTCGAAATCGATCAGCGGTTCACGTTCGGCCACAGCACTCACGGCGGCTTGGGGATCGGCCAGCGCATCCTTGACCCCTCGGTTGATCGCTCGCACGAGGCCTTCCACCACCTCCGGCTGGTTGTCGATTAGATCGGCCGAAACGATGATGGCGTTCGAATAGAGATCCATCCCGTAATCGCCAAAGCGGATGAAACGCAGTTCCTTGTCGACGTCCACGCCCATCGCCATTGCACCGAAGCGCAGCGTGTTGACGTAGCCAAACGCTCCTTCGATCTGCTCGCCCATCAGCATCTGCTCCCGCAGGCTGGGCTGCATGTTGGTCACCTCAATGCTCTCACAATCGAGTGCCGCAACGTCGCAAAAAGCGGGAAATAGCTTAAGCGCACCGTCGCTGGCAGGGCCGCCGAGGACGCGGTCATTCAGGTCTTGGGCCGTTTCGATGTCGCTGTCAGCCCTGACCGCGATAGCGAAGGGCGGCTGATTGTATAGCATGTACACGGCTTTAGGCATGGCACCCTCCTGGGTGGCGGCCAGTTCGACCAGCGCGTTGATGTCGCCAAAACCAAGGTCGTAGGTGCCATTGGCCACGAGCGGGACGGCTGCGCCCGAACCGTTCCCCTGGTCCATCACAAGTTTGATGCCCTCATCTTCGAAGTAGCCGCGGTCCTCGGCGAGGAAAAACCAACCTTGTGGGCCCTGGTACTTCCAGTTGAGCACCATTTTGAGTTCAGTAGGTTGGGCCAAAACCTGCGAAGTCGAGGCAACGGCACCTGTTAGGAGCAGGCATCCGAGGGCGAAAATGCGCCGTCTAGTCATAGGGCTACCTCAAGGTTGGATGGAGTTGTGAGTGCAGAAACGAAATCGGCGGAGGTGGCCACCGCACCATGTAGGCGGATCACCAGATCATGGATGACGCCCGTGGTAGTCTGATCCGAGGAGGTCGCGGTGGCGTCCGAAAGAAGCACGCAGTCGTAGCCGAGAAAACCAGCGTCCTGGAGCGTGGCGAACACGCACCGATCTGTGTTCACTCCGGCGAATAGCAGTGTTGTTATGTCCCGTTTGCGCAAGATCGCGTCGAGCGCGTTGTGAGCAAAGCCCGAAAGCCGTGCTTTAGAGACATTGATATCCGTAGGCGCGATCACGAGATCATCGATGACCCGCGCCCCCCATTCGCCCTCCACGAGAATACGGCCGTGGCCTGATGGTGAAGGGTCACCATAGGTGGGAGCGCCTGTGTTCTGTCCACCGCGGGCGAGGATGGCCTCCGGCATTTCGGCAAGATCGCTACGCACGCCCCAATTGAGCCATATGACCGGGACGCCCTTGGGGCGGAGGACGGAAGTTAGCGCATTGATCTTCGGGACCAGTTCGCTGGCAGGCTCCGTTGCGACGCCGCGAGCGCCAAACCAGCCCTCGGGATGAGCAAAGTCGTTTTGCATGTCCACGACCACGAGCGCGGTGCGTGCAAGGTCGAGCTCGATGGAGTGAGGCTGTGCCTCCACTGCCAGACGCAGTGCGGGCGGAAGAGGCCTGACAAAACTGATCAAATGTGCCATCACGCAGCCACATGCCTATTCGGTGAGCAGAATTAACTTGTGAGCTGAGACTAGGCAGTCGAACTGCGGTGCGATACTGCTGGTTTCGCATCTGAGCGATGCAAAAAAGCGAGCAGTGTCCCCCATGCGCCACCAAATAATACTGCGCTATGTCCTAGAGGTCGCCCGAACCGGATCAATCCGCCGAGCTGCCGACCGGCTAAACATTACCGCCTCGGCGCTTAACCGACGTATTCAGGACCTAGAAGCTGAGATGGAAACAGAGCTCTTTGAGCGCTGGGCACGTGGCGTGCGGCTAACATCGGCTGGCGAACTATTCGCCAAATTCGCCCGAGACCAACTGGATCATGGCGCGCGGATTCAGTCGACGCTCGAGGATTTAAAGGGCCTCAAGCGCGGACACATTGCGATCGCCTGCAGCCAAGCATTGATTTATCACTATTTACCGACCCAGATCTCTCGGTTTCAGTCCTTGAACCCTTTGGTGAGCTTCTCCACCAGGATTTCGGACCACGATCAGGCCATCAACGCGCTCATCGCCTATGAGGTGGACCTTGCAATAGCCTACAATCCAACCCCTTCCCCAATGATCCGCGAGCTTGCAGTCATACCGCAACGGATCATGGTGCTCATGCCTCACGGACATCCGCTGACTGCGCGTCCGGACGTGCGGATATCGGATTTATCTCACTATTCACTGGTCATGCCCGATGTGCGCTACGGCGCAAGACAGTTGCTCGACAACGTTGCCGCCCGCCGGAACATCAAGTTCTCGATCCGGGTTGAATCCGATTCTTTCGAGCTGCTGCGCGGTATGGTGGTGCGCGGCGACGCTGTTTCCATGCAGATTGAAATCGGCACCCCCGAACCTGGTCAGGAGCAGGCTTTCACAACGCGCCCTCTGGCCGACCGAGAAGCCACTTTAGCCCCTCTGATCCTCTGCCAGCTCCACAACCGGAGCCTCTCTGTGGCTGCTGCAAAGTTCGCGGAATCAATCGCTGCAGATTTCGAGACCAGAAACGGTCTGAACTCCACCATTGTTTAGGGGCGAAGAGAAAACCTCGTGGTGGGGTCCGGCGGCGTGGCGAAACTGAAACGGCACCGACCCGAGGCGGGGGCGGGGTCGAGGCGTGGAGACACTACATGGAAGGTCAGTCTTTCGGCACGTTGAACCTGGACGCCGGATCTGGCACTGACGGCAAGCTCTCACCAACACAAGGCGCACACGGCTCTCGATGCCTTTCAGTAATCCCAAGTAGGTAAAGCTCACCCCGAGCTAAGGCGGGGGGCGTCGTCTTAGGCGTTAACGCCTAAGCGACCGTGCGACACCGAGAAGCTGAACCGCCAGCGCACCATCAGGGCTCTTGATAACCGCGGAAAGTCCGCTGCTTCGACACAAATCTTCCCCTCTGCTCCATGCAGGTATTAGGTCTGGACGCTGATTGCCTCGTTCGCCGCGATCGCCACCATGTTGACGATCCCCCGACTAGTTACGGTGGGTGCCAAGATATGGGCGGGCTGCCGGGTTCCCATTAGGATCGGCCCCACAGGCAGAGCATTGTTGAGCTCCTTCAGAAGGGTCATCGACAGATTGGCCGCTTCCAGGTTCGGGAAGATCAGGAGGTTCGCCTCACCCTTGAGCATCGAATCCGGCACATAGCGCTCGCGCAAGCTCTCATTGATCGCGAGGTCGCCTTGCATTTCACCATCCACCACCAGATCAGGCGCAACTTCCTTTAGCGTCTCATAGACCAGCCGCATTTTCTCGCTGGTGTCCCCTTCCCGCGAACCGAAGTTGGAGTAGCTCAGTAGAGCCGCCTTGGCCTCAATGTTGAAGCGCCTGAGGTGATCGCGAGCCTGCAGAGTGATGGCTACGAGCTCGTCGGCCGTGGGATCGATGTTGACGTAGGTGTCGGCGAGAAAGAACACGCCTCGGCTCATCACTAGCATGGAGAGAGCCGAAAGCTGGCTGGCTTCGGGTGCAAGGCCGACCACCGACTGAATGTCCCGCGCGTGCTTGATGAAACGGCCCTGGAGTCCGCAGATCAGGGCATCAGCCTCACCACGGCGGACGGCCAGCGCCCCAATGACAGTAGTGTTGGTGCGCACGATGGTTCTGGCCGTGTCCGGCGTCACACCTTTCCGGCCAACCAGCTTGTGGAAGTCGGAGACGTAGTCGCGATACCTCGGATCATCCTCGGGATTGATCACGTCGAAGTCGCGTCCGGCCTGGAGGGTCAGTCCGAAGCGCTGAATGCGCTGCTCGATAACGGACGGGCGGCCAATCAGAATGGAACGGCCGATACCATCTTCCAGCATCACCTGCGTGGCCCGGAGCACCCGCTCATCTTCGCCATCAGCGAAGGCAATGCGTTTCTGCTGTCCCTGTGCCCGGTCGATCATCGGCTTCATGACCAGGCCAGAGCGGAACACGAAGCGATTGAGCTGATCTCGATAAGCGGAAAAATCCTCGATCGGCCGCGTGGCTACGCCCGTGTCCATCGCCGCTTTTGCGACCGCCGGTGCGATGCGCAGGATCAGCCGCTGATCAAATGGATTGGGGATCAGATAGTCAGGCCCGAAGATGGCAGGCACCCCGTGAGCGCTAGCCTCCAGCCCCGGTTCATGAGCGAGTTTGGCAATGGCGTGAGCTGCTGCGGCTTTCATTTCCTCGTTGATGATCGTGGCGCCGCAGTCCAGCGCGCCGCGGAACAGAAACGGAAAGCAGAGAACGTTATTGACCTGGTTCGGATAGTCTGACCGGCCGGTGCAGATCATCGCGTCAGGCCGTGCCTCCCGCGCCAGTTCCGGCATAATCTCCGGGATGGGATTGGACAGAGCCAGGATCAGCGGATTGGCCGCCATGTCCTTCATCATCTCTGGCTTGAGGGCGCCAGCCTTGGACAGACCGACATAGATGTCCGCCCCTTCCATGACTTCGCTCAGCTCAGTCTTCTCGGTATCTTGCGCAAATGCCCCGCGCCACCGATCGACGCTATTGTCACGCTTCCGCGTGACGAGGCCCTTGGAGTCGGCGATCCAGATATTTTCGCGGCGAGCACCAACGGCAATGAGCATGTTCATGCAGGCGATGGCTGCAGCCCCTGCCCCGGACGTCACGATCTTGGCTTTGCCCAGATCCTTGCCCACGAGCTGCATGGCGTTGAGCACAGCGGCGGCAACGATGATGGCGGTTCCGTGCTGGTCGTCATGGAACACCGGAATGTTCATGCGCTCGCGCAAGGCTTCTTCGATCTCGAAGCATTCGGGAGCCTTGATGTCTTCGAGGTTCACCCCGCCAAAGCTCGGCTCGAGCGGTGCCACGATCTCGATGAAGCGCTGCGGGTCCTGTTCGTTCACCTCGATATCAATGGAGTCGATACCAGCGAACTTCTTGAAGAGGACTGCCTTGCCCTCCATCACCGGCTTGGACGCCAGAGCGCCGATATTGCCAAGCCCAAGCACAGCGGTGCCGTTGGAGATCACGGCGACAAGGTTGCCTTTCGAGGTATACCGGTAAGCCGCCAGCGGGTCCTTCGCGATCTCCTCACAGGGAGTAGCCACGCCCGGCGAGTAAGCCAGCGAAAGGTCGCGGGTATTGGCCAGCGGCTTCGTGGCGACTATCTCCAGCTTCCCGGGCTTGGGATACTCATGGAAGTGCAGTGCGGCTTCACTCAGGCTAGTACTTGTGTCTTCGGCCATTCCAATTTCTCCTCACTTGTTTATCGGCCTTGTGCGGGTCGAGCTCAATCGGCACGTCCTGAGTTCACCTGCGCTGCCTCTCGCTGACACCCCTCGCGACTTACTCAAAGGCTGCTCAAGAAGCGCTCCACTGCCGCCTGCGCGACTTCGAGATCCTGCTGCGGCGTTCCGGAGCTAACGCCGATAGCACCTACGACTGCCCCATCAACAATCACCGGCAATCCGCCACCAACCACCATAAGCCGACCTCCGATGGCGGACGCTATGCCGTAGGCGGGGGCACCGGGCTGACTGGCCGTACCGTATTCATGCGTTGCCTTGCGGGCACCGCCTGCGGTGAACGCCTTATCTATGGCGATCGTGATGCTGGTGATCTTCCCTCCATCCATACGCTCAAAAGCGATGAGATTGCCGCTCTCGTCGGCAATGGCGATGCACATCGGCACACCAATGGAAGCAGCCTTGTCGCGGGCGCCCTCCAGAAGCTTTCGTGCGTCAGTGATATCGAGGCGAGACAATGTCATCATCGTGTTAGTCCTTTCAGAATTATGCAGCAGCCTTGGCGAGGCGGCGGTACCGGTGGAGTACCGGCTCCGTGTAGCCATTCGGTTGTGAGGCACCCTCGATCACCAGCGCGAGTGCTGCCTGGAAAGCTAGGCTCTCGTCGAAGCGGGGGGCCATCGGGCGATAACCTGGATCCCCTTCATTTTGCTGGTCAACGATAGCGGCCATACGTTCAAAGGCAGCGCGCACCTGATCTTGATTTACAAGGCCATGCTGCAGCCAGTTGGCGATATGCTGCGAGGAGATACGGAGTGTGGCGCGGTCTTCCATCAGAGCCATGTTGTCGATGTCGGGCACCTTGGAACACCCGATGCCCTGGTCGATCCAACGGACCACATAGCCCAGTATGCCTTGAGCATTGTTATCCAGTTCGCGGGCAACCTCCTGGTCTGAGAGGTTTCGGCCGTTGAGTAGCGGGGGAGTGAGGATGGCGTCGAGCGAGGCAACGGGCCGGCTTTCCAGGCCGGACTGGACAGCACTTACGTTGACTATGTGATAGTGCATGGCATGCAGCGTGGCAGCAGTTGGCGACGGCACCCAGGCAGTGTTCGCGCCGCTCTGGGGATGAGCAAGCTTTGCCTCGATCATGGCTGCCATGTCATCGGGCCGGGCCCACATCCCCTTCCCGATCTGTGCCCGCCCTCGAAATCCGCTTCGCAGTCCTTGATCGACATTGTTGTCCTCGTAGGCAGCGAGCCACATGGTGTCCTTAATACCGCCCTTGGGGAGCACCGGTCCGGCCGCCATACTGGTGTGGATTTCGTCGCCCGTACGGTCGAGGAATCCAGTATTGATGAAGACCACCCGGTGCTGCACAGCACGGATGCATTCCCGGAGGTTCACACTCGTCCTGCGTTCCTCATCCATGATCCCCACCTTGATGGTGTGACGTGCGAGACCCAAAACATCTTCGATCCGATTGAAGAGAGTGTTGGTCAGGGCAACCTCGTCTGGGCCGTGCATCTTGGGCTTGACGATGTAGATGCTGCCGGAGCGGCTGTTGCGTGGCCCGTCCGTTTTCTGAAGATCATGCAACGCACAAAAGGAGGTAACGAGGGCATCGAGCATGCCTTCGGGCGTTTCGCGGCCCTGGGCGTCGAGCACAGCATCCGTGGTCATCAGATGGCCGACGTTCCTGACCAGAAGAAGGCTGCGGCCCGGAATGGTCAATGCTTCGCCGCTCGGCGTTCTATATTGCCGATCCGGTGCGAGACGGCGGGTGATGGTCCTGCCATTTTTTACCAGCTCTTCGGTCAGATCGCCTTTCATCAGACCGAGCCAGTTGCGGTAGACGGCTACTTTATCGGCCGGGTCCACGGCGGCAACAGAGTCTTCGCAATCCTGGATCGTGGTCAGTGCCGACTCGAGCACCACATCGGCAAGCCCTGAAGCGCTGAGCTTGCCAATAGGGTGCTCCCGATTAAAGACAAGCTCAACGTGTAGTCCATTGTGGGAAAACAGCAGTTGCAGTGCCGTCCCATCAGTGGAGATTCCGACCCATTGCTCAGGATCGGACAAGCTCGTTTCGCAGTTATCGGCTAGCGCGATGGTTAGCGCTCCGCCTTCGGCGCGATACTCAACCGCGTCACGGTGCGATCCAGCAGCAAGAGGAAGAGCCTGGTCGAGAAACTCGGCTGCCCGGCTGACAACTTCAGTTCCCCTGTTGGGGTTGTATCCAACACCGGGTACCAGTTCGCCGCTGCGCTCGATAGCGTCGGTGCCATAGAGTGCATCATAGAGGCTCCCCCACCGGGCGTTCGCCGCGTTGAGCGCGAAACGGGCATTCATGACCGGAACAACGAGTTGTGGCCCCGCCATGCTGGCAATCTCCGGGTCAACATCGTCCGTGTCGACAGTGAAGTCGGGCCCTTCGGGTACGATGTAGCCGATGGAGACGAGCAAAGCGCGATACTTGGCTGGATCGATCGGCTGTCCGCGGTGCTCCTGATGCCAGGCATCGATGCTCGCCTGAAGTTCGTCGCGCCGGTCGAGCAGGCTGCGATTGATCGGGACTAAGTCCGCCAGAATGGATGCATAGCCGCGCCACACAGCTTCCGTATCAACACTGGTGCCGGGCGCGATCGCGTTTTCGACGAGGTCCAGCAGATCCGCACTGATCTGGAGACCCGCTCGCTCATGATATCCGGTCATTCTGCACCCCTCATTTGTCTGTCAGATTGCCTAGTGCAGTCTCCCATTTCGTGCGACAGAGCGGCCAAGAATTTCCACGATGCGGAAACGCCGTCCCAACTTTGCGTGGTAAGCGTGCATTCGGCGTCGACGTCGTAACAGCCCGGGAGATAGACTTGCCAATTAAGAGCTTCAGCAAGAGCGACGCAGAACGGTCCGGAAGCGTCCAATCGGTTGATCGCGCTCTCCGCCTGCTGGAGATACTTGGTGAGGATGAAGAAGGATATCGTCTGACCGATCTCGCCGCTCGTGCGGGGTTATCTCCCTCAACCGTTCACCGCTTGCTTACCACGCTCGAGAAGCGCCGGTTCGTGCAGTTTGATCAGTCAGATGGCATGTGGCACGTCGGGCGCCAGGCCTTCCAGATCGGATCAACATTCGCGCGGCAGAGAAACTTCGTAGCCCCTGCCCTCCCATATCTGCGGCGTTTAAGGGATCAAACTAGGGAAACTGCAAACCTTGGCGTAGCGGACGACGGACAAATCATCTTCCTAGCTCAAGTCGAGAGCCGCGAGATTATGCGGGCGATCACGCGCGTGGGGGGCAGCACACCGATGGTCAATTCCGGAATGGGGAAGGCGATTCTCGCGTGCTACGGCCCTACTGACGTGGCCACGATCGTCGCCACTCACGGAATGCACAAGCTGACGCGACGGTCCGTCACCCGTGCCTCTGACCTGCGGGATCAACTCAGCCGGATTCGTCAGCAAGGATACTCGGTTGACGACGAGGAGTTCCTGACTGGGCTGAGGTGCATCGCCGCCGTAGCTTACAACCATCAGGCCGAACCCCTTTGCGCTATCTCAGTGTCCGGCCTGGCGCAAAGGCTTACCGACGACCGCATCGCGGGCATTGGACCGCTTGTTGCTGAAACCGCTCGCGAACTCACTGTAGCGCTGGGCGGCCGCTTTCCGGGGCAGAATGACGGAGCTTCCATGTTGCCGTAAATCGGCAAGCTTCGTAGCCCAAGAGCAGGCACGGGCGGCCTGCAGCCGCAGTTCTTTCCATCGACACGGTTCTGCTAGCGCGATTTAGGGACGATGCGGCAGTGCTCCTGCACATGTCGGCCATGGTGAGTTATTACCCGAAGGCTGGCGTGGCGCCGCTGAGCTTTTTCGCAGAACGCAAAAGCATCCGTATCTGCTTACTCCACCCCGGCCGCTGCGACCCGATAAGCCGCGGTGCCATATGGAACATTCCTGCCGCCATAGCGGCGCACCCGCACATTGGCCTGTTCGGCGTGGCCGACAAAGCCCTCAAGCATCGCCAGCCGAGAGCCATATTCGCCGATCATTGCCGAAGCTTCGTCAGATGTGACGGTCTGCCAAGTACAGGTCTTCATGAACTTCCCCACCCAGAGACCGCCCGTATAGCGTGCCGCCTGCATTGTGGGGAGGGTATGATTGGTGCCGATGACCTTGTCGCCATAGGCGACATTGGTGCGCGGCCCCAGGAACAGCGCTCCATAGTTGCGCATATTGTCACGGAACCACATGTCACGGTCGGTCATCACCTGCACATGCTCGGAGGCAATGCGGTCCGCCTCGGCCAGCATCTCCTCATAGCTTTCGCACACGATCACCTCGCCAAAGTCCTGCCATGACTGCCGCGCGATGTCCCCCGTGGGCAGGATTGCTAGCAGCCGCTCGATCTCGGCCATGGTATCGCGGGCCAGCTTTTCCGAATTGGTCAGCAGAATGGCCGGCGATGTGGGGCCATGCTCGGCCTGGCCCAACAAATCGGTGGCGCAGATCTCGCCATCCACCGTCTCGTCGGCGATCACCAAAGTCTCGGTTGGGCCGGCAAACAGATCGATGCCCACGCGACCGTAGAGTTGGCGCTTCGCCTCGGCGACAAATGCGTTGCCGGGACCTACCAGCATGTCCACCGGATCGATGCTCTCTGTACCGATCGCCATGGCGCCGATCGCCTGGATGCCGCCCAGCACATAGATTTCGTCGGCACCGGCCATCGCCTGTGCGGCGACAATTGCCGGTGCGGGTCTGCCTCCGAAGGGCGGCGCACAGGTGATCACCCGCTCGCAGCCAGCTACCTTGGCGGTAATCACCGACATGTGGGCGGACGCGAGGAGCGGATATTTGCCACCCGGCACATAGCAGCCGACGGCACTGATCGGCACATGCTTATGGCCTAGGATCACGCCAGGAAGGGTCTCGACCTCAAGATTGAGCATCGTCGCCTTCTGCTTTTCGGCAAAGTTGCGGACCTGCGCCTGGGCGAACTCAATATCGGCAAGGTCCTGCTCGGTCAGTTCGGCCTTGCAAGCCTCGATCTCGGACTGGCTCAGACGAAAGTCGGAGCGATCCCACTTGTCGAACTTGCGCGACAGCTCACGGACGGCTGCGTCGCCCCGCTTCTCGATGTCTGCAAGGATCGTTTCCACAGTTGAGCGGACCTGCCGGTCAGCCTCTGCTCGTGCCTCAACATCCTTACCGCGCTTCAGCCATATGGGCATGAGCAATCCTTCATAATCCAGTGTTCAATAGCGTAGCGTCTTATCGACCAGCCCCAGCAGGTCCTGACCAGCGAGGTAGCGGCCCAGGTTGTTGATGAAGAAGTCGTTTATCCTGCCGCGGGTCTCGGGCGAGTTGCCGGAAATGTGGGGTGAAATTCGCACTTTGGGATGTCGGTAGAGCCAGTGACCTTCTGGAAGGGGCTCTGGATCGGTGACGTCCAATGTCGCACCCGCGAGCCCTCCTTCGAGTGCACGGCCTAGAGCTTGCGTGTCAATTACAGGTCCCCGTCCCACGTTTACAATGTGCGCGCCCGACTTCATCGCAGCGAAAGCCGCGTCGTTGATCATGCCGCGCGTCTCGGCAGTAAGTGGGGTGCAGACAACAATGTGATCAGAGCAACTCAAGAGTTGCTCGAGCGACACGAGATCCACGCCTTCCATGCTGCTGGGACCAAGCGACCGTCTGTTGCCGAGGACGGTCATTCCAAAGCCAAGGGCCCGTTGAGCGATCGCCCGACCAATTTCCCCAAATCCAATGATTCCGAGCGTTCGACCATCAAGACCTGCCAACTTGTGCTGGCGCCAGTCAGCGGGTGAGTGAGCCCAAATCGCTGGAACCTGCTTTGAGAAGGACAGTAAGGCGGCGAGAACATATTCGGCGATAGGCACGGCATATCCCCCGCGGGTTACAGTGACCTGAGGGACGGCAAAGAGCCAGTCAGGATATTTGTCGAGCCCAGTGGACCGCAGATGAACCCATCGCAAGTTGAACGGCCATCCCAGCGGCTCAGCCATGTCCTTGTGCAGGCCCACCGCCGCGCTATCCTGATTGATCAGCAGGACCTCAGCTTCAGACGGTACCTGCCACGCAGTGCTAGATGAGTCGCCCAAACCAATGAAGCTGACAGAACCGGGCAACTTCTCAGCAATGAGACCCGCGAGGCGCTCACCATACTGATGAGCAATGACAGTAGGCATTGCCTAAAGAGCCCTGACTAGGATGCGCCCCTTCACCTGTCCGGCAAGGATCCGGGCAGCTGCCTCAGGCAGTGTTTCCAAGCTGATCTCATCCACCTGGTCGGAATAGCCATGGAAGTCGAAATTGCTGGCGATTCTCGACCAGGCGGCGACGCGGGTTTCGTAGGGCTGCATCACGCTGTCGATTCCAATGAGGCTGACGGCGCGCAGGATAAACGGAAGTACATTCGTCTGAAGGCCAATGCCCGCAGCATTGCCAACCGCAGCAACAGCACCACCATACTTCACTTGCTTAAGAAGCTTAGCCAGAATACTCCCCCCGACACTGTCTATAGCTGCCGCCCAGCGTGCCGATTCCAACGGCTTATCTGGCTCTGCGAGGAACTCCTCACGTGCCAGTACACTCTTAGCTCCTAGCGCCAAAAGGCTCTTGGTATGCTCAGGGCGCCCAGACAGGGCCACAGCTTGATACCCAAGTTTGCTCAGGAGGGAGATCGCAATACTGCCGACGCCACCGGCAGCCCCGGTGACCAGTACCTCTCCGCCAGGTTTTAGGCCAGCAGCCTCTAGCTTTTCAATCGCGAGCATCGCCGTGAGCCCCGCCGTACCAACAACCATGGCATCGCGGGTTGTGAGCCCCTCAGGCAAGGGAACGAGCCAGTCGCCATTCACCCGCGCCCGCTCTGCATAGCCGCCCCAATGGGTTTCGCCGACGCGCCAGCCCGTGAGGACCACCCTGTCACCTCTCTTGTAGCGAGGATCGGTGCTGTCTCTTACGCTTCCCGCGAAATCGATCCCAGCGACGTGAGGATAGCTGCGCACAAGACCGCCAGCCCCCGTGAGGCAAAGCCCGTCCTTGTAGTTCAAGTCGGCCCATTCAACATCCACCGTCACGTTCCCGTCCGGCAGACGATTATCAGCAAGAATCTCGACCCCGGAGGTGACGCTTCCATCGTCCAGGCGTGTGGTGACAAGCGCTCGAAAGCTCATAGGAATTCAAATCCTGTGTTGATGTGGTTTAGCCTGAAGCGGATCTACAGCTTCCAGTCGTCACCCCAGAGCTGGACAACATGACCTGGAGAGATCTCCTGATACTCCCGGACCGGAGGAACATAGTCCGCAGAACGTATTGGGCTTACTAGCTCGTCATTGCTGACGGGCTGCAACTGCTTGCGCCGTGCAGGATCTGGTAGGGGAACGGCTGCCATCAAGCGCTTGGTGTAGGGATGTTGTGGATTGCCAAAGACTGCCTTGACCGGCCCCCGTTCCACGATTTCACCCAGGTACATAACGGCCACCTGGTGACTGATGCGCTCGACCACCGCCATATCGTGGGAAATAAAGAGGTAAGCCAAGCCAAACTCTTCCTGTAGGTCCATCATCAGGTTGACGACTTGTGCTTTTATGGAGACGTCGAGAGCCGACACACTTTCGTCCGCCACAATCACCTTCGGCTCGAGGGAAAGCGCTCGAGCGATACAGATGCGCTGCCGCTGCCCCCCAGAGAACTGCGCGGGATAGCGAGAGGCCATCTCGGGGCTTAGGCCAACTCGGCCGAGCAGATCCATGGCCTTGTCTCGCGCCTGCGCCCTTGTGCCGAGTTTGTGAGTGAGGAATGGCTCCGCAATCGCTTCACCGACGGTGATGCGAGGATTAAGGCTGGCATAAGGATCCTGAAAGATCATCTGGATGTGCCTGCGCATCTCGCGCATGTGTGCCTTATCCAGCCCGCGGATTTCGGTGCCGTCGATCCTCACCTCACCGCTTTGCGGCTCGATGAGACGCATGATGGCTCGGCCGGTTGTCGACTTACCGCACCCAGATTCACCAACCAGCGAAAGCGTTTCGCCGGCATGAAGATCAAAGCTTACATTCTCCACAGCATGGACGCGGCCCGACGGTCCACTGAAGAACCCTCCTGGAATGTCGAACCGCTTAACTAGGTTCTCGACCTTAAGCACTGGCCCGCGATCACGGCGAACTGTGTCCGGACGCTCCTGCCTGATTGCGAGCACACCTGTTTGGCGGTCGAGAATAGGGAAATGCTGTGGTCCATTCCCGATCCCCTCGCCTAGTCGCGGTACAGCCGCCAGCAGGGCGCGCGTGTAGGGGTGGTGAGCATGGTCGAACACGGCTTCGGTCGTATCGGCCTCAACAGCGCGGCCTTCCAGCATGACCACGGTGCGGTCGGCGACCTCCGCCACTACGCCCATATCGTGCGTGATGAAGAGGACACCCATGCCCTCCTCCTTCTGCAACTGTTTGATGAGCTGAAGTATTTGCGCCTGGATGGTCACATCGAGGGCTGTGGTTGGTTCGTCCGCTATTAGCAACTTGGGCTTGCAGGCGAGTGCCAATGCAATCATGACGCGCTGACGCATGCCGCCAGAGAGGGAGTGCGGATAGTCGTTGAGGCGAGATGCAGCGGCAGGGATGCGCACCCGCTCGAGCAGTCGCTCCGCTTCTTTGAGAGCGGCCTGCCCAGAAAGGATTCCGTGAATACTAAGGGTCTCGGCAATCTGACTACCCACCGTCTGCAGCGGGTTGAGGCTGGTCATTGCCTCTTGGAAGATCATGCCCATCTGTCGGCCGCGGACGTTTCGCATTTCAGCAGGACTCAGGGACAGCAATTCGCGCCCTTCGAGTTCAATGGACCCACCGACTTTGCTCGCCTCCGGATCAAGCAGCCGCATGATAGAGAGCGCTGTAACAGATTTACCGGAGCCAGATTCTCCCACTACAGCCACTGTTTCTTCCGCACCTATGTCGAATGAAATGCCCTTGACGATTTGAACCCAGCCGCGTTGGGTCAGAAAGGAGGTCTCAAGGTTTCGGACAGAGAGGACCTTCTGGTTCGCAGGATTGTCGGCGATGCGCTCGGCATTGAGCGTTCCCATAGCTGTCATGGAGCCCTCCTATCGAGCCGTTGAGGGATCGAGCGCGTCGCGAACGGCGTCGCCGACGAGATTGAAAGAGAGGACCACCAGGGTGATCGCAACGCCTGCGCCAATGATGGGCCAGGGTGAACCGAACAAGCTATTGAGTCCGTCGCGGATAATGTTGCCCCAGCTCGGATTCGGTGCGCGCGTTCCAATGCCAAGGAAGCTGAGGGAGGCCTCAATGCGAATTGCCGACGCAACCCACAGGGTCATCAGTGCGACAATGGGTGCCATGATATTGGGAATGATGTGCCGCACGATAATAATCGGGGTCCGTACTCCCACCGCAATAGCTGCCTCGACATAGGGCTCCTGCTTGATCGAGAGAGTCTGTGCTCTTGCGACTCGAGCGAACCCAGGGATGAAGGCGACGGTGATGACGGCGATGATGTTCCAAAAACCACCTCCCAGAACAGCTGCGATCAGAATGGCCAGCAGCAGTTCGGGAAACGCCAGCAGCAGGTCGATGACCCGTGAAATGATGCGGTCAACGATTCCCCCAAAGTAACCCGCTACTACACCTAGCAAGGTACCAAAGAAAGCGGCAAGCACAGGTGAGATGAAGCCGAACAGCAGGGAGTTCCTTGACCCGTAAATCAGTCGAGTTAGAACATCGCGGCCAAACTGATCGGTACCCAGCCAGTGTTCGCTGCTCGGAAGCTTGTTGATCTTGAGTATGGACTGAGCCAAGGGGTCGTAGGGGGCCAGCCACGGGGCCAGTACCGCAACAAGAACAAAAGCCGCGATGATGACCGTTGCGATTGTCGTGTCTATCCGGCCGAACAGGATCCTACGAATGGTCGCAAACGGCCCTGGTTCCCGGCTAAGGACGGGGACGGTGTCTTCTGTAGCAGCAGTCATCTTACTTCACCCGCACGCGTGGATCGATTAAGACATAGACAAGGTCCATGAGGAGGTTGATCAGCACCACAAACCCGGCGAAGACCAGGACGCCACCCTGGATTACGGCGTAGTCACGTTCGGCTATGGCATCGATCAGCAGACGCCCAATGCCTGGACGATTGAATACGAGTTCAATCGCCACAGAGCCGGAAAGAGTGGACAGAAGGCTGAGCCCCAAACCCGTCGAGATCGGCAGGAGCGCATTGCGCAATCCGTGCTTGTAGATCACTCGCCCCTCCCTGGCGCCTTTGGCACGAGCGGTTCGGACATAGTCCTTGCCCAAAACTTCAAGCAGACTGGTGCGCGTTAATCGTCCCAGGAACGCTGCCTTAACGAAGGCAAGGGTCAAAGCCGGCAGGAAAAGATGGTGAATTCGGCTGGCGAAGTCCGTACCGGCTCCATTGATAGGGAACCAGCCCAGGTTCAAAGAGAAGGTGATGAGTAGCAGGGCTCCCAGAAAGAAATCCGGTATGGCGTAGCCGATCAAGGAGAATAGCCGAACTCCGCTGTCGGGTGCCTTGTTGCGGTTGGTTCCGGCAATAACGCCGAGCGGTATCCCGGCAACGATCCCCATCAGCATCGCTGCAACGGTAAGCTCTATCGTATAGGGCAGATTTTGCGCAATTAAAGTTAAGACTGGGGTGTTGGAGAGGAGCGACCTGCCAAAGTCGAGCGTCAGCACGCCACCCAAGAAGTTGAAGTATTGCTGCCAGAGCGGCACGTTAAGACCCATGCGCTCGCGGAATTCGGCTAGCTGCTCGGGGAGCGCCGAGTCACCCAGTGCTGCCAGTGCCGGGTCGCCAGGCAGAATGCGCATGGCGATAAAGACTAGGGTAAGCACCAGGAACAACGTTGGTACTGCGTCCCCCAGTCGGAGAAATATATATCGGGCCATTACCACACCGCCTCAGTAGGATCGGGCCCCCTCATCGGGAGCCCGACTGCCGCAAAATCTCTAGGCCGCTATTGTTGCCTGATGGAAACGCCAACGAGCGTAGCCGCTCTCAACCTCGTATCCGAGGTCGACCCGAGCATTTCGAACCGCCGTAAACCCGAGCGTCGATAGGCCGATCAAAGGCAGATCGCTAAGAACCTGCAGCTCGATCTGCTTACAGAGATCCAAATAAATCTCGTAATCAGTTGCAGCGAGGGCTTGGGTAAGCAAATCGTCGATGCCAGGCATCGCAACGCCGTAGTGGCTGTAGTTGCCACCACCCGAACCGTCCGATTTTACTTCCGATGCCGACGCAAGTTGCTGAAAGTAAATTTGCGTTGGGATCGGCGGATAGCTCGACGAGTGCATCGCCAGAGTGTTCTGGTCAGACCTGTTGGCTGCGTGGTACGCGGTGTGATCCATTATGTTGAGCCCCATGTCGAAGCCCCCCAAACGCAGCTGCTCCTGCACGATCAACATGGTAGAAGAGTAGTCCTCGCGCTGGCTGCACAGCGCTGTGAATGAGATGCCGTTCGGATGTCCGGCCTCTGCGAGCAACGCCTTGGATTTCTCAGGATCATAGGGATACTGGAGGACTTCGGGCAGTTCCTCAATCTCAAACCCTGCAGGGAAGAAGGAGGGCTGAAGTCCAGCCATCGTGCCTCCCATCGGCGCCAAGGCCTGAGCGACGGCAGGTCGATCTATGGCATGCATAAGAGCTTGCCGGACGAGCAAATTATCGAAGGGTTCACGCGTCAAATTGATGTGCAGAGTGTTAAACGACCCGGGCGTGGTCATGTCGATCTGCAATGTGGGATCTCTCTGCAGGATCGAGTCGATCCAGCCCGGTGCACGCACCGCCTCAATAATGTCGACGTCGCCTGATAGAAGCGCAAGTGTACGAGCCGTGGTATCAGCAATGTATGCAAACTCCAGGTTTGCAATGTTTGCCTTTTGACCCCAGTAGTCTTCAAAACGCTCAAGCCTCGTCCCGGACTCGGGGTTGAACTCTACCAGCTGGTACGGACCAGTACCCACTGCATCCGTTGCGAATGCCTCTGCACCAATCTCCTCGTAGGCCTTCTTGGAGACAATCGAAGTATTGTTGTTGAAGATGGACGTTCCCAACAGGTTCACATCGGGCTGCTTGAGGGTAATCGTCACCTCGTACGGGCCGTTGGCCACCACACTTTCGATGTTGGATAGGATGGTGCGGTTTGTGCCTTCGTTGATGGCACGTTCGTAGGAAAAGACGACATCCTCCGAGGTCATCTCACCATAGTCGCGATGAAACTGCACACCCTCCCGCAGCTTAAAGGTCCATACCTTCGCGTCGTCCGACTGAGTCCATTCCGTGGCAAGGGTTGGGACATAGTCATCTGGCGAAAGAGCAAATGTTCCATCCTCCGGACGTACGAGCTGCTCGTACATCTGCTCGGTTGCCCAGTTGTCTGAACCTTGCGTGGTGAGGTTCGGATCAGAATGCCGTGGACCGTTGGCCGCGATCCCCATGCGCAGGGTCTCGCTACCTTGAGCGTGTGCCCCTCCGATCCCAATCGCTGTTAAGGCAGTGCTGGCGGCTGCCAGTTCAAGAAAATTTCTTCTGTTAAGTGCCATGGGTTCCTCCTCCCAAATTGGCGGTGCCAGAAAACACTTCTGGCACCTCTTGCTTGCCTCACGCCTTAGTAGCGCGGTGCAATCTCCAGCGCGCGTAGCCGCTCTCAACCGGGTAGCCCAGGTCCACACGCGGATTGCGCACAATGGTATAGGACAGGGTCGAAAGACCGATCAGTGGAAGGTCGCGCAGGACCTCCAGCTCGATCTGGCGACTGAGGTCCAGATAAGTTTCGTAATCGGTGGCGCCTAGCGCTTGATCGATCAGATCGTCCACGCCTTCAATGGCAACGCCATAATGGCTGTAGTTGCCGCCACCAGAGCCGTCGGCCTTCACCTCGGCGCGGGAGTGAAGCTGTTGAATGTAGATCTGCGTTGGAATGGGCGGGTAGCTCGACGCATGCATGGCGAGCGTGTTCTGATCCGACCGGTTCGCCGCATGATAGGCGGTGTGATCCATTATCTGAAGGTTCATATTGAACCCTGCCGAGCGGATCTGCTCCTGCACGATCAGCATAGTGGAGGAATAGTCTTCGCGCTGACTGCACAAGGCTTCAAAGCTCACACCATCCGGGAAGCCGGCTTCTGCTAAGAGTGCACGGGCTTTCTCAGGATCGTAGGGGTAACGTAGCTCGGCCGGCAGATCCTCCTTCTCGATGAACGGAGGAAAGAAAGACGGCTGGAGACCCACCATTACCCCACCCATGGGGGCGAGCGCCTGAGCCACCACCTCGCTGTCAATGGCGTGCATCAAGGCTTGACGCACCAGGAGATTGTCGAATGGGGCGCGAGTTAGGTTGACATGGAGCGTGTTGAAGGAGCCCGGCACCGTCATGTCCACCTGCAATGTGGGATCGCGCTGGAGGATAGAGGGTATCCAACCAGGAGCCCGCACCGCCTCAATCATGTCCACCTGGCCGGAAACTAGGGCAAGCGTGCGTGCGGTTGTGTCGGCAATATAAAGGAACTCGAGATTGGCCACCTTGGCCTTCTCGCCCCAATAGTCTTCAAAACGTTGGAGATATGTGCCGCTCTCGCTATCAAACCGCACCAGCTCGTATGGGCCGGTACCTACCGCGTCGGTCGCGAATGCCTCAGCGCCGATCTCCTCGTACGCCTTCTTGGACACGATGTTTGTGTTGAGCGAAAATACGGTAGTCCCCAGAAAGTTGACATCCGGTGCGTTAAGCGTGATCACCACTTCGTAGGGACCGTTGGCCACCACGTCGGCTATGTTGGCCATGATCACCCGCCCGGTGCCCAACTCCTTGGCCTTCAGGTAGGTAAAAACCACATCTTCCGAGGTCATCTCGCCATAGCCGCGGTGAAATTGCACTCCCTCGCGCAGCTTGAATGTCCATGTCTTGGCGTCATCCGACATGGTCCACTCTGTAGCCAGAACCGGCAGATATTCGTCCGGGGTGAGTGCGAAGCGACCATCATCCGGCCGGACCAGCTGCTCATAGATATTCTCGGTGGCCCAGTTATCTGGCCCCTGGGTTGTAAGGTTGGGGTCCGAGTGACGCGGACCTCCAGCGGAGAGCGCTAGGCGAATGGTGTCATCTCCCTGCGCGGAAGCTGAGGAGATGCCTAGGGTGGACAGCGCCGTAGTCGCGGCAGCGAGTTCTAGAAAATTGCGGCGATTGAGGGTCATGTCATTCTCCAATAGTGTAGATCTCTTGCGCGACAGCTCAACTGACGCGTCGCTGGTCCAATTCTGCGTCAATTATTTCGAGGCCGAGTCCCGGTCCCTTAGGGATTTGAAACTTGCCGTTGACAGGTTTGGGTGGGTTGCGGAAAGCAGGATGCATACGCGTATCCGGATCGGCAAATTCGGCTGGCTTCGTTAGGTGCATTATGGTGGCGAGCACATGGAGGTTGGCCATGTGACCAATGGTGGGCTGGGTCTGGTGTGGAACGAGTTCAACGCCGTGGGCGAAAGCGATGGCGGCGCACTGCATAAGCCCCGTGATGCCACCCATCTTCACGATATCGGGTTGCACCATGCGCACGCCGGCGTTGATGATGTCCACCAAGGCCTGCGTTGTATAAGTCTGCTCGGCGGCCGAAACTGTAATGTCTAGCCGCTGAGCTACCTCACCCATGGCTCGCACATCATAGTGCTGCACCGGCTCCTCGAACCAGACATACCCCAGCTCTTCGAGCGCCCGACCGACGCGGATGGCGCCGCCCACGGAATAAAGATTATTGGCGTCGAAGGCGAGCGGGAAGTCGTCACCCACGAGCTTGCGAACGGCCTTGGCCTTGGCGATGTCGCCCGGGATATCCTGGTCCTGCTTGGTGCGATCACCATCCCAGCGGATCTTGATCGCCGCGGGCTTTTCGGCCAGCCAGCGCGCCTCGACCACCCGCACCGTCTCGTCTACCGTACGGTTCGCATTGCCGCCGATCGAGGCATAAAACGGCACCTCGGTGCGCCAGGCGCCCCCGAGCAGCTTGTAGATGGGCTGACCCAGCAGCTTGCCCTTGAGATCCCACAGGGCGATGTCGAGCGCCGCCAGTGCCCCGGTCACCGTGCCCTCGGGCCCGAGCTTAATATAGCGGTGCAGCAACCGATCATAGATCACGGCATGGTCGAGCACGTCGGCACCGACCAGCGAGGCGGCCGCGTCGCGCAGCACCCAGAGCGAGTGCTCGCCGCCGAACATTGGCGAAGCCTCGCCATGGCCCACCAGCCCCTCTTCTGTGGTCACCCGCACGATGGCGCTTCGCCGGCCCGGCGGGTCATTGGGGTTCCAGGCGACCTGGAAGGCGTCGACTGATTTGATGGTGAATGGCTTGCCCATGAACAGCTCTCCTCAAGCCGCAGCGAGTATGGTTTGCAGATGCGCGCGCACCGGCTCGGAAAAAGGCGCCGGCCGCTTGCTTTGGGGGTCCACGAAGACATGGATAAAATGCCCCGAGGCCGCCGCCTCCTCGTTGTCGTTCACGAACGCCGCCAGCCCGTAGCGCACCGACGATGTCCCGATGCGGTCGACGCGCAGCCCTATCTCGAGCCGGTCGGTGAAGACGATCTCGCGATGAAACCGGCAGCCGTTCTCAGCCACGACCATGGCCGCCCCACCCGTCCCCAAGCCCAAATCGCGGGTGTGGAGAAAACCCAACACCGCAGTGTCGAAAAACTCGTAGTAGCGGGCATTATTGACGTGCCCGAAAATGTCGATGTCGTTCCAGCGCAGCGTCACGCCGGTGAACCAGCAAAAGGCGTCGCGCCGCTCGATGGGTTTGCGTCCGGTCATGACAGCCGCAACCGTGGCGCAACGCCGCGCGGCAAGCTCGTGTCCATCATTGAAACTCCCACAGGCGCCCGGCGGTCGTTTCTGGTGTCGACCTGCTGTTCCGCACCCTCACCCTTGCATCGAATGCATCCGGATGCAAGCACGAATATATCCTATACGAGGTCATTGCGGAGCCATTTCATGATGTGCTCCGCCACAGCCACCACTGTGCCCGCCTGGTTGGTGATTTCCACGTCGGCCAGCGAGCGGTTGCGCTCGGCATCGACGCTCTTGACCGCATAGGACACGCTGACCGTATCGCCCGGAAACACCGGCGCAACGAAGCGCATGCGCTCGTAACCGAGCGACACTGGCGTGGTGCTGTTGCCCCGCGCCTGGGCAGCTCGGATGGCCTTGGTTCCGGCCGCCGACATATAGCCTACCAGCAGCGCCCCATGGGCGATGATGCCGCCAAAGCTCGACGCTGCCATGCGCGCGGGGTCGGTATGGGCCTCATAGTCGTCCCCGCTTAGCCGGGCGAAGGCGGCAATATCGTCGACACTCACGGTCACGGTAAAGGACACCGACAGCCCTTCCACCGATGCAGTCCAGTTCTCAGCCATAGATCTGTGTCCTCTTTACCCGCGCGGCCGGCAGGCCATCAACCAGCAGCACCTCGTCGGAGACAAAATAGTGCTTGCCCTTGCGCTCATAGGTTTGAGCGATCTGCCCCGCGGTGCGGATTGTCTGGCCGGGATGAACCGACCGGAAATGCTGGGTTTCGGCCTCGACCAGAACCACGGCGGCGGGGAATTTCCAGCCCCCGTTGACGTCTCCCATGCCGGTGCGCATAAGCATGCCCGAATGGACGACCCCGTGCGCGGCATAGAGCGGATGGGTTTCGGCAAAGGCCGAGAGCGAGGCACGATAGTCCTCCTCGGTCAGCATCCGCTCGCGGCTATGGAGCGGCGCCCCGACCGGCAATTCTCCCGCCGCGATGGCCGGCGGATGCTCGGGCATCGGCAGCAGCTGCAGCGTCGACATCTCGGGCGGCGCCACCGGCGCATGCGGCAGGGCGATCCAGCCGGTCGCCACTTCTTCGCCATCGCCATTGCGCACACTGACAGGGCTGCGCAGTGCGCCGCCGTCATCCTCCAGCGCCCCGGCGCTGACGCTGATGTCGTCGTGATTATAGACTGGCCGGCGGAAGCGCGCGGACATGGCGCCGCGTTCTATCCAGTCAAGACCCCAGGCGTCGATGGCGCCCCGGCTCATATGCCCATAGACAAATGCCCCGGGGATCAGCGCCGCCTTGTAGCCGCGCTCCCGCGCTACCGCGTCGTCGTGGATGGAGCCGCGATAATGCGGTGCGTCGTCGAGCAGAACATGCACGTCGAAGGAGTGCGGAAACGTAACGGTCATCCTTACGCCCCCGCCAGCGGCTGCGTGCCCATGGCGTCGCTTGCCTCGATGGTCGCGACCTCCTCGGGCGAAAGCTTGAGGATGCTCTCGAGAACGTGGCGGTTGTGCCAGCCGAACGGCGGCGCCGAACGCAGCTGCGCCCCGGGCGTCGCGCTCAGATGCATGGGCAGGCTGGGGTGCCGGTGCCGACCCGCATCGGGGTGCTCGAGTTCGGTGAAAAAGCCGCGATGGGCGAGATACGGGTCTTCCGCCAGATCCTTGGGCGTCTGCACCGGGGCGGCGGCAATGCCCGAAGCTTGCAGCTTGGCCGCAAGCGCGTGCTTGTCCTGGCTCGCGGTCCAGCCGGCAATGATGCGCGTCAGCTCGTCTTCGTTATCGCGCCGGCGGCTCAGGTCGGAAAAGCGCGAATCATCGGCCAGTTCAGGCTGCTGCATCACCTGGCACAGCGTTCGCCACTGGGTTTCATCCAGCGCGGCGATGGCCACCCACTGATCCTCGCCCCGCGTCGGAAAGGCGTCATGCGGGCTGGCAAAGGTGACGCGGTTGCCATTGGGCGCCGGGTCGTCGCCGGTTTCGCCGGCCTTGAGGATTTCGGCACCGATCAGCTGCATCGCCGCCTCGACCTGGGGCACCTCGACATATTGCCCCTCCCCGGTCTGCTGCCGGTGGATCAGCGCTGTAAGAATGGCCGCCGCCGCGTTGAAGCCGCCGATGGGATCGAGATAGGACGGGCCGGTCACCTCCGGCTGGCCGCCGGGATAGCCGATCATCGCCGACATGCCCGCCGCCATCTCCATGGTGGGGCCAAGCGCGGCGTAGCCAGACATCGGGCCGTGCACGCCAAAGGCCGGAAGCTCGGCCACGATGATATCTGGCTTGATCGCGGTCAGGCTCTCATAGTCAACGCCGAGCTTCTTGAGCGTGCCAGGCCGGAAATTGCAGATCAGCACGTCGCTTTGCGCCACCAGGCGCCGCAGTGTGTCCCGGCCCCCTTCGGTCTTGAGGTTGAGGATACAGCTGAGCTTGTTGACGTTCTGCGAGTTGAACAGGAACGAGCGATCATACCAGCGCTCGCCCGGCTGCATGTCGGGGAAATTGACCGGGTTGGGCCGGTCCTTGTTGAGCCGCCAGGAGTTCACCCGATTGGGCGCCTCGACATGAATCGACTCGGCACCGAGATAGGCCAGCACGCGGCCCGACATGGGGCCCGCCCAAGCGGTGGTCAGCTCGATGACGCGCAGGCCCTCTAGCGGGCGCTGGCCGTCAACCGCCTTGCCGGCTGCCCGCTGGCGTGGCGGCCAGTGCGGAACCAGGCTGTCGCCCTTTTGTGGCGCGCCGCTGCGCACCCGGCGCGGCGTCCGAGTCAGCCGGAAGGACGGCCCCAGTATGCGGCGGCCATCGACTTCGCCCCAATAATCGCGGGCGTCGAGATGACGGTTGTTGACCAGTTCGGACGGGCGATAGGCCTTGGCGGCGATAACCTGCGCCTGCTGCAACATTTCCACCAAGTCTTCGGCCGGCAGGTCGGCCACCTTGGCCTGGAAGATGGCGAACAGCACATCCCAGTTCTGCCGGCGGTCTGCCGGGTCGGCAAAGCGCGGATCGTCCTCCAGCTCGGGCAGCCCCAGCGCCTGGAGCAGGGCATGCCAGCGGAAATTGTAGATCCAGATGCACACCCAGCCATCGCGGCACAGCACCTGCCCGGCCTGCACGGCCTGCTCGGTGCGCTGGCGCACCGTTCCATTGTAGATGTGCTGCATGATGTAGGGAAAGCACATGGCAGCGGCAGTCTCGGCGGCGTCGATCCGCACCACCTGCCCGCGCCCGCTTTGCTCACGCACGAAAAGGGCAGCCAACGCGCCCACACAGGCACCGATGCCGGTGGCGACGGCGGCACGGTTGCCGGTGCCGAATAATGGCTCTCGCCCCGCCGCGCCATTATTGTGCATCATGCCCGAAAGCGCCTGCAGCACGATTTCGGGACCCTGCCAATCGGCACGCGGCCCATCCCGACCGAACAGCGAGGGCTGCACCACCACCAGGGCGGGATGGGCGTGGCTGATAGCATCGGGATCGGCATCGACCGGCAGCACCGCGACGTCGGCGCCGGCCAGCAGCATGTTGAAACGCGCCGCGTCCTCGCGTCCCTTGGTATCGAGCATCAGGGAGTGCTTGCCGGTGTTGAGATGAAAGAATTGCAGCGAATCGCCGGTTTGGGAAAACGGCCCCATGGCGCGGATCGGGGAGCCGCCGGCGGGCTCGACCAGCATCACCGAAGCGCCGAAGTCGGCGAACAGGCGGGCACAATATTGTCCGGCCAGGCTGTCTGAAAAGTCGACCACGCGCAAATGGCCCAAGGCGTCGCCCATTGACCCGCTCCTCCCGCTAGAACTGCTCGATTTACGCGGGGCCTTCTGCGAGGCATTCGTCGCGCCAGTGCAAATACGATAGGATATGTTTGCATCCGGATGCAACTGCAAATTGCATCCGGATGCAAATGGGTGTCATTGCCTTCCGGGTTGGGTATAAAGGGTAGAACATGAGGGTCGTGTCGGCATGAACAAAGCAGACGGCAAGGACGAAGACGCGCGTCAAAAGCCGATCACCGCGCGGGATCTAGCGCGGGTCATGGGGGTCAGCCAATCGGCCGTCTCGCGCGCCTTTACCCCAGGCACCTCGATCTCGCCCGAGTTGCGGCAACGCATCCTGCGGGCCGCCGAAGAATTCGACTACCAGCCCAACGCCATCGCCTCCATGCTCTCCACCCGCCGCAGCAATATCGCCGGCATTGTTGTCTCGGAGATGCAGAACCCGTTCTACCCCACGCTGATTGAAAAGCTGTCGCGCGATCTGCAGCGCGTCGGCCTGCAGTCCCTGATGTTCAACATCACCCGCGGCACAAATGTCGAAGAGCAGCTGGTGGCGTTACGCAAATACAACGTCGACGCCGTGGTCGTCATTTCGGCGACCGTGCTGTCCGGCCCCTCGCTCCATTGGGCCACCCAGGGGCGCGCCGCCGTGCTGGTCAATCGCACCATTCCCGACCAGACCCTTACCTCGGTCAGCTGCGACAACGTCGAGGGCGCCCGCGCCGTCGCCGATCATTTCCATGCCATCGGCCGGCGCCGCGTCGCCTTCGTCGGCGGCCTGCCCCACACCTCGACCAATCTGGAGCGGCAAAACGCCTTCATCACCCGTGTCGCAGAGCTGGGCATGACCCTGACCCATGCCATTTCGGGCGGCGAATACAGCTACGAGGCCGGCCACAAGGCGGGCCTCGAAATCGGTCGGGCCGGGCGTTCCGAGGCGGTGTTCTTTGCAAACGACATCTTGGCCATCGGGGGCTTTGACGCGCTAAAGGACAGCTTAGATCTAAGGGTGCCCGAGGATGTCGCCATTGCCGGCTTTGACGATGTCGCCATGACCCGCTGGCCACGCTACTCGCTGACCACGTTTCGCCAGCCGATCGACGCAATCATCAAGAAGACCGTCGAACTGATCACCGCCCAGCTGAACGGCCAAGGCTATTCGCCGTCCCAGAACCCTTTGAGCGGGCAATTGCTGGTGCGCCATTCCACTGTAGGCGACCAGATGCCCGAACAGCTCGGCGCGGCATACCTGCCTCGCGAGCAGCTCTGATCCCCAGCGCGACCGCGCCTACCAGTTCACCGCGATATACTTGGCCTCGCAGAATTCGAGGATGCCGTGATGCGCGCCTTCGCGTCCTAGGCCGCTCTGCTTGACGCCGCCAAAGGGGGCAGCCGGGTCCGAGGCGAGCCCGCGATTGAGCCCGATCATGCCCGCTTCGAGCCGTTCGGACACCCGCATGCCCCGCGCCAGGTCCTCGGTAAATACATAGGCGATCAGCCCATATTCGGTGCCATTTGCCGCCGCGATCACCTCGTCCTCGGTCTTGAAGCTGGCGAGCGGCGCGATGGGTCCGAAAATCTCGTCGCAGACCAACGGGGAATCCGTCGGCACGTTCTTGAGCACGGTGGGCGGATAGTAAAAGCCCTCGCCCCCTGGCGCCTTGCCGCCAGCCAGCACTTCGCTGCCCTGGCCCACGGCGTCGTCCACCCATCGGCTGATGCGATCGAGCGCATCCTGGTTGACCAGCGGCCCGCACTGCACGCCCTTTTCGTAGCCTGGGCCGACCTTGAGCGCCCCCATGCGCTTGGCCAGCCCTTCCGAAAAGGCATCCATGATCCCTTCCTGCACGTAGAAGCGGTTGGCCGCTGTGCAGGCCTCGCCGCCATTGCGCATCTTGGCGATCATCGCCCCTTCGAGCGCCTTATCGAGGTCGGCATCGTCGAACACCACGAAGGGGGCGTTGCCGCCCAGCTCCATTGAGCACGAAATCACCTGGTCGGCCGCCTCGCGCAGCAACTTGCGGCCCACTTCCGTCGAGCCGGTGAAGCTCAGCTTGCGCACGCGCGGATCGTGCAGCATGGCGCTTACGGTGGCGCCGGACTTGGAGGTGGTGATGACGTTGACGACGCCATCGGGCACGCCGGCCTCGCGATAGATGTCCGCTAGCGCATAGGCGGTCAGCGGCGTCTCGGTGGCAGGCTTGAGTACGCAGGTGCAGCCTGCCGCCAGCGCCGGCGCGATCTTGCGCGTCGCCATGGCGGCCGGGAAGTTCCATGGCGTCACCAGCACCGCCACCCCGATCGGCTGATATTGCACCAGGATCCGGTTGGCACCGCTGGGCGAAATCGACATTTCGCCATTGAGCCGCACGGCTTCTTCGGAGAACCAGCGGAAGAATTCAGCCGCATAAGCTACCTCGCCCTCGGCATCGGGCAGCGCCTTGCCATTTTCAAGGCTAATCAGTTCGGCCAGCATCTGCTTGCGCTCGATCATCAGCTCGAAGCAGCGCCGCAGGATGTCCGAACGCTTGCGTGGCGCCGTGGCTGCCCAGCCAGGACCGGCCTCATGGGCCGCAGCCACCGCGGCCATGGCATCGTCCACCGAGGCATCGGCAACGCTGGAAATCGCCTTCCCAGTGGACGGATTGATCACCTCAAGCCGATTGCCGGTGCCGCCGTCACGCCATTGTCCGCCGATCCACAGATCGGTCGGAATGGAAGCAGGGTCGAAGGAAATCGGAGTATGGGCGTTCATCAGCTTGCCTTGGCGTCTGGAGTGGTGTCGGTCAGCATGGCACGGTCGCCCGCAAATGCGGCAGCGATCAGGAGATCCATACCAGCCCGGTTGACCGGGCGCGGATTGTTCTTAATCAGGCGGTTGGCCGCCAGCGCCTGCTCGGCGATCCAGGGCAAATCCTCCGCCTTGATGCCGATCTGTGCCAAGCTCGTGGGGATGGCGATAGTCTTGAGCATTGCGGCGATACCGGCAATGCTTGCGTCCGCTGCCGCTTCATCGTCCTCCCCTGCCCCCGCAAAGCCCAGAATCCGCCCGATTGCTGCAATATCCGCCAGCGCGTACTCGCGGTTGAACGCCAACGCATAGGGCAGCATCAACGCCACACCCAAACCATGAGCCGTGTGCGTCAGCGCGCCCACGGGATATTGCACGGCGTGGCACACCGAGGTGCCGGCCGTCCCGAACGCCAGTCCAGCCTGAAGGGCGCCTAGCATCACGTCCGCGCGAGCCGCCGTGTCGTTGCCCTCGGCCACGGCCTTGACCAGGCTGCGCCCAATATTTCGGATGGCTTCTTCGGCATACGCGTCGGTCAGCTCATTCTTACCCACAAACACATGTTCAATTGTAATGTTTGCCTCTTCTGTCCGCCGCATCGTGGTGTAGGCTTCGATGGCATGCACCAGCGCATCCGCCCCCGACACCGCCGTCAGACCGCGCGGGCAGCTCGCCGTAAGCTCCGGATCGCAGATCGCCGTATCGGGTATAAGATGTGGACTAGCAATGCCCACCTTCACGGCGCGCTCAGGATCTGCCACTACAGCTACGGGGGTGACTTCGGACCCTGTTCCTGCAGTTGTGGGCACCGCGACCAGCGGCATCAGCGGCGCGGGGACCTTGAACTCGCCGTAGTAGTCGCTCATCGAACCGCCATGGGTCAGGAGTAGGGCGATAACTTTAGCCGCATCGATGCAACTGCCCCCTCCTACACCGACAACAACGTCGATATTAGCTTTGCGGCCGGCCTCCACCCCCGCTTCGATGCATCCTGCTGGTAGTTCTGCCTCCACGCCATCGTAGAGGATCACTTCAACGCCAGCGGTACGCATGGTCTCGATCATGGGAAAGAACCGGGCATCGACGGCCATTCGCCTGTCGGTCACGACCAAGGCGCGAGCCCCCAGTCCCGCAACGTAGCCGCCTAACGCAAAGCGCTGTCCAACCCCAAACAGAATATTTCGTGGAGAGCGCAAAGCCCCAAACATGATTGTTCCTTAACTAGTCAGAGCCGGTCCCCCGGCGATTTCGCAGAGCCTGCTCCAGGTCACGTCGGCCACCTGCAAACCCTCCATCAAGGCTCTTTGGCGGAGTTCACGGCCGCGCTCTCCTGGAATGCGGACCTGATCGAAACCTTCGGCTGGCGTCTCAGCTCGTAGGAGGTCGATAAAGCCCGCTACTGGGGTGAGTTTTTGGTCAAGGACGATGAAGAGGTCGCCTTTGCTGGCTGGCTCTGTAGAATCGAGCGTCCCCTTGACGTCACGCCCGATGGCCGCCGCAGACAAACTGGTAACCAGCAGCTCGAAGGCGAGACCTAACGCATAGCCCTTGGCACTCCCGAAAGGGGCGATCGCCCCATCCCGCGCGGCTGCGGCGTCGGTGGTAGGATTGCCCTCTCCGTCAAGTGCCCAGCCCAGTGGAATTGGCGCACCGCGGTTGGCGTGGTCATGCACTTCACCCATAGAGACGACACTGGTGGCAGTGTCCATCATGAACGGGCCCTCGCCAGTAGGCAGGCCAATGGCAATCGGATTGGTACCAATCATTGCTCGACGTCCACCCCAAGGATGGACCAAGGCTTCACTGGTCGAAAAGGCGATGAGGCACCGACCCGCTTCGGCCACACGGTCGGCGTAGAACCCCAACATACCGATGTGATTGGAGTTGGCGATGGCTGCGACGGCCACGCCCTGTGTACTCGCACGCTCCAGCAAGGCATCGATAGCAGCCTGCGCCACTACGGGGCCCAAACCGCGCATGCCATTGACATGGAGGAAACCGGGCGCTCGCCACTCGTGGTGACCACGCGTCTTCGCATCAGCGACACCATTGGCGATGCGCTCGACGATCCGTGGAAGGCGGAGCAGCCCATGGGATGCAATACCTCGCATTTCGGCATCAAGAAGCAGATCACGCTGCAGCCGAGCATTTTCTTCGGGCACGCCAGCCTTGGCTAGTATACGGTCGACGACTGACACGGCGTTTGCAAAATCGATTGCAGGCATGGGCGTCTTTCAGTTCGACAAGGCTGCTACTGGCTCGCCCGCAACTGAGCTTCCAAGGCGAGAGGCGATTGGCCAAGCCGGAGCAAAGTGGCATGCGGCCATATGGTTATCTGCTACAAGTGCCATCGGTGGTAATCGAACGACATCATCATGTCGGTTGCGCGTGTGATGACCCGCTCGGCCCAGCGGCCAAAATAAGCGGCTCGTGCCCATTGCGATGCCGATCACCAAACACCGGCCATGCCCCCACCAAATATCGTATATCATCTCTCACATAGGATATATGATCGAAGGCTGAAGGGTGTCAATCTCTTTCTGCCGCGAGGGAAGCCGTTCCCTTCTAAAAAGCTATAGGATAGATGAGATCCGAAGCAGCAATACGGCAAGTGGAGTGGAGCGTAGTGGACAGAGAGCAAGGCACACCAGCGACTGCTATCAAGCGGCCGCCACGACTCGGAGACGAGGTCTACAACTCCATCTATGCCCAGTTGATGAGCCAGAGAATTTTACCAGGCAGCCGAATTTCGATCGACAACCTCGCTCGCGAACTCGGGGTATCCCAGACCCCGATCCGCGAGTCCCTGTCTAGACTCGAAGCGCAGGGGCTTGTCGTCAAGACGCACCTGATCGGCTTTAGCGCAGCGCCCCAAGTGGATCGTGCCCGGTTCGATCAGCTCTACGAAATGCGCCTGCTGCTCGAACCCTTTGTGGCACGCAAGACTGCTTCTAGTATTGACCCTGAGCAATTAGCCGAGTTGCAGCGGCTAGCGGCTGAGATGCGCGAAGGTGGCCGTGCGGCCGCTAGCTATTCCGAGTTCGCCCAGCTCGACGGTGAGTTTCACGACACAATTGCAAGGGCTTGCGGGAATGAACTAATGCGGGAAACGCTGGCAGGCCTTCATACCCACGTTCATCTGTTCAGGCTGTTCCCCCATTCTGGCGCAACAACCAAGGCAAATTCTGAGCACGCTGACCTCCTGAATGCGCTAGAGGCACGTGATCCTGCTGCCGCTGAACGAGCGATGCGCAATCATGTGAAGCGCTCCTATGCCCGCTTTAGCGCTTTCTTCGGATAGCCTGTAGAGCTAAGAGGGGGCGGGCCTCCAGCCTCGCATCCAAGACGCTTTCACACGACGTTGGTGGCCCTACTGGAATCGAACCTGGAACCAAAATCCTAATCTTTTGCAACAGCTTAGCTCTTCGCCATAGCGGTGATGTTATGCAGTTTGTTTGCCGCCTGCAAGGGCAGATCAGACCGTTCCTCTTCTCGTCAGACTACCGAGATGACGGTAACCGGCTCCAGGGATAGTCAGTCTTCGTGGTCTCTGAGCCGAATGACAGGACGGGCTTCGCCTGTGGCACAAGTTCGGTAAGGCCAACCTGGCCGAGACAGCGGCCATCCCCGCCCGAGTTCTCCAGTGGCAGCTCCCGACCCCATTTCGGTCGTTCACCGTGGAATTGCGATTTCCTGAAAGCTGCCATCTCACCAACACATCGAGGTCGAACGCGATGCGTTGGCGCTGGATTATGGAGCGTCGACTTCAGACAGTTGTCACCGCGGCTCGGGCGGTGGCATTGCCGATTTCCGCTCGACGGATTGTCCGTAAGCCAACCATCGACGCAGCAAGGGCAATGAGGGCGGCCACCGTGAAGGCCATTGGCAGTCCGGCGGCGAAGTCACCCGGAACCGCTGCACTGGCATAAACCGCAGCAATCACGGCTATGCCCAGAGCGCCGCCGATTTGCTGGTCCATCTGCAGCAGACCGGAAGCCGTGCCAGCATGTTCTTCCGGAACCCCCTGCATGATCGCCACGGTGCCTGGCGCGAAGACCAGTGCAATGCCAACGGCATGGAGGATGAGTGGTAGCACGACTTCAGGGAAGTAGGCGCTTTCGTCCGTCAGCATGGCAAACCAAGCCAGGCTCACCGCAACCAGTATACCACCGACACTCAGCAGACGACGCGGTCCGAAGCGAGCGATCAGCCTTGGCACGAAGGCGGTGATGGCGAAGACCGTGGCCGTCATGGGAAGGTAAGCCGCCCCGGCGAGCAATGGCGGGAATGCCAGCACCTGCTGCAGATATTGAACGACGAAGAACAACACCGAAAAATGCATGCCGACGATCAGTCCCATCACTGCCAGCCCGCCCAGACGTGACCGGCTGGACAGTAGTGAGAGATCGAGGAGCGGATCGGTGGTGCGCCTTTCCACCAGAAGGAATGCCACGATGAGGGCAACGGCTAGCGCGAAGGCGCCAATGGTCGACGTCGCGAGCCAGCCAGCCTCGGCTGCGCTGATGAAGCCATAGACCAGGGCCACCGACCCAAGTGTCGCGGTCAAGGCGCCGGTAACATCCAGATGCGCCGGCTTGCGCGGAGTTTCGTTGACGAGCCGGCTGATCAGCAGCAGGACCAGAATACCGATGGGCACGTTGATCAGCAGCGACCAGCGCCAGGACAGGAGTTCGGTAAGCGCGCCACCCAGGATCAGGCCTGCCGAGGCACCGATCGATGACACCGCAATAAACAGCGACAGGCCGCGGTTCCGCTCGGCCTCATCCTTGGCCAGGTTGGTGATCAGCGCGAGGACGCTGGGAGCGGCCAGTGCGCCACCGGCGCCTTGCAGCACACGGGCGGCGATCAACAGGGGGCCAGTTCCAGCGAGACCACCCAGTAGCGACGCGGCAACGAAGGTGGCTATGCCGATCTCGAAGATCTTTACTTGTCCGTACATGTCGCCGAGACGACCGCCCAGCAGCAGTAATCCGCCGAAGGCCAGGGCAAAGGCATTGGGCACCCAGGAGAGTTCCGCCGTCGTGAATCCAAGTTCCGACTGGATCTTTGGCAAGGCCACGAGGACAATCAAAAAGTCCATTTGGAGCATGAGCTGGGCGGTCAGGATGACGGTCAAGGCCATGGTCGCGCGCCAGGCGCCGCCGCTTGAGGACGGGCCAGTTTGTGTTCGGGTCGCCATTTCGGGCTCCCTTTCTGTCATTGCATTGGAAAGTTTGGGGGTGTGGCGGTCAGACCTGCGACGCGCCGCCGTCGGAGAACAGTTCTATGCCGTTGATATAGCTTGATGCATCGCTGGCCAGGAACGCCACGGCATGGGCGATGTCTTGGGGCCGGCCCAGACGCCCCACCGTGCTTCGACCCTCAAGGTAGTTGATGGCCTCAGGCGTCATGAAGCCCTCAAGGCCGGGCCTCATGATCGGGCCGGGGCTGACTACGTTGATGCGGATACCGGAACCCTTGAGCTCCTGGATCCAGGCGCGAACCATTGCGCGCAGGGCGGCCTTGGTTGCCCCATAGACGCTCATGCCAGCCGGCATGTCCGTCGAAGAGGTCGAGCCGATCAGGACAATCGAACCTCCGGGCCCCATCAGAGGCAGGGCATTCTGTACCGTGAAGAGGACGCCTTTGACGTTGGTGTCGAAGGTTTCGTCGAAATGGGCCTCCGAGATCGCCCCGATATTGGCCATCGTACCGCTGCCGGCATTGGCGACCAGGATATCGATCTTGCCAAACTGCGATTTAATCGCGCCAAAGACCGTGTTCAACTGAACAATGTCGGATGCGTCGCCCTGGATCGCGATCGCGTAGTCGCCGATCTCCTTGGCCGCAGCGTCAAGCCGGCTCATCTGGCGGCCGGTGATTACTACCTTGGCGCCCTCAGCAGCAAAGGCTTTGGCGATTGCCAAGCCGATACCGGAAGACCCACCGGTGACGACAACTGTTTTTCCCGCGAACGACATGGACACTATCCTTGCAATTTCAAGTTGCGACTTCGCTATGTAGCGATCACTATGAATGGCAAGCTATGGAACCGCTGCAACGCACGCAAGGAGTTTTTAGCGATCACTATATAACGCACGGCCTTGAATCGGCATGTAGCGATCACTATAAGTTTTTCGAAGGAGCTGAAGGTCATGCAAGCACAGCAACGAAAGCGCCGGCCGGCCTTTGACCGCGAAGCCGGGATTGGCATCGCCGAGGCCTTGTTCCATGAGCGTGGCTATGACGCGGTCAGCATAGCGGATCTGACCGAGGCCCTTGGTGTCAGTCCACCCAGCCTCTACGCCGCTTATGGCAGCAAGGCCGAACTGTTCGAGCGTGCCCTGCAGCGAAATGTGACGACAAATTCACTTCCGTACGATGCGATTTTTTCCGCCGAGCGTACCCCGGTTGAGGCGCTGACTGAGCTATTCGTCTTCGCAACCCGAGAATATACCAAGGATGCCCGACGCCGAGGATGCATGATCACCGAAGGCATGCGTGCCGATGACGAAACAGCGCGAAAGATAGCTACGCAACTTGCCCAGCCCGGCAATGACGCCATTGCCGCCTATATCGCTTCGCACAATGCCAAGGACCCGAAACGTGCCACCGACTATGTTCTCGTCACCCTGCGCGGACTGTCATCTTTCGCCTGCCTCGGATACGAACAGGACCGCCTGATCGAGTGCGCACGAATGGCGGGTCATGCTCTTGGGCATGAATTTGATGGCGCTGCGTAGGCCGTCCGCCCTTCGTTAGGAATACACGCCCAGCAGCCTAGGAGGTGTAAGCGGCTTCGGAGGCTGAATCGGAAGCGACTAGGCGCACAGTTCCTGTGCGCCAGTCGCTCCATCCTCACTGATGAAGTAGATAGGATTGACTGTTCCGGTGCCCAGAGATCGACAATTGTCGTGTCGGCAATTGTCTCGGCAAAGCCGGAGCCAAACAGCGTGGCAGGGGTCTGGAAGCCCGCCTGGACTTCACCGCTAAGGACCCGTCGCGCGGCCTCGGCTGCTGCCAGCGCCGTAAAGGAATAGCCGTTCACCGTCTCGAGCAGCGAGCGAACCATGCGGCCATCCGCCCCAGTCACCTCGACCACGGCGCGATAGCGGTTGGCGTCCCGCTCGGCGGCACTGGGCCCGGCCGTCGATGCGGCTTTGCCTGCTTCCGGAAAGGCACCCGCCGTCACATGCACATAGGTCTCGATATCCTGCACGCCGGTCGCATGCTGGATGGTGACGAGATCGGGCAAGGTTGCCGGGAAGGACGAGAGCGGTCCCTGTCCGAAGTCAAAGTCGCGCAGGTCGGACGCCGGGCGGGACAAGAGTTCGCCATTCACCAGATGCAGGATCTCGTTAACCACACTCTGGCTGGCGCTGGCCACCGAGCCACGTGACATGCCCCCGGCAACGAGAAGGGCGATGCTGATCTTTTTGGGCTGGCTGACGCGCCGCACCGCATGTGCTGCAAGGCTGCCCAGCATGGCGACGCTGCCGCCGCTGCCGGGCAGCAGCATGACGCCGGCGGCACGCGCCGGAGCATCCAGCGACAGCGCTTCACGATAGGTGTCCAGCTCGGCCGAAAAGTCGAGATAGTGCACGCCCGCCGCGATCGCCGCCGCCATCAGAGGTTCGGCCGTATTAGCGAAGGGGCCAGCCGCGTTGAGCAGAACATCGACGCCCGCCAGATGCTGTACCAAGCCCTTGGGGTCATCAAGCGAAAAGATCCGTGTCTCCGCCCCGAGGCGCGTGGCAAGCGCCGCCAGATCGGCTCGGTTGCCTTCGAAGCCGGCGAGAACCAGTAGCAGGCCTGCTGCTGCGGCGTGCTCCGCCGCCATGCCGCCGGTATAGCCGGCGGCACCATAGATCATCAGTTTTTTCATGAGTTTCTTCTGTGTCGGGAGGAAGTTTGCGGACCTATTCGAGGTCGGCGTCGATACGGGTAATGCGGCCGTCGTCATCGACGACCAGATCGAGGCGACCGACTTCGTGGCCAAAGTCGCCGGTGAAATCGACCCGGGCACGGCTGCGACCGTGGCCTAGGGGCTCCACCGACAGGAGACGGCTCACCGTGTGATAGCCGACGAAAAAGCGCTCGACATAGTCGCGCACGCCGCGCTGGCCAGCGAAGCGCTCGCCAGTCGATGGGTCATCGATGACAGCGTCGCGTGCAAATAGCGCTACGGCAGCGTCAGTGTCGAAGGCGTTGGTCGCCGCCAAAAAGGCAACGACGAGAGACTGGCCGTCCTGAGCTTCAGTCATATCACCCGTTCCCGTGCTGCCAGTTCTTATAGACGAATTCGAGCGAATAGCCGTCGAGGTCGGTGACCTGCGCTGCATAGTAGCGCGGGTCGTAATGGAGCTGCGGCCCCGGCGCATGGATACTCCGCGCACCGGCGGTCAGTGCTGCCGCATAGGCGGCATCGACCATGTCGCCGGAGTCCGCTACCAGGCCGACATGCACAGCGCCCGGCGCCGCCTGACCGACCCGCAGCCAGAAGAACATTCGGCCGCTGGCCCCAAAGCCCTTGAGATCGGGATGGCCGGCCGGCCCCTGGTTGCCGTCATAGTCAAGCCGCCGGTTTATTCCAAGGATCGGTAGAACCGCTTCATAGAAGCCGATGGCGCGGTCGACATCGCCAACGGTAAGAAAGATGTGGTCGAGCATTGGTGTCTCCTGCTCAGATGATGTAGCCGCCGGCGACTTCGATATCCTGCGCATTGATCCAGCGGTTGTCGTCCGACAACAGGCTGGCGATGACGCCTCCGACGTCGTCGGATTCGCCGACCCGGCTCAGCGCCGTCATGCCGGCGAGCATGGCTTCGAATTCATCGTTGAGACCCCCACCCAGCTCGGTGCGGATGGCGCCCGGCGAGATCGAATTGGCCCTTATGCCGCGCGCGCCGAATTCCTTGGCCATGTAGCGCGTCAGCACTTCGAGACCGCCCTTGAAGGCAGCATAGGGCGCAACACCCGCGGTGGCGACGCGCATTGTTGCGCTGGTCATGTTGATGATGTGACCACCATCGGCCATCAGCGGCAACAGCACCTGGGTGAGGAAGAACGGTCCCTTGAGATGGACATTGAACAGCCCATCGAACTGCTCTGTCGTGACGGCAGTGATCGGTGCGAAAAGGCCATACCCGGCATTGTTGACCAGGAAGTCGAAATCCTGACGGCCGAAACTGGCCTGCAGGACAGCGGCAATCGATTCGGCAAAAGCCGGAAAAGCGCTGGCATCGGCGACGTCGAGCTTGAGTGCCACGGCCGTGCCGCCCGCCGCAGCGATGGCGGTGACAACTGTCTCGGCGGCGTCGGGATTGCTGTTATAGGTCAGGATCACGCCCATGCCCTTGGCAGCGCAAAGCCTCGCCGTGCTGGCGCCAATGCCGCGGCTGCCCCCAGTGATGATCACCACCTTCATTTTCGTCTCCGCTAGTTCGCTTTTCGATGCTGAAGGGATAGGCCCTCCCGCGATCAAGCGCTCACCGGATCCTCCTCGATCATTGCCTAATTCTGCTTTTGGCTTGTGGTGAACCGCCCCGTGTGCGAGGGATCGGCTCATGCAAGAGCAGCTACAAGAACTGCGCCATCTGGCCACGCGGACCGAGAACCGGCGCACAGAAACCGGCATCCCCCGTGTGGCCATGGTGCAGGGCGAGATCCCGGAGCATCAATTGGCCGCGGTCTATCAGCCTATGGTCAACCTCATCCTCACCGGCTCGAAGACCATGACGGTGGGCACCCGCAGCCTGCACTATGATCCGGCGACCTATTTCGTCATGTCGGTCGATCTGCCGGCCGTCGGATCGGTGCATCCAACACCGATCGGCGAGCCATATCTGGCCTTGAGCCTGACGCTCGATCCAGCTGTGGTGGCCAACCTTCTGGCCGATATCGCCAGGCCAGCGGGCGGCGCGCTCTATGACACCGGCTTTTCCATCGCGCCGACTTCGCCAGAACTGCTCGACGCCTGGATCCGCGTGCTTCGCCTGATGGATCGGCCCGATGAAATCGCAGCGCTGGCCCCGGCCTATGAGCGGGAAATCCTCTTCCGTGTGCTGCAGGGGCCGCTCGGCTGGATGCTGCGCGACATCGCCATGCCGGAAACGCCGATATCGCGCATCGGCGTGGCGATCCGCTGGATCCGCGAGAATTTCTCCGCGCCGTTGCGGGTCGGGGATCTGGCGGACATGACCGCGCTCAGCGTCTCGGCCTTCCATCGCCACTTCAAGGCCGTCACCGCACTCAGCCCGGTCCAGTATCAGAAGCACGTTCGGCTGCTGCATGCCCGGTCGCTGCTCCTGTCCGGAGAGGGCTCCGCCACGGCGATTGCCTTTGGCGTCGGCTATGAGAGCCCCAACCAGTTCAGCCGCGAATATGCCCGCCAGTTTGGGCTCCCGCCGCTCAAGGACGCAGCCCGCCTGCGGTTGCAGGCGGGATAGCAGCTTTTCCGGATTGGCTGTCGCTAATTGGCCTGCCAGTTGGTGGGCGGACGATAGAATTTCCACCATAGAGTGGAAACAACCGATCCCACTCGGTTGCCAAAATTCCTGACGCAAAATCCAAAAACTGCAGTTTGGCGAGCCGTGCGTCCTCAGCTTGCCGGGGCAAAGTGAAGTCTTCGCTCGGCAACGAGTCCGATTGAGGTCCTTAAGTGACCGCGCCGAGTGGCTCGGGTGCCGTCCCCTCGAGCTTAGTATACTCGCACTTCTGTCGCACGCCGGGACTAGCGGGATCGCGGCGCGATCGGAGCGCCGCGACCCAAAGTGGTTGGCTGCACCCTAGCGGGCGGCAGCCGCACTCTCGATGGCGGCAGCGATCTCTTCAGGATGCGAAATGTATGAAGAATGGCTCCCCTCGACCGTCACTGTGGTGGCGCTCATGCGCTGGGCGAAGAAACCCTGTGCCTCGGCATCCAGCATCAGATCCTTGGCAGTGATGACATACCAGCTCGGCTTTTCATGCCAAGCGGCGACGGCGGCCACAGCCTCAAACGCCGTGTGGTTGATCGGCAATTGGTTAGCGGCCATGGCCTCGGCCTCTGCGCGGGGTAGATCGCCGGCAAAGACGGTGGGGAAGGCCGCGGGGTCGATGCTCAGGAAGCCCTTGTCGTCCGGAACGATCTTCTGCAATCCTTCGGTGGCCGGGCCGCTGGCGGCCAGAGCGCCCAGAGTCTCGCCCTTATCTGGCGCAAAGGCCGAAACATAAACCAAAGCCGAAACCTTGGCATCGTCGCCCGCCTCGCCAATCACCACACCTCCCCAGGAATGACCAACCAAAACGGTTGGGCCGTCCTGGGCGTCGAGCACGGCCTGGGTGGCCGCCAAATCATCTTCAAGCGAGGTCAAGGGGTTCTTGACCGCCGTGACATGGTACCCTTCGGCCGAAAGGAGGGCAGCGACCTTGCTCCAGCCGGTCTCATCGGCAAAGGCACCATGCACCAGCACAATATTCTTGGCCGTACCGGTGGGGAAACCATCTTGGGCAGAGGCCGGAGAGACGGCGAGTGTAGCGGCAGATATCATCAGGGTAGCCAGGCTTAGGTTTTTCATTTTAGAGCTCCTTTGATGCGACAGCACCAGTTTCTTTGCTGCTCCGGAGGATCGGCAAACTTGCTTAGGGTCTTCTCAAGTCCGGTCAAAAGCACTAGATCAGACCAGTAAGCTGTTGTAGATCTTTGTTTTCCGTCATCAGCGACGATTGAAAGATAGGCGCCATGGTGATGAAAACCCATGATCGAAGCTCCAACCCTCTTGCTCCATCGTCCGAACTTGCCAGCATGCTCGCAGCGCGGGTGGATCTGCTGTCGCAGATGCTCACACTTATCCGACTTGAAGGTGACCTGGTGTTCTCGGCCGAGCTTACCTCGCCCTGGGCGCTCCAGTTTCCTCCCGGCTCGGCACATTTCTATGTTGTCTCGGAGGGTGAGATGATGGCCCAGGTGGGCGAGCGGCCTCCAGTGCATGCCAGGACGGGCGATCTTTTGATGCTGCCGCACGGCACGGGGCACATATTGGGCGACGGGGCCGGAGCGCCGGCCAAGCCGGCTAGCGAATTAATGACGGAACAATTCTCCAACGAGAAACTGGCCCTGCGGCATGGCGGAAATGGTCCTGTGACCAAGCTCCTCGCCGGCGCCTTTCACTTCGAGCGCACTTCAGTGCCCTGGGTTCTCTCGGGTCTCCCTGCCGTCATTCATCTGTCCAAGGACAGCGGCGATACCAGCGGCTGGGCCGAGGGCTTGGCCCATTTCATGATGGTCGAGGCAGAGGATGTGCATCCCGGTTCGTCGCTGATGATTTCCCGGCTGATCGATGTACTGGTCATCCGCATCCTGCGCAGCTGGTCGCACAGCGCCAAGGCGAGCGACAGCGGCTGGCTGGGCGCGCTCTCCGATGCGCGGATCAGCCGGGCGCTGAAATCCATTCACGATCAGCCATTCCGGCGCTGGAGCGTTGCCGATCTGGCCGGCATTGCCGGCATGTCGCGCTCCAGTTTCGCGGAGCGGTTCTCCACTCTCGTCAAGGAGCCGCCGCTATCCTATCAAAGCCGCTGGCGGCTGACGCTGGCCTTTGAGGCGCTGCGTCATGCAGACGCTAGGGTGAGTGAGGTGGCCCGTCAGGTTGGCTATGAATCTGATGCTGCCTTCAGCCGGGCGTTCAAGGCGCAGTTCGGCATTTCGCCGGTTCAAGCCCGCGCTGCCAGTAGAACAGGGCTCGAATGATCATGACAGTCGCGCCAAGCCGGCGCCCAGCTTGATCTTGCAAACCGGGGACGGGCTTCCGCAAAATGTCACTGTCGCCTTGGGCCGACCTTGCGGTGATGCCATTCAGTAAGGGCAACTTCGCCGTTAAAGCAGGATGTGGGCCAGGACCTCACCGAGGAGATCCTGATTGTCGATACAGTACTCGAGCTCGCCGGGTTACTCGCTCTGGCAGACAGCCTCAATATTGTTGCCGTCAGGATCGAGTACATACGCAGCATAGTAATTGGAGTGGTAGCGCTCACGGATCCCAGGGCTGCCATTGTCTGTGCCACCACTGGCGAGTGCCGCTGCGTGAAATGCTCGGACGGTTGCCCTTTCATCAGCGGTGAAGGCAACATGGATTGGGAGTTTTGCTCCGCTCTCCCCGTGCAGCCACAAACTTGGATAGCCATTCCTCCCGAAGCCGTGTCGGGCGCCACCATGTGTCGTGCGTGCCGGATCGATGCTGATGATGAGCGAAATTCCCAGTGGCTCCAGAACTGCTTCGTAAAATCGCCGAGACTGCTCTGCGTCGGAGACGGGGAACTCGATGTGATTAATGATATCCGTGGACATGTTCTTCGTCCCTCTCAAGTTTGAGACGCACCGCCATCAGCGAATAACTCGATGCCGTTGACGTAGCTGGCTGCGTCACTGGCAAGGAAAGCGGCCACCTCGGCGATTTCCTCAGGCTCGCCGATGCGACCGATCGGGCTCTTGTTTCGGAGGAAAGCCAAACCCTCTTCCGCCTGCTCGCCAAAGGCGTCACGAAGTGACTGCGTGTTCGTTGGGCCCGGGCTGACGATGTTAATACGAATGCCTGTGCCCTTCAGATCACTAACCCAACTCCTAACCAGGTTGCGCACAGCAGCCTTGGTGGCGCCATAGATGCTCATGGTTGGGCCGGGATCGATAGAGGATGTCGAGCCGACGATGACAATGGATGAGCCTGGCCCCATCAGGGGCACTGCGCCCTGCACAGTGAAGACGATCCCTTTGACGTTTGTATCGAACTGCTCGTCATATGCGGCTTCGACAATCTCTCCCAAAGGGGCATGAATGCCTCTGCCGGCGTTTGCGACGAGGGTATCGATCCGCCCGAAGGTGGACTGGATTTCAGCAAATAATTCCTGCAGACTTGCGGAGCTGGAAACATCGGCAACAATGCCTGAAGAATTGGCGCCAAGTGTCGCAACAGCACGATCTAGCGCATCCTTGCGGCGGCCAGTGATGATCACCTGCATGCCTTGGTTCGCTAAGCTCTGCGCGATGGCGAAGCCGATCCCGCTACTGCCCCCTGTCACGACGGCGATTCTACTTTTGTCTGTTGCGCTCAATGTCATTGTTCGGTTCCTTCTTTAGCGATCATAGTAGCGTTCGCTACAACCGAGGCGCAAGGGGCGCATTGAATAATTTGTAGTGAATGCTATTATCGATCTGTGAAGGAGAGCCAGCTGTGCAGGAATCAACTCGGCAGCGCCGGCGGCGGCGCGAGTTCAATCGTGAAGAGGGTGTTGCCAAGGCCCAGGCGCTCTTTCACCAGCATGGCTTTGATGGTGTTGGCGTGGCTGCTTTGACAGAGGCACTCAACATCAATCCACCCAGCCTCTATGCTGCGTATGGCAGTAAAACAGGACTGTTCGAGCGTGCCCTCGAAAGATACGTCGCTGAACAGGGCTTGCCGCTTGAGGAGATTTTCTGTGAAGGCAGGTCCCTTGGAGAGGCCATCGCGCACCTCTACGTAGCCGCGGCTGATCGATACAGCAGAGATGCATCGTGTCCTGGATGTCTGGTGACGGAAGGTGCGCGCGCCGCCGATCCTGAGGCACGATCTGTCGCACTCAGGATCGGCGGCCAGATGGTGGAGGCGATCCAGGCGACCCTGACCAGTCGAGCACCAGATCAGGCAGCGACACTGACCGATGTCGTCGTTACCACCTTACGCGGGTTGTCGGCTGCGGCTCACGCGGGTATGCCACCTGAAAGGCTGCGTTTCGTGGCTCAGTTTTCGGGACAATTGCTGTCCAGACAATTGGATCACTCCGAATGACAGCACCGCCTCAGTGCGCAAAGGCCCCTTTCAGGGCTATGCCGCTAACCAGCACGGCATATCCTCACGATAAGGCTCTTCGTCACGGGTCATCACAGCTGTCCTTCCTGGAATGCACTGCAGCATAAGGTCCGCTTGAGCGCCCATGAACCGGAAAGCGGACAGTCCCCTTTCCACCCCAATTTAGGCCCCTGACACTAACTCGTCGCGGACTGTAGTGTGGAGGTCTCCCCAGCACTCGGCGATTTTACCCTCGACGAAGCGGTACATCACCAGCTCCTGTGTGCTGATCACCCTCCCGGTGGGTTCTATACCGCGGAAAGTGCCGCTATGCCTACCGGTGCCGATCAGGCGGGCAGCAAGCCAGTCTCCGTCGACAATGGCATGTTGTAAACTCCAGCGGTAATCGGGAAAAGCCGCGACCACATCGAAACAGCTGGTGATATAGTTCACCAGGCCTTCGGTTGATCCTCTCACGTCTTTGGCGACGAACTCACCGAGTTCGGCAAATAGATGCAGGTTACAGCGTTCGAGGTATCGATGGTACAATGCAAACTGCTCGTCTCGGTCCATGTTCACTCCACACATTGATCTATCGACCAACTCCTCGGTTCGTCATTCCGCCGGCAATCACACGACCCAGCCTGTAGTTCGATGCTGCCGATTAGTGACCATTGGCCGCTTTCCAGATAAGCGTCTAAAAGCAGCCTACCCTACCTCGGCCCGGAAGCATCGGCACATGTTGCAGGGAACAGCTCTTGGATAGGTATTCTTTGCCTATAGCGAGCGTCGGGCCCAGTTAGAGCATCAGTAAAACGCCAGTTTTCGGGCGTCCTTAGCCTGGCGTGCTTCTTGCCTCGACAGAAGCAGCTCTTCTTGAGAGGTCCGAAATGCAGATCACAGCAGCAACGTTCTCCGATCCTTCAATGCGCTCCCCCCTCCAAGCTTACTATGACAAGCAGAAGGCGGAAGCCGTAGCGGCTTGGAAGTCCCGTGAGCCCATTGCGGATGAAGTCAGTTTCAGGCTGCCCAACGGGAACGTGTTGGCCGGCAAATCCATCCAGATCAGTGCGGAGCAAATGGAAAAGGCCCTTGTGCCGTTCGACAAATGGCTCGAGTTCCAGATCGATCGCTTCACCAATCCCGGTTTCGGGCCCAAACGCCTGGAAATGGCACAAAGGCAGCTGGATATGCTCCAAGCAAACGGACCCGACACCAGCTCAAACGTCCGTATGACATTTTCCAGCAATGGTGTTTTGCTGGCCGCTATCAACACTGATGGCACTACCATGACGTCGAATGGCAGCGCGCAGTATCTCGACGCCATCGTGGAAAAGGCCAACGACCTTGGACTATCCGGGCAGAACCGGCTCGATTATCTACATCGCGAATTCAGCACCGCGCTGTCGGCGCATCATTGGGATCTCGACATCACAAAATACTCTAACACCACAATACCAACTAAGCGCGAGTATGGGCAGCTGTGGCACCGGAATTTTGATATCGATGAGCATTACTCATCCTCGCTGACCGAGGCTCAGGCGAGCTATGATGACGCGTTTTCCTGGCATCAGCAATCGCAGGCCTACCTCGATCACATGCGCGACTTCCTGATAAGGCTGCAGGAAGCATGAGGCCCTTCTCGGCGCGTCACTGCAGCTTGTCTGCTTTATTAGCGCTGTAGCCCAAAAGCGGTTAGTCCGTTTACCACCCCGAGGCTGCCAGTCGGCAGCCGACCTTCGTTACTGCCCTTCCATTGTACGAGGGCAATCGCCATGAGAAGCCATATTCGAACGAGCCCTTGCAGTGGAAAGCTGCGAGATCAGAAGGGCTCATGCACTGAAGCTATTCTAGTATGAGCATTAAAAGCAGTGAGGGAGAAGCAGCTCCCCTGTAAAGATCAATGTGGATGGCCTAGGCATAAGAGAACAATCGGCGAGAGCGGCGCCTGAAGCTTAAGGATATCGCCAGTTTCTCGATCGTCAAAGCCGCCGACCCAAACGCTCCCAAGACCTTCAGCCACCGCCTGAAGCTGGAGGTTCTGCAGTGCGGCACCTGCTTCGAGATACACATACCGCGCACCGCGAGCGCCATATGGTTTTTGCTCAGCGAAGGCTTGGGCTGGGCTGAGCATATCGGCGCATACGGCGATAGTACACGCAGCATCCACCACCCACTTGGGAGCCCCGATGGAGGCGGCCCGCAGGGTAGATCGAACATCAGATGGGATCAGTGCTTTCAGTGAAAGATCAGCAGGATCGACCTCGTAAAGTCCCCTATCAAGGCCGCTTACGTTATTCACCACAACCCGAAGTCGGAGTGGATGCAGAGCATGGGCAGAAGGTGCTGTCCGTTTGCCGCCATCCCCCGTTATTCCTTGTGCAGCCCAAATGAGCCTTTCTAGGCCGTCTAGAGCTATCGCTCGGTCCGAGAACTCCCGAATGGTCCGGCGCTGGTTTAGGGCTGCGGTGAGCGAAATCTCTGGCAAAAGGCACTCCCTTCGAGCTGCTGAGCTGTTGCTACATGCGTACCGGAGGCTTGGGCCAATGCACAACCTTTCACTGTCCCGGCGGAGAACTCAGCGGCAATTCGCCTTTGGCAGCTTTCCTGCGAACCAGTCGCAAACCTGCCGGTCCGAAAACCACCCCATTTTTGTGATGTCACATGGCTAGCACTAGGCCACTGATTAGAGGTCAAGTTCGGGCCCGCTGCGGCCTCGATACGGCACTTGAGACCTTTGACGCACCACTTCGCGCAAGGTGGCGAGTCTTGTTGGCAAGGGCAGTTGAGCGTGCTGGTTTCGCTGTATTCCTCGGGCTACTACATTCCACACCTGCTGGGCTGTTTGCATGAGCTTGCTTAGCTGCAGACTGACACGCAGTGTATCTCGCAGGCTCCACCGCTGCTCCAGTTCAGGAAGCCTGATCGTGCCAGTCGCGACGAACTCAGCGCGATCAGCAATATAGTCGACCACATTGTCTTTCTCGCGGTACTGGGCTGCTTCAACAAATAGCCGATCCATCATGGCTGTTTGGGTGGGAGCGATGCGGCTATCCTCTTGCCGCTGACGGCATGCGGCGTCGAGGCGATCGGCTTCGACCACAATTTGCATTTCGTGCTGATGCCGGGTCAGTCCGACATAGATTTCTCTGGCGTCGGTTTTGCGGGCGATATGAAGCACAGTGGCGGCCGCCGTGCGTCCCTGGGCGGAATAAGCAGTGCCAGCATAAGCATGGCTGATCCGGGGGAGTGTCGGCTTGCGTCCCGGCACCTGCCGGGCCAAATCTCCCCAGGTGCTATTGAGTGCAACACCGGTTTCCAAGCGCAGTCGCAATGAGGTTCCGAGGCCTGCATAGGGGCCGACTTCTTCAACGACTGCGCGCGTGCCATTGCGAATGCGGTAGGCAGGTAGGGTCTCACCGAAGCGGATCTGGTCACCTACGGCAAGGGCGAGCTCACGTGCCTTATCATCGCGACCGATTGAAGGGAGAGCGACCTCGTCTTCTGCGGTGGCGCCCTCCAGCCGAAGCGTCAACCGCGCCTGTGCGTTCAATGCTATTGCATCAATATTCCGCCTCGTGATGATCAGCACGTCATCGCCATGCAATTGCCGTGCAGCGGTCCATTTCGCAATAACAGCCGAGCGTACGGCCTCTTCGCCGTAGACCAGGTCTACGTGCCCCTTGCGAGCGTACGTTCGCAACCCTGCACTAGCGTCACCGCGCGCCATCAGCACGGACGCGGCCCGCTGCCAGTCAACATCTTGTCTCCGGACAGCACCAAGAACAGCGGACTTTTCCAAGGTGTCCGCTACAGCACTCAGGGCACTTGCACCCGATACGGACTGGAGCTGCCGGCGGTCGCCCATCAACACGACCTTTGCGCCCGCATCCTTCGCTGCCATAAGAACTGCCGATAGGTCACCGGTGCCGACCATTCCCGCCTCATCAACCACGATCATGGTCTTCGAGTTGATCTTTGGAGCGTCTTCACCAGTGCGGTCGAAACGCCACTTAGCAATTGCCTGACTTGCGATACCAGTCGATCGACCCAGTTCGTCGGCTGCAACCCAACTTGGCGCCAAGCCGACAACATTGAGGTCAGACCGTTTGGCGGCCGCGATGATTGCCTTGGCTAGTGTCGTCTTCCCAGTCCCAGCGGCCGCTTCGATAAGGCTAACACCATCTATACCGCAAGCCGCCCGAACAGCATCTGTCTGTTCCGCACTCAAATGCGACGCCTCGGCCAGAGCCTGTGTCAATGCGCTCGGGTCAATCCAGTCGCGTTCGGCCGACGATCCGCCGGCGAGCATCTGCGCCTCAATCGCGGCAATCGCTGGGGTCGTCCAATGTGCGTCGTCAAGCCGAACCAACGTCCCATTGGATTCCAACTGCGACAACTCACTGTAAACTGCGTCCGGCCCAATTCCCCTAAGACTTGCTTGAACAAACGCTTTCTCCAGCAGAAGCTGACGATCCAGCACGTTTTGGGTCAGGAAGATCACTGACGCGGCGATAGCCACCGGACTGGTGCCTGGAACAGCAGGCCGCTCTTCGTATGGGTCTTGGATGGCGGCATCCTCGATGACCTGCTCAGACATTGGGCTAGCTGCAAGACGCCACGGGTCCATCCCCGCCTCGGCAAGCTCTTGTTGCCAGTGGGCTTCAAGCGCCGCCCCGGTCAAAACATTGGCTTTCGACTGTCTGGTGCTGAGGGCCGCCACTTCCTTCTGAGCGGCACTTGCATCGCGCCCAACCAGCCCGCGAAATAAAGACGCGGAACCGGCTTGCAGAGCAAGGCGACGGCCAATCTTGACGTGATAAGGAATATTCCTTACATTCCGCTCGACCGATTTATGGAGGCCCGCCATGGGAGCGCTGCTGAAAGAAGAAAGCACCATCACCGCCAAGGGACAGACCACCGTGCCAAAGTCCGTTCGGCAGGCGCTGGGTGTTGACTATGGTGGACGCATTGCTTTTCTCATTGATGAGCAGCACCGCGTCCATGTCCAGAAGGCCGAGATTGAAGAAACCGACGATCCCGTGATCGACCGTTTTCTCGAATTTCTCGCGCGGGACATGGCGAAGCACCCCGAGAAATCCGTTCTTCCATTTCCGCAATCCTTGCTCGACCGGGCTGTTGCCCTGACGGCGGGCATGACGGTCGATCTCGATGCCGAGATCGAGGGGGACGTTTCGATCTGATATGCCGACGATCGATGGCTGGACCGTCCTCGCACACCCTCTCTTTCTCGATCAGTGGGAAAAGCTGATCGAGGCGGTCGACGCGCTCAAGGCGAAGAAACCGGACGATTATCAGAAATCCGCCGACGCCAAGTTGCTCGCGTCCTTGGTCCAGCTCGTCACCGTCAGTGTGCCATCGGACCCGACAGCGTCCATCTATCGCCAGGGCGCGACCCTTGGCGATGACCGCAAGCACTGGTTTCGCGCCAAGTTCGGCAATGGTCGCTTCCGGCTCTTTTTCCGCTACAGCAGCACCAGCAAGGTCATCATCTTCGCCTGGGTGAACGACGAAAACAACTTGCGAACCTACGGCTCCAAAACGGATGCCTACAAGGTCTTCAAGGGGATGCTGGATGACGGCAATCCGCCCGACGATTGGGACGCGCTGCACAAGGAGTCTTCCGATCCCAAGGCCGTTGCACGGCTGGAAAAAGCCTCGCCCCCGAATCCATGACGAGTGGCGTTGAACGTTACAGGATAGGGCGTTGCCCTTCGGGCCGGGCTTTCGGCTGCGCCGGAACCACGCCAAGGGCGCGTTTCCGCCCTTCGGCTTCAATCCCATAACGCAAGGGGCGGCGGCGCAAATTTCGCGGGAAGCTCCCATCCGGTTGGTGAGGCAGTCTCGGGGGCTGGCACGGTCGCCACGGCAGCCCTAGATGAGGTTAGGCTTTCCGTCCGCTTCGACGGGCGGGGCGGATCAGCGCCGGGAAGCTCGGATCATCCGCTTGGCGAGGTAGTGCATATCGCCCCGCAAACGGTCTTCCGGCCACACCGGGCACGCCAGCACCGGCGAAGGTCAGACGAAGCCGTGCCGCCAACGCCGCGCTGGTATCATACGAACTGGCCTTGACGGTTCAGGGTGGAAAGGACCGCACCCAAGGCGACCGGCGCAGCGTCCCCGAGCCCGGCGAGGCGCAGGACGGCCGCCATCGCCGTATTCCCGCTATTTCCTGAAACGGGCGCTCCATTCGCGCCCTCGATTGGGCACGGTCTGACCGAAGACCGGCTTCGCCTCGCTCGCCTTCCCGCAACGTCCGTCGCCAACTTTTTTCCGCCGCCTTCGGCTTTGCATCGCGAACCAAAAAAGCTGCCGCCAGCCGCCTTCCACGATGTTCCAGCCCCGAAATGGACTGAGAGGGAATGGCTTAGAGAGAGGGACTCTCTCCTTCACAGCTCTTCGACTTGGGTTCAATCGTCCGCAAACTCGATAAGAACCGCCAGTCCAGCTTCTGAATCGTCCTGCTCAGTACTTTTATATTCACTTGTCGAGGCTGCTTCTTTGATCCGTAGCGCCCTGTGGTACCAGGATCTGTATGCCCTAGAAGGGCCTGCTTAACCTCAAGCGGAGTTTTCGAGCGGTCAAGTGCGTCTTTGAACGAATGGCGCAAGGAGTACAGACTTTTGTCGGCCGCCTCGATCTTAAACCCCTTGGACTGTGCCCTGCTCCAGAAGTCCGAAAAATAGTTTGACGCCTTGGATACGGTCCAGTCTTCCTGGCCAAAGACCGACCATAAGCTGCTACGCCCTTCTTGCTGGGCTTGCTCTGCAAGCTCCAACAATCCTAGGTCTGCCACTTCTTTGCGGATGGGCACAAAGCGCTCTCGCGCAAAGCTCTTGATGGATCGCCCTCCAGCGGTAGTGACCCGGAAACACCAGATGTCAGCGTCAGGGTGCCGGCATATCGTGTCCGGACCCAGCTGGAGAATCTCCGAGCTGATGAGCCCATGAGTAACCGAGATCAGCGGCAGCCAAAACTGCAACTCGTTACAGGATTTCACTAGGCCCGAGCGCTGCCCCGCCGTGAACATTGGGTGCGAAAATATCTGGTCCAGTTCTGCCAGTGAGTATGGCTCGCGCTGATCTTCATCCGAAGGGATATCGATAAAGATGCCGCCCTCGATCGCCTTATCGACCCATCCCTTGCCCGCAGCCAGCGATATCAGAGACGTGATGAAGCCGGTCTTCTTATTGATCGTGGCGACCTTATCGCCACTCTCGTCGGCTAGGTGATCGCGAAACTCGATGACATGCCGCCGTTCAATCAAGCCGATATCAGACTGGCCGGTCAGCTTGCTAAAGCGCTCAACTGTTTTGCGCATGTCGGTGACGAGGTGCTGGTCGACCTTCTTTTTGAGGCGGGTCCGCTCTTCGATCCAAGTGTCGACAAGCTGCGCCAACTTTGTGCCGGTCCGAGCCTCCGCGACACTCGCCGGTTTCACCGCGACCAACGCCTGTGAGCTCACGTGTGGCGCCTTGGTCCATTCCCCCTGCACTGCGTCAGGATGGAGGTGCTCTGTCCATTGCCCCCCTTCCCGTTCAAAGGTCACCTCCAGAGCCTCGAGTTCTGCCGCGAAGCAAGCGCCCATGATGCGTTCGAAATATGGGGACGTAGACGGGACCGAAACGCCCAAGCGCCTGGCGAAACTTTGCACAAAACTGAGGCGCTTGTCGCAGTACTCCTGAACGGTGAGCTCGGAGAGCTCGTTCTTGAGGTCCAGCCTCTCGCGCAGCAACGCGTCCGGCAACCATGCCGCTGGTCCTGTTTTCCGCCCGTGGGCAAGCTGCCGGCCTCGGAGTTTGCTAAGGCGCGCCTGAGTGTCTTCCTCGATCAGAGTTGCCCTAAACCAGGCGACAAACTGCTCCCACTCCGGCCACTTCCAGCCTTCGCTGACCACGGCGGTGAGAACGACGCCCTGCTTGGCCCGCGCCTCGGCGAATTGCCGCTCGATCTCGATATCGATTTGGGCGGCCCGCAGGCGGGCGTCACTGGGATCCCGTGTTCGGAGGGAGCGTTGGATTCGAGGGGCAGAAAAAGCGTGCGCCACATCCTCTGGGACCCGACGAACGTACTGAAAGACGCCATTTCGCAGCGTCACATGAATCGGCAAACCCATCTCTTCGTCGTCCATGTTATGCACAATGTTATGCATCCCGGGGCATTACAAGCCCCGGGAGACGGCGATAACTAAGGAAGTGCAAAGACTTAGAAGAAGACTGGTGGGCCCACCAGGACTCGAACCTGGAACCAGACCGTTATGAGCGGTCGGCTCTAACCATTGAGCTATAGGCCCGCTCGTCGCGTCATAGCAGGGTGGCGCCTGCAGGCAAGAGGGAAGAACTC
>JAESGL010000168.1_pt1 | contig 73680 bp, 75 predicted proteins | sample 9269711 | NCBI WGS metagenome assembly JAESGL01 (sample SAMN14515918, study PRJNA621676) | algae metagenome | isolation source: Kastovskya adunca ATA6-11-RM4 and co-occurring heterotrophs from soil and... | place: Chile: Atacama Desert | collected 2011-06-27 | reverse complement strand
CGGTTCGGCGCTTGCCTATTCGGGCGCGACGTTACCGCTGAACGGCGCCAACGCCTTTGCCCACATCTGGAGCAACGTGCTGCCGCTGAACCCAACTCAGTCGCGGCGGGCTGCCCGTCGCGGTCACCACCGAACCGTTGTTCAATCGGACGGGTGGTTACAAGGGCTATGTCTTTCCGGCCGTAGCGGTGATCATCGTTCAGCAGACGCTGCTCTTCGGCGCCGCTACCTTCATGGGCGGACGACGCCGCTCCGGCGCATGGCGGATGGGTGTCGCGGAGTTCTGGGGAACGCTGGCGGCGTTCACGTCGGTAGGCATCCTGGGATGCTATTTCCTGTTCGGGTTCATCTTCTGGCTCCAGGCTGTGCCCGTCGATGGCGACATTACCGGCATGATGGTGATGGTCCCTGTCTTCGCCACGGCGGTTGCTGCCCTAGGGCTGCTCATCGGCAGCGTGTTCGATTGCGCCGAGCGGGCAACCTACATCCTGGCACCGACCTCGGTGCCGTTCTTCTTCCTCACCGGGACCGCCTATCCGCTCGATCAAATGCCGGGCTTCGTCGCCGCCCTCTCTCACTTGATCCCGGCCACCGCCGGCGTCCACACGTTCGTCCCGTTGAACCAGATGCATGCGCGCCTGGCCACGAGACTTCGTGTCGCTGATCGCTGCCACCTGCATCGATAGTTGCCTCACGTAGAGACCTGGTCGAGTCGACAAGAAAGGGAACCATTCGGTTTCCCTAGGTGTTGTTGGTGGGTAATTGCCGGGAAATGGCTGGGCCAAGCGGCGCCGCGACCGGCGTCGGGACATGGGCAACAGACGAGGTCAGGCTTTGAAAGCACCGCTTCTCTATTCGTCCGACATCGAGACGATCGCCGAGGATGAAGAGCGCCTGACGGCGGAGATCGTCGAGCAGATGGCGGCCGGGAACCGCTGCGCTTTCGAGCATCACCGCCATGCGATCCGCGACGCGCATGCCAAGTCCCATGCTGTCCTGAGGGGCACGTTGACGGTTCACGACGATCTGGCGCCGGAACTGCGGCAGGGCATCTTCGGACACCCATGCACCTACGGCGTGGTCGCACGGCTGTCCTCGGCGCCCAGCGACATTCATTCGGACGCGATCCCTGCGCCGCGAGGATTCGCGATCAAGGTAGTCGGCGTCGAAGGAGAGCGGTTGTCGCCCGATATCGGGGGCGCCAACCAGGATTTCCTGATGGTGAACTTTCCCGTCCTCGCCTTTGGCACCATCGCCAAATACAAGCTGATGCTGAGCCTTCTTGAGGCGAATGCGCATGCGCCCGACACCTTCCAGCGGCTGATCGCAGGCACTGCGCGGGGTGCCAAGAAGACAGTGGAGGCGTTGGGGATGACGCCCGGGGCGACGCTCGAAGGTTTGGCGCGCGACAACCATCATCCGCTCGGCGAGAGCTACCATACGCAAGGTGCTATCCGCTTCGGTGACCATGTCGCCAAGCTGGCTCTGTCCCCAGCTTCCGATAACGTCCGGGCCTTGACGGGACAGCCGGTGGGCAAGGCGGATTTCTCCACGATGCGGGATGTTATGGTGGAGCATTTCGCCGGCCAGGGCGCGGAATATGCCCTGTCGGCGCAGCTCTGCACCGATCTGGCGGAGATGCCGGTCGAGGATGCGGCGGTACGCTGGGACGAGAAGGTGTCGCCGCATCGCCCGATCGCGACGCTGCGGTTCGCAGCGCAGGACGCCTACGCCCCGGCACGCCAGGTGTATGGCGACGACGTCCTGTCTTTCAATCCATGGAACGGCGTAGAGGCGCACCGCCCACTCGGCCAGATCATGCGCATCCGCCGGGCGGCTTACGAACGCTCCACCAGCTACCGCCATCGGATGAACGCGCGCCCCCGGATCGAGCCTGACCGGCTCGATGACATTCCCGATTGAACAAGCAGGAGGTCGTGATGACCACAGACAACAAGGACCCGCGCCTCGCGGATGAGAGCAAGCTTCAGGAAATCCGTCGCCGGGTGGAGGAAGTCGCCGCCGATGCACCCCACCTCGCCAAGATCGCGCTCGAGGCGATGATCCGCAAACATAATCCGGACCTGAAGGGCGGCGCCCGGTCGGCGGGCCGCGCCGGCAAGCAATCCGGCAACGTGTCCGAACTCACCGCCATCGCGACGCTCAAGCCGGGCGGCGCAGAGCGCCTGCGGCGGATCTTCGATCTCACCGCCGGCAACATGGACGGGGCCCAGCGCGTCTCCACCCTGCACGACATGCGCTTCGTCTTTTTCGACGATGATACGCGCATCCTGTTCGCGACCGCCTACGACGGCGACTGGGATGCCTACATCAATGACTTTGCGACCAAGATCCCCGAGCTCATGGACCTTCTGTTCGCCAACGTCGAAGGCTGGCCGGGGATCGACAGCCCCAAGGTGAAGGATTTCATCGCCGACCACCAGATCGACGCTGCCGGCTGGTTCGTTGCCAATCCGCAGGTGACGGTGGTCGACGTACGCCGCTTCCAGCGAATGGAGAAGGCGCTCAACGCGTTCCTCGATGCAGAGGCCGCCAACACGGCGATCGATCCGACGACCAAGGCGGCGCTCGGCCAACTTACCGACGCCATCTCCAAGCCGGAAGGGGTGGATTACTGACATGAGCGTTCTGGCGGACCTGAGGGCGCGCTTCAGCCGGGAGCGGGTCAAGCTGCAGCTCGACGACATCCAGGCCCTGATCCTGCGATCGCGGCCCGAGCCCTATGTCGGCCTGCACGCGATGCTGCACGTCGATGAGGCGGAAGGCGGTCGCAACCTCGTCCGCCGGCTCGCGCCGCACATCCCCTCGGCCGACGATTGGACGGACGACATGGACTCCTGGACCGGCGTCGCGATCAGCCATGCCGGCCTGAAGGCGCTGGGCGTGCCAGAGGCATCGCTGAAGAGCTTTCCCCTGCCATTTCAACAGGGCATGGCGGCCCGAGCCGAGCAACTGCGCGACTTCGGCGAGAATGCACCCGACCGGTGGGAAGATGCCTTTCGGCCCGGCACCTGCCATATCGCGCTGACGATCTATGCCCGCGACGAAGACGCGCTGGAAAAGGCGATCGAAGTCGCCATGACCGAGTTGGAAGCCTCGCATGGTGTCACGCTCGTCGGCACGCACAGCTTCGGGGCGGATGCCGATGCCAAGAACCCTTTCGGATTTCGCGACTCCATCTCGCAGCCGACAGTGGCGGGCGGCGGGGTGGACCCGCGGGGCGACGAGCGCGCGATCGCGGCGGGCGAGTTCATCCTGGGCGAAAACAGCGAGACCGGCGCGCCAGTCGCAATGCCCGAACCGGCCCCGCTCGGTCGCAACGGATCGTTCGTGGTCCTGCGCAAATATCAGAGCGCGGTTGGCGCCTTCAACGATTTCATCCGCGCAAACGCCGACAGCGAAGCCGACCAGGAGAAGCTGGCGGCCAAGATGTTCGGCCGCTGGCGCAGCGGCGCGCCGCTGATCCTGGCACCGGATCATGACGACGAGGCGCTGGGGGCGGATCGATCACGCAACAACGACTTTAATTTCGCGGAAGATCCCAAGGGACTGGTCTGTCCGCATTCAGCGCACATGCGCCGTCTGAACCCGCGCGACAGCCAGTTGACGATCCTGACTGACGTCAACATCCACCGCATCATCCGGCGCTCTTCCACCTTCGGCCCCAAGTGGACTCCGGACGTGACGGCGGCCGGCGATGCGAAAGGCGATCGCGGCATCTTCTTCATCTTCATTAGCGCGCGGGCGTACGATACGATCGAGTTCCTCCAGCAGGAATGGATCAACCGGGGTAACTTCATCGATCTTGGTACCGAGAGAGATCCGATCGTCGCACTGCACGAGGAGCCGGGGACCTTCACCATTCCGCATGAGCCGGCGCGAACGCGCGTCAACGGCGTGACCACCTTCAACCGTCTGATGGGCGGCGAATATCTCTTCATGCCGTCGCTGACGGCGCTCCGGTGGATCGGTGAAGCAGGCTGGCGCTGAACCGTCCGGCGGGCCTGAGGGGCGCTCGCAATACCGTTCGCATCTGCATGCCATCACCGTTTCGGCGGACGCGATCGACGAACTGGGCCACGTCAACAATGCTGTGTACCTGCAGTGGGTGCAGCAGGCGATAACCGCGTACTGGCGCGCGGTGGCGAGGAAGGAAGATGTCGACCGGCTTCGCTGGATCGTCGCTAGTCACGAGATCTTCTATCGAAAACCGGCCTATCACCGCGATAGTCTCATCGCGACGGTTCAGATTACCAAGCACACAGCGTCGCGAGCATGGTTCTCGACGCATATCGGCAGGGACGGCGAGACGGTCGCCGAGGTGCACTCGACGTTATGCTGTCTCGACGCGAGCTCGGGTCAACTCGTCCGCATCACTCCGGACCTTGCGCAGCCGTTCTGCCTGTAACACGCCGGGCCTATGAGGGGCGGTTAACCCTGGCGAGCAGCTTGGGTCGGATGGTGCGGCGCAGCCCGCGAGCAAGCTGCGCCACGGCCGATCATGCTCAGCCTCTGGGCATCGTCGGAACGGCTCGAGCGGTCGTCGCCGACGCTGACCGGGACCGATCAAAGCTCGGAGCGATGTAAGGAAGAGCCGCGATGGTCGGTGAAAAGAGAATGCCGAAAAGCCAACGCGGTCGGATAGGCCGGCCGAGTGCCGAAGAGGCGGCCAGTCTGGAAGACCGGATCCTGGCCGCCACTTGGGACTTGCTGCTCGCAAAGGGTGCCCGCGAACTCTCGGTCGAACGGATCGCACGTGCGGCTGCTGTCAGCAAGAAGACGATCTACACTCGCTTTCAAGGCCGCAGTGATCTCTTAATGCGCCTCCTGCGGCGCAAGCTGGAACTGGAAGAAAGCGGACTTCATGAGGACGTGGATGCGGAAGACTTTCGCGATGCATTCTGCAGCGTCGGGAGGCGTATCCTGGCCTTCTTGATCAGCGCGGAGCGTCAGGCGATCGCAGCGGTGCTGGCGGAACTACCGGACGCGCGGCATGATGCCTGGACCTCTACCTATGCTGTCGGTCTACGCGCAATTGATGCCTTGCTAGCACATCCGGGAGCCGCGATCGCGCTAGCGGATCTCGATCTTGCGACGTTCCGTCATGCTTTGTTGCAATGTCTGATCGGTCGGGCGGAGAACATGCTGCGTGCTCCTGAGTCAGATCAGCCTATGAGCGAGGATTGGATGAAGGCCTTGGCAAAGCTCTTCATACGGCATGATTCGTAACCGCGGTGGTGACTGCCATAGCCAATAGCCTTGGCAGGGTAGAACGGCCTCGCCGCATCGCTCGTCTCCATCTGACGAGCTAACCTGCAAGTGGCATGATTTCCGGGGAGCAGGTCAAGCACGTCAATGTCTGCGCCGCTGCCCCGGTAGCCGCTGCCAAGGTCAGCAGGCTGCCGGCCATGATAGACTTGAACATTGGTTGCTCCTTAAGATTAAAATCGTCCCGCTTGCGCGATTGACTCGGGAAGAAAGCTCAAGGGAACCACTCGGTCCCCTTTGGGCGATACACGTCCTGGGATTTTTTATGGATAGTGGGAGTTCGTCGGAGCATCGGGTCGATAGCGCGGACGGCTAGGAGGGGTTCGAGGTGGTGGCCGAGATGAGCACGTTGGCGAGCGGGCAGTCCCGACGGATTGGTCGGCCGAGCGTCGAGGAGGCTGCGGCTTTGGAGAGCCGCATCTTGGCAGCCGCTTGGGACTTGTTGCTGACCAAAGGATCACGCGAGCTATCGATCGAGCGGATCGCGCGTGCCGCGGAGGTCAGCAAGAAAACGATCTACACGCGCTTTCAGGACCGGAGCGACCTGCTCATGCGTCTGCTGGAGGAGAAGCTCGAAGCCGAGGAGAACGGCTTGTGTGAAGACGTGCAGATCGAGGAATTCGCCAGTGCCTTCCGCAGCGTGGGCGAACGCATCCTCGCGTTTCTGACCAGCCCGGAACGCGAGGCGATCGGTGTCGTGCTAACGGAGTTGCCGAAAGCGCGACATGACGCTTGGACGGCCACCTACGCCGTTGGGCTGCGAGCAATTGACGGGCTTCTCGACCATCCCAGCGCGGCCACAGCGCTGGGGCATCTGGACGCGACGACGTTTCGGCACGCCTTTCTTCAATGCCTGATCGGACATGCGGAGAACATGATTCGCGCGCCAAAGAACGAGGATGTTTCAACTGCCGAATGGATGACGGCGCTGTCAGAACTATTCATTCGTAATTGAAGTTGAGCAGCGTCAATCCGCGCTTTTAAGCCGACGCGCTGGGCAAGCTGGGTGCGCGGGTCGTGTTGAGTGGGAAGCCAACCGCCCCAGCTTTCCCACGCCCGCACCGCCCACGCTCATCTCTCTCCGGTCGTGCCCTTGATGCGGTCGAGCGCCTGCTTTTCGATGGACTTAAGCTCGATGAGCGTCTGTTCCAACGCGACGAACTGCGCCTCGAGGTCCGCCACGCGTTGATGGCAGCGATCGGCCAAGGCCTTCATCTGCTCGACGTGCTGCGGATCGGCTTCGTACAGGTCTAGGAATTCTTGGATATCGCGGAGCGAGAAGCCGAGGCGCTTTCCGCGAAGGATTAGCTGCATCCGGCCCGTCTCGCGCTTGGTGTAGATGCGCACTGTCCCGATCCTGCGGGGTTCTATTAGGCCGCGATCCTCGTAGAATCTGAGCGTCCGCGGCGTGATCCCCAGGAAGTCGGCCACCTCCTGGATTCCGCGCAGTTCCTCTTCACTGTCGCCCAATCTGCCCCTCCAGCGGCTTTCCCGCAGCCCTTTGCGCCTCTTCCTCGACCAACTCCTTTTTAGAGAGCTTTCCGATCAACGTCTTTGGCAGACTCTCTCGGATCTCGACCTCTCTGGGAAGCTCGATCTTGCTGAGCTTGTCACGCAGGAAGTCCCGAAGGGCAGCGCCCGTCACCTCTTCCCCGGGTTTGACGGTGACGAATGCCTTGGGGGACTGCCCCCGATAGGGGTCGGGCACGCCGATCGCGACCGCTTCGGCGACGGCGGGATGCTCGTAAAGGGCCTCCTCGATCATGCGAGGGTATACGTTGTAGCCGCCGCAGAGGATGATGTCCTTGATCCGGTCGACGATGAACAGGAAGCCCTCCTCGTCCAGATAGCCGATGTCCCCTGTCCGGAGAGCGCCCTCAAAAAGGACCTGCTGTGTATCCGTAGGCTTGTTCCAATAGCCGCTCATCACCTGCGGTCCTCGTGCGCAGATCTCCCCTGGTATGCCGATGTCGCGTAGGATCGAGGGCGCCTCCGGGTCCCTGATCTCGATCGTCGTGCCGGGGAAGGGGCGGCCGGCGGAGGCCGACTTGTCCGGGCCGTCTATCGGATTGCAGGTGACGATCGGCGATGCCTCGGACAGGCCATAGCCCTCGACCAGGCGCCCCCTTGTCTGACGCTCGAACGCCTCGCGTACCTCGGACGGAAGCGGTGCGCCTCCGGAAATACAGGCACGTATGTTGCCGAGATCGACCACTTGGCGGCCCGCAGCTTCGGCGATGGCATTGAAGATCGTCGGCACGGCGGGGAAGAAGGTCGGGCGTGTCCGGGCAATCGCCTTCAATGTCTGCTTGAGATCGTAGCGCGGCAGCAGGATCATCTTCGCCCCTACGCGGAGCGCGAAGCTGAGCACCGTAGTCAAGGCGAACACGTGAAACAGCGGCAGCACGCCCAGGACGCGTTCCTGCACCTCCTTCTCGCCGCCGACATGGACCACCATCGCATCGGCCTGGGCGACCAGGTTGGCGTGGCTGAGCATGGCGGCCTTGGGCCGACCGGTAGTTCCCCCGGTATACTGCAGCACCGCGACCGCGTCGGGCGAGACCGCGACCGGCATCGGCGCGCGGCCCCGGACCAGCAGACGTGCATAGGCGACATGGCCATCGCCACGGGGCGCTTCGGCGATGTCACGACGCCGGAGCAGCCGATAGGCGAGCGACTTACCGAAGGGCAGGGCGCTGGCGATCGGACATGTGATCACATGACGCAGTCCCACCTCGGCTGCGACGGCGGACACTCGGCGATGAACCTCGGGCAGGTCGCAGGTCGCGATGATCTCCGCACCAGAATCGACAAGAAGGTGGCGCAACTCCCGCTCGACGTAGAGTGGGTTCACGTTCACGACCACTCCGCCCGCTTTCAACGTTGCGAGGAACAGCACGGGATAATGCGGCGTGTTGGGTAGGGAGAGGGCCACCCGCGTGCCCGTCGTCACGCCCAGGGACTGCAACCCCGCCGTGGCGCGTTCCACGGACTCGGCGAGCGCCTGATACGACGTGGTCGCCCCCAAGAAGTCGATCGCGGTCCAGCCGCCGTGCTTCGCCACCGATTCTTCGAACATGGTGGTGACCATGCGGGGCCGTTCATCCGATGCGATGCCCTGCGCTCGTGCCGATACCATCTTCTTCCGCTCTCCCGACGATAGGGCTTCCAGGCTGCCGAACTCGGCGCCATGGCATATTGCTCTTGACGTATAGGTTAGTTATCGCACCTTTAGGTAAGGTCGCAAGACCGGAACTGTCGCGTTCGAGAGGATTTCCATGACCAGCGTCGTGATCGCGGGATACGCCCGCTCTCCCTTCCACCTTGCCGCCAAGGGCGATCTGGCCCGGGTCCGACCGGACGATCTGGCCGCGCAGGTAATTCGAGGCTTAATTGAAAAGACCGGCATCGACGCGGCGGAGATCGAGGACGTGATCCTCGGCTGCGCCTTTCCGGAAGGAGAGCAGGGGCTGAACGTGGCGCGCATGATCGGGCTGCTCGCGGACCTGCCGCTGTCGGTCGGGGGCATGACGGTGAACCGCTTTTGCGGCTCCTCGATGAGCGCGATCCACATCGCGGTAGGCCAAATCCAGATCGGCGCGGGTGACGCGTTCATCTGCGCCGGGCTCGAGTCGATGAGCCGCATTCCGATGGGCGGCTACAACCCGTTACCCAACCCCGCGCTCGCGAAGCAGCGGCCCGGTGCGTACATGGGCATGGGCGAGACGGCCGAGAACGTTGCTCAGCAATATCAGATCACTCGCGCCGAGCAGGATGCCTTTGCGGTCAAGAGTCACCACAAGGCCGCCGCCGCGCGGGCCGCCGGCAAGCTCACGGACGAGATCGTCCCGATCACGACCAAGGCAGGCACCATCGGTGAGGACGGCATCATCCGGTCCGATTCGTCAGTGGAAGTCCTCGGTGGCCTGAAGCCGGCGTTCAGCCAGGACGGCACGGTGACGGCCGGCACCTCTTCCCCCCTGACCGACGGCGCGTCCGCCGTGCTGGTGACCTCCGAGGAGTTCGCGACGCGGCACGGCCTCAAGATCCTTGCCCGGATCAAGGCAGTGGGCCTGTCCGGTTGCGAGCCCGAGACGATGGGACTGGGGCCGATCGGCGCGTCGCGCAAGGCGCTGGAGCGCGCGGGACTGAACGTCGCCGACCTCGACGTGGTGGAGATCAACGAGGCGTTCGCCAGCCAGTCGATCGCCTGCATCCGCGACCTCGGCTTGAAGGAGGAGACGATCAACATCGACGGCGGCGCGATCGCGATCGGCCATCCGCTGGGTGCGACGGGCGCGCGGATCGTCGGCAAGGCGGCGGCGCTGCTGGCGCGCGAGGGTGGCCGCTATGCGCTCGCCACCCAATGCATCGGCGGCGGGCAAGGTATTGCCACGGTGCTGGAGCGCGCCTGACATGAGCGAGCCGATTCGAAAGGTGTGCGTCATCGGTGCGGGCGTGATGGGCGCCGGCATCGCGGCGCAGGTCGCCAACGCGGGCATTCCGGTGCTGCTGCTTGATGTCGCCGCGAAGGAAGGCGCCGATCGCGATGCGGTGGCGAAAGGCGCGGTTGCGAAAATGCTGAAGACCGACCCGGCGCCCTTCATGTCGAAGCGGGCGGCAAAGCTGGTCGAGACGGGCAACATCGACGATCATCTCGACCGCGTCGCCGAATGCGACTGGGTGGTCGAGGCGATCGTGGAACGGCTCGACATCAAGCAGGCACTGTACGCAAGGCTGGAACAGGTGAAGCGGCCCGGCACGGCGGTGTCGTCCAACACCTCCACCATCCCGCTCGGTCATCTGGTCGAGGGGCGCGGCGACCAGTTCCGGCGCGACTTCCTCATCACCCATTTCTTCAATCCCCCGCGCTACATGCGCCTGATCGAGATCGTGCGCGGGCCGGCCACCGACCCGGTGGTCGCCGACCGGGTCGAGCGCTTCGTCGATCGCTTCATGGGCAAGCGGGTCGTGCCCGCCAAGGATACGCCCGGCTTCATCGCCAACCGGATCGGCACCTACTGGCTGGCGGTGGCGATCAACGCCGCCATGGACCAGGGCCTCACCGTCGAGGAGGCCGACCAGATCGGTGGCCGGCCGATGGGCGTGCCGAAGACGGGCATCTTCGGGCTGATCGACCTCGTCGGCGTCGACCTGATGCCGCTCCTGTCGAAGAGCCTGTCCGCCACCCTGCCGCAGGGCGATCCGTATTTCGATACGGTGCGGCCGATGCCGCTGGTCGACCGGATGATCGCGGACGGGTTCACGGGGCGCAAGGGTAAGGGCGGCTTCTACGCCTTCGACAAGGCGACGCGGACGAAGAAGGCGGTGGACCTGTCGACGGGGGAATATCGCGCGAGCGTCAAGCCCGCGTCGCTGCCCCGCGCGGCGGAGAAGGATCTGGCCGCGTTGGTCGCCGCGCCCGGCAAGGTCGGCGCTTATGCGTGGGAGATCCTCGGCAAGGTTCTCGCCTATGCCGCCATGCTGGTCGGCGAGGCGGCCGACGACGTCGTCGCGATCGATGACGCGATGAAGCTCGGCTACAACTGGAAACAGGGGCCATTCGAGCTGATCGACCGGCTGGGGCCAAGCGCGCTGGCGCGGCGGCTGGCGGCGGAGGGCCGGACGGTGCCGCCGATCCTGGTGACCGCCGGGGATCGCCCTTTCTATCGGGTGGAGGGCGGCCGGCGCCAGTATCTCGCCGCCACGGGCGAGTATCGCGAGGTGGCCCGGCCCGAGGGCGTGTTGCTGCTGGAGGATGTGAAGCGGGGCGCCGAGCCGGTGATCCGCAATGGCTCCGCCGCGCTGTGGGACGTGGGCGACGGAGTCGCGTGCCTGGAATTCACGGCCAAGATGAATGCGCTGGACGAGGAGGTCGCCAAGCTGATCGGCCAGGCGATCCCGCTGGTCAAGGCGCGGTTCAAGGCGCTGGTGATCTATAACGAAGGCAGCAACTTCTCGGTCGGCGCCAATCTGGGCCTCGCCATGTTCGCGGTGAACATCGCCGCCTGGAGCGAGATCGACCGGCTGATCGCCGCCGGGCAGCAGGCGTACAAGGCGCTGAAATACGCGCCGTTCCCGGTCGTGGCCGCTCCCGCGGGCATGGCGCTGGGCGGGGGGTGCGAGATCCTGCTCCATGCCGACGCCATCCAGGCGCATGCCGAAAGCTATGTCGGGCTGGTCGAATGCGGCGTCGGGCTGATCCCCGGCTGGGGTGGCAACGGCGAGATGCTCGATCGTCTTGCCAGGTCGCCGGCCGTGCCGAATGGCCCGATGCCCGCCGTCGCGAAGGCGTTCGAGATGATCTCGACGGCGCAGGTGTCGAAATCGGCGGCCGAGGCGAAGGAGATGCTGTTCCTGCGCGCCTCGGACGGCATCACCATGAACCGTGACCGCCTGCTCGCCGATGCTAAGAACAAGGCGCTCTCGCTGGTCGAGGGATATTGCGCGCCCGACAAGCCGGTATTCCGCCTGCCGGGTGAAAGCGGGCGGGTCGGCATTGCCGGGGTCGTCGCCGATTTCCGCAAAAAAGGGGTGGCCACCCCCTATGACACCGTGGTCGCGGAGCGGCTGGCGACCGTACTGACCGGCGGCAACGCCGATCTGGTCGACACCGTCACCGAGGACCAGCTGCTGGTGCTGGAGCGCAACGCGTTCATGGCCAGCGTCAAGGACGCGCGCACCCAGGCACGGGTCGAGCACATGCTCGAAACCGGCAAGCCGCTGCGCAACTGATCGAAGAGGTAGCCGCCGATGCAAATCTATTCCGCGCCGCTCCGGGACATGCGCTTCGTCCTGCACGAGCTGTTCGCCGACGATCAGTTCGACGCGAGCGCCGCCTTCGCTGAGTTCACCCCCGACCTGTACGATGCCGTGCTGGAGGAAGCCGGTCGCATGGCGAAGGACGTCCTGTTGCCGCTGAACGCAAGCGGCGATCTGGAAGGATGCCGGCTCGAGAACGGCGTCGTGCGGACGCCCGCGGGTTTTCCCGAGGCGTATCGGCAGTTCCGCGACGGCGGCTGGGCGGCGCTCGCCTCCGCGCCCGAATGGGGTGGGCAGGGATTGCCCGAGACGCTGAACAAGCTGGTGGAGGAGATGATCTGCTCCGCCAACCTATCGTTCGGCCTGTACCCCGGCCTGACTCACGGCGCCACCACCGCGATCGAGGGACACGGATCGGAGGATCTGAAGCGGGCCTACCTGCCCAGGATGGTCAGCGGTGAATGGTCGGGGACCATGTGCCTGACCGAGCCCCATTGCGGCACCGACCTGGGCCTGCTCCGCACCCGCGCGGTGCCGCAGGACGACGGCAGCTATCGCGTGTCCGGGTCCAAGATCTTCATCTCGGCAGGAGACCACGACCTGACCGACAACGTGATTCACCTTGTCCTTGCGCGCTTGCCCGACGCCCCCGCGGGGGTGAAGGGTATCAGCCTGTTCCTGGTGCCCAAGTTCCTGCCCCGGGACGACGGCAGCTTCGGCCCGCATAACGGCGTGTCGGTCGCCGGCATTGAACACAAGATGGGGCTGAAGGCGTCGGCGACGTGCCAGATGCAGTTCGACGACGCAACCGGCTGGATCGTCGGCGAGCCGAACAAGGGGCTCGCCGCGATGTTCACCATGATGAACACCGAACGCGTCTCGGTCGGCATCCAGGGGCTCGGCGTCGGCGAGATCGCCTATCAGTCCGCTGTCGCCTACGCGCGCGAGCGGCAGCAGGGCCGCGCGCTGACCGGCCCCAAGCGCCCTGATCTGCCCGCCGATCCAATCATCGTCCACCCCGATGTGCGCCGGATGCTGATGACCATGCGCGTCTATGCCGAGGGGTGCCGCGCGGTAGGCCAGTGGACATCGCGGGCGCTGGACGCGGAGAAGCATGCGCCCGACCCGGAGCTGCGCGCCCGCGCGACCGATTTCATCGCGCTGATGACGCCCGTCGTGAAGGCGCTGTTCACCGATCTGGCGTCGGAGGCCGCGAACCTCTGCGTCCAGACCTATGGCGGCCACGGCTATATCCGCGAGCATGGCGTCGAGCAGTTCGTTCGCGACGCCCGCATCACCCAGATCTATGAAGGCACCAACGGCGTCCAGGCGCTGGACCTGGTCGGGCGCAAGATGCCCGCCAACATGGGTCGGGCGATGCGGCCTTTCTTCCACGCCGTGTCGAACCTGTGTGAGGAGATGGCGGGCAGCACGGACAAGACGCTCGCGGCGCAGACCGCAGCGCTGCACCAGGCGTTCGGCGCACTCCAACTCACCACCGCGACCATCGCTCGCAAGGCGATGAAGAATGCGGACGAGGCCGGGGCGGCGGCAACTGATTATCTGAAGATGCTGGGACTGGTCGCGATAGGCTACACCTTCCTTCGGGCCGCGCGGATCGCCACGGACCGGCTTGCCGAAGGAAGTGCCGACGCCGCCTTCTACCGAGCCAAGCTGGCGACCGCGGCCTTTTTCTTCGATCGCATCCTGCCGCAGGCGACGGGGAGTTTCCTGGTCATCAAGGCGGGCAGCAGATCGACCATGGCGCTCGCAGAGGAGCTGTTCTGACCAGCCCGCCGACGATCCAACGATAACAGAAACGGGTCGTACTCGCCCGGCCCAAAACAAGGAGAGAAGAAGGTCATGTCCATGATGTTGCTCGCCCTGGCGCTGATGGCCGGCAACCCTCCGGCGGAGACGGTGATCGGCCGCTGGCGGACAGAGACGCGCGGCGGGGTCGTGGACATCCAGCGGTGCGGCGCCTCCATCTGCGGGCGCTTGGTCAGTTCCGACAAGCTGCGCAGAGACCCGACGCTGAAGGATGGCAACAACCGCGACGCGGCACAGCGTGACCGTCCCTTGCGCGGGCTACTCATGCTGAGCGGCTTCTCACGTGACGGCGAGGTCTGGAGCGGCGGCCGGATCTACAATGCGGATGATGGAAAGACGTATGGCGCCAAGCTGACGCCGATCGGCCGCGATCAGCTCAAAGTGCGTGGCTGCGTGTTCGTGCCGTTGTGCAAGACGCAGACCTGGACCCGCATCCCCTGATACTCCCCCCGTTTTCCGTGCCTGTGAGAGTAGCATGACCCATTCTTTTCGCGCGGCCTTGGCCGCTACGGTCGTTGTTTATTCCCTTACCCTGTCAGCCCAGGCGCATGCCCAGGCATTCTATCTGCAGGAGCAATCCGCACGCGCAGCCGGTCGCGCCTTTTCCGGCGAGGTGGCGGATACGGGAGCGGCATCCTTGTGGTGGAACCCCGCGGCTATCGCTGACACAAACGAGCGGGAGGTGACGATCAGTGCCGCTGCGATCCTGCCCCGGGGCAGGGTCGTCGACCAGGGAACGCTGATCCGGCGACCCGGCCAGCCGTTCGCGCCAGTCGGCGGCGACGGAGTCTCGCGTAATCCGATCAACAACGGCGTGCTGCCATCAGGCGCGATCGCGCTGCCGCTGACCAACCGCATCGCCGTGGGTCTAGCGGTGACGTCGCCCTACAGCTTCACGACCGACTATGACGATGACAGCTGGGCGCGATATTCGGCAGACCGGACCAGACTCAGAACGATCGACATCCAGCCCTCGCTTGGCATCGCGCTGACCGACTGGCTGCGGGTCGGCGGGGCAGTCAACGTCGAGTACACCGACGCCAGCCTCAGCAACAAGCTGCCGAACCTGTCGACCGCGCTGCACGACGGGGAACAGCGGCTCGCTGGCGACGGTTGGGATCTCGGCTGGACGGCGGGTGTACAGCTCCATCATCAGTGGGCGATCGTGGGCATCGCGTACAAGTCGGCCATCGAGCATCATCTGAAGGGCGAGCTGGAAACCTCCGGTCTTGCGGGTCCGCTCGCCGCTTCCAACCGAACCGTTTCCGATGCGCGTGCCTCCTTCTACACGCCCGCGCAGATCATCGTCGGCGGCCGCTTCCGCGCGTCCGATGCGCTGACGCTGAATACCCAGGTGGTCCGCTACACCTGGAGCAAGTTTGACGCGATCCGGCTCGGCGCGCCCATCAACACGGCCATCCCGGAGAATTATCGCGACAGCTGGAGCCTGGCGGGCGGTGTGGATTATGCCGTGTCCCCGGCCGTGACGCTGCGCGCGGGCGTGCAGCATGCCATCACTCCCACGCGAAACGGCGATCGCGACGCGCGCGTGCCGGATTCCGACCGGTGGAATTACGGCGCCGGCGCGACGTTCAAGCTCACATCGGGCCTGTCGATCGACGCCGCCGCGAACTATGTCGACTTCAAGGATGCGACCATCGACCGGATCACCGCAGCCTATGCGGGCACGGCGGTGCAGACGCCGATCGTGACCGACGGCTCGCTGAAGGATGCCCACGCGGTGGTCCTGTCCCTTGGCGCTCGGCTGACGTTCTGAGGAGAGGTTCCAATGAAGGTTCTGGTACCGGTCAAGCGGGTGCTTGACTACAATGTGAAGCCCCGGGTGAAGGCGGACGGGTCGGGTGTAGACCTTGCCAACGTCAAGATGAGCATGAACCCCTTCGACGAGATCGCGGTCGAGGAGGCGATCCGGCTGAAGGAAAAGGCCGGCGTCATCGAGATCGTGGTCGTGTCGATCGGCGAGGCCAAATCGCAGGAGACATTGCGCACCGCGCTCGCGATGGGCGCCGACCGCGCGATCCTGGTGACGAGCGAACAGAAGGTCGAGCCGCTGAGCGTCGCCAAGATCCTGGCGAAGATCGTGGAAGAGGAGCAGCCCGCCCTCGTCATCCTCGGCAAGCAGGCGATCGACGACGACAACAACCAGACCGGCCAGATGCTTGCCGGGCTGCTCGGCTGGGGCCAGGGGACGTTCGCGTCCAAGGTCGAGCTGGCAAGCGACAGCGTCACCGTGACGCGCGAGGTCGATGGTGGGCTGGAAACCGACAGGTTCCCACTGCCCGCGATCGTCACCACCGACCTGCGGTTGAACGAGCCGCGCTATGCCTCGCTGCCCAACATCATGAAGGCCAAGAGCAAGCCGCTCGCGAACAAGACGCCGGCCGATTACGGCGTGGACGTGACGCCGCGCATCACCACCCTGAAGGTGGTAGAACCCGGCAAACGCCAGGCGGGAGTCAAGGTCGCCGATGTGGACGAGCTGGTGATGAAGCTCCATGCGATGGGCATCGCTAAGTAAGCACAACTCTCACCCGTTCGGGCTGAGCCTGTCGGACGATGTGCCGAGAAAAAGGGGCAGAGGATATGAAGACGCTGGTCTGGGTCGAGCATGACGGCTCGACGGTGAAGGATGCGACGCTAGCCGCGGTAACCGCCGCGTCGAAGCTGGGCGGGGTCGACCTGCTGGTCGCGGGTCAGGGCGTGGATGGGGTCGCTGAGGCCGCTGCGCAGATCGCGGGTGTCGGCACGGTGCACGTCGCGGACGATGCAGCCTATGCCCACGCGCTGGCCGAGAATGTCGCGCCGCTGGTGATGCAGCTGATGGACGACCACGACGCCTTCGTTGCGGCGGCCACGACGACGGGCAAGAACATCGCGCCGCGGGTCGCCGCGTTGCTCGACGTAATGCAGATCAGCGACATCCTGTCGGTCGAGGGCGAGGAAAGCTTCACCCGCCCGATCTATGCCGGCAACGCGATCGCGACGGTGCAGACCTCCGACGCGAAAAAGGTCGTCACCGTCCGCACCACGGCGTTCGAGAAGGCGGCGGCGAGCGGCGGGTCGGGCACGGTCGAGGCAGTCGCGTCTACCGGTGAGGAGGGCTTGTCGACCTTTGTCGGCTCGGAGATTGCGGCGAACGCGCGGCCGGAGCTGACCAGCGCCAAGGTGATCGTCTCGGGCGGGCGGGCGCTCGGGTCGGGCGAGAAGTTCCATGAACTGATCGAGCCGCTCGCCGACAAGCTCGGCGCCGGCGTCGGCGCCAGCCGCGCGGCGGTGGATGCGGGTTATGTTCCCAACGATTACCAGGTCGGGCAGACGGGAAAGATCGTGGCGCCGGAAGTGTACGTCGCGGTCGGGATTTCCGGCGCGATCCAGCACCTGGCGGGCATGAAGGACTCCAAGGTAATCGTGGCGATCAACAAGGATGAGGACGCGCCGATATTCCAGGTGGCGGACATCGGCCTGGTCGGCGACCTGTTCAAGGTGGTGCCGGAGTTGACGGAGAAGCTGTAGGAGGGACGAAGGCCGCGAAGTCAGCTGCGCGCCGGCGCTTCCGCCAGCACGCGGAGTTCGGCCGGCAGCGCGGCTCCGTCGCGCAACGTGCCATCCGTTGCCACTCCGGGGCCGCCGGACGTTGCCTCACCACGTCCCTTTTCCAGTGCGCGGAACCGGTGGAGCAGTGGTTCGGTATACCCGTTCGGCTGCTCCGCCCCCTCGAACACCAGCGCGCGGGCCGCCTGCATCGCAAGGCTGTCCGCGGTGAGCGGCCGGTAGGCGGGATCGCCGGCGTTCTGGTGTCCGGTCAGAGGAGGTTCTAAATCGTACGCTAAGCCCGGCAATCGTCCCGATTGGGATCGGATAGCGGGATGGCTTCGGCCGTCCTGAATGGCGTAATATGGGACTTCTCAGCCGTTGCACCGCCCCCATCGCCGAGAGACACGTTGATGGGGGTACCCATCTTACACCACGGTCTGGACCCATTGATGTGGACTATCCCCATGACTACCCGAAGGTCATACGTATGCCGCACCTTAGGTTTAGCTGACCATCTCGCTGTAACGCCTGCCAAATTCGGCGAGTCTAGGCTCCGAGCAAACGACAATTATATGACTGCCAGCTGGATGACGCTTCAAGCGAGTGAGTGCAGCATAAATTGCGGTGCAGTCTTTATATTCGCGGATGCTAGCGATGTAAACTACGAGAAGCCGGGTCTCCCAGCCTTTGAAACTGTGAAAGGTCGTGGCCTTGATGCGCGGTTGACCCATCCAAAATGCCATTTTCAGGCGGCCTTCCTTCGCCTTGTCATGTTCGTAAGTGTGGGCGATGTTGTGCTTATATCCTGTGTATGTTTCCAACTGGTCGACCACCTTTTGACCGTGATCGATTGAATCACAGAGAAACACGATGTCGCTGTTGGACGTGCTATTGTCTTTCACATTGTATTTCATTTGATGCACTGCATATGTGCACTTCGCGACGGCCTCCTGCTCTGAACATTGGATCCAGCGAACAGAGCTTTCGTCCAGTTCGAGGCTAGCCTGGTCACGTTCAGGCAAATCGCGCGATTCTGCGGGTAGGTAACGCGTGGCGAAGTCCCTCGCGAGGCCCAGGGCAGCGGAAGGGACGCGGTAGCCGACCTTGAGTTGGGCCCAGGGCCCCTTGAATCCGGCTCCCGACATCACCTCTTCGGTCCAGTTCCCGGCTGTGCCGTAAACGTCCTGAGTGACATCGGCGACCAGCACCATTTCGCCATCCGTGCGGCAAATTTCGCGCAGGGCGTCCCACCACTGGGGCAGGAGATCCTGTCCCTCATCGACAAGCACGGCATCGAACTGTTCGAATTGGCTGAGCGCACGCGCAGCCTCTCCGGCTAAGCGAGGAACCTGATCATTCAGGATTGGGCCACTGATCGCACTGATTCGCCGCTTCTTCTCTTTAGGATCGAGGCTTGGATTATTCTGAATCTCGGCGATCGGCTTCATGATCTTGCTGTATCGATCGAGGAACCCCAGGTGTTTGATCCGCCTGTGCTGGCAGACCTGTTTGGACCACCCGTGAAAATGAGCGAACGTTACTCCGCTCATCGGCTTCGACACGGATCTGCCGTTCACGACGAGATCGCGCAAGCCGCGCACGATCATGTCATGCAGGTAGTGCCACAGCGTGATGTTGAACGAGACAATGAGGACCGATTTGCCCTCGCTGGCAAGCCGAGCGGCGCGACCGGCCAGCACCACCGATTTGCCCGATCCCGCTGGCCCTTTGATGCGGCGATAGCCCGATGGGGTTCTCGTGTTCGTCATGGTCCGCTGGTTGCTGTCCATGACCAGCGGTTCGCGCTGGGTTTTGGCAAAATCGGGTTCGACGAGCCATTTCCGCATGTCGTCAGCGTGATATGGCCGCATGACCGTTTGACCTTCACGTTTGAGCAAGGGGATCCTGCGTTTCAGGCCGCCTGCCATCATGTCTTCCTTCCCGGCGACGGGGAGCCAAGTTTCCCGGTTTTCCTGTTCCTTGTCGTTCAGAAAGCGCTTTTGAAGCTCCAGTATCTGGTCCCGGGGAGCAAATGGGAAGATCACGAGGGGCGTGATCGTGCCGAATCCTGCCTTTTCGGGCAGGCGGGGGCAGTATATATTGAAGATCGCTTCCTTGTATTCCTTGATCCTTGAAAACGGGTTCGGGATGGCAAATTCCTCGTCACCCTTTCGAGCGTAGAGTTCGGCGTGGCCGTTGTCTCGCGTTTTGACGAAATAGTGCATCGCGTCGAAGTTCCAGTCCTTCACCTCGATCACGACGATGCCGACAGTCGGATTAAGGAGCACGAAGTCTGGGCGTGTGCCGTTGAGGTGGGGCTGGAGGTAAATCTCCCAGGCCTCGTCCAGTTCGCGATCCAGTTGATCAAACACCAAGCGCTCGCCAGCAGTGAGCGGCTGCCTCAGACTGTCGAGTTCGTTCCGGGGAGGTTCGACGATACGGGACATGAGCAACCTTTTTCAGAAATTCAAAAGTGTATTATTGCAAAAACCTGAAACGGACGTTTACCGGTTGTTTGCACGTGCTACTCCCGGTCCGCAGTACCTTCCTGGCACCTTCGGGCCGGTAGCCTCCCGATCAGTGGATCCAGGCGGTGGTGACGACGAGGCCGTTTTCAGCGACGATCACGTAAGCGCTGCGGGCGCGCTCAAGCCGGCGGGCGTCTGACCCGACCTGCTCGACGAACCGCCGCCAGGTGCGATCGGTGAAGGCATAGCTAAGGCATCCCCCACCTGCGTGGCGCTCCTGGCCGAAGTCGATGACGGCATCGATGATGTCTGGTGACATGCTGCGTTGCTGGCTGCGCAGCGCCGCGTGTCTGCTGAGTTTCGTGCCCGCGGCGGCGCACGAGGTGGGGCGGCGGCGATCGAACGGGTTCACTGGCTGCCTCCCTCGAACGCAGCCTTTGATGCGGTGCGATGCGCCTGAAGTTCCTCGAACCGCTCGACGTCAGCCTTAGTGCAAGGGTAACTAGGTTCGGGCTCGTGCTTGAACCGCCTACGGAAGGCGAAAGGGGCGGGGTACCGCGCGTCGTCAACGAAGCGGGTTTCTGCGAAGGGATTGGCACGGGCCTCCTCAATCGTCTTGTCTGAGTAGTGGGCCGGATACCATTCTGCCGGATGGCAAAGCGCTGCTGTCAGTTTCTCGTATTCCTGCGCCCATTCGGGATGCTCCAGTTCGTAGCCCTGGCGCCATTGATCGAGCTTTGCCTGGCTTGCTCGCCGCTGGTCCTCGAGCATCGCGCGGTGCGCGGCCGCTTTGTCGGCCAGATCCTTACGAATGAGCTCGGCCAGCTGGTTCAGGTCGCCCTTGTTCGCGATCTCGGCCTTGTCGATACTGGTGGAGAAGCGCACCTCGCCGCGGACCAGCCTGCGGGTGATTTCCGGATCTCCCTCGGCGACGAGATCAAGCAAGGCAACGTGGGGATTGAAGCCGTTGGCATCGGGCACATGGTCGGGCCAGTTTTGATCCCACATATCGATGCTGACCGCATTGTCGGTTTCCGCGACCATCCGGCGCAATACCTCGAAGAAGAGATTGCGCGGAAGAGCCGTTGAACCCTGTTCTGGTTCGAGCCCGAAGCATTTGTGATTACGGACTGCCTCGCGATCGAGGTCCAGACCTTCGACTTCGTCCGGGCTCCCAAACCTTCCGATGCGGATGCCCCGGTTCCTCGCTTCGCACTCATGCGCCGCGAAGAAGGCATCGTCATCGCCGGGGATCTGGAGCGCCCGGGCCGCGACGGTCGCGAACAGGATTGGCGCCAGTTCGAGGATCTGGGTCTGCGAAACGTTGAAAACCAGCTTCATGGCCGCGTAGGCATTGTGCGACGCTGCCGACACCCGGCCCGAAACGATGACGCCTTCCATGCTGTCCGCGAAGTCCGGGTCGAAGTCCTTAGGGCTGCAACCAAGCGCTTCGGCCAGCTTCACGATAGAGGCGCTCTTGGGTATCTGGTGGCCATTGGCCCAGCGACTGACTGAGCGCACATCGCACTGGATTTTTTCGGACAGCTGTTTTTGGCTGGCCCCACACGCCTTCATTTTCTTACGAAAAAGTTCCGCCTTGAATGCCATGTCACATCTTCCTCTGTGTGGTACGATGCCAGTGGTACGGCGGTGTGAAGGTCATTTTAAGATGGTCAATTTTGTCCTGTTTTTCAGATGTAAGAGGGTAATATCTTGGATGTCTGCAAATCCGCATTGAGAAAGGACAAAATTTACGACAATTAGGGATCCGGTTAGTTCGATCGAAATTCGCGCAAATTAACCGTACACGTTGACGACCAATCGGGCTGTTTGAGGTGGCCCCCTAAATGACCTGACAGGGTCTCACTCTTGGATAAGAGTGAGGCATATGACTGAGCATACGACCATGCGTTACACCGATGGCGAGGCTTGGTCCGGCACTGGCTTTCCCGATTGGGAAGGTTCAGGGAGACGGCTGACGGTCGCAAGGCGCGCCGGACGGCAGGGAAATAGCCGTTTTCCCAAAATATGTTCCCGATTGCTCATTCCCGAAATGGCCAGTTGGAGACGGAGAAATGGGACGATCCGGCCCGTGAAATGAACCCGCCTTTGACATCCGCCCGGAGCGGATAATGTGAGCAGCCATGTCCGATTGCGAGCAGCCCCGGATGATGGCGAGCACGCTGGCAGCTAATTTGAGCAGGATGCTACCCGCCAGTGGCAGAGAGCGTGAGCAGAAAAACCGGCTGTTTGCGAGCAGACGCCGCTACGATTGCAAGCGCCTACACCTACCGCGGCCGAGCGCTCCGCGATCTCTACGAGGATCCCAGGCTCGCGCGGGAGCGACTGCTCGGACGTCAGTAGTCGAGGTTGCGCTGCTCCATCTGCGCCGCTGCCAAGTCGGCTACGGGGCCATAGCCGCCAGAAAGGTCGTAGATCCGGATCACGGCCTTGTCGTCCAGCCACTCGACCATCTGCCGGACCGCGGCCGCATTCGCTTCGTCGAGGACCATGGTTGCCTCACCTTCGCCGCTCATTATGGTCCCCCGATCAACAGGGAGACAGCTTACCATGAACACGAGCGACCTTGCCAAGAAGATTGCGTCCACCACCGAGTTGTCGGAAGCCAAGGTGAAGGCGACAATCCAGGCCTTGTTCAGCGAGATCGCGGACGCAGCCGGGCGAGGCGAGGAGACGTCCATTCCCGGTTTCGGCAAGTTCTCGGTCAAGGACCGTCCGGCGCGGCAGGGTCGAAATCCGGCCACGGGGCAGCCGATGGAGATCGCGGCTTCGAAAAAGGTCAGCTTCACCCCCGCCAAGGGGCTCAAGGACAAGCTGTGAGATTCGAGGGAGGGCGGCCAGGATCGCCCTCCAAGGGATGCGCGAGATGATCGCTTGCCTGATAATCGGCGACAGCACTGGCGTCGGCACCGCCGCGGCCCTCGCCGCGCAGGACATTAGATGCGAGGTGCGCGCCCAGGTCGGAGTATCATCTGCTACCGCTCTCGCCAGGCAGGCGGGAGCGACGGCCGCCAGCCACGTCCTCGTGGCGGTCGGATCGAACGATCCGACGAACCCCAGTCTTCGCTCGAACCTCCTCCGCCTACGACGCCAGCTCGCAAAGCCTCGAGTGACCTGGCTGGCTCCCTACAGTCCGATCGCGGCCGAGGCTGTCAGGTCCGTTTCGGTGACCTATGGCGACGCGGTTATACCGCTTGCAGGATTCGCTTCTCGCGACCGGATTCATCCGACCAACTATGCCCCGGTTGCCCACGCGATCGGATGGCAGAGCCCGCAGGCAAGACAAGTCCCGACAGTCGCCGCGGCGAAAAGGGCGAAGGTTCCGCAGCGGAGAGCAGTGGTCCTATCCTTTTAGGTTGATTCGGAACCGTTTTTGCATTTCCGAGCTTCAAGCAGGACACAAGGTGTGCTATATTGATATATAACACCTTGTGGCCTGCTTTCGGGAGTGACGATCATGACTGATTTCGACAGCTTCCGATCAGATCGGATAGGGCCGACCGCTCCGTCGTCGCCATTCCCGAGCACGGCTTACTACGTCAACCCCGAGAACATGTACGATCTTAGCACTCCTCGGGGGCGGGAGCTGATGCAGGAGGTTTACCCAGCCGCGGGGTCGAGCCGCAATGCGACTCGATCACCATTGCTGATCATCTGCATTGTTGCGTTCATGCTCTTCGTCTTCCTGAGCTAACGCTCAGTCACGTAGTTCATGTCTCCTGGGATCGACCGGGGCTCCATCCTTCCAGAGTTCATAATGAAGGTGAGGCCCGGTCGCCCGCCCACTGCTTCCGACCTGGCCTACGACTTCCCCTGCCGACACCTTGCTGCCAACCTCGAGGTCGGAGCGGTTCTGCATGTGGAAGTACTTGCTCTCCGAGCCGTCTGCGTGCCCGAGCACCACGTAGTTGCCCGCACCATTCGCCTGGAAGTCGTTTCGCAGCACCGTCCCGGACGCCGGAGCGCGGATTTCGGTTCCTGCGGCAGCGGCGATGTCGACGCCGTTGTGATGGTCAGGCCTGCCTGTGATCGGATGTATGCGAGTTCCCATGTTCGACCGGATCTGACCGGAGATCGGGAGAGTCGCCCGCTCACCTGATGGTAGGGCGGCTACGTGGCTGCCGATCCCGAGATGGTCGGCCGCCCATGTGCCTACTTGGTCGAGGGCGCGTCCGCCGGCATCGCTGATATTGCGTACCGTTGGCCCGATGATCGGCGCCGTACCGAGGAGTGACCTGCCGTTTCGGTCTTCGACATAAGCGCCAAGCGCAACACCGCGGTCCTTGGCATCGTCGACCTCATTACCGAGACCAAGCGCCGCCGAGGTGATCCGGGCTGAACCGCCTGGGATCGCTTCGGCGACCTCAGTAGCAAGTGCCGTGTCACGAGAGCTCGCCCTGACAGAAACATCGGGACCTTGACCCTCGATTGCATTGGCACGCCGGTCGGCCCACGCCTGTACACCTGCACCGGTCGTGATCGCCGGTCCTGTCAGATGGTTTGTCAGGTGCTCAGGCACATCGATACCAAGCTCCTGTCGTACGTCCTTGACCTTCTGATCCATGAAGTCGTTGAGCAGGATATCGCGAGCTTGTGCCTGCTCGCGGGTCCGCGGCATCACCATGCTCGGGTGCCAACCTGCAGCCGCAAGGGTGGGGTCTTCGAGCAGGCGCTCGGTCGCGTAGGTGACGAACTCCTGTGTCTCGTTCCTGTTGAGGCTATACCCGCGGGATGCGGCCTCTCGGACGTCATGGCTGACACGGGAGTAGGCTTCTTCGGCCTGCGACGCCTCGAGGGAGGCGGATCGCGACTCGTTCAGGCTAACTCCCAGCCGGCGGGAAAGTGATTGGATACGGCTGTCACCGCTCGTGCTTGTTTCCCGCATGAAGTCGTCGCGAGCATTGCGGGATTGTGTCGTGTTAGTCTCGCGCCTGAGATAGTCGTTGAAGTCGCTGTAGGCCTGCTCAGCTGTTACCGTTCGACCGGTGGTTTCAGACGCGATCGTCGCGAGGCGGGCACCAATCTCTGCCTTGCCCTTCACGTCGAACTTCTTGAAAATATCGGCTGCGGCGGAAAGGCCGGCATTTGCGTCGCCGGAGGTCTGCGTCGCGCGCGCGATGTTGTCGCTGTCGGCTTCGCTCAACCCGGTCCGCCTCTGAATACCCTGCGATATGCTGCGGGTGACCTCTGTCATAGCAGCGACGCTATTGTTGAAGCCGGAACCGGTCTCGGTCGAACTTCCAACCCGGTGTTCCGCAGCATTGAGCAGCTCGGTGCCCGTTGTCGCGGTTGCCTGCCATGACTGCGATGCGGCCGCGCGTACCTGCTGAGTGTGATTCTGTCCTTCCGAGAGGGCGCGGCTCATCTGCTGGTCGAAGCCAGCCGTCCTCGAAGGGGTGAATGAAAGGCTCGAGATACCTTGCCGGGTGTCGTACGCATTGCCGCCGTCCGCGAACCCGTAGGTGATACCGCCGTCGGCATTGGTGAAGGTGCTGACGCCGAACCCTGAATTGTATTTGGGCTGGTCATCCCACTTGTTCGCCTGGGTCATGTTCGACGTCAGGTTCTGGAACGAGGTGTTCCCGTAGGAGTAATTTCCGGTCGTGCGCTCGGTCGCCGCCTGCTCCGCGGCGTTCTGCGCCGGCATAAGCATCGAGGTCGCCTGGCCCGCGATCGCCATGGCGCCGCGCGCCATCCCGGCCGCAAGGAACGGCACACTCATCATGAGGAAGCCGGCCAGCGTCGAGATGTCGGTGTTGACGCTGTCGATGCCGTCCATGATCAGCAGCGTGGGGCCGCTAGGGGCGACGGCGTGGTAGGCGTTCGCAGCTCGGCTCATCACGAACATGTGGAGGATGACGTAAAGCGGCCCCCACGATGCGAGATAGAAGAACCCGACCGCATACCCCTTGAGCGTGGAGACGCCAGTTCGCGGAAAGAGGAAGAGGGGAAACAGGACGGGGAACATCGCGTAGAAAACAACGGTCAGCACGATGCCGAGGAGGGGCACCCACGTCATCGCCTGTTGGGCGATCGAGGTGTAGGTGTTCTTGGCCTGAGCGTCCGCCCGCTGGGAGGCGTAGGCGTCCCATCCAGCGTCGGAGAAGCTCTCGCGCGCCTGCAGGAAAGCATCGATCGTGGAGACCTGCTTGAGGTAGGAATAGGCGTCGGTCGCTGAGCCGTGCATGTGCGCGGCGACGATCGGCAGATCATCCCTCATCTTCTGTGCCGCGACGGTGTCGACGAGCTTGGGATACGCGCCCCGGGAGAACGGCAGGATGTCCTTCTCGATCTCGGCATTGAAGGTCGCGTCGAGACGGCTGTAGGCCTCGTTGCACGGAATGATGCTGGACTCGGTCGTGCCGGCGCCGGTCGACGTGATCCACTTCTGGCTCCGAGCCGGGCTGCCCGGGGCCATCGCCGCCCACACGTTGTTCGACCGGGTGAGCGTGTCCATCGACTTGAAGCCGAGAAGCACGTCATAGAACACGCACTGCTTCATCTGCTCGTCGAGGTTGGCTCGGAACACGCTGTCGGTGATCTGGAAGCTGCGCGCCTTCTCCAGCAGCCGCGCTCCGTAGATCATGCCGTTGTTGGACAGCGCGACGGCGTTCGGCATCACGAACACCGTCTCGGCCTGCCTCGTCATCCAGTCGCCGATCTGGCTGGTGAACGACGCCATCACGCCGAGGCCCAGCGGTACGTTGTCAACTACCGACGGGCCGAGGCTGGGATCTATCCGATCGGTGACCTTCACGGTGACCGTCGGCACCATCAGCATCATGTAGATGGCGGTCGACTGGAGGAACCAGTTCAGCCAGGCCCGCCAGTCGAGGCTGAAGGCGACGACGCACAACGAGTACGCCAAACCCATCACCATCACGACCCGGAGGAGCGAGCGATACCCGCCGCCCCCGGTCCACGCCGCGACGGCGTTCAGGACATTAACGACGTATTCGCCGCCACCGATCGTGAAGACTTCGAGCATGGAAGCCGTTTCCTCTTACCGGAGACCCTGCGCCGACAGTCCCCGGCCGAAGCGGAGAGAGGCGGTCATCTGCGGGCTCATGGTGTTCTTGAGCGTGGACTCGAGCATTTGGGTCTTCTGAATGACCTGGAAGGTCTGGCTCAGCTGAGCCTCCATCTTGCGGCTCTTGTTGGCGAGTTCGGTCTTCACGGTGTCGACCTGATGCCGCCACGTCTTGAACTCGTCCGTGCTGATGAACCGTGCGCCACTCTGCGCCCGCGACACCACGTCGAGCATGCGGTCGATCTGCGACATCAGAAGCTCGATCGCGATGATCTCGGACAGGCTCGCCTTGTCGGAAGGCGACATGCCGAAGTGTGCCGCCTCGTCGACCACCAGGATCTTATAGAGCGGGATGCTCGTCATCCCGAGAAGGCTGATCTCCTCGCCGGTCAGCGCCGTGTTGGTGCGGATCTTGTTGCTCATGCTGTCGACCATCTTGGCGACGCGGGTCCGGAAGGCCTGGTCAGCACTCACCGTCAGGGTCGCTGTCCTGGGATTGAGGCAGCCAAGGTCGTTGGTGGTGTCGCACTGCAGGATCTGCGTCGGCGCAGTCGCGGAGCCGTCCAGCAGGGTCTGATACATGTCCCAGCTGGCGGGCGCGATGAAGCGGAAGCCGCCCATGCTGTCGCCCACCTTGGTGGAGTCATAAATGATGGTGCCGACCATCGTCATCAGAAACTCGGCGTAACTCTCGGATGGCTTCGTCGCGCTCTTCGACATGAGCGCGTACCAGGTGTAATTCTTGCTCTGCACGAGCTCGGCCTCTGCCCCGCCGGCCGCGATCGTGCCCTCACGCTCGCCCTTGTTGGTGCAGCCGTGGCGCGAAGCCGCCGCGTCCGAGAAAAAGCCCTTGGACGTGCCGACCTGCTGGCAGATCGTCGAGCTGGCGCCGTCCATCGCCGGCCAGATTTCACCAATCGCCTGCTGTGCGGCCTCGCAGCTCGACATGTTGAAGGCGTTCAGCTGCTGCGCGCGCTGGCTCATGTCCTTCATCACGCCGCCGATCTGCGCGGAGATGCTGTCGATCGCGAGCTGGAACGCGAAGCCGATCGCGTTGTTGGCCGTCGCCTTCAGCATCGCGACCATCTCATCCGCGTTGATGAAGCTGAAGCTGCCGGCGAACAGGTCGATGCCGCCACAGCCCGCGCGCGCGCTGGGGAGCTGGACGGTGACGGGGTTCACGGTCTTGTTCGGGAAGCGGCTCCAGAGGCTTCCGCCCGAGTAATAGCCCGCGGCCTGTCCGTTGAACGCGCTCGGCCCGGTCACATTCGCGGCGCTGCCGGCCGAGTTGAAGTAGCTGTTCATCTCCGCGCCGACGTCCGCCATGGCGGGCGTGGCGACGAGACCGCCGAGGGCCAGGATCATGCTGACTTGCGCGATCACGGCCGCGCAGAAGCGAAGTAGCGAGCGCATCAGAAGTCACTCCCGGGTTCGACGCTGGTGAGGGTGAAGATGCGGTCCATCACCTCGTCCGCCGCCATCATGCCGTAGCCGATCGGCATCGGACGCTTGGTGACGGTGTCGAAGAGGACCAGGGCGGGAACCTGCTGGCCATGCATGCCCATCGCCCGGTACTGGCCGGTGTCGACCGTGAAGTTGGGGAACGCCTTGGACGGGCCGCCATCGAGCGAAACCGCCATGACGGTCAGGCCGAAGCGGTCGGAGACGCTCCGCATGATCGGCCCGAACACCTCACACGCCGCACACGCCGACGAGTAGAAGTAGAACACGCCGTAGCGCTTCGAAATCGAGCCCAGCACGCGGTTGCGGTCGGCCGTCCGGTTGTCGAGCCAGGTCCGCTTGCCCAGCTGGTTCACCGGCCGCTGCAGCGTGTAGTCGAGCTCGGGGTTCTGCCAGATCGTTCGACGCCACATGTCGGCAAACGACGACGCCCTGTTCAGCTGCTCACGCTGGAAGGCGATATAGGCCGAGACGTTCTCCGTGGTGGGCTCGAGGATCGCGCGCGCCTTCATCTCCTCCAGCTGCTTCGAGATCGCGGCGAGCTGCTCGGCCGAGGATTGCGACGGGTTCGCTGCCCTCTGATCCGAGGGCTTGGCCTTCGGCTTCTCGCAGTAGAACCACTCACCCAAGCGGCGCTCGCGGCAGTAGAAATCGTCGCCGGCCTGTTCGGCGCCTTGCGACGCTTCGACCTGCGGCGCCTCGCCGGCGTCCTGCACGGACACGGAGTCGGAGAGCTGGGCATTGGCGGACGCGATCGGCGCTCCGGACACGGTGAGCGACAGGATCAGGGCGAGGGTCAGCGAGGCGCGCATATCAGAGGCCTTTCGAGTGCATGAGATCGTGGAGCGACGGATCCTTCATCGCCATCAGCTTGACGAGGTCGTAGCCAAGGATCCGGAAGAGCATGCCGTAGAGCGTCGTGACCGCGTCTCGGGCACTGATATCGGGGGTGAGCATCCCGCCCGTGTGGGTGAGATAGCCCACGCGGCTAAGGCGCCCGATTGCGGGCTGAATGTCGTCCAATCCGAGCGTGATCCCGAACCACTCACCCAGAGTCGGCAGAAGGAATGGCGCCGGGTGAGGCCCGACGCGGCAAAGCGCCGTCAGGACCGCAAACTCGACCACCGAGAGGTCCGTCAGCTTACGCCGGTGATCATAGCGAACCGCGTCAACCATCATCATGGCGCCTTATGCGTGTCGTAGTAGGCCTTGATCCGCTCCTGGATCTGCTTCGACGTCTCGATCTCGTCGGGCAGCTTCGCGGCGTCGGTGAACTCCGCGTACACCTCCGAAAAGTCCATCACGGACAGGTCGAGATGCGAGAACTCGTCGAGCGTGAACCCCTTGCAGGTCTCGCTCTTCGGCTTGCCCCAAGGCTTGCCGATCTGCGGGCGGCCCTGCTCCTGCAGGATGCGAGACAGCTTGCTCTCGAAGCAGCAATAGGCGTCCTTGGACGTCACACAGATGCCGAGGACCTTGTCCGAGCAGTAGCTGCCCAGCTTGTGGCAGAGGCCCTTGTCGTCCTTCTGGTCGAGCGCCTTCTCGGCCGAGCTGCAGAGCCACGGCGTCAGCAGGGGGACGCCCTTGCCCGAGCAGCAATTCGACGCGCCGAAGATCTTCTTGTTGCAGGTCTCGCGGGTTCCGGAAAACAGCGTCAGCGTATCGGGATTGAACTCGGCGTTCGCCTGGCCGAGCACGTGCAGCCCGACCGCGGCGTCCTTGAACTCCGTCGACGCCTCCCGCTCAATCGGCTCGCAGTCGCCGTTGATGCAGTAGACATCGTCGCCGCAGATGTACTTCTCGGTGCCGTCGCTCGGCTTCGCGGGCAGCGGGCACTTGTAGACCTTGCTGGTGACCTGGCACGGGCCGACCTGCGGATCGTCGAGGCACTCGTCACGCACATAGGTGCATTTGCCGTCGTTCTCGAGGTCCGAGCAGTCGGACGCCTGGGACACGCGCTGACAGATGAAGGGGCGTGTCCAACGCCAGCAAGACTGGGTCACCGCGACGCCGTCGATGATGCGCGTCTCAGGCCCCTCCGTGCAGACCTCCGGACCCTGGGCGACGCAGGTCGCGTCGTTCACCAGCGCGGGGCAGGTGCCCTCGTTGCGGGTCACGGTGACGCTGTTCGACCCTTCGGTCTTATACCACACCGTCCCGGTCTTGTAGTTGGTGTGTGCCGGGATCTCGGCTGGCGGAATCGCCGACGAGCAGGAATAGAGCTGCGCGGTGCCGGACAGCTTGCCCTTGCACCATTTGCGATAGCCCTCGACGTCGGTGCCGCCTCCGCCCAGCTCGATCTGCGCGTCGCACAGGTGCATCGCGACAGGCTCAGCGCGGCAGATGCCGGCACTCACCTTGGCTTGCATGACAGAGTTCTTCGCGAACCCGTTGCCTTCGTTCTTGTCCGGCGCGCCGAAGTAGAAGTACCGAAGCGTGTTCACCACGGTCGGGTCCATCTGGCCCGTGCAACTCATCGGTGTTTCGGTGACCTTGGCGCCCTTGTTGCAGGTGGTCTCGTAATAGTCGGTCGAACCCGGCGCCGGCAGCGGCTTGCAACTGCCGTCGGCCGCGCCGAGCGACTGACCCGACAGGAAGCTGTTGGGATCTTTCTCGATGTCGCGCGCACCGGCCAGGTCGCCGGGTGCGAGCGTCACGACCTTTCGCGACGGATCGGTTACCGTCATCCATGCGTCGTTCCCGCCCGCTGCAGAAGCGCCTGCCGTGGTCAGCCCATCGGGATCGTCCGCATAGACGGTTCCCGGCTGCGTCGCCGCCGAGTAGCCGGGAATAGTGCTGGCGAGATCCGTGCCAGTGGGAAGCGCGGCGGCCGACTGCCTGCCCGGTGTCGCCAATGCCTTCGCATCGGCCTTTGCCTTGGCGAGATCGCCCTTCGGATAGACGTAGGGCGCCCCCGCCATGGCTGCGGTCGGCGCTGCAACAGGCGCGGAAGGGGAGCCGGATGGGGCGGGCGACACGACCGGCACCGATGGCGCCGGCGTGACGGTGGGCGCGCTGGGCTTGGATGGCGCGGGTTGGGGGGTGGGAACGGTAGGTGCGGTCGGGCCGACCTGGGGCTCGTTGAAGTAGGTGTAGTCCTTCAGGTCATAGTAACCGCCGTCCTGGACCTGCTGGCGCTGCTGCTGCTGCGCGTGCAGCACCCCTTGCGCTGCCAGCACGCAGGCGATCGCGACGACAAGGTTGCGCCCCCCCGCCATCGTCAAGGCGTCCGGCCGAGGTTGGCGAGCGCAGTGCGGGCCATCAGCGCGCCTGGGCCGTTCTCCTGGGCGAAGGTCTCCAGCGCGTAGCGGACGGTCACGTTGCCCACCATCTGATCGAAGGGCGGTGGCTCCGACCGGCATGTCAGGCCATCACACGGCGTGAAGTCCGTCGACGACACGACATAGGTCGGAACCGCGGTCACGTTGAACGCCCGGAACAGCCGGGGGTCGATTCCGATCGAGGCGAACTGCTGCTGCTTCTCGACCACCTTGGACAGGGCGGCAATGAACGCCTTGCCCGAGTTGCCAGGGAAGCCGCGGAACACCACGACGCCCCCAGCGGCCGAGGTTTCCGCGATGATCCGCTTCAACGCCTGTTCCGGCATCGACGTCGAGACGAAGACCATAAACTGCGGCGCGGTGCCGCGGTTGTCGCGCATGTTGGTCGACGCCGCCTCGATCATCTCGTCAAAGTCGACCGCACCCGCAGGTCCCTTCGGGAGGCTGGCCTTGTCGATCGTCCGCAGCTTCTCGAAAGCGACCGACCGAACAGTCTCGGCGTCCTGGCGGAAGGCGTCACCGCGACGCTCGACCTCGGCCGACAGCGCGCGCGCGTCCGCCTCCATCGTCGCGGACCGCGCCCTGATCGCGTCCAGGTTGAGGCCTTCGACGGTCTGACCAAGCACGGCACATCCGGTGCCCAGAGTGGCGAGGCCCGCAACGGTGAGGAGGAGTTTTCGCATCATCGTCCTCACAGCATGCAGCAGTTGCGCTTGCGCCAGAGCAAGTAGCCGAAGTCCTCGCCGCCCACCGGATAGTGGCGGCCAGCATCTGGCGGCAGCGTGGACGCGCCGATCGGCGAGCAGGCGTACTTGCCGTTTACCGTGGGCGTCGGATTGGTCATCTGGATGCGATACTGAGACTTCTTCAGGATCGGCATGATGTACTTGTTGCAGAGCGCCTTGGACCCGGCCGTGCCCCAAGCCAGGCCTTGACGGTGCATCTTGAACAGCAGCCGCTCGGCCGCGAGCCGCGACGACTGGACGGGCGAGTTATGCGCCGCGATGTTGCCGTTCATCGGGAACATCGACCCGTTGCAGCCGTCGCACCAGAACATCTCGTCGATTGGCAGCTTGGCGGTCGCCGCCGCGCAGTCCCCGGCACATGCCGCAACGGCGATCGGGTTGTTGAACAGGGCGACTTCAGGGTTGATGATCGTCGTCAGGACGTCGTCGTTCCAGAGCGGATCGATCTCGGTCATGTATGCGATATCGAAGGAGGTCTGCTCGAAGCAGGCGAAGTCCGTCAGGATCTCCATCCAGTAGAGCAGCGGATAGACGTAGTAGTGGGCCTGCCAGTTCGCGGAGTTGGCGGTGCGGCCGCCAAGCATCTGCGGTCCGGTGTACTGGCCCTGTCCGATGTCCAGACCCGGGTTCAGCCGAAGGCCACCCAGGTTGGGGAAGCACCACGGCTTGGTGGTGACGTCGACCATCCGGGCCGGCTCCCAGAAGCCGATCGCGATGCCGATGCGCGGCACAGGCGACCCGCACGCGCAGACGGGCAGGGCAGGGTTCTTGGTGTCCGGCCGGCTGCCCGGCCAGATCGGTAGTCCGCCCACCGAGAGCGGAAACAGGCACGACCAGCAGATGTCCGTGATTGGGTTCACGAACTTGCCCGTGCAGTTTGACGGGATCGCCGCGGCCGGTGTCGGCAGCGCCGCTAGCGCGAACACGAACGCGAGCATGGCGAGGAAGCGGCGGATCATCGCGCGGCCTGCATGAGTTGGGCATCGTCCAAGCCAGGTTCGGCCTCCGCACGGTCGCGGACCAGGGCGTCCAGGTAGCTCTCGTCCGCGCGATTCTTCCGCACGACGTAGATCGGCACGAGGATCGCGAGCGCGATCAGCAGACCCGCGATGGAGCCACCGGCTCCCGCGCCCAGCGCCGCGCGCAGCGGGCGGAGCAGGACGATCGAAAGCGCTAGGGCGCACGCGATGAGAAGCACCGACATACGCAGCATGCGGAGCCCCGGGGTTTCCGGCGCCGCCATCGGCGTCTTCAGGAAGTCGAGCCAGAACCCGTTCATGACGTCGCTCCCGGCAGCTCGATCTCACTGACCCTCAGCGCGTCGCCTGCAGGGGCCACCACCGCAGGCACATGCGCGATACCGAAATGCCCGGTGAGCTTGCCTTGCTGGTCGAAGAAGAAGCGGCGCTTCTTCTCGCCCATGCGGTTGAAGGGCGACCCGGCCACGAAGATGATCTTGGCCGCCGTCGCGCTCCAGCGCTTGGTCGCCCATTCGACCTGAGCATCGTCGCGCCCGTCGATGAACACCAGGTCGGTCTTCATGCTGACGAACGAGAGCGGGTTTACCCGCTGACCGGCCGGCGCGATCAGCCGACCCTTCTGATCGCGGATCTCCTTCTCCAGCACGATTGACGGGTCGAAGGTCCAGCTCCGCGCCTCGCGCACGGCGCCGATCCCCGCGACCGGCAGGGGATTGCGGACCCGATCCTCTGCCTTCGCGGCAAGCGCAGCCTGCATCCGTGCGACGCTGCCGTTCGCCTGCATCGCCTTCAGCTTGGCGTCGATGGTCGACAGCAGGTCGGGCTCCGCGATGCCCCAGGTCTGGCCCATCACGCCGTGGTCGCGGGCGAGCGCCGCGCGAGCGAAGGGGTAGAGGGAGCTGCCGGCGACGAGACAGCCGAGGATGAGCGCGCGCCGGATCACAGGATGGGCGTCCCGCTGCCGAGCAGCTGCTTGCGGCACGCAAAGCCGATCTCGGCATAGCGGCTGTCAAAGCCGTCGGGATGGGGCGTGCCGACATAGAAGCACCCGTCCGGAATGCGCCCGACCGGCCCGGGCGTCAGGACCTCGCCATCGCGCGAGCGCGGCTTCATGTGCGCGACCCGGACGCCGTTGACGCTGACCCACGACCCGTCGTGGGCAACGACGTCACCGGGCATGCCGATCACGCGCTTGCCGAACGGACCGGAATCGGGACCGAAGTGGCGCCGCACGAGCGCGTTGTCGGGCGGCACGAAGAAGACGTACTCGCCCTTGGCCGCGCTTTTGCCCTTCTCAACGAAGAACGCCCAGTTGGGCAGGCTCTCGCTGGCGTTGATCATGAACGCGTGGTTCTCGCGCCAACCGCTGATCGCATTGTAGCTGGCCATGACGAACGCGAGCAGCGCGACTGCACCCCACTGACGGAGCCGCTTGCGGCCGAGGGAGGGCTGCCCATCGCCGGAGGCCCGGTTGGTCGACGTCGGCAGGACGAAGAGCTCGCCCTGCAGGACACCCTCAGTTCGGGATGCCATTGCTGCCTCCGGCCAAGCCCGGCGCCGCGGCGACCGGGGCGGCGCCGAACGGCGACGGCTGCGCTGCCGCCATCGCTGCGGGCGGCTGGAGCGGCGCGGCCGGCATCGGCGCGACGGCGCCCACCTGCGGAGCAGCTGCCGGAGCAGCGGCCGGGAGCGGGACCTTGGCATACACCGCCTTGCGGACCTGGTCGGTGATGTCCGGCACGTTCTTGGAGAGGACGGCCTCACCCACGAGGACGGTAGTGCCCTTGGCGCCGACCGCCTTCAGCTCCTCCTCGATCGCGGCCATGAAACGCGCGGTCTGCTGGGTCACTGCCTCGGGCGTCCCGTTGCTGTGGCTCTGCGCCTGGACATACTCGGTCACCAGCGCCTCGAGGCGGACGCTGGCCATCGGAACGGGAGGCGGGGCGCCGGCGATGTTCTTGGTCACCCAGGCTGCCCAGAGCAGCACCACGACGGCGAGCGCAGCAAGCGCCCAGGTAATAGGCGGCAGGCCCTCCTTGCGCTTCTGAGCGGTGCGGGGACGGCTCGGGGCCGGCGTGCGCGGCGAGGACGGCACCGCATCCGGAACGGGCGTGGCGATCGCCGGTGCGGCCAGGGGAGCTTGGTCGAGGACATCAGCCATGGGGACGGCCTTTCGTGAACGCGAGGATGGTGAGGAGCAGGCGACCGCGGGCGAGCGCGACGAGTGCGAAGGTGATCGCGCCCACGACGTGAACCTGCCCCATGAAGGTCGAGCGCCGGACCTCGTCGGCCGCGACGAAGCGCGTGCCGAGGTTCGCGACGTGCGAGAAGAAACCGATCGGGGTGAAGTCGCCGATCATCATGAAGAAGAGGACCAGCACGCCCAGCGTCGCCAGCGCGGTCATCATCAACCAACCCGAGAGGCGAAGCGCGACGTAGCTGGTGTCCGCAACCGCTCGTCCAAGATGGTGCCGCCATCCGTGTCCGGTCTGGCGTGGCGCGACGCTGCGGCCGAAGCCGTCGTGCGAGATCGCGTTCATTCCGCGGCCTCGACATACTGCTCGGGGAAGGCGACCCGCTCGATCGCCTCGTCCATCGAAAGCCCCTGCTCGATCAGGTGCTCGATCGCGGCGAAGGTCTGCGGGCTCGACGAGTAGAGCGTCGCCGAATACTTATCGAGGACGAGCCGACCGACAGCTTGGCTGTCTGGACCCTTGATCATGATGTCGGAATATTCGGCGCCGTTGCGCTTCAGCGAGCGCAGCAGGCTCTCCGTATACGGGTCCATGTCGAAGCGGCCGTGCTTCTGGAAATCGGAGATCGTGTCCGGCTTCTGCATGAGGATGACGGACCAGTCGCTGTTCTCCAGCGCCGCAAGGCTCCCTTCCGACTTGTAATAGTCGTTGAGGCTCTGGGTCGCGGTGATCAGCGACGCACCGTACTTGCGGCACGTGCGGCTGTAGGTTTCCACGAAGTCGGCCATCGAGCCGCCGCGCAGCATCTGCCACGCCTCGTCGATGAGCAGCGCCTTGGGGATCTGGCGGTCCATGCGCCGCATGGTCTGCGATGACAGGAACATGATCGCGGTCAGGACGACCGAGCGGAGCTCCTCGCGGCTCGACAGGTCGGACAGCTCGAACACCGTGAGGGCATTCGACATGTCCACCGAGGCGGCGCCCTGGAAGAACTTGCCGTAGGTGCCGCTGGCCGAGAAGGGGAACATGGCGATCGCCAGGTCCGCTCCCTGTGGCGTCCCATCGTCGCGCAGCGCGGCGACCACGTCATCAACCGACCCGTGCCGGCCTTTCGCCTCCCACACCCGGTTGACGGCGCTGTCGATCAGGCCGCGCTCGGTGTCGTTGAGCTTGTCGATGTGACGGCCCATCTGCCCGATGATCGACTTCAGCATCGCGAGCGCGTCGACCAGATAGTCCTCGTCGGACGCCACCAGGGACTCGTCAATCATCGAGAACGGGTTGAGGCTGAAGCCGTCGCGGAGCCGGAACTCTACGAAATTGCCGCCCAGGCTCTTGGCCATGTGCTCGAAGGATCGGCCGTCGTCGATCACGATGATCTTGGCGCCGACGCCGGCGAAGGCCGCGCACAGCTCCTGCAGCGCGACCGACTTGCCCGAGCCGGACTTGCCGAACACCGCCACGTTGTGATTCCCGGCTTTATTTTCGAAGGGCGACCAGAAGAAGGGTTGGCCGCGACGCCCGACGAACATCAGATGCGGAAGCGACCCGCCAAGATACTCGCCCTGGATCGGAAGCATGTTCGCGGCCGTGCTGGTCAGCATGGTGCGGAGGCGCTTCATGCGCTTGAGGTCGGAGTCGAGCCCGTTCCCCAGCGTCATCGGCAGGCACGACATGAAAGCCATGATTTGCAGGAACCGCTCGTCGAGCAGGTCCCATCCGGCCGCCTTGTACATGGACTTGAGCGTACGCTCGTTGGCGTCGCCCGAGCCCTTCGGGCTGATGATCCCGACCGTGTAGTAGGCTTGCACCAGCTTCTTGCCCAGCCGAAGCTCGGAGCTCACATGCTCCCACTCGCGGCTTTGGTCCTTCAGCTGCGGCAGCAGGCGCGCCGATTTGCTGTCGGCCAGGCTCGACGTCCGCATGAACTTGTAGTTGGCCTTGGGCGACGCGGCCTGCTCGTCCTGGTAGCACAGGCACAGCGAAGTGAGTGTCGGGCAACCCGGGCGGAGCTTGTCGGAGAACATGTCTCCAATGACCTTCTGGACGTCCCACGGCGCCCAGCGGTTGGGGAAGTTCCGCACCGAAAAGAACCGGTAGTCGAACGTGTCCGGCCGGATCTCCTCGTAGTGGGTCTCTCCCGACAGGTTCGTCACCGCGCGCAGCGGCTCGACCGACACCAGCAGCCGGTCGGCCTGCACCACCGTCTGGACGTCGCGCCGGACGCACTGGTCGGCGATCGGGTCGTACTCGGAATATTCCGACGCATGATCGGTGACGTCGAACGCCGGCGCGGTGATGTCGTCGATCAGGCTGATCAGATCGACCGGGCCGAGACGGCTCGACGGGACGTTGATCGACTGGAGCGTTGAGACGACGCTGTCGCGGACCGCGGTGAGCTCCGCCGGGGTGGCCTTGCCGTTGGCGATCGAGACCGAGAGGAAGATGCGGTGATTGCGGACGTGGAAGGGGCCGTCCTTCGACATCGTGAACCAGGCGCCCGAGCGTAGGAACGCGGAGCGGTGCTCGGCGATCTTGCGATGCACACCACCGGCCGAGAAGCGGGGCAGGGCGTAGCGCGCGATGATGCTGCCGACGCGCGGGCTCTGAAAAGCGAGGATCTGGACCCGCGCGCCGGCCGGAATGTTCTCCGACAGCATCTGCGCCATGATCTCGCCGGTTCGCTCGTCCGCGCCCATCAGCGGGGCGACTTCCAGCGCGAAAGCGATCGAGTCCGTCTGGTAGAAGATCTCCGACTTGCGGTCGAAGCTCCGATAGGGGAGCCATTGCGAGAGCATCGGCGCTCCGTGGGACGGCGTGCCCTGGTCAGGCCCGCGAGTGTCCCCGAGGAGCCGGGACATGAAGCCTGACTTCGCCGCCATGGTCTCAGTTCTCCACGGAAGGATTGAAGGACGCCGGACGATTGGCAGGGGCGGTCGAGGCGAGGCGCGATCCGGAGGGCTCGCCACCGCCTGCCTGGGCCGTGGCCGCCGGGGAGGGTTTCGACGCCGTGCGCGCCTTCGCTCGTGCGGCTGCGACGGCGCCCACCGTCGGAGCGGACGCCACGGCCGTCGCAGCGGGCTGCGGCGTGGTCTCAGCCGCCGACACCTCGCGCGCCTGCTCGGGGATCGGCGTTCCGAGCTGCGACAGGATCTCGGGGCTGACGTTCAGCGTGCTGGTGGCGGCCAGACCGGGTCCATGGCCGTTCGTCGCGGCGAGCCACTGGCCATTGTCGACCATCGCCTGGACCACGCTGGTCTCGTGGAAGCGGCCGAGCGCGTCGACGTGCGCCGGGAATACGATGCGGAGGACCTTCTGGGGCGACATCGCCGCGGGCGCACTCGACGCGAACGCCACCCGCTGGGGGGCGGCGCGTTGCGCCGGGACCGTAAACGGACCCGCGGGCTGGAAGCTCGTATCGCCGGTGATCTCGAGCAGCGCCTTGTCGTCGATGACCGTCGCCGGCGCGCAGCTGCCGCCCTCGGGCGCACCGCAGGCGAAGCTGCCCTTGATGTTGGTGCCGAAGGTCGTGCAGCTCGACAGGACCATGAGGCTTGCCGTGGCGAGGACGCCGGCGAGCCGCATACGGCGCGGACGGTAGTCGGCCACCGGGCAAGCCGGGAGGCGGATCACTGCATTCTTCATGATTTGGCTCCTTTCAGCCACTGCGCGAGGACCGCCTTCGGCTTGAACCCCTCGATCACCGCACCATCGGAGCGGACGATCACGGGGGTGCCGTTCAGCCCGTGCGCCCGCGCGAACGCCTCATTCTCGTCGAGACCGCTGGTGTCGCACTTCGGCCCGGGACGGATGGGGTCCTGGGCGTAGGCGGCGCGCACCGCGGCGTGCCGGTCCCGCGCGCACAGCACCTGGTCCGCGATCTCGCGGCTCCCGAGCACCGAGATCGGCCGCTCGATCACCTTGACGTTCATGGTCTCCAGCGCCTGGCTCAGCGCCCTGCAGTAGCCGCAGTGGAAGTCGGAGAAGACGGTGACGGTCTGCGGGCCGCTGCCCCACGTGATCGCGCCCTTGTCCGACAGGCGGGACAGGTCGAGCCGCTGCGCCAGCGCCGGCTGGGCGACGCGGGTGCCTCCTCCGGCTGCCGGCGCCTCGGGGGCCTCTGCCGCGGCGTTGGCCCGCGCCGCGGTGCCGACGAGCATATCGGGGTTGAGCGCGAGGAGCCTCGCCGCGGTGAGGTCCTGGCGGGTCTGCATGTCGTACACGCGGCCGATCACCAGGAAGCGGGCGCTGCGGTCGACGTAGAATAGGTTCTGCCCGGCGACCACCTCGCACAAGCCGTCGACCTTGGAGCAGTCCACCGACGACACCTTGGTCTTTGGGAGGCGCTCCTTCAGCGCGGCCTCGACCTGCGTCGCAGTCGGGGCGGCAGCGCTCCCGGTCAGCATCGCGATGCCGCCGAGCGCTGCCAGGAGTGATCCTTGTGCCATGTCCATTACGCCTCTCGCTCCCGACGCGGCCGGGTCAGTTCTGGATGAAGACGCCTTCGAGGAAGACGATCTCGACGTTGATGCCGGTCGGCATTTCGATGACGGGCTGGTACTGCTCGGCGCGCTCGATCAGGTACTTGCTGACCATGTCAGCCGACTGCGCGACGCCGTTGCCGAGCCCGCCCTGCGCGAGCTCGCCGACGCCGAGCTGCTGGCGCTTGCCGTTCACGACGACGTTGGTGCCATTCAGGATAGCGTCGGTATTGGCGGAGAAGCCGCGCCCGAACCCACCGGCGACGCCGGCGAGGAAGGCCTGCCCCACGAGGCCACCTTCGCGGCTCACCACGCGGCCACGGACACCGGTCTTGCCCGCGAAGGAGATGAACCCCTTCACGTCGGACACGGCATAGCGGCCGTTCGCCTGCGGGCAGGTCATGCGTTGCAGCTTGACGTAGACCTTCTCGCTGCTGAGATCGCCGCGCGCTGCGCCGTTGACGAGGCAGCCCTGAATGCGGGTCGTGAGCAGCTTGCCGTCGCGGTACACCGACCGCGCGGGGCCGGTGATGCGAAGCACAACGGGCAGGGGATCGGTCTGCGACTGCACTCCGGCCGAGGCGTCGACGCCGACGATCACCTTCGCCGTCGCGATCGAGTTCGGCGGAAGGTAGTTGGGACTGTCGGTGTAGCTGGTGCTGCCACCCGAGATCCGCGTCGCGGTGCCGGTCGGGCCGCCCTCGAACGACACCAGCTTGATCTGGCGCGACGAGGCGACCGCGGCCGCGGCCGCTTCACCGGCCGTCATCGGCGCCGACGGTCCGCGATAGTTCTGCGGTCCCATCGGCCCGTACATGGGGGCCGGGACAGGCGCCGGCGCCGGGGCGCTGCGCGCCGCGAGTTGTTGGCGGAGTTGGTCGTTCTCCTGCTGGTAGGCACCCATGACGCGCTGCCCGTCGGACGCCATCGAGGAGTTCTGGCCCTGGAGGGCCGCAACCTGCTCCTGTAGCGCGCGCATCTGCGCCGCCTGGCCGTCGACCGACTTCAGCTGGTTGTTCATCGATTGCATCTGAGCTTCAGACGCGGCCTGCCACTCGCGCTGCGACATGTTCTTGTTGACCATGTCGTCGGTCGCGATCCGGGTCTCCTTGCCGCTCGCGTCGGTGACCAGCTCCGCCTTGTCGTCGTCCATGATGTACCAGGAGCCCAGCACCAGCGCGATCGCGGCGCCTCCCGACATGAGGAGGATCTGCTTTTTTCGGACGGCCTCGTTGCCGGCCATCATCTCGCTGCCGTCGCCATCCTCCGGGTCGGCATCGAGCTGCTTGGGCTTGCGCTTAAAGATGTCTGCGAGGCTCATGGCCGGGCTCCGTTCGCGAGACCGGCAGGCGTGACGATATAGGCCGTCGTCGCCTCACCGGGTTTGAGCTGAGGATTGGCGACGCTCACCGCGATCGCATTGGACGGGGCGATCGTGCCCTCGCCCAGCGAGACGGGCTCACGACCCTTGTTCTCGATCTTGAGCACCCGGCCGGCGAGCGAAGCCCCGCGATACTCCGAGATCATCTGCACCTTGAGCGTGCCGATCATGACGGCATCCATCCGACTCGGCAGGATGTCGAAGCCGTCGAGCGACGCCGACTGGTACATGGCCTGCACCAGCGACGCCGACGCCTCCTGGGGCGTAGCAGCGACCTGGGCGACCTCGGGGCCGTTCTCGCCGACGATGTCCTTGTTCTCGACGAAGACCTGCTGGGCGTCGTCGGCACCGAGACGGCACGCGAACTTGTAGACGTAGCCCTTAGCCGTGGTGCCGAAGAACGACACCCGCGAGCGGGAGAAGCCCTCGGGCACCGACAGGTAGATGTCGCCGCGGGTCGGCTCGTTCACGACGGTGAAGTCGTCGGTCTCCACGCCCGTGGTGAGCTTGGACACGCTGGCGAACCGATCATCCTTGAGGCTGACGCGGGTCAGGCCGCTCTTGGAGACGGTGCAGGCGACCTCGCTGTTGTCCTTGGCGAGCACGCGCTCGTCCGCCCAGGCTGGAGCCGCGAGAGCGACCGCGCCGATGACGATCATGCCAGCGCCGAGGCCGCGCGAGACGAGGCACAGGCGGGAAGCGACAGCGGCACCGCCCGCCATCAGCCCGTAAGCGAAAAAGGGCGTCATGCGTCGCCTCCGTTGGCGGCATCGTCCTTGGTCACCATCCCGAAGCCCTTGAGCTGCAGGGAAAGGCCGCTGTACGCCCAGAAGAAGCGGAAGGTCTTGGGCTCGGCGGTGACCGCCTTCGAGCCGACGACGGTGTGCAGCGTGCCGGAGACCTCGGAAGTCAGCTTCTCGGGGTCGACCTTCATGCTGGAAAGGGTGAAATACTGGCTGATCGAAGAGCCGGACTGCTCGCCGACGATTTTCATCAGGTCGCGCTTGAGAGCGCCGTGCGACTCCGGCGTGGCGATCGCGAGGATCGACTTCATCCAGTAATCGAGGTTCTCGGGGCTACGATTGAGCGCCATCAGCGCCGTGTCGCGCGTGACCATCTCGAGATAATCCTCGGACACGCCGCTCGACGAGAGTGTCAGCGGGGTCCGCACGATCGGCTGGAGGACAATCTCGCGATCGCGGGTCGCTCCGACCAGGAACAGGACCACCACCAGCGCGGCGAGGACCAGGGCGACAATCCCGAGGGTATTGCGCTGCTTGATGACCCGCTGCGACTGCGCGAGCCCGACACTGTAATCCATCTCAGCCCACCATCACGCGAAGGTGGGAAGGCGGTGTCGCCTTAAGACCGGTAAACCCTTGGGGGAGGTGCCAGTAAGCCATGTGGAGAACCCACGAGGAGGCTTTCCCAGCTTTCAGTTTGCGAAAACCCCACCACCCAAGGAGTGAGACCATCAATCCGATCAGGATGTGCTGAGTCAGGATCCCCCAGACGAACGGGATCGCCATCGCGAGGAACTCGTCCAGCGTCCAGAAGCCGATCAGCTCCGGGTCATCCAGATGCGAAGGAATGGTGTACCGGTCCATAAGCGCGCACCGCCCTCCCAGCGGTTACTTCGACCTCAGATCGTCGCGGTGACGGTCGAGGTGACGATCGGCACGCCGGTGCCGGCGCCGACGCCGACCGCGACGGGAACCGCGACCTGGCCGAGGCTGAAGCGACCCGACGCGAGCGCGACGATGCCGCCGGCGAGGCTCATCACGGTGATGATCTTGCCGCCCGAGCCCTCGAGGAAGTCCGTGAACTTCGTGAGAGCGGTATTGAAGGTGGTATCGGCGCCGGCGAAGGCGGCCGAAGCGCCCAGCATCATCACGACCGCGATGATCGCCAGGCCCAGAAGGATGCCGTTCGTACGGTCCTTCTGAAGCGCGAGTGCAGACATGGTTTTCTCCCTAACAAGACGAAGCAATCCGCGTCGTCATTGTTAAGGAACTGGAAACCTATGCTTGGTGCAAGCGTTAAGTGAACTTGCTCAAATAACTACACACTCTGTGTAACGGGATTATATCTTGATGTAAGCGGGCTGCACGGGTGTGTAAGCCCATTACTCACAGTGTAACCCGGTTACACTATTGGGGCCGATCCAAGGTTGATCCGCGTCAACGCAGGACGCGACGACGCCGCGGTCGACGCCTGTTTCTTTTCCTTACCGGTTTGCCGGATCGCTGGAACCCGCGCCCGATGAGGCATAGGGTGCGCCGCAGACATGGCACAGGTAATCTACACGTTTCGGGTCGGACCGCGGCTCTTCGAGCTGGCCGCCAATGCCATGCGCTCGCACTCGATTGCCGTCGAGCGGTTTGAGCCGATCTCTGCTACTACAATGAAAGGGCTGGAATATTTCATGGCTACGCCTGACGTGGGCGAGCTGCTGGCGCGAGCCCGCGAGTTCGACGAGTCGGGCGACATCAGGGTCACGCTTCGAGTCCAGCACAGCCAGAAGGAGCTCTTCCAAGCGGCCCGCATCCGCGCCGGAGGGGACGACGGCAAGCCGGCAGCGACCCAATTTACGATGACCGTTGGGCTGCTCAGCATCTTTCCGCATCTTACATCCAAAACGGACGGAACTTGTTCGTTAAAAGAGGGTTGACACCTCCCGTCTATACCGCCGTATAGTCGTCCGCGACACCCTGGGGGGTTGTGACATGCGGGATCTGGAACAGACAGACGTGCAGCGAACGGAGCGGCTTGACCGCTACCGGAAACTTATCGTCGAGGCTTGGCGGCGCCAACGCATCCCGAACAAGGAGATGGCGTCGCGCATTGGACGCAGCCTCAGCCTCACCAACAAACTGAAAGCCGGGACCACGCCCCTGACGGGTCCGATCATCGATCAATTTGTTGAAGCGCTGGGCATCGATCCGGTCCGCGCCATGTTCGCAGTGGACATCGCCTACTCGCACATGAGCTACTTCGACCCGAAGTTCCATTCGGCCTGCACGACCGCCATCACCTTCTTCGACCAGATCATGGTCCAGTGCGGCTACGGGAAGGGCATCGCCGATCTCGCGGCCGCCGAGGACCTGACGGCCGAACGCGTCGAGGCGACCGCTCGCGCTGCAGCAGCCTCACTCGCCACCGCCTTTGTCCAGAGCCACTTCCCCGGCCAGGGCGTCTCCTGACGAGACTGGAATCGACTTAGCCCGGCGAGTCGCTACAACGGGCCATGACGAAGACCCGAAAACGAGAGGTGCTCAAGCCGAGCACCGCGTCGATGCGACGCAAGAAACAGCGTGAGTACGATGCCGGCTACCGGCGTTCGACCGTGGCGCTATCCCCCACATCGCTGGACGTTGTTGAGCGGATCAAGGGTAACTTCGGGCTTCCGTCTCGCGAGGCTACCATCAACGCCGTCTTCGAGCTGATCAACAGCGACATGTTCCTGTGGGCCGAGTTCATGTCGCCGCGCCACGCCCCAAAGCCAGAGCCGGTTGGGGAGAGTGATCCGGGGCAATAGTAGGGCGGCGACCGTTGCGCCTACCGCCGCCTTTCAGACTGCACTGCAAGGCGCATTGCACTTCGCATTACAGTGGCACTTGGGATCGGAGATTGCGCGCGGCCGCGCCAGCGCGCAGGTTCATCCCATGTGCAATAGATACCGGATTTCCGCGAAGCAGGCCGCTGTCATGCGGGCGTGCGGCCTAGAGCCGCCCTTTGCGCCGGATGAGGTATTCCCTCCGACGCGGGAGATCTTCCCGACCGGCAAAAAGACGGCGCGGATGGGACCGGTCGTGCGCCGGAGCTCTGCCGGCAATCGCCCGCTGGAGATGGTCCTTATGGAGTGGGGTTTCCCCACCCAGGTGCCCAGCAAGCGCAACCCTGAGGTCAAGCTCGACAAGTACGTGACGAATGCGAGGAACCTTCGCTCGCCACTGTGGGGTGGCTCGTTAAAGATACCCGCCCGGAGGTGTATCGTCCCGTTCACCTGGTTCGCGGAGCCGCACCCGGAGGGGGGAAAGGGCGACGATGGCAAGCCGCGTCAGATGTGGTTTGCCCTCCAGGATCAGCCGATCGGCTTCTTCGCGGGCCTGTGGAGGCCGACCGAGAGAGGCGAGGCCTACGCCTTCGTCACTACCAGCCCGAACGACTTCGTTCGGCCGTGGCACGAGAAGGCGATGCCTGCGATCCTGCAGCCGACGGCGTTCACGACATGGCTCGACGGCTCGCTGGACGAGGCGACGGAGCTGATCCGGCCCTATGCCGGCGCCATGGTCCGACAGGAGGAGACCCCGCCCGACAATCTCATTGAGATCGACGCCTGAGCCGCGATCAGCGGGCCACGGCCGCCGCGACGTCGACGAGGGCGCGTTCCGCGACGACCTGGTTCCGGCCCTGCGCCTTTGCTCGATAGAGCAGCTCATCCGCTGCGGAGATCCAGTCCTCGGGCAAACGGCCACGACGCGCCGCGACACCGGCCGAGAACGTCACGGATCCAAGCGGCTTGTCGTTCTCGCGAAGGCGGAGCCGCTTGCCAGCGAGGACGCTCCGTGCCTGATCGACCTTCGCCTGTGCCGCAACCAGGTCGCTACGCTCGAAGAGGACGACGAACTCTTCTCCGCCCCAACGCCCGACGACGTGCGGCGCGCAGGCGTCCGCCAGCGCGCTTGCGACCGCCTTCAGGACACGATCGCCCACACCGTGGCCATGGGTGTCGTTCACCGTCTTGAAGTGATCGACATCGACCATCGCGACACAACCGTCCGTCGCAGCGGCGAGATAGTCCTCGAGGGCGGCGCGATTGAGCAGTCCCGTGAGACGGTCCTTGTTCGCATCGCTCCGCAGCGCGTTGAGCTCCTGGCGGAGCCGCTGCGCCTGCTGCGTCGCCTCGCCAAGGCGCTTCTCGGCCGAGGCGGTGCGCTCGATCATAGCGCCGACAACCACGCGGACGTTCGCCGCATCGTCGGCCAGCAAGGCCGCAGATGCCTTGACGAGATCCCGATTGAGACCGCCCGTCGCATCAAGTGTGTCCCGGATAATGTCGAGGACCCGAACGGTGACCTGATCGAGCTGGGGCGCGACGTCGTTCTCAGGTTCCGGCGTGACGGCAGCCCCGAGCTTCTCGACTTCGGCGGGGCTGATCCTGACCCCGCCGTCGATGATCGCTTGGACACCAGCTTCAAGCGCGCGATCGTTCCCGAAGAGGTAGCGGTGCGCGGATGCGTAGTGGTCTGGCGTATGGTCGAGCCGGTGATCGTCAAGAAAGCGCAGGATCTCGGCGCTCGGCTGCCGGCGCTTGGGCGTGCTGCTGGGGTCCGACATCGACACGCTCGCTCAGTACCGCTCAAGCCGTTCGAGAAGCGCGGCGCACTCCGGCGTGGCAAATGCGGCCTCGACCTCTTCGATCGTCGTCGGGATTGGGGCGTCGGTCATCACATCGATCGCCTGCTGGAGAAAGCAGGCTGACGTCGACGCACCGACGCTATCGAGGAGGGCCAGCGCCTCGCGGGCGAGCGCGGTTGCAGCGAGGATCGTCTCGTTGTCCATATGCAGGCCTCCATGACGGGCTTATCGCATCTGCGTTAACCTTGGCCTAAAGACACGCAACGGGAACTGCGTCGAAAACGAACAGGAGTTGCCGCTCAGCGCCGCGCACCTGCCCCCAGCAGCATCGCCGTATAGTCCACTTCGGAGCCGATCTTCTCTCGATCGCAGAAGTCGCAGCAATGCGCCGTCCTCTTCACCCGTGATCGGGTGGAGAACAGCCATTCGAGGATCCGCACCGCGAGCGATCGGCGCTGGCGCTGCTTGCCCCCGAAATAGTCGACCATTTGCCGGCGATAGCAGCTCTCCTCGCGCATCATCGCGGACACCTGGTCGATCTTCCGCATGCGGCTCTCGCGCGCAGCCGGATCGGGTTGCTCCTGGTCCTTGCCGGCGAGGTCCGCCATGAACCGGAGCCGCTTCACGTCGCGGCCGTCGGACGCATTGTCGTGCATGACGATCGAGACCGCCTGCAGGCCATCGCGTCCGGCGCGGCCGAGCTCCTGCATCAGGTCCTCGACCGATGCGGGAGCCTGCCAGTGGATGACGAGCCTGAGGCTCGGAACATCGATCCCCATGCCGAACGCCGACGTCGAGATGATGCGATCGATCGCCGGCTCGCTCTGGTTGGTGAAGCGCTTGACCAGCTGCTCGCGCTCGAATGGTCGGCCGAGCCGCGAATGGTAGAGCGGGACGTTCATGCCCAGGCTACGAAGCGCGGCCTGCAGATCCTCTCCAACCCGGGCGGAGGGCACGAACACCATCGCCTTGCCGCCTTCGGGCAACGGCAACGCGAGGAGCTGCGCGATCTTCGCTGCCCTGCTGTCCTCAGCGACGGCCCAGCGCAGGAGCGTGATGTTGGGCCGGTCGACCCCGCTGACGAACACTTCTGCGTCTTCAGCGCCGAGCGAGGCGAGGATCCGCGCTTGCATCTCCTGCCCGGCCGTCGCCGTGAAGGCGAGAACGGGCGGGTTGCCGAGCTGACGCCGGATATCGCCCAACCGGCTATACTCCGGCCGGAAGTCCGCTCCCCACTGGTCGACGCAATGAGCTTCGTCCACCACTAGGAAGGCAGGACGAAGCTCGGCAAGACGCGCGCGCTCCGCTTCGCTCCGAACGAAAAACCGTTCGGGCGCGAGGTGCAGCAGCTTGATCGCACCGCGGCGAAGCAGGCTGTAGCGGAGCTTCTTCTCCTCCATCGAGAGGTCGCTGTTGACGAAGCTGGCGGGGACCTTCTTGCGGAGCAACGACGCCACCTGCTCACTCATGAGAGCCTTGAGGGGTGAGACCACCACGGTCGGTCCAGCCCGGAGGATCGCCGGCAGCTGGAAGCAGAGCGTCTTGCCCGATCCCGTTGGACGAACGACCAGGACCGACTTGCCCTGCAGGGCGGCCTGCACGACCGCCAGCTGGCCCTCCCGGAACCGCTCAACGCCTAGTAGGCGGAGCCCCGGGCCGAGATACTCGGTTGCCTGATCGAGCTCGTGTGCGCCGCCGAAGAGACGCGCCAAGCGGACAGCCCAGCGCTCGATCACGCGCCGCGCCAGACCGCCTGCAAGCATCGGGTGATGAGCCGCGTGGCAGCCGTCGCAGAGCGTCACGAGGTTCGCGAGCTCGTCCGTCCCGCCCATTGACCGCGGCAACAGGTGGTGAACATCGGCGTCGCGGCCGACTTCGCAGCCGCAGCTGGTGCAGCGATAACAGTCGCGCGCATGGACGACGCGGCGCGTCTCGGCCCAGATCGACGCGGCGGGCGCGTCTCCGACCGGACGGGCCGGCGACAACGGGGGCGAGATCACGTTCACGCGGGTTCAGCCCTCCCGGCGCCTTTCGTTCTCGACGCGGATGTCCTCCCGGGTCGGCGCTGCCTTCAGCTTGACCAAGCGCGACGTGATGCCACCCTCGTTACGGTCGAAGCGGGTCATCAGCTCGGAGAGCGTGGCCCCGTTCGACCAGCGCTGCAGCAGGTCCGCGTCGTCGCCCTCGGTCCAGCGGACGCCGGTGTTGATCCCCTTCTCCTGGGTGGACTGTTTCCTCGCGACCGGCTTTGTGACCTGCTTGGGCGTCTTCACGACCATCCCGATCGCGTTGGCGAGACCCGCCCACTCCCGGTTCGTTAGATCGATCAGCTGCCCGTCCGGCAGGCAGAGCCGCGCCGCGTCGCTGCCAACCTGCAGCTCGAACCTTGAGCCGTCGACGGACCACGTGAGAGTGTGGCTGTCGTTCGAAGCGCTGCCATCGGGGCTATGCGCCTGCTCCACAGCCATTAGAACCGCCGACCGGCGGTAAAGTCGACAGCCGGCCCCATGGCACACTGATAGCTCGTGGTGCGATTGATGGAGCGATCGGGGATGAGGGTCTCGTCCGTCAGCACGAGCGTCGTGCGATCAAGCGAGACGGTCCGCAGCACCGGACCCATCGAGGTCCGCATCAGGTCCGGGTTCGGGGCGTCGATCACGATCGTGCCGTCGGTCACGCGCGCGAGCCGCTTTTTACCCTCGCCCTGGTCGTACCGGCCGCGCTTCAGATCCACGTTGAGCCGCTTGGTCTCGCCGTTTTTCGCGGTGCAGGTGAAGCCCGTGACACCGGATCTCCCCTTCGCCAAAGCGGGCTGCGACACCACCGCCAACGCGATCAGGAACGCTACCTTCACCCCGCCGTCTCCCCGTTTCCGAGCCTAGCGTAGCACTATCCAGTGCTGCTCGTCAGGCTTTCCCACCATTGCGAACGGACTTCGCCGGGGCGCAGACCGGCTCGTCCATCGAGAGGCGGGGACCGGTGACGGTCTGAGGGCAGGGGTATGCACGCTTGCGCGCGTCGCTGGCATCGGCGTAGCACACCTTCTGAGGTGGAGATCCCCTGTCACGTCGCTCGCTCTCGCATCGCCAGACTAGACCGGGCTCCCTCTCGCCCGGGATTGCCTCATCCGGGTAGACCTGCCCCGGCCAGTATTCCCGACGGCACTCACGCAAATCGCGTTGCTGAACACCGCACTCAATGTACTTGTCCCACGGCTTGACGAAGATTGTCTGCGGCACCGCCTGTTGAGCCGCCTGCCTTGCTCGCGACTGGGCTTCCGCAACAGGTGCCTCAGAGCGCCGACTTTCTACGGCTCCATACACACCCGCCACGACCAGCATCGCTGCAACCGGTAGGGCGGCCAGCGGCGCGTGCTTCACGGCGCCTCCGAAGCATCGTCAGTGACGAGAGCCTCCTCCTCACCATCGACCTGCTCCACCTCGCTGGCGCGAGCGATGCGGCGGCGGCCGCCGCGTCGTCGTGACGCACGGCGGCACGCGGTGCGGGAAAGGCCGGCAGCAGCCGCAGCGCCTGTCGGTCATCGCCGAAAGCGCGCACCAGCGCAGGCCAGGCGCTCGGCGGCGCGGCGTCAAAGGCACGGACGATCGCTGCCACGCGATCCGCCGGTGGCAAGATGTACATGCGCGTGCTCGCTCCCGGCACGCCGCACAGGAACACGTGCAACGTGGCGAGCAGCAGCAATGCATGGATCGCGACGATCAACCCGATGCGGACGCGCAGACTGATCGGCGGCAGTCGCCTCAACACCGAACGACCGGAGGAGAGAACAGGTAACCGTCGCCGCGTACCGTGCGGATCAGCGCCGGCTCGCGCGGATCGTCGCCCAGCTTGCGGCGCAGGCGGCCGACCTGCACGTCGATCACGCGGTCGATCGTCTCCGCCGCCCCGCCGCGCGTGCGGTCGATCAGGAACTCGCGCGACAGCACGCGTTGCGGATGGAGCACCATCGCATGCAGCAGATCGAATTCGCTGGTCGTCAGCGTGACAGGCTTGCCGTCCGGGTCGCTGAGATCGCGGGCGCCGACCCGCAGCAGCCACCCGTTGAACCGGAAGCTGGCATTCACCGCATCGCCCGCGACGTCGCTCAGATCGCGCGTGCGCCGGATGATCGAGCGCAGCCGCGCCAGCAGTTCGCGTGAATTGAACGGCTTGGCGAGATAATCGTCGGCGCCCAGCTCCAGCCCGAGCACGCGATCCAGCGGATCGTCCTTGGCGGTGACGATCAGGATCGGCAGCCGCGGCCATTGCACGCGCAGCGCATGGCAGATCGACAGGCCGTCCTCGCCGGGAAGCATGAGGTCGAGGATCAGGCAGTCCAGCCGCTCGAACACGCCCGCCGCCATCAACCCGGCCGCTGCGTCGAAGGCGAGCACGTCGAAGCCCTCCCGTTCGAGCAGCTTCGCCAGCAGGTCGCGGATGCCGGGATCGTCCTCGACGATCGCGACCAGCCGGTTGCGACCGTTGCAGGAATTGGGGTCGTTCGGGCTCACCATGCGAAGACCCTAGAGGAAATCGGCTTGCTCGCCAGTCCGCCAAAAGCCCGCGCCGTCGCGGAGGAGGAACGCGACGGCGCGGGCACGGGGGCGCCGAGGTTAGCGGCGCGCGCCGTACTTGTCGGCGATCGCCTTGAGCTCGGCCGGGGTGAGCTTTCCATCACGATCGGCGTCGATCATCTTGAACCCGCGTTCCTTGCGACCGGCGGCGGTCCATTCCTGCAGGCTCAGCGCGCCGTCCTTGTTCGTGTCGGTGGCGGCGAAGGCGGCGCGCGCCTTTTCGATCCGGGCCGCGGGATCGGTCTGCGCCATCGCCGACACGGCCGGCACCATGCCGATCATCACGACGGGAAGGATAAGTCGCTGCATCACTGTTACTCCATGTGGTGCCAGTGTCTCGACTGACGCCTGCCGATTAGCCGAATGCGCCACATGGAATTGGGCGCGATTGTTCGCCCGCGTGACAGAATGTGACGATGGCGGCGGCTTCGCGTCTAGCGCGCGATCATGGTGTCGAGCCGCTCAAGGTCACCCCCGTCCAGCGTCGCGGTGGCGGCGGCGAGTTGCAGCTGCGCGAGCAAATAATCGTAGATCTGCGCCGACAGTTCGCGCCGGGTGGCGAATAGCTGCGCCTGGGCGTTGAGCAGGTCGGTCTGCGTCCGCACGCCCACCGACAGGCCGGTCCGGGCGGCGCGCTCCTGCAATTCCGCCGACCGCAATGCCGTGCGCAGCGCGTCGGTGCGCGCCGCGCCGGTCGATACGGCATACCAGGCACGCTGCGCCTGCAGCCGCGCATCGCGCTGTGCCGCCGCCAGTTCCTGCTCCTTCTGCCCGGCCGTCGCCTCGGCCTCGCGCCGCTTGGAGGCGATGCCCCCGCCGGCGTACAGCGGAATGGTCAGGCGAACGCCCGCGGTGGCGGCGTGAAGCGTATCCGGCAGCAGGCCGGCGTCGTTGGAACCGCCCAGCCGATACTGCCCCTGATAGCCGGCGACTCCTTCCACCACCGGGCGGCCGCGGACCGAATAGCGATCGATGTCGGCCGCCGCGGCGCGCGCGCTGTGCCCGGCGATGGCGACGGCGGGCGCATCGCGCTCCGCCGCGGCCATGGCAGCGTCCAGCGTCACCGGTGGCACCCCGGCGGCGAAGTCCGGCCCGACATGCGCCAGGTTCAGCGCCGGCCGGCCGACGAGTTCGGCAAAGGTCGCGCGCGCGGCGGCGAGCTGCGCCTCGGCGACCAGCCGCTGTGCCTGCGCCGCATCGCGCTGCGCCTCCGCCTCGCGCACGTCGGTGATCTTGGCCTTGCCGGCGTCGAACCGCGCCTGCGCGCCGCGCCGCTGCAGCTCATAGGCGTCGAACTGCGCCGCATAGCTGGCCACCGTCTCCTCGCCCTCGGCCACGTCGAAATAGGCTTGGGCGACGCGCAGGATCAGCCCCTGCGCCTCGCCGTCGAACTGCTCCTCGCCCGCCGCGGCGCGCGCGCGCAGCTTCGTCGCGTCGGCGCGGTTGCCCAGATCGTAGATCGGCATCGCCGCCTGCACGCTGGTCGTCGCGCGGCCGCCGGTCTGCGTGCCGCCGAACGACGGCGCGAGGTCCGGCGGCAGGTTGACGTCGACCTCGGTGCGCGTGACCGTCACGTCGCCCTGCGCCTGCACCTTGGGCAGCGACAAAGCGCGGGCCTGCGTCGCCGCCTCCCGGTCGGCACGGCGCTTCGCCTCGGCGGCGAGGATGTCGGGGTCGCGCCCCTGCGCCGCGCGCCACGCGTCGCCCAGGCTCATCGGCGGCCCGGGCACCTGCGCGGCAAGCGCCGCCGCCAGGAGGATCGCAGTGGTCATGATTGGGCCTCCGCCTGGGTCCGGCCATGCCCGCGGCGATCGAAGACCAGTTCGTACAAGGCGGGCAGGAAGAAGATGGTGAGCAGCGTCGCGACGATCAGCCCGCCCATGATCGCCACCGCCATCGGCCCCCAGAAGGTCGACCGGGTCAGCGGGATCATCGCCAGGATCGCCGCGAGCGCGGTCAGGATGATCGGGCGGAAGCGATGCACCGCCGCCTCGCGCACCGCCTCGCGCAGCGAGCCGGCATGCGCCGACAGCACGTCGATCTGCGCGATCAGGATCACCGAATTGCGCAGTACCATGCCGAACAGCGACAGGCCGCCGAGCATCGCGACGAAGCCGAACGGGATCTGGAACGCCGCCATGATCAGCGCCACGCCGATCAGCGCCAGCGGGCCGGTGGCCAGCACCACCAGCATGCGGCGCACGTCCTGCAACTGGACCATCAGCAGCAGCACGATGATGAAGATCGACATCGGCACCGCCGCCAGCGTCGCCTGCCGCGAGATCGCGCTCTGCTCCTGCGTCCCGCCGACGACGATCGAGGCGCCGTCGGGCAAGGTCGCGCGCAGGTCGTCGAGCTTGGGCGCCAGCCGCTTCATCACCTCGGTCGGCTCGACTCCCTCGGCATCGGCGGAAACGGTGATCGTCGGCTGGCCGCCGCGCCAGTAGAGGATCGACGGCTCGGCGTTGGGGCGGATGCGCCCGATCTGCGACAGCGGCACCGCGCCCTCGGCCGTGGCGATCGGCAGATTGTACACGCGGCTGAGATCGGTGCGCTCGGCGCGCGCGAGCCGCATCGTCACGTCGAGCGACCGGTCGCCGTCGCGGAAGGTGGTCGCCACCGCGCCGCCGATCGCCGCCTGCAGCGACTGCGCCACCGTCTCGGTCGACAGCCCCAGCGCGCGGACCTTGTCCTGATCCAGCTCGATCCGCATCGTCTTCAGCGGCTCGCCCAGATCGTCGGTCACGCTGCGCGCATTGGGATCGGCGAGCAGCAATGCCGCGACCTTCTCCGCGAGCGGCGCCGCGGTGGCGAGGTCGCGGGCGGCGACGCGATACTGGATCGGCTGACCCACCGACGGGCCGTTCTCCAGCCGGCTCACGCGCCCGCGCGCTTCGGGAAAGGAGCTGGCGAACAATTGCTGGAGCCTGGCGAACACCTCCTCGCGCGCTTCCTCGTCGCGGGTGACGACGACCAGCTCGGCCAGCGCGATGTCCGGCGTCTGCACGTTCAGCGGCAGGTAGAAGCGCGGCGAGCCGCCCCCGACATAGCTGGTGACGGAAACGATCCGCTCGTCGCCCGCCAGCAGCCGCTCCATCCGCTGCGCCACCGCCTTGGTCTGCTCGAAGCTCGCATTCTCGTTGAGGTTGAGGTCGACCACCAGTTCGGGTCGTTCGGAGGCGGGAAAGAATTGCTGCGGCACCGCCACGCGGAACAGCAGCACCGATCCCACGAACAGGGCCGCGCTCACCCCCACCACCAGCACGCGCCGGTCGAGGCACCAGTCGATCGCGCCGCGCAGCCGGTCGTAGAAGCGCCCGCCATATTGCTCCTCCGGCTCGCCGGCATCGTCGCGCGCGTCGGGCTTCTGCGGCAGGAGATGATAGGCGAGGAACGGCGTGAAGATCACCGCCACGATCCACGAGATCGCCAGCGACAGCGCCACCACCTGGAACAGCGATTTCACATATTCGCTCGCCGTCGCCTTGGAGATCGCGAGCGGCAGGAAGCCGACGATCGTGATGATCGTGCCGATCAGCATCGGGATCGCGGTCACGCGAAAGGCGCTCACCGCCGCCCGCGCGCGCGTCCAGCCCGCCTCCAGATGGCTGCTGATCGATTCGACCACGATAATCGCATCGTCCACCAGCAGCCCCAGCGCGACGATCAGCGCGCCCAGCGAAATGCGCTGCAGATCGATTCCCTGATATTCCATGCCGACGAAGGTGATCGCCAGCACCAGCGGAATGCACAACGCCACCACGATCCCCGGCCGCCAGCCGAGCGAGAGGAAGTTCACCGCCAGCACGATCACGATCGCCTCGATCAGCGAGCGGGTGAACTCGCCGACCGAATCCGCCACCACATGCGTCTGATCCGACACGGTGTGGATCTTCACGCCCGCCGGCAGCGTCCGGGCATAGTCGCCGACGATCCGCGTCAGATCCTCGCCCATCCGGTCGACGTCGCCGGTCGACGCCAGCGCGATGGCGACACCCACCGCATCCTTGCCGCCGAAGCGCATCTGGAACGTTGCGGGATTGACCGGCTCGCGCGTCACCCGCGCCACGGCGTCGAGGCGGAACGTCTTGCCGTTGGCGGCGATCGGCGTGGCGGCGATGTCGGCCAGCGCGTCGAAATCGCCCTTTACGGTCAGGCGCACGCGCTCCGCCCCGAGTTCGAGCACGCCCGAGGGGTTGACCGCATTGGTGCCGCGCAGCGCCTCGACGATCTGCTGGCTCGACACCCCCAGCATCGCCAGCCGCGCGCTGTCGTAGGTGACATAGACCGCCTCGTCCTGCTCGCCGAGCAGGTCGACCTTGCCGACGTCGGGCTGCCGCATCACGCGATCACGCAGTTCCTCGGCGTAGCGGCGCAGCGTCGGATAGGCGAAGCCGTCGCCGGTGACCGCATAGATGTTGCCGAAGGTGGTGCCGAACTCATCGTTGAACTGCGGCCCGACCACATCGTCGGGCAGGTCGCCGCGATGATCCGCCACCGTCTTGCGCACGGTGTACCACAGGTCGGGGATGCTGCCCGCCGGCGTGGTCGGCAGCAAGGTGATGTTCAACGTCGCCTGGCCCGGGCGCGCCTTGCTGCGGATATAGTCGATGTCGGGAATGTTGGTGGTCAGCGCCTGTTCGATCGGCTTCACCACCTGTTCGGCCACTTCCTGCGCCGAGGCGCCGGGCCAGCCGACGCTGATCAGCATCGACTTGACCGCGAACTCGGGATCTTCCTTGCGGCCCAGGTTGAGGTACGACATCGCCCCCATCACCACCGCGACCGCGATCAGGAAGCCGACGAACTGCTGGTGGCGCAGCGCCCATTCGGACAGGTTGGGCAATTTCATGCCTTGGGCACCTCGGCAATCCGCACCTTCTCGCCCTCGCGCAGCAGGTGGACGCCGGCCGTCACGATCGTCTCGCCGGGCCTGAGGCCGCGCACGAGCAGCTGGTTGCCGCTCGCCGAGACGATCCGCACCGGGCGCTTGCGCGCGGTCATGCTGGCGCGGTCGATCACCCACACCATGGTTCCCTTGCCCTCGCCGCGCACCGCCGTCAGCGGCACGGTGAGCGCGTCGGTCGCGGGGACGTCGCGCGTGACATGCACCTGCGCGGTTTCGCCGAAGCGCAGCTCGCCGGGCGGCGCGCTGACCGCCAGCCGCACGGCAAAGGTGCGCGTCGCGGGATCGGCGGCGCCCGCCACGCTGCGGACCCGCGCCGCATAGCGTTTGTCGGGCCGCGACCACATCGTTACGTAGATCTCCTGCGTGCGCGACAGCGTGGCGACGTCGCCTTCCGCCACCGCGATCGACACCTCGGGCCTGGACGGATCGGCCAGCGTCAGCACGCTCTGCCCGGCGCTGACCACCTGCCCCACCTCGCCGGTCGTCTGGGTGATGACGCCGCCACGCGGCGCGGTCAGCGTGGTGCGGCCGAGCTGCGTGGCGGCGGTTGCGCGTTGCGCATCGGCGACCTGCACCTGCGAGCGCGCCTGGTCGGTCGAGGCGCGCTGCTGATCGAATTCCGCCTGCGAGATGAACCCTTCGGCCAGCAGCGCGCGATTGCGCGCGAGATTGGCGTTCTGAGTCTGCGCCGCGCTTGCCGCCGCCTGGCGCTGCGCGGTGCTGCTGTCGAGATTGCGCTGATAGTCGAGCGCGTCGATGCGGTAGAGCAAGTGCCCGCGCTTCACCGTGTCGCCCGTGCTGACCGCACGTTCGACGATCCGCCCCGCCACCTGAAAGCTCAGCGCGCTTTCATAGCCCGACCGCAGCTCTCCGGGATAGGTGAGTTCGGCCTCGCGCTGCCCCGTCTGCACCGTCATCGCCGCCACCGGGCGGACCTCGACGGGAGTCGGCTCCGGCTCGCCACAGGCGGCAAGGGCGAGCGCCAGCATCGCGGCCGCGCCGCCTTGCCAAGCACGACAAGCGGGCTGCTGCGCGCCGGCGCGCGGATCGGACGGCATGGCGGACTCCCTGAAGGGGGCGCACGCAAGGCGCCCGCGAGGGGGACGATGTAGAGGCCGCACCCCGCGCGGGTGTGCGGGCTTCGCAACACTCCGTGTCACTTTGTGTCAGCCATCCGTTGCGCGGCACGGGCGATACATGCGCGACACGAACTGTTTCACGGCCATCATCACCGCGCGGGACGGGGTGGATAGAGCGGACGGGTCGGCGCCGTTGCCGGCAGTCAGCAAGGCTCCGTCACCGATCATGCCGCACAACGATTTGTCCTATCACCTTCGCCGCGCCGAGCAGGAAACCCGCATGGCGATCGGCGCGCTGGTGCCGCGCGCCGAGGCGTGCCACGCCGCCCTCGCCCGCCTGCACGCCCGCCTTGCCCTGCAATTGCTGACCGGCATGGCCGGCCCGGCGGGACGAGGCTGCCGCAGCGCCGCGCAGCCCGTGCGCGCCGAGGTCACGGCCTGAATTGGACCGACGCGAACGAACCGCCGCTTCGACAAGGAAGCGGCGGCTCGCGAGAAACCGGGGGTGGGCAGTGCGTGGGCTAGAAGCCGTCGCCGGGCTGGGTCGCCGGCATCTCCTGCGCCGGGGCGCCGGGCGGCGCGAGGCGGAAGGCGAAGGGATAATGTTCGCCGTTCCAGCGCACCGTCATGTGGACGACGCCCGGGCGCTTGCGCAGATCGTCGTACAGCGCGACCGTGACGACCCCGCCGAGGCTGGCGTCGGGATCGACGGTGGTGGTCTGCAGCGTCTCGCCGTCGATCCGGTCGAGCGTATAGTCCAGCCGCTCGCCGATGCTGCGCGCTGCCATCGCCCCCGCGCCGACTGCCGCGACCGCCCCCGCCGCGCCGATGCTGTTGTCCTGCCACGAGATCGCCCGCGCATAGGTGGCGCGCGGGGTATGCACGACGCGATAGCCGTAACGCGTGGTGGAGGCGGTGGAAGCCACGCCCGCCAGCACGCCGGCCAGCGCCAGCGCGCCGACCTGACGGTCGCGTGCCTTGTGCGTGGCGGCATCGGCCAGGTCGTCATGGGTGAGCACGCGCAGCGGCACGCGATCGAAGCTGGCGGTCACATTCTCCGTGCCGAAGTTCGCCGCCCGCCCGCTGCGATTGTACACCGCGACGGAAAAGGCGAGCGTGCGATCGTCGCGCAAGGGCAACGGCCGCACCTCGACCGCCCCGGCCAGGGTCGTCAGGCTGACGGTGGCGACGCCGCGGTCGAACCGCGCAGTCTCCGCGCCGATGCTGATCGGCTGCAGCGTCAGCGGGGGCGCCGCCGCGACGCTCGCCACCGACATGCCGGTCATGGCGATGGCGCCGGCCAGCGAGGCAATCTTGTAGAGCTTCATTGTGGGTCGTCCTGGTCTGTGCGGGGGAACGGCGGCGGCGCAATCACCAGACGCGCGGCACGCTGCGGACGATCACGCCGCTGCGGTTGATCAGCGTGATGTTGTTGTTGACGTAGATCCAGCGATAGCCGGCCGGCGCCACCGTCAGGCCGTAGAAGGCCGGATTGCTGACGACATAGACGCGCATACTGGCGGGCACCGTCGCGCCGACCACCCAGGTGCGCCCCCAATAAGGGCGCGGCACCGCATAATAGCCATGATGCGGCGCGTAGTAATAACCCGGCCGCGGGCCGTGGTAGCCGGCAAAGCCCGGATGGCCGTGCCACCAATTGGGGTTGTCGCGATCCCAGCGGACGGCGCCGCGCGTCGTGATCCGACCGCCTTCAGGGCCGACGATCGTCGTCCGGCGGACGGCATGGCCGTGGCGATCCTGCGCGGCGGCAGGCATGGCGCCGAGCGAGACGGTGCAGGCGGTGAGCGCGAGGGCGCCGACGATCGAGATGCCGTGATTGATACGCATGATGGTCGCTCCAGTTCTTCGAGGACTGGAGGTTTCGCCGGGCTGCGCAACACGACGACGAGCGCCGCGTAAATCATTGTAACAATCGCCTCAGGCGGCGCGCAGCCACAGCCCGGCGCGAAACCCGCCGCCCGGCCGGTTGGCGAGCGTCAGCCGGCCGCCATGGCGCACGAGCAGCGCCTCGACGATCGACAGCCCCAGCCCCGACCCGCCGGTCTGGCGCGCGCGCGATTGCTCCAGCCGGTGGAAGGGTTCGGTCAGCCCGGCGAGCTGGTCTTCCGGCACGCCCGGCCCCTCGTCCTCGACATAGACGATCAGCCAGCCGTCCGTCCGCGTCACCCGCACCCCGGCATGCCCGCCGTAGCGAATGGCATTGTCGAGCAGGTTGGCCAGCATGCGCTGGAAGGAGATGCGCGCGACCTGCGCCTGCGCCGGGCGCGGCAGCGGATCGACCAGGATGACCTCGCCCACCCCGCGGCGGACCTCGACCGCATCGGTGATTTCCGTGTCGAGGTCGATCACCTCGTCGGGAATGCGGTCGGTCTCGCCGGCGTAGCGCGCGAAGGTGAGCGTGTCGTCCAGCAGGACGCTCATCTCCTTCAGATCGGCCATGGCCGCATCGCGCTGACGCGGCTCGTCGATGAAATCGGCGCGCAGCTCCAGCCGGGTCAGATAGGTACGGAAATCGTGCGCCACCGCCGCCATGATGCGCGTGCGCTGCGTGGCGAGCTGCTTCAGCCGGCGGCTGCGGTCGGCGAACGCCGCGCCCAGTTCCTGGATCTCGCGCGGGCCGCCCGTCGGCCATTGCGGATCGGGCTTGCCCGCGCCGTCGCTGCGCACCGCCGCCAGCAGCCGCGACACCGGCCGCGTGGTCTGCCAGGCCAGCACGACGATCGCCACCACCTGCAATACCGCGATCACTCCGATCAGCGCCGGGAAGAAGCGCACCAGCCGGGTCACGACGGGCGGCGTAATCCGGACGATCTCGACCGCCACCCCGTCGCGCCCCCCCTCGTCGGGCAAGGGTACCAGGACACGGACGGGCACGTCGGACAGCACGCGCCCGCCGCCGAAATCGCGCAGTTCCTCATGATCGGCGACCCGGACGTGGACCGGTCGCGCCCCGAGCACCGCGCGATAGGCCGCGGCGAGATCGTCGGGCGACGCCGCCGCCTCGCGCTGCCACGCCATCGCGAGCTTTGCCGCCAATCGACCGGCAACCGCCGGCGCCACGCTCGGCTGTTCGCCGGGCGCCGGTGCCCGGACCAGCCGGACATGACGGAAATCGGTGCTCACCGCCGCCACCACGGCCGGGCGCACGTCCGCCGGCGCGCGCTCGATCGCATGCACGATCAGCGCTACTTCGTCGGCCTCCGGCAGGCGGTAGAAGGTCTGGCGCGGCTTGCCGAAGCCCACGAGCAACAGCACCAGCAGCGCCGCCACCGTCAGCGTGTGGAGCAGCAGCAGCCCGCCCAGCCGCGCGCGCAGCCCGCCGAACAGTCTGGACGGCTTCAGCATCGCGCCACCGGCATCGCGAACATATAGCCGTCGCCGCGGATCGTGCGGATCATCGCCGGCTCGCGCGGATCGTCGCCGATCTTGCGGCGGAGGCGGCTGAGCTGGACGTCGACCGCGCGATCGAAGGGCGTCGCCACCTTGCCGCGCGTCCAGTCGAGCAACTGGTCGCGCGTCACCACGCGCTGCGGATGCGACACCAGCGCCAGCAGCAGGTCGAATTCGCCGCCGGTCAGATTGACCAGCGCGCCGTCCGGCGCGGTTAGGCTGCGATTGCCGGCGGACAGCGTCCAGCCGGCGAAGCGGTAGATCGCCGCCTCTTCTCCTGCCGCCGCCTCGCTGCCGGCGCGCAGCCGGCGAAGCGCCGCGCGAACACGGGCCAGAAGCTCGCGCGCGTTGAACGGCTTGGCGAGGTAATCGTCCGCGCCCACTTCCAGCCCGACGATCCGGTCGACGTCATCGCCCTTGGCACTGACCATCAGGATCGGCAGCCGCGGGCGCGCGGCGCGCAGCGTGCGGCAGATCGACAGCCCGTCCTCCCCGGGCAGCATGACGTCGAGGATCAGGCAATCGAGCCGCTCGACCGGTGCCGAGCGGAAGAAGGAGGCGGCATCGGCATAGGCGAGCACCTCGAACCCTTCGCGGCGCAACAGGTCGGTGACGAGATCACGGATTCCCGGATCGTCCTCGATCACTGCCACCATCGTGTCCGCGACGCTCATCCCTCAGCTCCGTCCACCCGCGATCATCGCGCCGACCCGCGAGCGGCGCGGCGCCCTGCGGTGCGTAGCGCAAGCGGCGCGGCGCTGTGCCGCTGCCGCGTGACGGCGCGTAACGAAACGTAACAGAGCGATGGCGGCCACCCGCCCGGCGGTGACAAGTGACTGGAACGCAGCCGCCGCCTGCGGCATGCCAGCCGGGTGACGATCGCTTCCCCGCCAGTCCCCCAAGCCCGCGTCCTGCGCACCCGCAATGCCCTGCTCGCCGCCGGCCGGCGGTTGTTTGCGGAACGGGCGATCGATGCGGTGGCGATCGACGACATCGTCGCTGCGGCCGGCGTCGCCAAGGGCACCTTCTACAACCATTTCGACGACAAGGATGCGCTGCTCACCGCCATCGTCACCGAGATCCGGTCCACCGTCGAGGAACGGATCGCGACGATCAACGCCGGCATCGAGGATCCCGCGGTGCGCCTGACGCGCGCGATCTGCGTCTATGTCGCGAGCGTCGTCGAATCGCCGGCGGAGGGCGCGATCCTGCTTCACAACGATCCGCGCCGCTCGGCGAGCGAGGCGCTGAACGACGGCCTGCGCCACGATCTCGCCGCCGGGCTGCGTAGCGGGCGGCTGGCGCTGCCCACGGTGCAGGCCGGGCTGCTCTTCGTGATGGGGGTGGCGCACATCCTGCTCTATTCCACCGTGCGGCATCACGACGACTGGTCGCCGCTGGTGCAGACTCAGCAGCTGTGCGCGATGACGCTGCGCTCCTTCGGCCTGGCGCCGCCGGAGGCCGAGCTGATCGCCGCGCAGGCGGCCGACGCCATCATCCGCCCGCAGCGCCACGAGGCTGATCGCACCGACTGACCGTTCGGTCAGTTTGAGCTTGCCGATGCCACTGCCGCGCGGCAGGACAGGGCGCTGGACGAGGTCGAGGAGAGCGAACGATGCGCCACACGCTCGAGGAGCAGGCCGCAGAGGCATGGCTGTATGGCCTGCCGCTGATCGAGATGGCGGCCACCCGCACCCGCGTGCTGCGCCTGGGCGTGCAGCAGAACCGCCTGCACCACGTCCACCGGCTGCTCACGCCGCGCGATCGTGAGGTGACGCTGCCGAACAACGACACGCTCTATTCCAGCGCGCACCTGGACCTCAGCCACGGTCCCGCGACGCTCACCCTGCCGCCTGCCGGAGAGCGTTACCTGTCCTTCGCGCTGATGGACGCCTGGACCAACAATTTCGCCATCCTGGGCACCCGCACCACCGGGGCCGAGGGCGGCACCTTCCGCATCGTCGGCCCGTCCTCCGACGAGACCGGCCCGATGGTGATCCGCGCGCCGACCGACTTCGTCTGGGGGCTGGCGCGCGTGCTGGTCGACGGGCCGGCGGACCTGGAGGCGGCACGAGCGGTGCAGCAGGCGATCACGCTCGACGCACCCGCCGCGCGCGACTGGACGCCGCTCGCCAGCCGCACCGCCGACTGGGCCGACTATCTCGCCGCCGTCGATGCCATGATGGTGGCCAATCCGCCGCCCGCCACCGATCTCGCGCTGCGGCGTCGGATCGCGGGGCTGGGCATCGGCGAGGGGCGGTTCGATCCGACGCGCTTCTCGCCTGACGCGGCGCAGGCGATCGCGACGGGCGTGCAGCAGGCGCGACACTGGGCCGTCGCCGCCGGCGGGATCGGCGCACGCGCCGTGGACGGCTGGCTCCAGCCCGGGCACGGCGTCGGCGACTTCGGCCAGGATTATCGTTATCGCGCCGCCGTCGCGCTGAAGGGGCTGGCGGCGATGCCGTCGGTCGAGGCGCTGTACCTGCAAGGCACCGGCACCAGCGACGGCCTCTACGACGGCACCCGCCAATGGCGGCTGCACTTCGCCGCCGATACGCTGCCGCCGGTCGACGGCTTCTGGTCGCTGACGATGTACGAGGCGGCGGACGACGGGCAGATGTTCCTCACCGCCAATCCGCTGCAACGCTATTCGATCGGCGACCGGACGCCCGGGCTCGCAAAGGCGGCGGACGGCAGGCTGACGATCGCGATCGGCCACGAGCCGCCGGCGGACGTTCCGGAGGTGAACTGGCTGCCCGCCCCGGCCGGCCCGTTCGGCATCGTGATGCGCGCCTATCTTCCCCACACCGAATGGCTCGACGGCATCTACCGGATGCCGCCGCTCCAGCCGGCAGACTGATGTCAGCCGGTCCGCTGCCCGCTCAGCGGGAAGGACCCGAACGCCCCCGCCTTGGCCGATCCGGTGATCGTGTCGCCCTCGATCGTGGCGGTCATGTCGAGCGTCATCGGCATCGGCGTGGTGATCTTCTGCTGCCACGTCAGCGTGTTGCCGCTCACCGCGCCGGACACGTCGAACGAACCGGCGTCGCCGGCATTGGTGCCGGTGAAGCGATCGCCGGCGCTCTGCACCGTCAGCACCGACTTGCGCTCGCCCATCGGCGATTTCACGACGACGTCGTAGGTTCCATCGATCGACATTTCACTCTCCCGTATGAAGGCGCCGTCCGGCACCGGTGATTGCGCCGCCGTGGCGAAGCGATAGGCGGCCTGAAGATCGGACGGCGTCCCCGTCCCGAACACATAGCGGTCCGGCCGAACGAGCACCGCGGGCACGTCGCGCGTGCGCAGCCATTCGGCGATCGCCGCCGCGAACGGCGCCAGCGCGGGGTGCGACAGATCCGCGGCGCGAACGCCGCCCTCCCCCGTGGGGATCGGCGCGTCAGCAAGCAGCCACGCTCCAGCCCCCAGCACGTCATCCAGCCGCTCGCCCGCCGCGCCGAGGAATTGCGGGAAATAGTCGCCTGCCGCCGCCGACCCGGCCAGCAGATGCCCGTTCGCCAGCGCCGCCGCGGGCGGTCGCATCTCGCCCGCCTGGGCGCGCGCGGCGATCATCTGCACGTCGCGCGCGGCGGCGATCTCGGGATCGAGCTCGCAGACCGTGCGCCCCATCATCATCGCCAGCGCGATGATCTGGCGGACATGCGGCTCGCGCTCGGCCTGATAGGTGTCGAGCAGCGTCGCCGGCGCGTCCCCTGCGACCACCGCCGCCAGCTTCCAGCCGAGGTTGGCCGCGTCGCGCAGGCCCGAACACATGCCCTGCCCCGCGAACGGCGGCATCTGGTGCGCCGCATCGCCCGCCAGCAGCACCGGCCCGGCGCGCCAGCGATGCGCCACCCGCGCGTTGAAGCGATAGACCGCCAGCCGCTCGACCTCGACCGCGCCCTCGACGTTCCACGGCGCGAGCAGCGCGGCGACGAACGCCGGGTCGGTCGCCTGCTCGGGCGTCTCGCCCGGCCGCAGCATGAACTCCCACCGGTGCCGCCCCGACCCCATCAGCACGCAGGTCGTCGGCCGCGCCGGATCGCAGATCTGCAGGTTGATCGTCGGCAGCCGCGCCGCGTCATGCACGATCGCATCGATCACCAGCCACGGTTCGTCGAAGCACAGATCGTCCAGCGCGATCCCCGCCAGGGCGCGCGTCGCGCTGCGCGTGCCGTCCGCCCCGACGACGAAGCGCGCGCGCACTGTTGTTTCGTCCGCGCCGTCGGCGAACCGCGCCGTCGCACCGTCGTCGTCCATCGCCAGCGCCTGCAGCGTCCAGCCGGTGCGCAGCGTGATCGCCGGGTTGGCGTGCAGCGCGTCGCGCAGCGCCCGCTCGATCGACGGCTGGTGGATCATGTTCGCCGCCGGCCATCCGCCCGCACCGATGCGGTCCGCGCCATCGAAGCGCAGCAGCACGTCGCCCCTGGCATTGACGAAGTCGTAGCGCGGCGCCTGCCGGCACGATGCCATGATCGGTGCCGCCAGCCCGAGCGCCTGGAAGATGCGCACCGTTTCATGATCGATATGCGCCGCGCGCGGCAGCGGGTAGATGTCCGCTGCCTTGTCCGCGATCAGCACGCGCACGCCCTGCTGTGCCAGGAACAGCGCCAGCGCCGATCCCGTCGGCCCCGCGCCGACGATCAGGACGTCGCACGTCCGGTCCTGCGCCACCGTCAGTCTTCCGCCACCATCGTGGCTTGGATGGCGCCGATGCGGTCGATCTCGCAGCGCACCGTGTCGCCCGGCTTCAGGAAGCGCTTGGGCTCCATCGCCGCACCGACGCCGCCCGGCGTGCCGGTGAAGATCAGGTCGCCCGGCTCCAGCGTCATCGCGGCGGACAGATGCTCGATCTGCTGCCACAGATCGAACACCAGATGCCGCGTGTTCGACGCCTGCCGCTGCTCGCCGTTGACGAAGCAGCGGATCGCCAGGTCGTGCGGGTCGCCGATCTCGTCCGCCGTGACGATCCACGGGCCGATCGGGGCATGCGTGTCGAACGACTTGCCCAATGCCCATTGCGGGCCGGCATGCTGCCACATCCGCTCGGTCACGTCGTTGCCGACGCAATAGCCGAAGACATGCGCCGCCGCGTCCGCCGCCGCGATGTGCTTGGCGCGCCGCCCGATCACCGCCACCAGTTCCACCTCGTAATCGACGAACGGCGCATTGCGCGCGATCAGGATCGGATCATGCGGTCCGTTGATCGAGGTCTGCGCCTTGGTGAACCACACCTGCCGCTGCGGCGTTTCCATGTTCGATTCGGCGATATGATCGGCATAGTTGAGGCCGATCGCGAAGATCTTGCCCGGGCGCGGCACCGGCGCCAGCAGCCGCACCGAAGCGAGCGGCAGCCCCTCTCCCGTCGACGCCGACGCAAGCGCATCGCCCCGCGTGTCCCAATCGGCGATCAGGTCGATCATCGATCCTGCCCCGGCATCGACGATCCGGTCGCCGGCGACCACGCCGATCCGCGCCTCGCCGCCCTGCTCGTAGCGCGCCAGCTTCATGCCACTTCCTTTCGTCCGCGGCGGAACAGCTGCCGCAACCTGATGTTGAACGCCATCAGCCGCCCGACATTCTCGAAACTCGGCGCACGCTTGCCGGCGAGCGCCGGGAACGGGCTGCCCCATTGCACGTCGAGCATGTCGCGCACGGTCGCCTTGTTGGATCCGTCCTCGGCGGTGAACAGATCGCCGTCAGTCCAATGCTCCAGTTCGTGCCCCCAGGGATCCTTCCAGTAATCGAAGATCTGGCTGCCCAGCTTGTGCCGTCCCACTCCCCAGGCCGCGTTGCGCCCCCTGGCCTTCAGATGCGCATGGCCCAGCATCAGGTCGTCCAGCCCGGCGACCTCGAAAGCGGCATGGTTGAACCCCGGCCCGCCGGGCAGCTGCGCCAGGAACAGCGTATGGTGGTCGGTCGGCTGGTCGCCGCGGTCGCAGCGCATGAAGGCGCCCAGCGCCACGCCCGGCGCCGCCTCGATCTCGTCGGAGGTGATGAAGCCGAAACGTTCCTTGTACCAGCGCTCCGATCGCCGGAAATCCGCGACGTTGAGCACCGCATGGCCCAGCCGCCGGACGCGCGAAGGGCCTTGCGCCAGCCGCACCGCGCTGCGCAGCCGCCGCCGCAGCGCCGCGGAGTTGAACCCGCTTTCCGGCACGTGCGCCCCCGCCTCGTCCCACGCCTGCCCGGCGACCGCCTCCACCGCATTGCCGTCCGGATCGCGCAGCCGGACCACCCAGCCGCCGCCCGGCGCATCGAACGGCTCGACGCGCGCGCCCTCGCTGTCCGCCAAGCGCTCCAGCGACTCGCGATCCGCCAGCCGCAGGCCCAGCCCCAGAAATGCCGCTTCGCCCCGCTCGGTCACATGCGCGAACGGCGCGCCATCCGATCCGCGGCCGTACAGGCGCCCGTCCCGTTCAAAGCAGGAAAGCCCGAACTCCTCGAGAAAACGGCGCATTTCCGCCAGGTCCGGCGCTGCGAAGCGCACATGCCCGATATCCTCTACCCGCGTGATGCTCATCACCGCGCCTCTATATTGACTGTTTAGTCATTGTCATCGACGACGACCTGGCCCGTTTCATCCCTCGCGGTCCAGACGATCGCGTCCGCTCGCGCTTCGTCATGCGTCGCATTCAGCGCCGGTCCCATAGCGAGGATCTCTGTGATCCGACGCGCCGTTTGTGCGAAGTGAAGCACCTCTTCACCACGAAGCGGTCGCCCCATAATCGCCGTTTCGCGGTACGAAAGCCACTTCTTGAGGGCCTGGTAGCCGCCCGCAGTGTAGCTCCACACCTTGGACGGCACAGCCCGCCAACCCGCCGTCCCGTTCATCTCGATGTCGACGGCTCTATCACCGGTGACGTCCAGCAATGCAGCCAACGAAAGGCCGTGCCGGGTTGCGATCTGGCGCAGAGCCTCCAGTTCCGCCTCGGTCCACTCCCTTTCTGTCGCCATGCCCGCGCCGGGCATGATCAGTCGCGTTCCGCTGTCCTTCCGCTGTACCGAACCCCAGCCCGCGGTGACCTCGTAGGACGAGCCGTAGGGCAATCCGATCGAGGACAGTCCCGGCAACAGCGCCCCGCGGCTGACACCATCCACGGCCACCTCGACATCGAGGAGAGCCGCAAGTCTTGCCCCCAGCGCCGCAGAGCGCGCGAACGTCTCGTTCGACGCCGGGATCGGGATGCGAGGCCAGTCGACACGAAGGGCATCGATGTACCGCGCCTCGTAGACCGGCGCATTCAGGGTGGCGAGAACGTGGTCGAACAGCTGGTCACTCGTGAGATCCCGCTCGGCCAGCATCGTCTTCACCGACTTGGCGAGGTTCGGCTCGACATTCTGGGTGTCCTGACGAACCCGGGCCGGGAAGATCGACACGTTGCTCTCGACAAGGTGGTGATCGCCGAGAACGCTGACGGACTGGGGCTTGTAATAGACCCCCATGCGGTTCCGGACGCCGGCCGTGAGGAATCGGTTTCCTACTTCTGCATTGGCGAAAAACTCGGGGCGTTTCTCGTCAATCAGCTTGGTGTCGGGGTCCCAATATGCCCAACGAACGTCAAAGGGCCGGTAGGCATAGCGCACGATTTGGCCGAGTTGATATTTCCGCTCGATCAGCGCTTTGCGCGTGGTTGCCGCGTTGTACCGTTCGGTCGTGTTCACGAGAGCAGGGTGCGACTTCGCGAGCTCGGCGTCCGTCGTCTTCGGGTCGAGATAACGCTCGATCCTGCGCTCAAGCGCGTCCCGGTCGACGTCGACCAGGAACTCGTCCCGACTCGTCTTGACGCCCGGAAACCCGACAGGCAGCAAGCTGGGTAGCAGAGGCCATTCAAAGTACGCCGGATCGACGTCGAACGGCATGAACTGCAATCGCATCGGCAAGGTCGGAGCCACGGACTCGTAGAGGGTCGCCGGGTCGGCTTCCGCCGTCGCGGCAAGCGCCTCCCTCTTGCCGGCGCCCCAGATGTTACGGAAGCCGATCACATCGGTCGGCTGATGATCCTGGTGGCGCACCATCGTGACGATCGCCGTGCCCACCTGGATGCCGGCAGGGTTGGCCGTGGTCGCGAACACGGATGGGTCGGCCGAGCCATCAGGCGTGCGCTTCCCGGTCTTGTACTTGTCCCCGTTCAGACAATCGACGTTGATCGTGTCGAATGCCTCCAGATATCGCTCCCGCATGCCGGAGCAGCTGGAGCTGTCCAGCCAGCTGTAGTTGGAGATGAACGACACCACGCCCTGGCCCGTCTTCTCGGCAATACGCCGCTCAGCCATTCGAAAGAAGCGGACGTAGAGCTCGTTCAAGCCCTGGCCCTGGGCGGGGGCGACCTTCTTCACCTTCCGGTACTCGTTCGAGAGCGCCCGCTCCTCCGGATTGGAGGACACGCCGGCGAAGCCGTCATAGGGCGGGTTTCCGAGTACGACGAGGATCGGCCTGGTCTGTTTCACGGCATCGGCCGAGGCCCGCTCTTCCTCCAGTTCCGCGAAGGGCAGGGGCTTGTTCGTGTGCGGTTCCCACCCGGTGAGGGCGTTGGTCAGGTAGATCCCCGGCCGCGCATCGTCGGGTATCGGCGCCCCCATGTTCGAGAGCGTGATGCCCGCCTGCATGTGGGCGACGACGAAGGGCGCCGGCATGATCTCGAAGCCGAACACCCGGTTGCAGGCGGCACTTCGCAGTCGATCCGCGACGGCAGAACCGAGCCCATGAGCAGCCAGGTTCGCCTCAATCCGGCGCAGGACGGAGTTGAAGAAACCCCCGGTGCCGCAACAGGGGTCGAGGACATAGACCCGCTCGTCAGCGAGCCCATCCGAAATGCCAAGGTCGTGCTTGAGAGCACGGTCGACGCGCGCGACCATGTAGTCGATCACCTCGACCGGCGTGTACCAGACTCCGAACTGCTTCCGGAGCTTGGGATCGAACGCCTCGAGGAAGGGCTCGTAGAAGTACTGGACAGCGCGTCCTTCCTCGAAGCGCTTCAAGAACTCCTTGGCGTCGATCCGGTTGAGCGTCTCGCCGGTCCAGTCGAGCACCTCGACGAGGTCCAGCTTCTTGATGTGCTTCGGAGCGGTGAGCTGCTGAAACAGTGTCGCCACGAACGGCACATGGAGGGTCCATGCAGCCGAGTGCCAATCGAACCGCGCAGGGTTGCGCGGTGTGGTGCGCGCCCAGATGCCCCACGCCGAAAACAACCCGTAGAAGAGCGTCTGGATGAGGGTGGACCTGAAGAAGTGATCACCCTTCTCGCCCTCGAAGGTGATCCCGAGGGCATCCTCCAACGCGGTACGGATCGTCTTAAGCGCCGGCAGATCACCAGCGGCCTCGACCCTAGCCAGTGCGTCGCGAGCATAGGATGCCAGAAACCACGCGACGTCCTTGGGTTGAACGAGAGCGACGTTCTGCGTGAAGGCGCGCCGAAGATACTCGACGAACGCGCGGCCGACTGACTTGGCGGCTTCAGCCGGCTCTTGAACGAGGGACCAGAACTCGGGCGCGCTCTGCGCGATCGCGAACGCCTCCAGACGTGCGGCCTGGCCGTCGGGTCCGCGTCCGACCAGCTGGAAGGCGCGCAGGTTGGTCACGAGGACCAGTCCATAGCCTTCGAAGTATTTAGTCAGCTGCTTGGGTGTCGACTTGAACAGGCTGTCATCGGCGACGCCCTTGACCTCTACTACCCCGCGCTCGGGCGCCTGCCCCGGCCGCGGTGCGCCCTTCTGAATCTGCCGCGCTGCGAACAAACCGAAATCGGGGCTGCCGGCGCCGGTGTTGGCGAGCTGCGACACGGGCAGCACCTTGGGCCGGAGGGAAGCCCCCACGCGCTCGAACAGGGTGTTCAGCGCGGGATAGTAGGCGGTCTCAGGCGTGCCGGCCCCCAAAGCATGGACCCGACGGACGGCTTCGAAGAACTCCTCCGCGATCTGTTCAGGATTGTATGCCACTCTGCCCCTTCACGCTGATGCCCGGCTCGCAAACCGTGCCTCGATCCTCCTGTTAACAAGCTGCGTGACCTTTTGCGCGACTTCTTCAAGCGTCGCCGTCAACCTGTTGAGCTGCGACAGCGTCCCTGACAGCTCTGGTCCATAGCGGGCTGTCAGGTACTCCCTCCCGCTGGTAAGCCGGTGCAGATGATCGGCCGTCCGCTGGCGCAGGACGAGACCGCACTCTCCCGCTCGCTTCGCGCGCGCCCCGAGGTCGTGCTGCAGCCCACGGACTGCTTGGGGTGTCTCGCCAGCATCAAGCATCAGCGCGTTCAGGTAGAGCTCGATCGCGTGGATCGCTAAAACGCGGGCCGGAGCGAGCTGGTGTGGCTCCGATCCGTGAGACCGCGCCATCAGATGCAAGCAGCTACCGCGAAACTCGTGTGCGAGGTTGAGGATCTGCCAGGCGCTCGCCGCCGAACCCGGGTACGCTGGCACGATGTCGTCAGGCATCAGCTAGTGCGTTCCTCGGAAGCGGGAGGGACTCCGTTTTCCATCGTTTCGCTGGTCCCGTCCATCTGTCGTGGTTCGGCCTCATCGACAAAGCTCAATAGCATATTCAGGAGTAGAAGTTCTTCGAACGCGTGATCGTCTGGTACATCCGGTCGATGCGCACGGGGGTTCCTGATCGTGCCAAAGGCCCCCTCAAAGAGCTTCACCCGCGCGATTACCTCGCCCTTCTCTAAGTCGGGCCATACGAGAGGTGCGTTGTCCTCAGAGAAGGCGTTGTTCCAAAATGCACCCTCGCGCTGACCCCTTGACCTGCCCTTGGGCAGCTGCGTTTTCACTCGATGCTCGATGTCTCGAGCGACGTCACGCAGAACCTGGTCTGGCTTTACAAAGAACTCCTGCGCGGTTGAGCGTAGAGAAGGATGAAGCAAGGATAAGGGCAGGACGGGTCGGCCGTACTCCCAAGTCCTTCTCTCACGAAAGTAAGGCGCGTCGAGGTAATGAGTGAAGTGCTGCCTCCGTCGTACGTCACCACCATTGCGAATGAGCTCGATATCCTCATCCAAGAGCGCACAGTGTCTCGCGCGTAAAAGGACGGCTCTTCTTACAACCGCATCTTCGGGGTAGCAGTCGCGATCGACCAGAAGCTTAATTGAACTCGCTAGTGCTCGAGCACCTTGGCCGTTGTAACCAGAAGTGAGCCCGCCGCGTACAACAACGGCACCGTCAGTTGTTTCGATCAAGAGCGCGTGGTCACCGTGCCCGAACGTATCGAGATCCGAGATGATCCAAGCTTTTAGAGGCCTGGAGCACGTACCTAGAAGAACAAGTAGGTCGCCGATAGCTTCGTCGCATGTAGGGCCGCCTATATACCGGGGTTGCCCGGTGTCGTTACCTCGCTCCCCAACGAGAACGGCCCAGGCATAAGCGCGGAACTGTCTGGTTACGTAGGATCTTATAGACACTTGCTGGACCTCGCCTCCTGCGGTGGGTCAGAACGCGCCTTCGACGACATCATCATTTCTGGTCCCGCGAAGCGCGTCCCTCTGTTCCTGGAGCTCGGCTTCGCGTGAGCAATGATACCACTCGTTGCCCGCGGTTCGGCACAAGTCGATCGACTTCGCTTCTTGCTCGAGACGCCGCTCTTTGCGGCAGTGGGCATCACGATTGCGTGCGTCCGAGGCAGCACACATCATGTGGGAGGAGTAGACACGGTCCACCAGCGCCAGCTCCGAAGCGCTGAAATTGTTCTGGACCAAGTTTTCTCGGGACCGGGCCTGCAGCTTTTCGAGCGCACCCGGCGTATTCCTCACCTCATCCTCATCCAGCTTGGTCAGGGCATCATCGCTTTCGTCGCGGCTCGACTGGGCGTTTACAATGTCCGGCCGAGCAACCTTGCCAAGCATCGTAGCCAGCGGGCCGCGGAGTGCTGACACGTCGACGGAGATGATCGGGCTGCGAGGATCCGAAAGGTTCGCCTTCACCTGGTATGCGAACGGCGCATCTTCGCTACCCTCCACCCCTTCAGCAGAGATATGAAGTGTGCCCGAGCATTCGACGCTCTGGTTTGCACGGTCCACAGAGGTACTGGTCACGTCGCCAGCAACGAAGGAAAGCTTGGCCAGCCACCCGGCTTTAAGTTCGTCATATCGCTCGGCGAGAAGCTCGTCGCGGGGCGCCTGCGCGTTCTCTCGGACGACGTCATACGCCTGAGACAGAATGGCATCAGAGACACAAACCTTGGGATCACCGCTCTGAAGCATCGACTCCGGTGATCCCGAGCAGGCCGCGAGGGCCGCCAGCCCAACTATGCAAGCGATGTTCCGTGTTCGCATCTGTGCCTTCCCCCAACACAAGCTATTCGCCCATTTACAACGGATCGCCTTAGGCCATCTCGACGGTACGGGGACAAGCCACCTGACTATTCAGTCGCGGTCGACCGGCCGACCGATCCCGACCGCCACCATCGTATCGAGGACGCGCTGGAGCAGGCTGGAGGGCAGGAAGCCGTAGCTGGTGGACGGCTCGCGCCCGGGGATCGGCCGCGTGTCGTAGCCCGGCCACGCATAGCGGTTCCACTCGCTGACCACGATCCACGACCGCTCGCCGGAAAGCCCGAGCTGCCGGCGAACAGCTTGCGGCATCTCGATCGCGACGTCGTCGGCGCCGGGCTCCTTGGTCGTGAAGGGAACGACATGGACGAGGGGAAGACCATCGCGGCTGACTGTCATCAGCACGACGGCGACAGGTCGGTCCTTGATCCCTTCGTCGCGACCCTCGCGATACTCACGCTCCCAAAGATAGCTGTAGTTAAGGACTTCACCCGGCTCCGGCAGCTTGGAACTGCCTTTCGGCTTCTTCGCTGCCTGGCCCGGGTTTGACGGCACGGAGCGCGTCGAGGGTTTCTTCATCCAGATCCTCCGTGCGCCCGGCGACCC
>JAESGL010000167.1_pt1 | contig 73993 bp, 65 predicted proteins | sample 9269711 | NCBI WGS metagenome assembly JAESGL01 (sample SAMN14515918, study PRJNA621676) | algae metagenome | isolation source: Kastovskya adunca ATA6-11-RM4 and co-occurring heterotrophs from soil and... | place: Chile: Atacama Desert | collected 2011-06-27 | reverse complement strand
AGCCGTCGCCGATCGGCTTCATCGCCTCGCCCGTCGCCGGCGCGAAATGCCCCAGCAGCACCCCCGCCACGATCGCCGCCAGAACCTGAAGATACAGGTGCGTGTACCAGGGACGCGACGCCGGGGGGAGCGGGTCCGCCGTGGAAACGGTGAGATGCGCCATGATCCTCTCCTTCTTATGGCGATATCCTCGCACGCCGGGGCGGCGGACCAAGGGTGATGCGCTTCGCGCTAGATTCTTGCGGTTTTCCGCCGATCCCACGCCGGTTCCCGCTTTGGCACGTTCGGTTTTCGGCACACGCGGCGGGGACGTTCGTGCAAATTCTTGCATAAGGCACCGGCGGCCGTAGACTCGATCGCGTGAGGCGACCGCATCTTCCCGGCTGGACGTGGTGGGCGCTGGCGACGCTGGCGCTGGCCGCGCTGGCGGGCTGGGCGGCGGCGGGCGCGGCGGAGCGGCAGGCGCGCGCGCACCTGGCGGCGCAGGCCGCCACCGATGCGCAGCTGCGCGCCGCGCTGATCGACAGCGAGATCGCGCGCTTCCGCCTGGTGCCGCTCGCGCTCTCCGACGACCGCGACGTGATCGCGACGCTCGACCGGGTCGAGGGGGCAGGCGACCGGCTGAACCGCAAGCTGGCGGCGCTGGCCCGCGCGACGGGCGCAGCGGCGCTGTACCTGGTGGCGCCGGACGGGCGCGCCGTCGCGGCCAGCAACTGGCGGAGCGCGCGCAGCTTCGTCGGCACCGACTATCGCTTCCGCCGCTACTATCGCGACGCGCGCGACCGCGGGTCGGCGTCGCAATTCGCGCTGGGCATCGTCAGCGGCCAGCCCGGTCTCTACCTCGCCCGCCGGATCGCGCGGGGCGGCGTGATCGTCGTGAAGCTGGAGTTCGACCGCGTGGAGGAGGCGTGGCGGCGGGCGGGGGGAACGACCTACGTCCGCGACGCCAACGGCGTGGTGCTGGTCACCAGCCGCCCCGCCTGGCGCTTCGCCGCCACCCGCCCGCTGTCGGCGGCCACGGTCGCACGGCTGCGCGAGGAGGCCAGCCTGCCGCGTGCGGCGCTGTCGCCGCTGCCCGCCGCCGGCGCCGCGGCGGTGGAGCGCGAGGTCGCCGTCGCGCAGCCCGGATGGACGCTGTCGCTGCGCCGCGACGCCGCCCCGGCGGTCGCTCCGGCACGACGCGCCTGGGGGTCGGGCGCCGCGCTGGCGGTGCTGGCGGGGGCGGCGCTTGCCTGGGGCCTGCGCCAACGGCTCGCTCTGACGCGCCGGCGCACCGCGCAGCTGGAAGCGGCGGTAGCGGAGCGGACCGCCGACCTGACGCGCGAGATGGAGGAGCGCGCCGCGATCGAGGCGCGCGCCGCGCAGCTGCGCGAGGGGTTGCGCCAGGCCAACCGCCTCGCGACCCTGGGCCAGGTGACGGCGGGGGTGGCGCACGAGACGGCGCAGCCCGTCGCCGCGATCCGCACCTACGCGGACACCAGCCTGGCGCTGCTGGACCGCGGCGACGTGGCGACCGTGCGCGCCAACCTGGCGGCGATCCGGCGGTTGGGGGACCGCATCGGCGCCGTCACCGCCGAGCTGCGCGGCTTCTCGCGCCGGCAGGTGGACGAGGTGCGCGCGGTGCCGCTGGACGAGGTGATCGACGGCGCGCTGCTGATCTTGAAGGACCAGCTGCGCACCGTGGCGCTGGAGCGCCCCGCACCCGATCCGGCGCGCCGGGTGCTGGCGGGCCGGACCCGGCTGGAGCAGGTGGTCGTCAACCTGGTGCAGAACGCGATCGAGGCGCTGGCGGCGACGCCGGCGCCGCGCATCGCCATCACCGCGACGATGCGCGGCGACGTGGTGGAGATGGCGGTGACGGACAACGGCCCCGGCATCGACGCAGGCGTCGCGCCGCGGCTGTTCACGCCCTTCGCCACCGCGCGTGCCGACGGGCTGGGCCTGGGCCTCGCCATCGCGCAGGACATCATGATCGACCTGCGCGGATCGTTGCGGCTGGATGGCGCCCATGCCGGCGGCGCGCGCTTCGTGCTGACGGTGCCGGCGGCATGAACGGCGACCCGCCCGTCGCGCTGGTGGAGGACGATGCCGACCTGCGAACGGCGACGGCGCAGCTGCTCGCCCTCGCCGGCTTCGCCGTGCATCCTTTCGCCGACGGAGCGACCGCCGCCGCGGCGATCGACGCGGGCTTCGCCGGGCCGGTGGTCAGCGACGTGCGGATGCCGGGCGTGTCGGGCATCGAGCTGTTCCGCCTGCTGCGCGCGCGCGACGCCGAGCTGCCGGTCATCCTCGTCACCGGGCACGGCGACGTCGCCATGGCGGTGGACGCGCTGAAGGCGGGGGCGTGGGATTTCCTCTCGAAGCCGTTCGACGGCGAGGCGCTGGTCGCGGCGGTGCGCCGCGCCGCCACCGCCCGCGCGCTGGCGCTGGAGAACCGCCGCCTGCGCGCCGTCGCCGGGCAGGAAGCGACCTGGGTGGGCGAGAGCGCCGAGATCGCCCGCCTGCGCGCGATGATCCCGCTGCTGGCGGACGCGGCGCTGGACCTGGTGATCGAGGGCGAGACCGGCACGGGCAAGGAGTTGTTCGCGCGGCTGGTCCATCGCGCCGGCGCGCGCGGGCGCCACCGTTTCCAGCCGATCGACTGCGCCGCGCTACCCGCGGAACTGGCCGGGCCGGCGCTGGTCGGGCGCCACGGCCCGATCGCGCGAGCGCATCGCGGCACCTTGTTCCTCGACCATCTCGACCGCGCGCCGGCCGAGCTCCAGCACCGGCTGGCGCTCTTCGCCGAGCGCCGCGTGGTCGCGCCGGACGAGCGCGAACCCGACGCGGTGGACGTGCGCATCGTCGCCGCGATCGGCGAGGGCGGGCGGGAGCGGATCCTGCCCGAGCTCTACCACCGCCTGGCCGGCGTGCCGCTGCGCGTGCCCCCGCTGTCCGAGCGGCGCGGCGACATCCCCCTCCTCTTCGCCGGCTTCGTCGAGGCCGCGGCGCAGCGGCACCGCCGCGCGGTCCCGGCGCTGGCGGAGGCGGCGCACCGTGCCGCGCGGGGCGACTGGCCGGGCAACGTGCGCGAGCTGGAACTGGCGGCGGAGCGGCTGGTGCTGGGGCTGGAGCCGGCCGCGGCGGGGACGCCGGGGGAGACGCTGCCGCAGCGGGTGGAGGCGTTCGAGCGCGCCGCCATCCGCGAGGCGATCGCCGCGGCGGGGGGCGAGGTGGCGCGCGCGGTCGCGCTGCTCGGCATCCCGCGCGAGACCTTCTACTATCGGGTCAAGCGGCTGGGCATCGACCTGAAGGCGGAGCGCCGGAACGCCGCCGGCTAGGCCGTCTCCTCGCGCACGCGCAGCATGGCGAACGCGGCCAGCAGCAGCGTCGCCGCGGCGAAGGCCATGGTCCAGATCGGCTCGCCGGGGAAGAAGCGCTTCATGATCGACCCCATCACCGTCGCGACCAGCAGCTGCGGCACGACGACGAAGACGTTGAAGAGCCCCATGTAGACCCCCAGCTTGCGCGCCGGCAGCGTGGAGGCGAGGATCGCGTAGGGCATGGCGAGGATCGTCGACCAGGCGATGCCGATCCCCACCTCGCTCAGCAGCAGCCATCGCGGATCGCGGATGACGAGGAAGCTGGCATAGCCCGCCGCGCCGCAGGTCAGCCCGACGACATGGGTGCGCACCTTGCCGATGCGGCGCGACAGGAAGGGGAGCAGCAGCAGCGCGCTGATCGCGGCGACGCCGTTGTACGTCGCGAATAGCACGTCGACCCAGTTTGCGCCCCGCTGGAACGCGGCGCTGGCGGGATCGGGCGCGGCGAAGAAGTCCCGCGTGACGACGGGGGTCGTGTTGATCCACATGATGAACAGCGCCGACCAGCTGAAGAACTGCACCAGCGCCAGCCGCTTCATGATCGGCGGCATCCCGCCGAAGTCGCCGACGATATGGCCCAGCATGCCCGGCGCCCGCCCCGCCCGCGCCCGCGCGACCGCAACCGCGCTGGCGAGGCCGTAGGAGGCGAGCAGCCCGCCGAGGAGAAGGACCTCTTTCTCCAGATCGAGCATGGCGACGAGCACGATCACGGCCGAGCCCGCGGCGATCCACCATCCCCCGTCACCCGGGTCGCGCGCGGCGAGCCGGCGCAGCGCCGTGCCGTCGTCCCCCTCCTCCGCGCCATGGAAGCGCGCCATCTGGTCGGGCGAATATTCCCGCGTCGTCGCCACGGTCCACAGCACGCTGGCGAGCAGCGCGCCGCCGCCGAAGAAGAAGGCGTAGCGCACCGAATCGGGAATCTGTCCCGGCGGCGCCACGTTGCTGACGCCGAGGTGTTCGAGCACCCAGGGGAAGATCGATCCGACCACCGCGCCGGCACCGATGAAGGCGGTCTGCACGCCGTAGCCCGCCGCGTGCTGATCCTTGTCGAGCATGTCGCCCACGAAGGCGCGGAAGGGCTCCATCGAGACGTTCAGCGCGGCGTCGAGCATCCACAGCAGCAGCGCCGCCGCCAGCAGGACCGGCGCTTCCGGCATCAGGAACAGCGCCACCGCGGCGAGGATCGCGCCGGCGAGGAAGTACGGCCGCCGCCGCCCCAGCCGGCCCAGCCATGTGCGGTCGGACAGGTGGCCGATCACCGGCTGCACCAGCAGCCCCGTCAGCGGAGCGGCCACCCACAAGGCGGGCAGATCGTCGAGCGAGGTGCCCAGCGACTGGAAGATGCGGCTCATGTTCGCGTTCTGCAGCGCGAAGCCGATCTGGATGCCGAAGAAGCCGAAAGACAGGTTGAACAGGCCGGCCCAGCCCAGCCGCGGGCGGCGTTCGATCGTCATGGCCTCTTCTCCCCTCCCCTTGCCGGCCGCGTGGCGGTTATCGCCCCCGCGCGCGGCCCTGCGCCACGAAGCGCACCGCCTGCCCGCCGCCGGGGGCGAGCGCCAGCGTCAGTGTATCCCCGGCGGTGACGGGCCGCTCCTCGATCGCGATCGCGTGGCGCTGCTCGGTGCGATAGTCGGCGTTGGGGCCGTCGCGATAGATTTGCGCGACGTAGCGCCGCCCCTTGTCGAGGAACGACAGCGGCACGCTCAGCGTCCGTGCATTCTCGTCGGTGATGCTGCCGAGGTACCAATTGTCCGACGCGCGATCCTTTCGCGCCACCGTCACGTAATCGCCGACCGCGCCGTTCAGCACGCGCGTGTCCTGCCAGTCGACCGGCACGTCCTTGATGAACTGGAACGCGGCCATGTGCTTCGCGTAATTCTCCGGCGTGTCCGCCGCCATCTGCACCGGGGAATAGATGACGACGTAGAGCGCCAGCTGCTTCGCCTCGGTCGAGAGGATCGCGCTGCCCTCCGATCCGGTCAGGCTGAGGACGCCGGGGGTGAAGTCCATCGGGCCGCCCAGCCACTGCGTGAAGAACATGTTCGCTTCGTGCTCGGGCGGGTTCTTGCCCGCCCAGCTGTTGTATTCCATCCCGCGCCCACCCTCGCGCGACAGCCAGTTGGGGTAGGTGCGGCGCAGGCCGGTGTCCTTCACCGGCTCGTGGCTGTCGATGCCGACGCGATACTTCGCCGCGGTCTGCACGACGCGCAGGTGATGGTTCACCATCCACTGCCCTTCGTGCCACTCGCGCTTCTTCGTGCCGTCGGCATCGACGCGCTCGATCTCGCCCGCGTCGGTGACGTAGCCGGTCTTCACCGCGGGGATGCCGTGGTCCTGCGCATATTTGAACGCACGGTCGAGCTGCGCGTCGTAATGGCTGACGGACCCGCCGGTCTCGTTGTGGCCGATGAGGTACACGCCCTTCGCACGGGCGTAGCGCTGCAGCTCCGCGGCGTCGAAGTCCTCGGTCGGGCGGTCGAACTGCATGTCGGTGCCGTTCCCGAACCAGTCGCCGTCCCAGCCGACGTTCCACCCCTCCACCAGCACCCCGGGGATGCCGTTGGCGGAGGCGAAGTCGATGTAGCGCTTCACGTTGGCGGTGGTGGCGCCGTGCTTGGGCCCGCGCGCCCAGCTCCACTCGCCCTTGATCATGTTCCACCACACGCCGACGAACTTGCCGGGCCTGATCCAGCTGACGTCGCCCAGCTTGTTCGGCTCGTTCAGGTTCAGCGTGATGTGGTTCATGTACAGGCCGGGCGCGTCGTCGGCGATCGCGATCGTGCGCCACGGCGTCGAGAACGGCGCGTCGCGCGTCACCTTGGGGGCGCCCGCACCCGGGGTCAGCACCGCCTTCAGCGTGTGGCCGTCCACCTGCGCCAGGTTCATCGCGGAATAATCGACCAGCGCCGCCTCGTGCAGCGCCACGTGCGTGCCGTCTGCCAGCTTCAGCGTCATCACCGTCTGCGCGGTTCCGACGCCCGACAGCGGCGTGTTCGCGTAGAGGTACTCCTCCCGGTTCCACTCATAGGCGGGCTTCCACCACGCCTGCGCCGGCTGCGCGAAGGCGAAGGTGGTCAGCTCCTCCGCGATGTTGACGGTGCCGAGATTGTCTTGGCGGGGGAAGGTGTAGCGGAAGCCGACGCCGTCGTCGAAGAGGCGGAAGGTGACGTCCAGCCGGCGCTTCAGCCGGTTCGCCTCGACCAGCCGGACTGTCAGCTCGTTGTGCCGGTCGCGGATCGTCTTCCACTCGCCGAACGGCTGCGTCCAGCTGGTGTCGACGCTGTCGGTCGTGGTGCCGAGCAGCTTCATGCCGCGGTCCATCTTCGGCGCGTCGGTGAACAGGAAGCCGAGCCGGCTCTCGCCCAGGATCTGCTTGCCGCGGCGCGCGATCGAGTAGGAAGCGCGACCGTCGTTGTCGATCGAGATGGCGAGCGCGATCGACTTGTCGGGCGAGGTGGCACGCGCGACGATACGCGCCTCCGCAGGTGCCTGCGCGACGGTGGCGGTCTGCGCCTGCGCGGTGCCGGCGAGCAGGCTGGAGGCCAGCAGGGCAGCGAGAAGCTTCATGCGTTGTCCTTTCGCGCGACCAGCGCGCCGAACGGCGCCAGCCGCTCGCCGTCGTGGCCGGTTTCGATCAGCACGCCGGTCGCCGCGAACGGCTGCGGCGCGGCGGTCATGTTGAAGGCGCAGACCAGCGTCTCGCCGTCCAGCGTGCGCTCGATCACCAGCATCGCGGCATCGGCGCGCACCACCGTCAGGTCGCCGCGTCGCAGCGCCGGATGCGCCTTGCGCAGCGCCAGCACAGCGCGGGTCCAGTGGAGCATGGAGGCGGGGTCAGCCTCCTGCCGGTCGACGGCCAGCGCGTCGTGGTCCGGCCCGACCGGCAGCCACGGCTCGCCGGCGGAGAAGCCCAGCGCGGGTGCGCCGCTGCGCCACGGCATCGGCGTGCGCGCGCCGTCGCGGCTCAGCGTCAGCGGCCAGTTGGCGATCGCCTCGGGATCCTGCAGCTGCTCGAACGGCACGTCGACCTGGGTCAGCCCCAGCTCCTCGCCGTAATAGACGATCGGCGAGCCGCGTAAGGAGCCGAGCAGCAGCATCTTCATCCGCGCGAACGCCCGCGCCTCGCCGGGCGCAGTCCACCGCGACACCGCTCGCGGCGCGTCATGGTTCTCGAACGCCCAGCTGGGCCAGCCGAGCCCCGGCGTCGCCGGCCATTTTTCCACCGCCTCGCGCACGACCGCGGGGGTCAGCGCGTCGGCGTAGAGGAAGTCGAAGCCGTAGGCGCTGTTCAGCCGGCGCTGCCCTTGCGTGTACAGCTTCATTTCCCGCTCGCTCTCCGCGCCGCCGACCTCGGCCACGGTGAAGCGCGCGTCATATTCGTCGAACAGCGCGCGGACCCGCTCGATGAAGTGCGGGATGTTGAGGTCCGACTGGTTGTGCTTGTGCAGCTGGAAATCGAATGGGCGCGTGCGCACCTTGTTGTCGTCCGGCGCGGGCGGATTGTCGGTCAGTGCCGGGTCGAACATCATGAAGTTCAGCGCGTCCAGGCGAAAGCCGTCGACGCCGCGCTCCAGCCAGAAGCGCGCGATGTCGAGGAACGCCTGCTGCACGTGCGGATGATGGCCGTTCACCTGCGGCTGCTGCGGCAGGAAATTGTGCAGGTAATATTGCCCGCGCCGCCCGTCCCACGTCCAGGCCGGGCCGCCGAAGACGGACTGCCAGTTGTTCGGCGGGCTGCCGTCCGGTTTGGGATCGTGCCACACGTACCAGTCCGCGCGCGGATTGGTGCGGCTGCTGCGGCTCTCGACGAACCAGGGGTGCCGGTCCGACGTGTGCGCCCACACCTGGTCGACCAGCACCTTCAGCCCGAGCGAGTGCGCCTTCGCCGCGAGCGCGTCGAAATCGGCGAGCGTGCCGAAGATCGGATCGACGTCGCGATAGTCCGCCACGTCGTAGCCGAAGTCCGCCATCGGCGAGGTGAAGAACGGCGAGATCCAGATCGCATCGACGCCGAGCGCCGCGACATAGTCGAGGTGCGCGGTGATGCCGGGCAGGTCGCCGATGCCGTCGCCATTCGAATCGGCGAAGCTGCGCGGGTAGATCTGGTAGATGGCGGCGCCCTTCCACCAGGGTGCCCCCACTCGGGACGCATCGGTCGACGTCATTCGTTCTTCCCCATCGCGCACACGGCATATCCGAGCGCGGGCAGACGGACGCGCAGGCTGCCGGGCGCCGCCGTCGCCGCCGCGCAGCCCGTGCCCGCCAGCATCGTCGCCGGCCCCTCGCCCGACACCTCCACCCAGCGATCGACCGGCCGGGTGGAGGTGTTGAAGGCCAGCAACACCTCACGCTCGCCATGGATGCGCGAGACGGCGAGCAGCCCCGGCTTTTCCTCCCGTGCGCGCAGCACCGAGCGGCCTCGCCGCAGCGCGGCTTCCGCGGAGCGAAGCCGCGCGAGCGACGCGATCTGCCGGAACAGCGGGTGGGCGGGATCGAAGTTCGCGCGCGCGGTCGTCGCCGCGGTGCCGAGCAGGCGGTTGTCGTTGTAGCTGGCGACGCGGCTGGCGAACATGTCCTCGCGCGCGTCCTGGTCGTTGCCGTCGCCGGCGAAGCCCTGCTCGTCGCCCGAGTAGATCGTCGGCACGCCGCGCAGCGTCAGCAGCATGGCGTTGGACAGCATCGTGCGCGCCAGCACCTCGGCGTCGTCCGCCTGCGGAAACGCCTTGCGCACGTAATGGGCGAAGCGGCCGTTGTCGTGGTTGCCGGAGAAGGTCGGCAGCGCCAGCGCGGCCGCCTCGCCGCCCTGGTACAGCGCATCGCCGCGCAGCCACGTCTCGAACGCGTCGGTGCCGCGCGTGCCCGCCACCGCCTCGATCACCGCCTGCCGGAAAGAGAAGTCGAGCACCGCGGGGAAGCCGTCGACGCGGGTGTGCACGGCGAGCGGGCCGGGATCCAGCGTGGTGAGGCCGACCTCGCCGAAGATGTGGAAGTTGGCGATCCCCTTCGCCGCGGCGCGTGCGCGCATGGCGGGGACGAACGACTGCCAGAATTCCGGATTGACGTGGCGCGCGGTGTCGACGCGGAAGCCGTCCACGCCGAAGCGGTCGATCCAGCCGCCGTAGACGTCGATCATCCCCTGCACGACGCGGGGGTTCTCCGTCATCAGATCGTCGAGGCCGACGAAGTCGCCCATCGTCGAATTTTCGTTGAGGAACGTGGTGTTGCCGCGATTGTGGTAGAGCGTGACGTCGTTCAGCCACGCCGGCGACTTCGCCTTCTCCTCGCCCCGCGGCAGGTAGGGCGTGTAGGCGTAGGTCGGATCGGTCAGCTTCGCGAAGTTGGCCGCGGTCATCACCTGGTCGCCCGCGAACCCATCGTTGATCGGCTTGCCACCCGGCCCGCCGCGTCGGCGATAGGGATAGTCGGCGCGCGCGCGATAGGTGCAATCGTCGCACTCGCGATAGCGGATCACGTCGGCGGTGTGGTTGGCGATGATGTCCATGTAGACCTTCATCCCCCGGGCGTGCGCCGCCGCGACCAACGCGGCGAAATCCGCGTCGGTGCCGAAATGCGGATCGACATGCTCGAAATCGGTGATCCAGTAGCCGTGGTAGCCTGCGCTCTCCTGCCCCCGGGCCCCCTGCACCGGCTTGTTGCGAAAGATCGGGCCGACCCAGATCGCGGTCGCGCCCAGCTGCTGGATGTAATCGAGCCGGCGGATCAGCCCCTTCAGGTCCCCGCCGTGATAGAAGCCCTTGTGCGTCGGATCGAAGCCGGTCGTCAGCGGCCCGCCGGTCAGACCGCCGCGGTCGTTCGACGGGTCGGCGTTGTCGAACCGGTCGGGCAGCGCGAAGTAGATCACCTCGTCCTGCGGCAGGCGGGCGCGGTAATCCTGCGCGCTGGCGGGCAGGACGCCCAGCAATGCGGCGATGATGGCGGTGGCGATCGCTCGCACAAGGCGTCTCCCTCTCGTGCGGCGCGCTTCGCCGTCGCTCCGCGTGATGCGCGAGGAGCGGCGCGGTGCCAAGCCGGTGACATACGTATTCACCGGGGGTAGGCTCGCCCCTGATGGGGACGAACGACAAGCCCACCTCCTTCGACATCGCGGCGCTGGCCGGGGTGTCGCAACCGACCGTCAGCCGCGCGCTGCGCGGCGACCGCACGGTCAGCGAGGCGACGCGGCTGCGGATCGAGGCGATCGCGCGCCAGCTGAACTACAAGGTGGACCGCAACGCCTCCTCGCTGCGCAGCGGCCAGGCGAAGACGCTGGCGCTGCTGTTCTTCGAGGATCCGCTGCCCGACGGGTCGTTCATCAACCCCTTCTTCCTGTCCATGCTGGGCTCGATCCTGATGCGATGCGCGCAGAAGGGGTACGACCTGCTCACCTCGTTCCAGCAACTGTCCGCCGACTGGCACAAGGATTACGAGGACGCGCGCAAGGCGGACGGGCTGATCCTGCTGGGCTACGGCGACTGGGAGACGTACCGATCGCGGCTGGACGATCTCGTTCGGCAGCAGACGCACTTCGTACGCTGGGGTTCGGTGGAGCCGCATGGCCTGGGCACCGTCATCGGCTGCGACAATCGCGGCGGCGGGCGCGACGTGGGACGCCATCTGGTCGGGCGCGGACGGCGGCGCATCGCCTTCGTCGGCGACGCCTCCAGCCACTATCCCGAATTCCAGGATCGTTATCGCGGCCTGGGCGACGCGCTGGCCGAGGTGGGACTGGCCAACGATCCCGGCCTGCACGTCGATTCGCTTTCGATCGAGCAGGGCGGCTATGACGCGACGCGGCGGCTGATCGCGCGCGGCATCGCCTTCGACGCGATCTTCGCCGCATCCGACCTGATCGCGCTGGGCGCGATGCGCGCGCTGGGCGAGGCAGGACGCAGCGTGCCAAGTGACGTGGCGGTGGTCGGCTTCGACGACATCCCCGCCGCCAGCCTGACGCGCCCGCCGCTCACCACCGTGTCGCAGGATTACAGCCGCGCCGGCGCCGCCTTGGTCGACGCGCTGGTGCGGCAGATCGCGGGCGAGGCGGGCGAGAACGTGAAGCTGCCCGCGCGACTGGTGATCCGGGCGTCGAGCTGAGCGGGAAGCCCCGGGGTTCAAGGGTCGTCATCCGCGGCGCCGGACTCCCGCCTTCGCGGGAGAACGGCTATCCGCGCGCCGGGCAATGCTGCGCGACGAAGGCGGCGTGACCGGGCATCTGCGCTACCTCCCGTGCGGCGAGCTGGTGGACGAGGTCGCAATATTCGACGATCTCGGCATCTGACGGCCCGTCCGCCAGCGGATGCCAGCGTGCCGGGATCGCGCCCTGCCCGATCAGCACCTGCACCCACGCGACTTCGGTGAACAGCTCCTCCTCCTCGCGCCACACCGCCGCTTCCTCGTTCCACAGCGCCAGCTTGGCGGCGAGCGTGTCGGGCGGCGGCGTGTCGCGGCAGGCGGACCAGAAGTCGCCCGGCCGCGCGTTGGCGCGATAGTGGAGGATCAGGAAGTCTCGGATCCGCGTCCATTCCGCGTCCGCCTGCCGGTTGAAGGCATCGCGCTGCGCCGCGCCCGCGGCGGTACCGGGCAGCAGCTTCAGCAGTCGCGCGATCGCGCTCTGCACCAGGTGCAGGCTGGTCGATTCCAGCGGCTCCATGAACCCCGCAGCAAGGCCGAGCGCGACCACATTGTGCGACCACATTTCCCGCCGCTTGCCCGTGGTGAAGCGGATCGGGCGCGGATCGCCCTCCGCCGTGCCGTCGAGGTTTGCCAGCAGGTGATCGGCGGCGCGATCGTCGGACCAGTGCGCGCTGGAATACACCACGCCGTTGCCGGTGCGGTGCTGCAACGGGATGCGCCACTGCCAGCCGGCGTCGTGCGCGGTGGCGCGGGTGTAGGGCAGCAGCGGTTCCGTACGGGCTGACGGCACCGCCAGCGCGCGGTCGCACGGCAGCCAGCGCGTCCAGTCGTCGAAGCCGACGCCCAGCGCCTCGCCCAACAGCAGCGAGCGGAAGCCGGTGGCGTCGACGAACAGGTCGCCCTCCACGCGCCGCTCGCCCTCCAGCAGCAGCGCGGCGACGTTTCCGCTGTCGCGGTCGCGCTCGACATGGACGATCCGCCCCTCGTGCCGCTCCACGCCCCGGGCCTCGGCGAAGCGCCGCAGCATCCGCGCGTAGAGCGCGGCGTCGAAGTGGAAGGCGTAGGGCATTTCCGGCAGCGCGCGGGCGGTGCGCGCCGCGCCGCGCTGCATCCGGTGTGCGCGCGCGGCGAGATCGTTGAGCGCGTGATCGCCGAGCGGCCGCACCCGGCCCAGCGCGCGGGCGCGAAGCCAGGCGTGGTGGAAGGCGTGCAGCGCGGTGTCGCGTCCCACGTCGCCGAAGGCGTGGAGGTAGCGCTCGCCGGGGCTGCCCCAGCCGACGAACTCGATGCCCAGCTTGAACGTGCCGCCGGTCGCGCGCAGGAAGGCGTCCTCGTCCAGGCCCAGCGCCCGGTTGAAGGTGCGGATCTGCGGGATGGTCGCCTCGCCGACGCCGACGGTGCCGATCGCGTCGGATTCGACCAGCCGCACGCGGTAGAGCGGCTGCGGCAGCAGCTGCGCCAGCGCCGCCGCCGCCATCCACCCCGCGCTGCCGCCCCCGGCGATGACGATGGTGCGGGGGGAGAAAGACCGGGGATCGTTCACGCGGAAACCTCCGTTCGGGCTGAGCGAAGTCGAAGCCCACGGGCAACGCTTACCCTTCGACTTCGCTCAGGGCGAACGGAGGTGGGAAGATGGGGTGTGGCCCCCATCCCCCGCGTCCTCAGAAGCGGTACGTCAGGCCCAGATAATAGTCGGTGCCGTAGCGCTGGTAACGCCGCACCTGCCGCTCATCGCCGCCGACATACTGGACGAACTCCTGATCGGTCAGATTCTTTGCCTGCGCCAGGATGGCGAGGCCCTGCAGCGGACCGGACTGGAATTCATACCCGATCTGCGCGTCGAGAATGCCTTCCGACTGCGCGGTGTTCAGCTCCGGCGAGGCCGACAGGCCGCGCACCTCGGCCAGAAAATCCGAGCGGTAGCGATAGGTCGCGCGCGCCTGGAAGCCGTTCTTCTCGAAATAGGCGGTGCCGTTCATCACCCAGTCGGACAGGCCCGGCAGCGTGATCGTGCGCGCCGGATTGCTGGCCAGCCGGATCGCCGAGTAGGTGTAGCTGCCGCTGGCGAACACGCCGAAGCCGTCGAGCGCGGTGGTGATGGCGCGGAACGGCAGCGACACAGTCGCCTCCGCGCCGATCAGCTCGCCCTCGCCCGAGTTCGCCGGGTTGCGGAACAGCCCGAACTGCGCGTTCTGCGCCTGCACGATCGCCTGCTGCGCGGGGGTCAGCGAGGGGAGCAGCGGCGAGAAGTCGTAGATGACCGAGTTGTTCGCATCGACATAGTCGCTGATGCTCTTGAAATAGCCGGTCAGCGCGACGTAGCCGCCCGAGGGGAAGTATTTCTCCAAGGACACGTCCACGTTGGTCGACTTGTATGGCCGCAGCGCGAAGTTGCCGCCTTCCGAGCTGAACGGGCTGTTCGCCGGGTTGCTGCCCAGGCCCACGTTCGCCGGGTTGATCGACACGTTCTGCGAGATGCGCTCCTGATCGATGCGCGGGCGCACCATGGTGCGCGAGGCGCCCAGCTTCACGAAGCCCGACGGGATCAGCTCGACCGACATGGTCGCGCTGGGCAGGACGTTGGTATATTTCACGCCGTCGCCCACGTCGGCCAGCGTCACCACGCCGCCGGTCAGCCCGGCGATGCGGCCGGTGGAGGACTGGTCGGTGTGCACCACCTGCACGCCCAGCGAGCCCTTCAGCGCCTTGCCGCCGGCCTCGCCGTCGATCACCAGCTTGGCATATCCGGTCCAGACCTTCTCCTTGACCGAATAGTCCTTCGCCAGCGACTCCGGCCGATTGTCGAATACCGGGTTCAGCAGATCGTAGATCTTCAGCGGATCGACCGTCAGCATCTGCGGCACGCCCAGGAAGCCGAGCGAGACGGTATCGTCCAGCACCGCGTCCGCGGGCACCGCGACGGAGGTCGGCGTGCCGCTGGCCACGGTGCAGCCCGTCCCGCCGCCCTTGGGGCACAGGAACGAGGACGTGAAGGCGGCGCGCTTCTCGCGCTGCGAGTAGTTGGCACCGACCTCGTAGCCCTTCACGACGCCCAGGTCGCCGAACTCGCCCGCCAGGCTGGCGCGCAGCGACTTCAGGTCGTCGGTGAACTTCGGCCGGTTCAGGAAGCCCGCCTGCACCACCGCCGTCGTGCCGTTATAGCCCCAGCCGCCCGGATCGGTGATCCGGATGACGTTGGTGTCGGCGTAGTTGATCGTCGGCACGATCGAGTAGAGGCCGTTGTCCTGCCGCGTGATGTTGATCGTGTCGCGCGCGCCGGTGCCGTTGTAGCCGGTGCCGGAATAGGTCTCGAGCAGGAAGTCGGTGCGCTCGGCCCGGCTCCACGCGGCGTCGATGTTCAGGTGCGTGGTGTCGGTGACGGCGAAGTCGTTGTTCCAGCCGAAGGAGAACAGGTCCGCCTCGCGCTCCTGATAGTCGTTGCGCTGCACGGTGTAGGCCGGCTGGAACGTCGCGGACTGGACGAAGCCGTCGCGCACGACGACGTTGGTCGGCGCGACGTTGTAGGCCAGCGGGAATTCGATGCCGCGCAGGCGCTGCACTTCGTTGAAGTGGGTGTAGAGCGCGTCGAAGGTGGAGTGGAACTTGTCGCTCGGCTGCCATTCCAGCGTGGCGACGCCGCCGTAGCGCTTCAGCAGGTTCGACTGGACGTAGGGCTTTGCCCCGCCGAGGATGAAGGCATCGCCCTGCGGCGTGGCGACGGTGGGGTAGCCCGCGTCGCCCCACGCCTCGTACTTGTCGTAATTCGTCGGCGCCTCGGTGGCGGCGAGGCCGATGGCGACGCCGAAGGTATCGTCGGCGAACTTGTCGACGAAGGCGCCCGACACGCGATAGCCGATGCGCTTGCCGTCCGGATTGCGCTTGCCGATGTCGTTGTACTGACCGCGCGCCGACACGACGACGGAGCGATCGCGCTGGTCGAGCGGGCGCAGGCTGCGCAGATCCACCGTGCCGGAGATGCCCGCCGCGATCAGCGACGCGTCGGGCGACTTGTAGACGTTGACGTTGCGGAAGAACTCGGACGGGTACTGATCGTACTCGACGCCGCGGTTGTCGCCGACGGTCACCTGTTCGCGACCGTTGAACAAAGTGGTCGAGAAATCGGGGCCCAGGCCGCGGATCGACAGGTTCTGGTCGCGTCCCTCCACGCGCTGCGCGGTGACGCCGGGCAGGCGGGCGAGCGAGTCGGCGATCGACACATCGGGCAGCTTGCCGATGTCCTCCGCGCTGACCGAATCGACGATCAGCGTGGAGTTGCGCTTGATCTCCGCCGACCGCGCCAGGCTGGCGCGGATGCCGGTGACGACGATCTCGCCCTCCTCGGTCGCGGTGGCGGTCGCGTCGGGATTGGCCTGCGCGTCAGGCGTCGGATCGGCGGGCGGCGCGGGCTGCTCCACGGTGACCTTGCCGGTCGGGTTGGCCGACGGTGCGTTGGGATCGGGCGGCGTCTCCTGCGCCCGCGCGGGCGCCGCCGCCAGCATCAACCCGGCGAGCGCGGCCATGCTGACCCGGCTCGCCAGGCGAGCGCGCGTCGAGACGACGAAAATGTGGTGCGAAGCGTCCATGCCATCCTCCCCTGCGCCGGCGCACCGCTCGTGCGGTCGGGCCGGCTTTTCTTCGACGCCTCGCCTAGGCCCGCGCCGGACCTGCCACCAGAATGCAACATACGTATTCAGCGCAGCCGCATATGCGGTGTGGCCGTCGCGCCACAGCGGATCGGGTCAGGCGGCGGTGCCGTCGAGGAAGGTGTTGACCGTCAGCCGCCCCGCATGGGGATCGGCTCCGAGCGCGACGTCGGCGGGGATCGCGGCGCAGTGCAGCGCGTGCGAGCGATAGAGGATGGCGCGATTGAAGCGGCCGTCGTGGCGCGCGACCTGCTCGAACAAGGCGGTGTCGCCGTGGATGAAGCCGGGCGCGGGCATCCCGTGCCGCGCCACGTCCGCGGCCAGCGCGGCGCGATACGGCGCCAGCCGGGCGGCGTCGATCGTCTCGAACCCCGTCGTGCGATGGCGGAAGAAGGCGGTGCCGCTGCGCTCGTCGCGCGACAGATAGTGCAGCAGCGCCAGCCGCGTCGGCGACGTCTCGTCCACGTGCGGCAGGCGCTGGATCGGCGCCAGCGCCGCCGGCGGCGTCGTCACGAGCGAGTAGAAGGCGTCCACGACGGCGAGCGCGGACAGGCCGAACACCTTCGCCGCGACCGGTCTCAGCGCGGCGAGCAGCGGGGCGAGCGTCGGGCGGGGTACGGCCGCGCGGATGCCGGGGTAATGCTGCCCCATCGGCGCGAACGCCAGCATCGCCGCGTCCTCGACCCAGCCGTCGGGATCGGCGACGAAGCCGTCGATCACCACGACCGACTGCCCCTCCGCCCCGTGCGGGATCACCTGGACGCGCCAGTGCGCGGGCGGGGCGGCGTCTGTCATGATGGCGCCATCCTTGTCGCGCCCGCCGGGCCGCCGCAACCCTTGCGCCCGCTCGCACATTGTCCCGGGAGGCCAGGAGGAGGAACGAGGATGAAGCGATTGACCATTCCCGTGCTGGCGCTGGCGGCGCTGGCGGCGTGCAGCGAGCGCGCGGAGGACCATGCGGAGCGGACCGGCAACGCGGTCGCCGCCGACATCGACGCCACCACGCGCAACGTCTCCGACAGCGTGGACCGGCTGGCCGAGCGCTTCGGCGAGCGGGTCGACCGGATCGGCGACCGCGTCGCCGACGATGCCGCCAACCGCGTCGAGGCGCACGTCGGCAACGAGATCGATCGCGCCGCGGACGAGGCGGGCGCGGCGCTGGAGCGCGTCGGCACCGCCATCCGCGACCGCGACGACCGGTCCGGGCGGTAAACTTGTAAGGAATAGACGAGCGCGGTCGTACCGTTTGCGACAAAGACCGCGCTCGTCTTAAACGTTATTTATCACCCCCGTGCGACATCGACCAATGTACGAGGGGGTCACGAATGTTGCATCGAATTCCGGTCAGAGACCTTCGATTGGGGATGTACATTTCCTCCGTCGACTGCTCCTGGCTCGACAATCCTTTCTGGCGATCGCGCTTCCTCTTGAAAACACAGGCCGATCTGGAGCGGCTTCGCCGGTCCGGCATCGCGATGGTGACGATCGACGACGACCGCGGCATCGGTCTCGCGCCGCCGCCGGCCCCCGCCCTGCCCAACCCCTTCCCCGCGCAGGCCGAGTCGCCCGCGCTGGTGGTGGAACGCCGCGCCAATCGCCCGCGCCGGCGCCGCATCGACGAGCTGGAGCGCGCGCGAGAGACCGTGGAGCGGTCCAAGGAAGCGGTGCAGCGCATGTTCAACGATGCGCGGCTCGGCCACGCGGTGCAGATGACTGAGGTCGCACCGCTGGTGGAGGAGATCGCCGCCTCGATCGAGCGCGACCGCTCCGCGATCATCAACGTGACCCGGCTGAAGGACAAGAACGAGTACACCTACCTCCATTCGGTCGCGGTCTGCGCGCTGATGATGAACCTCGCGCGGCAGCTCGGCCTGCCCGAAGGCGAGGTCCAGCAGGCCGGTGTCGCGGGGCTGCTGCACGACATCGGCAAGATGGCGACCCCGATCGAGGTGCTGGAGAAGCCCGGGAAGCTGGACGCCGAGGAGCGTCGCATCATTGAGGATCATCCGTCCGCGGGGCATCGCCTGCTGAAGGACAGTCCCGACGTCAGCGCCATCGCGCTCGACGTGTGCCTGCACCATCACGAGCGCATCGACGGCCGCGGCTATCCCGAGGGGCTGACCGAGGCGGAGCTGAGCGTCCACGCGCGCATGGGCGCGATCTGCGACGTCTACGACGCCATCACCTCGCACCGGCCCTACAAGGATCCGTGGACGCCCGCCGAGGCGCTGAGCAAGATGCTGTCGTGGGAGGGCCATTTCGACCGGCGCCTGCTGACCGCGTTCGTGGCCAGCATCGGCATCTTCCCGACGGGCGGCCTGGTGCGGCTGCATTCCAACCGGCTGGGCATCGTGCTGACCAGCGAGGGCGAGCGGTGGACGACCCCGACCGTGCGCGTCTTCCACGACGTGGTCGCGGGCGCCGCCGTCGCGGTGGAGGACGTGGCGACGCACAACGCCGAGGGCGGCGATCCCATCATCCGCGGCGAACAGGGGGAGACCTGGTTCGGCGACGCGTGGCCGCGAATGCTGGACGACCTGATGGCCGGGCGCGCGCCGCACGCGCCGCTCGCCCGCGGCGTGGAGCAGGCGGCATGAGCCGCGCCACCGCCTCCCGCCAGCCGCTGCTGCCGCAGTGGCTGCGCCGCCCCGCGGACTTCGCTTCCACCTGCGCCGAACCCGGCCCGCGCGAGCGCGCCCGCCGTGCCCGGTTCAACGAGATCGGCGAATTCCTCTTCCACCACGACCTGGAGCTCAGCGAAGCCAATTTCGCCGTCGCCAAGGCGCATCTCGCCGGCGACCCGGCGATCGCCGGTGCGGTCACCGCCATGCTGCGCGAGCACGACCGGCTGACCGACGCGATGCTGGCGCCACTGGCGAGCGGCGGCGACCGCGCGCTCCGCGTCGACGCGGTGGGCGAACTGGCCGAGCGGCTGGCGCGCGAGGCGGCCGAATGCGTGCGCATCATCGCGGCGTCGCAGTCGTCGGGCATCGACTATCGCGCGGCGCTGAACGCCGAGGTCACCGTGCTGTCCAGCGACCCGGTCGGCGCGCTGGACCGGTTGATCGGGCTGACCACCGGCATGGTCGACGCGACGCGCGCCATGGAGGAGCAGCTGGACACCGCACGCCTGGAGGCCGAGCGCCTGCGCTCCAACCTGCGCCGGGCGCAGCGCGAGGCGGATCGCGACCACCTGACGGGCCTGCCCAATCGCCGCCACTCCGAGGCGCGGCTGGGCGCGCTGGTGCCGGGTTCCACCGCGGCGGTGGCCCTGTGCGACATCGACGACTTCAAGCTGGTCAACGACGCCCACGGCCATTCCACCGGCGACCGCGTGCTGAAATACGTCGCGCGGCTGCTGCGGGCGAGCCTGGGCGAAAGCGCCATCGTCGCGCGCTACGGTGGGGAGGAGTTCGTCTGCCTGTTCGAGGACCAGACGGTGGCGGAGGCGGAGGCGCTGATCGAGGCGACGCGCGAGCGGCTGCTCTCGCGGTCGCTGGCCAACCGGACGGACGGCCGCGCGATCGGGCGGGTCACCTTTTCCACCGGCGTCGCCGCCGTCGGCAGCGACACGCGCGAGGCGGTGCGGCTGGCCGACGAGGCGCTGTACGAGGCGAAGCGCGCGGGCAAGAACCGCACGATCGTCTCGCGCCGGATCTCCTGACCCCGGCGGCGGGAAGCCGCCGCCGGCACGCCACCGTCAGCGGCAGGGGCCGTCGTCCGGTTCGTCCTGGGCCTGGTTCTCGCACCGCCGCGCGGCTCCCGGGCGGATGACCGCTTTGTAGGTGTTGCGCCGCCACCGCCGCACGACGTTGTTGCGGATGATGCAGCCGCTGCAATCGGCCAGCGTGATGTGATGGCCGTCTGCCGCGACCGTATTGCCCTCGATCCGGACCCGCGCCAGCGGGGCGTCGCCGGTGGTCGCCATCTGCGTCAGGCCCTGCGTCATCCCCTCCACCACGTTGCCGGAAAGCAGCACATCGGTGACGCCGTTGCGCATCTGAACCGCGTCGGGATGATAGCCGTCGACCCATATACCCGCGCGCGCCAGGCATTCGCGCCTCGTAACGCGATAGACGATGCCGCCGACGGTGGTGCAGCTGCTCGGCTTCGCCATCGTCAGCGCGAAGCGGCTGCGCAGCACCGTCAGCCGCGTGGTGCGCGACGCGATGATGCCGTCCTCGCCGTTGCGCAGGAAGGAGCTGTCCATCACCGTCACGCCCTTCGCGCGATCGAGCACCATCGCCTTCTTCGCATTGGTGAAGGTCGTGCCGGAGAAGGTGACGTTCTGCCCCGTCACGAGCGCCGCGTAGCCGGCCGCGGCGAAGCCGTTGCGCCCGGCCGGGGCCGACACGGTGCCGCCCCGCCATAGCACGCCGCCGCCGGCGATGCGGAGACCCCGCACGATGGTGTCGGTCGCCTCGATGGTGACCGCGGGGGAAAAGGTGCGGTCGATCCGCACGTCGCGGTAGCTGCTCTCGGCAAGCCTGATGGTATCGCCCGAACGAGCCGAAGCGAGCGCAGCCGGGAGCGTCCGCGGAGTCGCGGTGATGATCGCAAGTATAAGCAGTGACACGGAAAATCTCTAGATAGTTGACCCTTTCGCGGGGGCTGCAGCTGTTCTCGTACCGGCCCGCGTCGTGCCGGTGCGAAGCGGGGCGGCGGCGCGGCGGCAAGCCGCTTCCGACGAGTTAACGCAAACATGGGTCGAGCCGAGGCAACTTCGCGGCGATGCCGGCGTTGCCGCGGTCCGGCGCCGCGGTATCGAGCCGGACTATATCGACAGCCGCAGCGACACGCGCACGGTGCGCGGTGCACCGGGGAAGGTCCACAGCGGGCTGTACGAGCTCATCGCATAGGCCGTGTCGAAGAGGTTGTCGGCCTCCGCCCGCAGGGTCAGGGCGGCGGAGAGCCCGACCTCGCCTGCCAGCTTCGCCTTCACGTAGCCGGGAAGGCGCAGCCCGCTGGCGTCGATCGCCCCCGCGCGGTCGCCGACATAGGTCGCGCCCGCGCTGACCGACCAGTCGCCGCCCCGATGCGTCGGGAAGCGCGCGACCGCCAGGACCGTGCCCGAATGCCGGGCGACGTTCAGCACGTCGGCCGTGGCGAAGGCGGAATCGTCCGCGCGCGCGTCGACATAGGCGTAATTGGCCACGACCTGCCATCGACCCGCCAGCCGGATCGCGGCGTCCAGCTCCACGCCCCGGCTGCGCAAAGAGCCGACCGGCGCCAGGAAGTTGGGATCGAGCGGGTCGTTGGTCAGGATGTTGCGCTTCTCGATGTCGAACCAGGTGGCGGCGAGGTCCACGCCGCGCCAGCGTCCGGTCGCCCCCACTTCCCAGCCGTGCGCCTGTTCGGGCGCGAAGGACGGACCCGGCGCGTCGGGCCGCGGCGGACGCCCGATGCCGGCATTCTGCAGGAACGATTCGCCCCAGTTCGCGTGCAGCGCCAGCGCCGCGCCGAGGCGGTAGCGCGCGCCCGCGCGGAACGTGGCGGGGGCGCCGGTGCGCTCGCTCGTCTGCCCCGTCAGGTTGCGGCGCAGGCGCTGGCGGAACGGTTCCACGCGCACGCCGCCGCTCAGCGTCAGCCGGTCCGTCACGTCGACCATGTCCTGCGCGTACAGCGTCAGCGCGCGCCGCCGCTCGCGCTGGTCGGTGAACGGCAGCAGCGCCGGCGCCGCACCGCCGTAGACCGGCGCGAAGACGTCGATCGCGTAGGGCGCGGCGGCGGTGGGATTGCGGCGGCGCAGCAGCTCGAGATAGTCGAGCGTCGCGACCTTCGCGCCGATGGCGACGTGGTGCGTGCCGCCCGCCTCCACCCGGCCGGACAGCTCGACCCGCGCGGCCAGGTCCTCCGCGGCATATCCTCGCTCGCGCCGCTGCCGCCACAGGGTGCGGCCGTCGACCAGTCGCGAGGGATCGCTGGAGAAGCCGGTGAGCGTGCTGCGACGCCACGCGGCGCCTCCCGTCACGCGCCACTCGCCCCCCAGGTCCCGTTCTCCGGTCAGCTGCACCCGCGTGTTGCGCGCGCGGTGGTCGCCGTCGCCCGGCTCGCCGAAGAAGCGCGAGCGCGGCAGGGCCAGCGGATCGCCGCCGATCGCGGGGATCCCGCGATCGAAGGCGGAAGCGAAGCTGACGTGCTCGGCCAGCAGGGTCAGCCGCGTGTCGGCGGCCGGGATCCAGGTGATCGAGGGCGAGACCACGTGCCGCGACAGCCCGACGAAGTCGCGATAGCCGTCGCCCTCCTCCGCGGCGACGACGATCCGCGCCGCCAGCGCGGCCGACAAAGGGCCGGTCACGTCCAGCTCCGCGCGCCGCGTGCCGAACGAACCCGCCAGCAGCACGGCCTGTGCCGCGGGCGCGAAGCGCGGCGTCTTCGACACGATGTTGACGCGACCCGCGGGATCGATGTCGCCGAATACCGCGCCGGACGGTCCCTTCAGCACCTCGATCCGCTCGGTCGTGGCGGGGTCCCGCGGCGCAGCGAGGCCGCGATTGCCGAGGAAGCCGTCGACATAATATTCCGCGCCGCCGTCCGGCGTGCCGAGAAAGCCGCGGATCGCGAAATTGTCGATGAAGCCGCCGCGATTGTTCTGCTGGCTGACGCCGCTGAACAGGTCCAGCGCGTCGGACAGCCGATAGGTGCCGTTGGCGACCAGCAGGTCGCGCTCCAGCGAGCGGCTGGACGGCGACATGCGGCGGGTGACGAGGTCGGAGCCGAGCGCGGCGTCGCGGGCGGAGCCGGTGCCCAGGACGACGATGTCCTCCTCGCGATGCGCGGCTTCGTCCCGGCTCTGCGCGGCGGCGGGAGCGGCGCCGAGCGCGGCCGCCAGCAGCGGTGCCGCGATACGCGCGCGGTGGATGGTCATGGCATTCCCCTTGTCGAGGGCCGCCGATAGCGGCTCGCCAGCCATGATACAACATATCATCGATCCGCCGATCAGGCGGCGGCGGCGGCTTCTCCCTGCAACAGCACCAGCAGCGCGGTCACGGTGATCGGCCGGCTGATGAAATAGCCCTGCGCGTAGTCACAGCGGATCGACTTCAGGAAGGCGAGGTTGGCGGCATCCTCGATCCCCTCGGCCACCACCTTCAGCCCCAGGGTATGCGCGAGTTCGATGGTGGAGCGGACCAGCGCGGCATCGTCGCTCCGCTCGTGCGCGTGCTGCACGAAGCTGCGGTCGATCTTCAGCTCGTTCAGCGGCAGCTCGCGGATGTAGCTGAGCGTCGACTGGCCGGTGCCGTAGTCGTCCATCGACACCGCGATGCCGCGTTCGCGATAATGGTTCAGCGTCGCCACGGCGGTGGCGTGATCGGACATGGCGGCCGATTCGGTCACCTCGAAGATCAGCGCCTCCCCGGGCACGTCCGAGCGCGCGAGCAGTTCGTCGACCGCGGCGATGAAGTCCGGCGCGGCCAGCAGCTTGGCGGAGATGTTCACTGCCGCCGTCACCCGGTGACCGCGCGCGCGCCAGTCGCTCGTGTCGCGCAGCACCGTCGTCAGGACGTGCAGCGTCAGCGGGCCGATGCGATCGGTCTGCTCGGCCAGGGGAATGAACAGGTCGGGCGGCGTGAAGCCGCGCACCGGGTGACGCCACCGGACGAGCGCCTCCACGCTGGCGATGCGATCGGTCGCGAGGCACAGCTTGGGCTGGTAGTGGACCTCGATCTCGCCGTTGCCCAGCGCGGCATCCAGCTCGCCCATCAGCGACACCGCGCGCTCCAGACCGTCGCGCTCGCCGCTCGCCCGGCGCCAGAACACGCCGTCGTGCACCGCCGCCTCGGCGGCCAGCGCCGCGCCCGCCAGGTCGTCCGCGGCGGACACGCCCACCACGACGGCCAAGTCGACCTTGCGCCCGGCGACCTCCACCGGCTCCAGCAGCACCGCGCGCAGCGCCGCCATCGTGTCCTCCACCGGCTGGTCGGCGGGCAGCAGCAGCGCCAGATGGTGGCTGCGCACGCGATAGACGCGGTCGTCGGCGCTGGCGAGGCGCAGCCGCTCCGCCGCGCGCAGGATCGCCTGCACCAGCTGGTCGGTGCCCAGCACCGCGGACAGCGTCTCCAGATTGTTGATCTGCACCACGGCGACCGTCGCCCCCGGCTCCGCCGCGTCGGCCAGGAAGGCGCGCTGGTTGGGCAGGCCGGTCGGCTCGTCGACCAGCCGTTCGGCACGGAACCGCCGCACGATGTCGCGCGCGACGCACAGCGCGGCCACGCTGGCGATGACGAGCAGCCCGGTGGCGAGCGGGTAGTGGACGAGCAGCAGGTGCTGCGCCGCCATCACCGCGGCGAACAGCATGGCCACCCCCGCGACGAAGCGCTGCGCGAACGCCGCCACGCGGCGCGCGTGCACGATCGGCAGCGCGAGCAGCAGCGACACGACCAGCGTCAGCACGCCGGTGCCGCGGCCGGGCACGCCCGCGAACAGCGTCTCCGCGGCCAGCGCCTGGATGACGACTCCGGGCAGCACGCCGCGGTAGCTGGCGGCGTATCGGTCGCCCATCTCGATCGCGGTGGCGCCGATCACGACGTTGCGCCCGCGCACCGCCGCGGGATCGAAGCGCCCCGCCTCCACCGCCACGAAACTGAGCCGCGGGACCGTCGCGGGATCGATCGAGAAGTCGATGGGGAAGCTCTCGTCCGCCACGCCCTGGCGCGCGGCGATGTAGGAGGAGAGCGACGGACGCGGCGTGCCGGCGGTGATGGTGGCGAGCGGCATGGAGCGCACCAGCCCGTCGGTGTCGGGCGCGACGCTGACCGACACCAGGGCGGCATGGTCGCGAAACGCGGCGGGCGGCAGTGCGTCCAGGTGGCGGCGGTCGCCCGCGCTCGCCTGCTGGCTGAAGGTGGGCAGCGCCACCAGCCCGTCCGAGCGCGCCAGCGCCGCGGCGAGGCGTGCGTCCTCCGCCGGATCGGACGAGGCGGAGAGATCGACGTCGAACACGATCGACGCCGCGCCCGCGCGACGCAGGTGATCGATCACCGTCGCGTAATGGCCGCGCGGCCACGGCCAGCGCCGGATCTCCGCGGCGCTGGCGGCGTCCATCTCGACGACGACGGTCCGCCCGCTCGCCGCCTTGTCGAAGAGGCCGAACCGCAGCGGCTCCAGCGCGCGCTCCACCGCGCCGCCGATGCCGGTCAGCGTCGCCAGCCCCAGTGCGGCGGCGGCCAGCATGATGAACAGCGAGCTGCGCGATCGCATCCGCAGACGCAGGGGGGGAAGGCGCATCAGAAGGCGCGCGCCAGCCGCAGCGAGATGCGCGGCCGCTTGTCGCCGGTATCGAACCGGTCCGCGTTCATCGGCAGCGCCAGTTCCACGAGCCAGTCGAACCGTCCGGTACCGATCCGCGCGCCCACGCCCGACGACAGCAGGCTGCCGCCCCCCGCCCCGCCGCGCAGGTTGCCGACCACGCCGCCGTCGACGAAGCCGTACAGCTGCGCCCGATCGACCACGCTGCCGACGATCGCCCCGGTATCGGCGCGCAGTTCGAGCGAGCCGAGGATGCCCTCGTCCCCGGTCCGCTCCGCATAGTCATAGGCGCGGCCGAAGCCCGGCCCGCCGACGCCGAGTTCCGCCGTCGCCAGCAGCGGGCGCGAGGCGAGCTGCCCGGCGCTCGCCAGCACGACGCTGAACGGCTTGCCCAGCGAGGCGGTCCAGTCGACCAGGTAGGAGGCGGCAAGGAAGCGCGAATCGCCGTCGAAGCGCGACGCCAGCACCGACCCGGGCCGCGTCCCGCCCGACACCGGCAGCCCCGCGACCGTCGCCACCTCGCCACGCAGCGCGCCGCCGGCGACCGCCGCGGTGCCGTTCAGCGTCCCCGTCAGCGTCGCCAGCCGGTCGCGGCGCAGCTGCTGCCCGGCCAGGTCCTGGTCGGTTCCCAGCGCGCGCAGCTCCACCCCGGCGAACAGGCTGCGTGCGCGGCTGCGCAGCAGCGGATGCTGGATCGCCACCGCCACGTCGGCGCTGCGCCCCTCCACGTCCAGCGCGGCGAGCGCGCCGCCCGGGCGCGAGCGCGCGAGCGAGCCCGATACGATCGCGGTCGTCCCGGCGGCGTTCAGCGGCGCGGCGTAGCGCAGCCGGGCGAAGATGAACTCGGACCATTGCAGCGGCGTCTGCGACACGATGACGGACAGCTCGTCCGCGGATTGCGCCACGTCGCGCACGCTCGCCAGCACGGTGGAGCGCGCCGGCCCCACTTCCCGGCTACCGCGATTGTCGACCTGCACATAGGCGCTGGCGCGATCCTGCTCGGCGGTGACCAGCAGGATGCCGAAGCCGTCCTGCCGCGCCAGTCGGCTGCCGGTGACGCGCACGCCGGGCAGGTCGCCGACCAGCAGCAGCGCGCGCTCCAGCTCGCGCTGCCGCACCGGCGCGCCGGTGGCGAGGATGCTGGTCAGCAGCCGGTCTGCGGCGGGGCTGCGCACGCCGACGACGCGCACCGCGTCGATCCGGCCGAGGTCCAGCGTCACCCGCAGGATGCCGTCGGTCACCGGCTGCGGCGCGATCGAGGCGGTGGCGAACGGGTAGCCGCGCGCGCGCGCCACGTCGGCCACCGCTCCCGCCAGCTCCGCCAGCTGCGTGTGCGACAGGGATTCGCCGACGACCGGCGCGATCGCCTCGGCGAAAACGGCGGGCGGCAGCCGGTCCTGACCGACGACGACGATGGCGCGTACCGTGCCGGTGATCGGTCCCGCCTGCGCGATCGGCGGCGGCGCGGCCGGGGCGCTGTCGACCGGTGGCGGCGTGCCCGGCTCCGCCTGCGGCAGCGTGCGCTCGATTCGCGTGGGGTCCGCGCGGTCCAGCGCCACCTGCGCGGCGGCGACGCCCGTCTGCGTTCCCGTCAACGCGCAAAGAACCAGAAAACGCTTCATCACCCGTCCCGCGCGATTGCTCCGGCGCCGGACCTACGCGCGAAAATCTTTGCATTTGGTTAGGCCGGCAGGCGCGCGGTGAATCGATATTCACCACCTCTCGCAACGCGATCTCAACCCGCTTCGGCAAAGTCGGACGCTTCGGATCGGCAGCGATGCGCCGTCGATGCAGGAGATCGTGATGCGCAGGCACTTGTTGGCCCTTCTCGCCGCCACCGCGGCCTCCCCCGCGTTGGCGGGCCCGGCCGGCTGGACCATCAGCGAGAGTTCGGGCGCGGTCACGATCGCGCGCGACGGCGTGAGCAAGGTCGCCACGCGCGGGCTAGCCGTGGTGCCCGGCGACGTCGTCACCACCGGACGCGGCGGCCGCGCGGTGCTGGTGCGCGGAACCGAGTTCATGATGGTCGCCCCAGCCAGCCGGCTGCGGCTGCCGGCGGAGGAGCAGGCCACCGGCGTGACCCGCGTGATCGAGGAGTTCGGCAACATCGTCTTCATGATAAAGAAGAAGATGACGCCGCATTTCGAGGTGAAGACGCCGTACCTGGCCGCCGTGGTGAAGGGCACGACCTTCTCCGTCGGGGTATCCGACCGGGGCACGTCGGTGCAGGTGCTGGAAGGCGCGGTGGACGTGGCGACGCTGGACGGCGGGGCGCACGACCTGGTGACGCCGGGGGCGATCGCGATGGTCGCCGCGGGCAACCGCTACCGCATGACGGTCGAGGACGCCGGCCGCACCCGCGTGATCGAGTCGCCGGCCGCGCCAGCGCCGGAGGCCGCCGCACCGGCGACGCCGGTGGCCGCGGCGCCGGCGGAGACGCCCGCGCCGGCCGCCGAGCTTGCCGCCGACACCGCAGCCGTGCCCGCGGTCGAGCCGGTCGCCGAACCGGTGATGGCCGCTGCCGCGCCGGTCGCGCCCGTCGCGATCACCGCGGCGGTCTACGCCCCCGCGGCCTCGCTGGCGACCACGACGGGCGGGCTGGTGACCGGATCGATCGGCGGTGACATCGCCGGCGTCGGCGCCGCCACGCGCGTCGCGACCGAGGCGGCGAGTTCGGCCACGCGCATCGTCGAGGCCGCGACCTCGATCGTCTACGCCAAGGCCGCGTCCGCGCAGGCGCAGGAGAGCGCGCAGGCGAGCGAGACCGAGGCCGCCGCCGCGGCGCAGGCCAAGGCGGAGAGCGAGCGCGCCGCGCAGGCCGCCGCCGCCGCCGCGACGAAGGCGAACGAGGAGGCCGCCGCGGCGCAGGCCGCGGAGGCCGAGCGGCTGGCCGCCAGCGCCGCCGCCAAGGCCGACGCGGATCAGGCCGCGCGCGCCGCCGCCGCCGCGGCGGAGGAGACCGCGCGGGCAGAGGCCGATCGCCTCGCCAAGGCGGCCGCGCAGGCGCAGGCCGAGGCGGAAGCCGCCGCCACGGCGGAGGCCGCGCGCGCCGCCGCCGCCAATGCCGCCAACCACGCCGCCGCCGAGGCCGCGCAGGCCGCCGTCGCCGCCGCCGATGCCACGGCGCGCGCCGCGGAGGCCGAGCGCGCCGCGGCCGCCGACGCCGCGGCGGAGACCGAGCGACTCCGCTTCGAAGCGCAGAAGGTGGCGGCGGGCGATGCGGCACGTCAGGCGGCCGAAGCGGCGGCCCGGGCCGCCGAGGACGCGGCACGCGGCAACGATCCCGCGGCGCAGGCTGCCGCCGACCGTGCCGCACGCGACGCCGCCAGGGCCGCCGAGCAGGCCGCGCAGGCCGCCGCCGCCGCGGATGCCGCCACGCGCGAGAAGGCGTCGCGCGAAACGATGAAGGCGCTGGCGCAGCAGATCGCCGACGCCGCGAAGGCGGCGCTCGCCGCCGCGCATGACGCCGCCGTCAAGGCCAACGGCGATGCCGCGAAGGAGGCGGAGAAGGCCGCGCGCGACGCCGCGATGGCCGCGGATAAGGCGAACAAGGCGGCCGAGGACGCCGCCCGCGCCAATGCGGACAAGGCCGCGAAGGAAGCGGAGAAGGCCGCGCAGGACAAGGCGGCGGAGAAGGCCGCCAAGGACGCCGAGAAGGCCGCGCGGGAGGCGGAGAAAGCCGCGCAGGACAAGGCCGCCAAAGACGCGGAGAAGGCCGCGCGGGAGGCGGAGATGGCCGCCGCCAAGGCCGCCGAGGATGCCGCCAAGGCGCAGGAGAAGGCGGCCAAGGACGCGCAGAAGACCGCCGACCAACTGCTGAAGGATGCGACCAAGGCCGCGGACCAGGTGGTCAAGGACACCGGGAAGCAGGCCGAGGAAGCCGCGAAGAAGCTGGAGGAGCTGCTGAAGGGGAAGAAGGGTTGAGCGCGGGCCGCGAAGCCGACCTTCGCGAGACGCAGCGCCTGAAGGTCTTTCGCGTGGCGCAGGTCGGCGTGGCGCCGGCGACGGCGCGCTGCCACATCCTGAACCTGTCGCGGGCGGGAGCGCTGATCGACTGCCGCGACGGCGCTGCGCCGCGCGCGACGGTGACGCTGGCGGCGAGCGGCTTCGCGCGCGACGCCGCGGTGCGCTGGCGCGAGGGGACGCGGATGGGCGTCCGCTTCCACCTTCCGCTCGAGGAACAGGAGCTGCTGGCCGCGCTGTAGCCTTCGTCAGTGGCGGAGCACCCGTCCGATCGCCCGCGCGACCCGGCGCAGGTCGATCGGCTTCTGGCAGCGCGCGGTTCCGTCGAACCGGACGGGCACGGCCGTATTCTCGTAGCCGGTGGTGAAGACGAACGGCACCGCTCGCTCGATCAGCAGGTCGGCGGCGGCGAAAGCCATCTCGCCGCGCAGGTTCACGTCGAGGATCGCGCCGTCGAGCGACGATCCGCCGCGGATCAGTGCCAGCGCCCCGTCGAGGTCCGCCACCGGGCCGACGACCACCGCGCCCGCCTCGCGCAGATCGGTCGCGATCTCGTCCGCCAGGAAATATTCGTCCTCGACCACCAGGATCCGGCACCCCTCCAATCCGGCGTCAGCCATGGCCGCCCGCTCCCCCGCCGGTGCTGGCCGAGACCGGGACGGAGATGGTGCAATGCACGCCGTCCGGCCCGAGCACGTAGGTGGTCCTGGCGCTCAGCTGATAGGGCAGCGCCTTCTCGATCAGCTCGCGTCCCTGCCCGGTGCCCAGCGGCTCGGCGCCCGACGCGGGCATGACGACGCCGCGCTCGCGCCAGTCGATGTGCAGCCACGGCAGCCCGCCCTCGCCGACGGGCTCGTGCGTCCAGCCGACGGTCAGGCTGGACCTGGGCTGGCCGAGCGCGCCGTACTTGACCGCGTTGGTGGCCAGTTCGTGGATTGCCATGGCCAGCGTCTGCACGGTCGACGAGCGCAGGCGCACGCCCGCCGGCCCGTCCAGCACCACCCGGTCGCGATCGCCGCGCAGCGCGGACAGTTCGGTCTCGATCAGATCGTCGAAGGTGACGCGGTCGTGCTCGGTCAGGCGGGACAGCAGCCCCTGCACGCGCGACAGCGCCTCCAGCCGGTCGCGGAAGCGGTGGCGGAAATCGTCCAGGTCGCCGCTGCTGCGCGCGGTCTTGTCCGCGACCGAACGCACCACGCCCATCAGGTTGCGGGTGCGATGCTGCAATTCCGCCACCAGCACGCGCTGGCTCTCCTGCAACTCGCGCAGGTCGTGGATGTCGGTGGAGGTGCCCAGCCACTCGACGATCGTGCCGTCCGCGTCGCGGACGGGCGCGGCACGGGTCTGGAACCAGCGGCAGGTGCCGTCGGCCTGGCCGCAGATCCGGTATTCCAGCTGGAACCGCCCCGTTGCCGCCGCCTCGGTCCAGGCGGCGCTGGCACGATCGCGATCTTCGGGATCGAGGGCGTCGAGCCAGCCCCAGCCACGGCTGTCCGCGTCGTCCTGTCCGGTATAGGCCTGCCATTGCGGGCTTGCCCACGTCCAGACGCCGGTTTCGCTCGCGCGGAAGGCCAGCTGCGGCATCCCTTCGACCAGCGATCGGAAACGCAATTCGCTACTGGCCAGCGCCGCGTTCTTCTCCCCCAGCTCGCGCGTGCGTTCGTTCACGCGCTCGTCCAGCACGCGATTGCTCTCGTGCAGGCTGGTGTTGGCGACCTCCAGCTCCTCGGTGAGGACCTGCATCTCCTCCAGCGCGACGCGAAGTTCCTCCTGCTCACTCGCCGCCGCCATCCGGTCCGCGTCCGGCAAGCCGCCCGCGCCCTGCTTCGCCTGATCGTAGAGGGTGGTCACCGCCTGAAGGTCGCGCGCCTGCACCGTCAGCTGCCGCAGCAACCGCGCGCGATCCTCGGCAAGCCGCGAGACCTCGTCCTGCGCTGCCTCCAGTGCGGTGCGCAGCTGCTCGATCTCGTCGGCGAGACGAGCGACCTCGTCGTTCCTGCGCCCCGACTGATGCTCGCGCATAGGATTACCTCGAGCCCCCCCTCAGACAACGCGGAAACAACACTTTAGCCCAACGCGCGGCACTTCATAAGTCCAAGCCGCGTTGGAGCGGGGACGGGAGGCGGCCATGCCGACGAAGGACATCATCGCGATCGGCTCTTCCGCCGGGGGGATCGACGCACTGACGCGTCTGTGCGCCGGGCTGCCGGCGGACCTGCCGGCCAGCGTCTTCATCGCGCAGCACATCTCGCCCACCTCGCGCAGCGTGCTGCCGCAGCTGCTGGCGCGGGCCGGACCGTTGCCCGCCTCGTCGCCGGTGGACGGGCAGCGGTTCGAGCGCGGCCACATCTACGTCGCGCCGCCCGACCACCACCTGCTGCTGCGCGAGGGGCGGTTGTTGATCCGCCGCGGCCCGTACGAGAACCGCACCCGCCCGGCGGTGAACGCGCTGTTCCGGTCGGCGGCGGTCGCGTACGGCGCGCGCGTGATCGGCGTCGTGCTGACGGGGCTGCTGGACGACGGGACCGAGGGGCTGATCGCGATCAAGGCCGCCGGCGGCACGTCAGTGGTGCAGGATCCCGACGACGCGGAATGGCCGTCGATGCCGCGCAACGCGGTGATGCGCGATCATGTCGATCGCGTCGCCCCGCTGGCCGCGCTTCCCGCCCTCCTCGCCGAACTCGCCGCGAGCGAGGCGGGCCCCACCATCCCGCTGCCCTCCGACTATCGCACCGAGGACCGCATCGCCGCACAGGAGTTCGCCGTGACGGAAACGGAAATCGAGACGCCGGGCACGCCGAGCCACCTGTCGTGTCCGGACTGTGGCGGCGTGCTGAACCAGATCGAGGCGGAACACGAGGTGCGCTTCCGCTGCCAGGTCGGCCACGCCTTCACGCCGCTGGGCCTGGCGGATGCGCAGAGCGAGGAGCTGGAGCGCGCGCTGAGCATCGCGGTGCGCACGCACCGCGACCGGCTGCGCCTGTTCGAGCAGATGCATGACAGCGCAGAGGCGCGCGGCCTGTCACACGCCAGCCGGCGCTGGCGGCTGGCGCGCGAGGAATCGGCGCAGATGCTGGCCGCGCTGGAACAGGCGACCAGCGTGTTGCGCAAGCCGCGGGCAGACGGCGAAGCGTAGGTTCACTCGCCGCCGTCGCGCCCCGCGGCGTCGTCGAACCCGGGCTGGAGGCACGTCAGCCGCACCTCGCGCTCGATCTCGCCCTGTTCGAACCGCGCCTGCGAGCGTCGCAGCGCCGCGGCCATCGCCTCGTCGGACAGATCGTCGGCTGCACGGTCGAAGCGCGCCCTCGATCGCGCCAGCCGACGCAGGCTGGCCTCGATCCGGCCGTGCGAGCGCGCCATCGCCGCGGTTGCCGCCGCCAGCCTGGCCGCGATGCCGGAAGGGCCGCTGCCCACGCCTAGCCCCGCGGCGTCACGCGGCGGGCAGCTGCTGGCGGTCGCTGGTGTCGTGGACCACCGCGACCAGGATGCGGGGCACCTCCTCGCCGTAATATTGCACGCAGATCTCGGCGGGATATTCACGGCCGTCCACCGCGCGGATGACGGTCTCGACGACGATCTCCGGCTTCTCGCCCGCGATCAGCGGCTCGAACAGGCGCTTCAACTCGTCCATGCCGACCGACGGCATCACGTCGGCCAGCGTCATCTGCGTCAGCTGCGTGGCGGTGCATCCCAGCTTCTTCTCGGCGCCGCGATTGGACAGGGTGAAGTGGAGCGTGTCGGGATCGAGGAAGTAGATCTCGTTCAGCGCCTGACCCATGATGCGGCCGAGATAGCGGGTGTAATCCTCGCGCCGCCGCTCCTCGGTGATGTCCTCGAACGCGATCACCATGCCGGCGTCCTCGGCGGAGAGCGGGGCGACCCGCACGCGGCACAGGATCGGCCGGCCGCGCCGGTCCACGCCCTCCAGCACCTGTTCCGCCGCTTCGCGACCCGACTGCACCGTCAGCAGGTCGCCGCGCAGCAGGTGGACGGGAAAACCGATGTCGAGCGCGTCGAATGCGGTGCCCACCACCTCTTCCGCGCGCAGGCCCCAGGCGTTCTCGCTCCACCGGTTCCAGCTGCGCACGACATGCGCGGCGTCGATCACCACCACGCCGACGTTCATCGAGCGCAGCACGGACTCGAGATAGGTCTTGTAGCTGACCGCCTGCTCCGCCTGGAGCCGCAGCTCCTCGTTGGTCGATTCCATCTCCTCGTTGGAGGAGCGCGCCTCCTCGTTGATCGTCTCGAGTTCCTCGTTCGTCGACTGGAGCTCCTCGTTGGTGGTCTCCAGCTCCTCGTTCGTCGACTGGAGCTCCTCGTTGGTCGTCTCCAGTTCCTCGTTGGCGGATTGCAGTTCCTCGATCGACTGCTCCAGGCTCTCCTGCGCCGCCTCCAGCTCGCGCTGCATGGCGTGGATCTGGGTGGTGTTGGTGAAGGACAGCAGCGAGGCGTAGACGCTGCCGTCCTGCGGGTGGAACAGCGGGCGAAGCTCAATCGTCAGCCGGATCGTCTCCGCCGGCGACTGGTGGTATTCCTGGTGCTCCAGCCGGATCACGCGCCGCTCGCGCATCGCCTGCTCGATCGGCGCGCGCAGTTCCAGCGGGCGGTAGGAGATGGGCAGGTCCTGAAACGGGCGGCCGATGTCCGCCTCGCCCACGCTCACCAGCTGGCGCGCGGCCGCGTTCGCCAGCGCGACCTTCCCCGCCTCGTCGATCACGAGATAGGCGGTCCCCGCCTCGTTCAGCACGGTTTCGGCCAGCAACATCTGCGGCGGTGCGTCGCCGCGATCGGCGCGCGCCACGGGCAGCGTGTTGCCCGCGGTGCGCCGCCATTCCTGCGGCACCTTGGCGAAGATCCGGTGCCGCATCTCCACCGGGCGGAACAGCGCGGAACGGGCGAGCTGCGTCTCCGCCTTGCCGAGGAACAGGAAGCCGTCGGGCGCGAGCGCGTAGTGGAGCCGCGGCAGCACCACGTCCTGCGTCTCCGATTCCAGGTAGATCAGCAGGTTGCGACACACGAGCAGGTCGATCCGGCTGATCGGTGCATCGCGCACCACGTTGTGCTGGCCGAAAATGACGCAGCGGCGCACCTCGCGGTTGAAGACGTAGTGATGGTTCGTCCGCTCGAAATACCGGTCGAGCAGGTCGGGCGGCACCCCTTCCACGTCGCGCGCGGTGTAGGTGGCGGCGCGCGCGGTCTTCAGCGCCTCCTCGTCCAGGTCGGTGGCGTAGATCTTCACCCGCTCGCAGAACGTCTGCAGGCCCAGCGCCTCGGCGAACAGCATCGCGATCGAATAAGGCTCCTCCCCGCTGGCGCAGCCGACGCTCCAGACGCGGATCGCGCGCTGGTCCCCCGCGGTCGCGACGATTTCCGGCACGACGTCGGTCTTCAGCACCTCCCACGCATCGGGATCGCGGAAGAAGGAGGTGACGTTGATGAGGACGGTGTTGAGCAGGTCCTCGAACTCGCCGGGATGCACCTCGAGGTGCGCCTGATAGGCGGCGAAGTCCTCCACGCCGACCGCCTCCATGCGGATCGCGATGCGGCGGCGCAGGCTGGTGCGCTTGTAGCCGCGGAAATCGAGCCCGCGGCTCTCCTGGATGTAGCGCAGCAGGTCTTCGAACTGCGGTTCGGGTACGGATTTCTCGGCCATGCCACTTTCCGATAAGCGCTGCGGAAGAGGGTGCCGGCCGGGTGCGTCTATCGGCCGGAACCGCCGCTCGCCAGAGCGTCGTGTCCCTTCTCCTGTAGCGGCTTGGCGGCAAGGAAGCGACGGCGTAGGTTGGCGCGAGTGAGCGATGCGGCCGACCTTCCCGCCATCCTGATCGCGGAGGACCGCGCGATCATCGCGGCCAAGATACGGCGCGACCTTCAGCAGGCGGGATATGCCGTCGCGGCCGTCGCCGGAACGATCGCGGAGGCGGAGGCGGCGGCGCAGCGGCTGCCGATCCGCGGCGCGGTGCTCGACGTCGACCTGCGCGGCGAGCCGGTCTATTCCGTCGCCGCGATCCTGCTGGCGCGCCGTCTCCCGTTCCTGTTCCTCACCGGTTACGGCCGCGCCGCGCTGCCGCGCGAGTGGCAGGGGGTGCCGCTGCTGGAGAAGCCGTTCACCGGCGCCGCGCTGTCGGCCGCGCTGCGCCGTGCCATGAGCGGGGTGCGCCCCGCCCCGCTGCCGCGCACCGTCACCACGCCGACGATCCGACGCGCGTGGGACCATATGCGCCACAACCGCGACCTGCTGACGGAGCAGCGCGCCTGGACGGAGTTGCACCGGGCCGCAAGGGGCTGACCGGCCGCCCGCGTCACTTGGCAGGGGGGCCGCGCATCTCGCGATCGATCTCGCGCTGCTGCGCCCTCCTCACCGACGCCTCGATCAGAGCGGCCTGTCGCAGGGGGTCCATCTCTCGCACGGAGAGTTCGAAGTCCGGCAGGCTGTGCGTCCTCATGATGATCTGCGCGGTCCGCTCGATCCGCTCGCGCGACCGCCCGATGGCGTCGCGCGACGCGGCCGCCAACGCCCGGCTGCGCGCCACCATCCAGACCGATTCAAGAAGCAGTGCGGGCGGCATCTGCTTCTTGTAGCCCGATTATTGATCGAAGTCAGCCTGTCGACCGCTCCTGTCGCCGGTGGCCGCAGGGTGGCGCCGATGATCCGCGGTTCGCCGGGCGTGCCCAGGACCAGAGCCGAAGCGCCCGCCCGCACCCTCACGTCGTGAAGGTCGTCGGCCTCGAACAGCACGCGCCTTCAGGGCAGAAGCAGAGACGCATCGCCGTAGGAGTAGAAACGGTAGCCATTCTCGATGGCATGGGCGTAGGCCGCCTTCATCACATCCAGCCCCATCAGTGCCGACACCAGCATGAACAGCGTCGATCGCGGCAGGTGGAAGTTCGTTAGCAGGCCGTCGATCCCGCGGAAGCGGTAGCCCGGGGTGATGAAGATCGCGGTGTCGCCCTCGAACGGGCGGATGGTGCCGTCCTCGTCCGCGGCGCTCTCGATCAGGCGCAGGCTGGTGGTGCCGACCGCAATCACGCGCCCGCCGCCCGCGCGCACCGCGTTCAGTTCGGCGGCGGTGGCGGGGTCGAGGCGGCCCCATTCGGCGTGCATGGCGTGGTCGTCCGTGTCCTCCGCCTTCACCGGCAGGAACGTGCCCGCGCCGACGTGCAGCGTCAGCGTGCGATGGGCGATGCCCGCGGCGTCCAGCGCGGCCATCAGCGCGGGCGTGAAGTGCAGCGCCGCCGTCGGCGCGGCGACGGCGCCTGGCTGCGCGGCGAACATCGTTTGGTAATCGTCGGCGTCGCGCGCGTCGGGCGTGCGCTTTCCCGCGATATAGGGGGGCAGCGGCATCCGCCCGGCCCGCTCCAGCAGCAGCTCCACCGGCTCCTCGCCCAGGAAGTCGAGCGACAGGCTGCCGTCGGTGTGGCGCGTCGCCACGCGTGCCGACACGTCGGCGTCGAACGCGACGACGTCGCCGTCACGCAGGCGGCGGGCATTGCGCACGAACGCCTGCCAGCGGCGCGGACCCTCGCGCTTGTGCAGCGTCACGCCCACCCGCGCCTCGCCGCGGCGCCCGTCGAGCTGCGCGGGGATGACGCGGGTGTCGTTGAACACCAGCATGTCCCCGACGCGCAGCAGCGAGGGCAGCTCGGCGACGACGCGGTCCGCCATCCCGCTTCGGTCGACATGCAGCAGCCGCGCCGCGTCGCGCGGCACGGCCGGGCGCAGCGCGATCCGCTCCGGCGGCAGCGCGAAATCGAACAGGTCGACCTGCATGTCGCCTCAGCGGCGGCGCGCGGGAGCCTTGCGCGCCGGCGCGGGCGCCTTCGCCGCGGTGCCGGGAAGCGTCGGCAGCGTCGCCGCGGGCGGCGCGGCGGCGGGCGCGGCGACGAAGGGCGGCGGGTTGTCGCTGGCGATATAGGCGTGGACGATGCGCGTCGGATCGGCGGGCGGCTCGCCCTTCTCGATCGCGTCGACATAGGCCATGCCCTCGATGACGCGGCCGAAGATGGTGTACTTGCGATCGAGCTGCAGCCGCGGCTGGAGGACGATGTAGAACTGGCTGTTGGCGCTGTTCTCGTCCTGCGCGCGCGCCGCTGCCACCGCGCCGCGCACGTGGGGCAGCGCGTTGAACTCCGCCTTCAGGTCGGGCAGCGTCGATCCGCCGGTGCCGTCGCCCTTGGGATCGCCGCCCTGGGCCATGAACCCCTCGATCACGCGGTGGAAGGTCAGGCCGTCGTAGAAGCGCTGGCGCGTCAGCGTCTTGATCCGCTCCACCGCCAGCGGCGCGACGTCCGGCCGCAACCAGATGCGCACGCGCCCGCCGGTCGACAGATCCAGCAGCCAGGTGTTGGCGGGATCGTTGATCGCCGGCGTGGGAACGGGCGCCGCCGCAGGGGTCGGGGTGGCCGTTGGCGGCGTGGCGGCGGGTTCCGCCGGAGCCTGCGTCGTCGTCACCGGCCCGGGCGCGGCGGGCGGCGTCTGCGCCGCGGCGGGTGGGGTCAACGTGAAGGCGAGCGACGCGGCGAGGATGGCGAACGGACGCATGGCGACTTTCGATGGGAAGGTGCAGGGATCTGGCGCGCGGTCTAGAACAGATCGCCGCTTGCGCCAACGTGAATGGATCGCGTCAGCTGCCGCGCCGCCCGATCCGGTCGATGCGCGCGACCACCTCCTCGCGCACGGCGGGGGTCACGAACTTGGCGATCTCGCCGCCGTAGATCGCGATCTCCTTCACCAGCTTGGACGCGATCGGCTGAAGGCTGACGTCGGCCATCAGGAAGACGGTCTCGATCCGCGCGTTCAGCTGCTGGTTCATGCCCGCCATCTGGTACTCGTACTCGAAATCGGCGACCGCGCGCAGGCCGCGCACGATCACGCTCGCGCCCTCGCGCTCGGCGAAGTCCATCAGCAGCGAATCGAAGGTGACGACGCGGATGTCGCCGTCCAGCGCCGCGACCTCGCGCTCGACGGTGGCGATCCGCTCCTCCACGGTGAACATCGGCGACTTGCTGGGGTTCGTCGTCACGCCGACCACCAGCGTATCGACCAGCTTCGCGCCGCGGCGGATGATGTCCATGTGGCCGAGCGTCAGCGGGTCGAACGTGCCGGGATAGACGCCGATGCGAGCCTTCATTCAGCGGTCCCTCTCGATCACGTAGCGGGCGATGGCGCGAAGCAGGTCGGCCTCGCGGCCGTAGTGGCGCAAATGGTCGATTGCCTGATCGACCAGCAGGCGCGACTGCGCGCGCGCGCGCTCGATGCCGAGGAGGGAGACGAAGGTCTCCTTCCCCTGCTCGCCGTCCTTGCGCAGCTTCTTGCCGGCCAGCTCCTCATCGCCTTCCACGTCCATCAGGTCGTCGACGATCTGGAAGGCGAGGCCGAGGTCGTGCGCGTAGCCGCGCAGCGAGCGGCGGCCGTCCTCGGCCACGCGGCCCAGGATCGCACCCGCCTCCACCGCCGCGGCGATCAGCGCGCCGGTCTTCATCTGCTGCAACCGGGTGACGGTGCCGAGGTCGAAGCTGCCTCCGTCCGCGGCCAGGTCCATCGCCTGCCCCCCGGCCATGCCGGCGGGACCGGACGCGCGGGCGAGATCGGCCACCAGCTCGGCACGCACGAACGGGTCGGGGTGCGTCGCCGGGTCCGCCAGCACCTCGAAGGCGAGCGCGTGGAGGCAGTCGCCCGCCAGCACCGCGGTTGCCTCGTCATAGGCCTTGTGGACGGTCGCCTTGCCGTGGCGCAGGTCGTCGTCGTCCATCGCGGGCAGGTCGTCGTGGATCAGCGAGTAGACGTGGATCGCCTCCAGCGCCACCGCCACGCGTCCGGCGGCCTCGCGCGAGACGTCGAACAGGCGCGCGGTGGCATGGACCAGCAGCGGGCGCAGCCGCTTGCCGCCGCCGATCGCGGCGTGTCGCATCGCCTGGTACAGCCGCGCCCGCGCGTCGTCGGGCACCGGCAGCAGCGAGTCGAAGCGGGAGTCGACATCGGTCTGCACCTCCGCCAGCGCATTGCGAAGCAGGGGATCGTTCATCCGGCAGCGAACGGCGTCGTGCCGGCGGGCGCACCATCGGCGCCCAGCCGGATCGATTCGATCCGCGCCTGCGCTGCGTCCAGCCGGGCCGCGCAATGCGCCCGCAGCGCGCTGCCGCGTTCGTAGAGGGCGATGGCGTCGTCCAGCGGGGTGTCACCCGATTCCAGCCGGCCGACGATCTGTTCCAGCTCCTTCAATGCCGCTTCGAACGACAGGCTATCGACGGCGGCGGGGGGCGGCTGATCCATGCGCGCGGCTATGGGGCACGCGCCATATCACGGTCAAGAAGAGCGCCTTGCCCGCCCGTTCCTACCATCCCTCCGCCGCACGCACCTCGGCGATCAGGTCCTTGCGGCTCAGCTTGCCGATCATCGTCTTGGGCAGCGCGTCGCGCACCACCACCGCGTCGGCGCGCTCGTGCTTGCCTACTTGCGGGTTGAGCCAGTCGCGAAGGACCACGCCGTCCGTCGCCGGGGCATCCGCCTCCAGCGTGACATAGGCGCGCACCCGTTCGCCCGAATAGGCGTCAGGAATGCCGATCACGAGCGCCTCGCGCACCGCGGGATGCTGGTGCAGCACCGTCTCGATCCGGCTGGGGAAGACCTTGAACCCGCCGACCGCGATCATGTCCTTCAGCCGGTCGACGATCGTGACATAGCCGTCGGCGTCGATCGTGCCGACGTCGCCGGTGCGCAGCCAGCCGTCGACGAAGGCGGCGTCGTCCGCCTCCGCGCGGTTCCAATAGCCCGCCATCACCTGCGGCCCGGCGGCGACGATCTCGCCCGGCTGACCGGCGGGCGCCGGGCGGCGGGGATCCTCCTTGTCGACAAGGCGCAGCCAGGTGCCGGGGATCGGCTGGCCGATCGTGCCGGGCTTCTGCTCGCCCTCGTAGGGATTCACCGTCAGCACGCCCGCGCTCTCCGACAGGCCGTACCCCTCGACCAGCGTCGATCCCGTCGCCGCCTCCCACCGCGCCTTCAGATCCGCGTTCAGCGCGGCGCCGCCGGAGATGCACGTGCGCAGCGAGGAGAGGTCCGTGCGCGCCAGCCGCGGGTGATCCAGCAGCGCCTGGTACATCGTCGGCACGCCGGGCAGCGCGGTCGCCTTCGTCCGCGCGATCGCGGCCAGCGCCTGCCCCGCGTCGAAGCGCGGCAGCAGCACGATCTCGCCCCCCGTCACGATCGTGCGGTTCATGACGCAGGTATTGGCGAAGACGTGGAACAGCGGCAGCACGCCGAGAATGCGGTCCGGCAGGTCGAAATGGGGATCGAGGCCGGCCACCTGCCGCGCGTTGGCCGCGACGTTGGCATGGGTCAGCACCGCGCCCTTGGGCGTGCCGGTGGTGCCGCCGGTGTACTGGATCAGCGCGGCGTCGCGGACGGGCTGAATCGCCGCCGCCGGATGCGCGCCGTCATTGTCGATCAGCGCGGAGAAGGCGGTGACGCGCGGGTCGGCGGGCCGTGTCGACACCTCCTTGCCACGGAACAGGCGGTAGAACAGCGACTTGCCGCCGGGCAGCGCGCCCGCCACCGAGCCGACCACGACCCGCTCCAGCGAGCTCTTCCCCAGTACCGCAAGCGCGGTCGGCAGTAGCGCGGTAGCGGACAGGGTGAACAGCAGCCGGGTGCCCGAATCCTCCACCTGGTGGACCAGCTCGTCCACCGAGTAGAGCGGCGAGAAGTTCACCACGGTCGCGCCCAGCCGCAGCGCACCGAAATAGGCGGCGAGGTAATGCGGCACGTTGGGTAGGAACATGCCGATCCGATCGCCCTTGCCATAGCCCATCCGGGCGAGCCCCGTCGCCACCCGCCGGGTGCCGTCGGCCACCTCCGCATAGCTGTAGCGGCGGCCCATGAAGTCGATCAGCGGCCGTGCGGCGTGACGGCGGGCGCTGTTGTCGAACAATGCCGTCATCGACAGCGGCGGCACCGCCGTCGTCCACGGCCGGGGGTGGCGATAGCCGGCGCGCCAGTCGTGATGGTCCGTCATTGACACACGTGTAAGCGACGGGCGCCCCGCGTCAACAACTCGGGCGATCAGCGGACCAGTCGCTCCGCGGCGAAGGTCGCGGCGGCGGCCAACGCGTCCAGCGGCGGCGCCAGCGCGGCATCGATCCGCGGCGCATGGCCGCCATCGAAGGCGATGGAGAGCGTGCCGAAGGTCGGCTCGTCCCGGTTGGCGACGACCAGCAGCGCCAGCGCGGCGGCGGCGACGGCGGCACGGCGACGACGGTAGTTCGGCTGCTGGTCCATCGGATCCTCCTGCCCGACGCCATAGACCATAAACGGCCGTCGCGACAGGGCCCGCGGGGTCAGGCGGCCAGCGCGGGCGTGGCCCAGCGCACGCGGTCGCGGCCCGCCTGCTTGGCCTCGAGCAGCGCCTGGTCGGCGCGGCGGTACAGCCGCGCCCAGTCGCTTTCCGAGGCGACCACCGCCGCCTCGCTGCCGAGCGAGGCGGTGACGGTGAGATCGTAGGGCATTCGCGTCGCGCGCACCGCGTCCAGCACCTCTTGCGCCATCGCGTGGTCGTCGTCCGGCGCCAGGATGGCGAACTCCTCACCGCCGATGCGGGCCACCAGCGCGGGGGCGGGCGCCGCCGCCCGCAAGGCGCGGGCGAAGCGGCGCAGCACCTCGTCGCCGCGATCGTGCCCCAACGTGTCGTTGATGCGCTTGAAATGGTCGATGTCGGCCAGCACGAGGCGGCGCCGCTCCCGCCCGCCGATCGCCTCGCGCAGGAAGGCGCGGCGGTTGAGCAGCCCGGTCAGCGGGTCGGTGTCGGCCAGCGCCCGCGCCGCCGCCTCCCCCGCCATCGCCGCGTCACGCTCGTGCATCAGCAGGCGGATGCGATAGCTGATCGCGATGGCGGACATCAGCGCCTCCACGGTCATCGACGCCAGAGTCGAATTGTCGAGCAGGAAGCTGAGCTGCACGAAGCCGAACACGGAGGCGACGCGCACCGCGGCGAAGGCGATCGGCGCCGCCCAGGCGAGCGTGAAGATCCACAGATGGTTGCTGCGCAGCCGCCACGCCCGCCACATCACCGCGGCGGTGAACGCCATCAGCACGAGGAAGGAGCCGCCGTACAGCGCGTCGAGCAGCCGCGCCTGCCACGGTGCGAGCAGCGCGAAGGCGATGCCGGCGGTGCCCAGCAGCGCGCACACCGCCACCGCCACACGTCCCGTCGCGCCGCGGAAGACGCGCGGCTCGAAGAACCAGCGCGCGAAGGCGACCGCCAGGATGCCGGTGGTCGCCAGCAGCAGGTAGTTGAGCCGGATGCGATCGGTGTTCGCGATGTCGATCCACCACGTCACCGCGCCCGAGGACGAGGCGGCATAGCCCGCCATCGCCACCAGCATCGCGCAATAGGCGAGCTGGAAGCGGTGCCGCAGGACGACGAAGAGCGACAGGTTGTAGACGACCAGCGCGAGGCTGAGGCCGCCGAATGCGGCGTACAGCGTGCCGAGCAGCAGGTTCGATCGCACCGCCTGTTCCGGCGTCGCGACGCGCGGATCGGCGACGATGCCGCGGATGTTGGTGGCGCCCTCCACCTTCCACAGCGCGGCGAGCGCGGGCACGCCGCGCACCGGGATCGGATCCTCGAACATCGCCCCCAGCTGGAGCGAGCGTGCGGCCGCGCGATCGTCGCGCACCCGGCTGACGGTCGCGCCGTCGGCGTAGAGGATCGTCAGCGTGGAGCGCCGCTGCCACAGGCTGGCGCTGCGCAGGCGGCGCGGCTCGGTGCCCGCACCCTGCGGCAGACGCGGGGCGAGGACGAAGAAGTCGCCCGCGCCGAAGCGCTGCTGCCGCGTCGCGCAATCGTAGCGGGGGTGCAGCGCCAGCATCTCCCGCGCGCCCTCGCCGGCGCGTGCCGGGGCGACGCAGACCGCGACGCGCGCGCCCACTTCGGCGTTCTGCGCCGTCGCCGGCGAGACCGCCAGTGCCAGCCACACGGCCACAAGCAGCTTCAGGAATCGACGCGGCCCCATGCCGTGGGGCCTAGGGGGCGGATCGACAATTTTGCGTAAACCGCGCGGTGACGACGGATACGGCGCGCGGTCGAAGGGGGGCGGAGCGGCCGCGCCGGGCCGCCCCGCCGGGTCGCCTACGCCTTCACCGGCGCGGCGCGTCCGCCCTTCTTCTTGCCGGGCCGCTTCTTCGGCGCGGCGCCCTCCATCGCGAAGGACAGGGCATTGTCCTTCAGCTTCACCGTCACCTCGCCGCCGTGGACCAGCTTGCCGAACAGCAGCTCCTCGGCCAGCGGCTGCTTGATCTTCTCCTGGATCAGGCGGCCCATCGGACGCGCGCCGTAGAGCTTGTCGTAGCCCTTCTCGGTCAGCCACGCCTTTGCCTCGTCGTCCAGCTTGATGTGGACGTCGCGGTCGGCGAGCTGGAGCTCGAGCTGCAGGACGAACTTGTCCACCACGCGGGCGACCACTTCCGGCGGCAGGTAGCCGAACGGCACGATCGCATCCAGGCGGTTGCGGAACTCCGGCGTGAACATCCGCTGCACCGCCTGCTCGTCCTCGCCCTCGCGCGTCAGGTTGCCGAAGCCCAGCGTCTCGCGCGCCATGTCGCTGGCGCCCGCGTTCGTCGTCATGATGAGGATGACGTTGCGGAAGTCGACGGTCTTGCCGTGCTGGTCGGTCAGGCGCCCGTTGTCCATCACCTGCAACAGGATGTTGAACAGATCGGGATGCGCCTTCTCGATCTCGTCCAGCAGCAGCACGCAGTGCGGGTTCTGGTCCACCGCGTCGGTCAGAAGGCCGCCCTGGTCGAAGCCGACGTACCCGGGGGGTGCACCGATCAGCCGGCTGACCGAATGCCGCTCCATATACTCGCTCATGTCGAAACGCTGGAGCGGGATGCCCATGATCTGCGACAGCTGCTTGGCGACCTCGGTCTTGCCGACGCCGGTCGGGCCGGTGAACAGGTAGTTGCCGATCGGCTTCTCCGGATCGCGCAGCCCCGCGCGGGACAGTTTGATCGCGCTGGCCAGGTTCTCGATCGCCTTGTTCTGCCCGAACACGACGCGCTTCAGGTCGGTCTCGAGATGCTCCAGCACCTTCTTGTCGTCGGTACTGACGCTCTTCGGCGGGATACGCGCCATGGTCGCGATCACGGCCTCGATCTCGCGCGCGGTGATCGTCTTCTTCCGCTTGGCGGGCGCCACCAGCATCTGCATCGCGCCCACCTCGTCGATCACGTCGATCGCCTTGTCGGGCAGCTTGCGGTCGTTGATGTAGCGCGCCGACAGCTCCACCGCGCTCTTGATCGCGTCGGGCGTGTACTTGACGCTGTGATGCGTCTCGAACGCGGAGCGCAGCCCGGCGAGGATCTTGATCGTGTCCTCGATCGAAGGCTCGTTGACGTCGATCTTCTGGAAACGGCGCAGCAGCGCGCGGTCCTTCTCGAAGTGGTTGCGGAATTCCTTGTACGTGGTCGATCCGATGCAGCGGATCGTGCCGCCCGACAGCGCCGGCTTCAGCAGGTTGGACGCGTCCATCGCCCCGCCGCTGGTCGCGCCGGCGCCGATGACGGTGTGGATCTCGTCGATGAAGAGCACCGCGTGCGGCAGCTTCTCCAGCTCGTTGACGACCGCCTTCAGCCGCTCCTCGAAATCGCCGCGATAGCGCGTGCCGGCCAGCAGCGCGCCCATGTCGAGCGAGTAGATCACCGCGGGCTTGAGCACGTCGGGCACGTCGCCCTCGACGATCTTGCGCGCCAGCCCCTCGGCGATGGCGGTCTTGCCGACGCCGGGATCGCCCACGTAGAGCGGGTTGTTCTTCGACCGGCGGCACAGGATCTGGATCGTCCGGTCGACCTCGGCCATGCGGCCGATCAGCGGGTCGACCTTGCCGACCTTCGCCTTCTCGTTCAGGTCGACGGTGAACTGCTTCAGCGCGCTCTCGCCCTTCTTGCCGCCGGCGTCCGCCTTCTCCTTCTTCTCCTCCTCGCCCGCGCCCTTGGCGCTGGTCGCCTCGGGCGTGGCGCTGCCCTTGCCGACGCCGTGGCTGATGAAGCTGACCGCGTCGAGGCGGCTCATGTCCTGCTGCTGGAGGAAGTAGACGGCGTAGCTCTCCCGCTCGGAAAACAGCGCGACGAGAACGTTGGCGCCGGTCACCTCGTCCCGACCGGACGACTGGACGTGCAGGATCGCGCGCTGGACGACGCGCTGGAACCCGCTGGTCGGCGAGGGATCGGTCGCCCCCTCCACCTTCAGCGCGCCGAGTTCGGTGTCGAGATAATGGGCGACGGTGGTCTTCAGCTCCGCCAGTTCCACGCCGCACGCGCTCATCACCTGACCGGCATGTTCGTCGTCGACCAGGGCGAGCAGCAGGTGCTCGAGCGTCGCATATTCGTGGCGGCGCGAGGAAGCGGCTTCCAGCGCCTTGTGGAGCGTGGTTTCGAGGGCGCTCGCGAAAGAGGGCATTACGGTACTCCGATCGAACCGCGGGGGAGGCGCGGCTCCTTTCCACCTATGTCGGAAGGCAGGGCCCCCGCATCAAGCGGGACACCAACGCACCGGCGGCGATCGGGTCGCGGGGCCGGTGCGCCTGCGTTCACGACTTGAACAGCGCGTCGGCGCTGGCGCGATGCTGCGCCGCGCCGTCGATCCGGCGGCGGCAGCGCGCGACCTCCGCCTCCAGCGCGATGATCCTGGCCTCCAGCTCGGCGACGGACAGACGATCCAGGTCCTGCGCCAGCAGCGCGGCCAGCGGATCGCCCGGGCGCGGGCCGAGGATGTCGTCGAGGTCCACGAGCGCGAACGTTGACCCGCGCCGGGGCGAAGTCAATAAGCGCGTCGCGGGCGGTGCGACGAGGCACGGTCGAGGACGGGCAGACGCATGAACGACGTGCCGAAGACGATGCGGGCGATCGATCCGGAGGCGCCGGGCGGGCCGGAGGTGCTGGTGCCGGTGGAGCGCCCCGTGCCGCGGCCGGCGCCGGGCGAGGTGCTGGTCCGCGTCGCCGCGGCGGGCGTCAACCGACCGGACGTGCTGCAGCGCCGCGGCCACTATCCTCCCCCGCCGGGCGCGCCGTCGACGCTGGGGCTGGAGTTCGCAGGCGAAGTGGTCGCGCTGGGCGAGGGCGCGGAGCCGGCGCTGCTGGGCCAGCTTGTGTGCGCGCTGGTGGCGGGCGGCGGCTATGCCGAATATGCGGTGGCACCCGCGGACCAGTGCCTGCCCGTGCCCGCCGCGCTCACCGCGGTGGAGGCGGCGGCGCTGCCGGAGACGCTCTACACCGTGTGGACCAACCTGTTCGAGCGCGGCTTCGCGACCGAGGGCGATACCGTGCTGGTCCATGGCGGCACCAGCGGCATCGGCACGATGGCGATCGCGCTGGCGCGCGCCTTCGGCCTGAGGATCATCGTCACCGCCGGTTCGCCGGAGAAGGTTGCCGCCGCGCTGGCGCTGGGCGCCCACCACGCGATCGACTATCGCGCGGAGGATTTCGTCGCGCGGGTGAAGGAGATCACCGGCGGTCGCGGGTGTGCGGTCGTGCTGGACATGGTCGGCGGCGACTACGTGCCGCGCAACCTGCAATGCCTGGCCGACGACGGGCGCCACGTCTCCATCGCGGTGCAGGGCGGCGCGTCGGCGACGATTCCGCTGTTCGACGTCATGCGCCGCCGCCTGACGCTGACGGGATCGACGCTGCGCGCGCGCGAGGCCGGCTTCAAGGCGCTGGTGACGGACGAGATCGCACGCACGGTGTGGCCGCATGTGGAGGCCGGGCGGGTGAAGCCGGTGATCGACTGCACCTACCCGCTGGCCGAGGCCGCGGCGGCGCACGCCCGCATGGAGGCGGGGGACCATGTCGGCAAGATCGTGCTGACGATGGCGCGCGACTGACGCCCGCCGGCCTGCACCCCGCGGGCCGAAAACGAGAGAACGGGCCGCACCGACGCCGGCACGACCCGTTCCCCCTGCCATCGGCGTGGCGATCAGTTGCTGTCGCTGTCGTCGTCGTCGTCCGAGGTCAGCACCAGCACGCCTGCGGTCAGCGCCGCCAGGATGCCGATGTTGATGAGCGTCGACGACCCGACGTCCGCGCCGATGCGGCTTGCCTTCGGTGCCTTGGACGCCGCGCGCGCGACGGACAGCGACGCGGCCCCGTTCGCCGGCGCGGGTGCGGCGGGCGCGGCGCTGGCGGCGGTGGAAACGGCGAGAAGAGCCGACCCGGCGAGGATCGAGATGATGCGCATGTTGGTGTCTCCCTGTCGCGTGCTCCCTTCGCCGCCCGGCTGGCCGAGTCAACGGGGCGCGCGTGGCGCGACGGCTAAAGCACCGACGTGTTGCACTTGTGCGACATGATTGTCGCCGAACCGGCATGATCGCGCCACGCGATTGTCACCGTGCCGCGACGCCGGTGTAACATCGCCGCGCTACGCCGCCGGCAGGATCACGCGGGAACCTGCCATGCCGACCGCCACCATCGCCCGCCTCTCGCCCCGTGCGCGGCCCAGCCGGCCGGAGGCGAGCGTTTCGCGCACGCGCTACCGCACCATCTTCATCAGCGACGTCCACCTGGGCAGCCGCGGGTGCAACGCCGACCTGCTGATCGACTTCCTCGACCATGTCGACAGCGAGACGATGTACCTGGTCGGCGACATCATCGACGGGTGGCAGCTGAAGCGCCGCTTCTTCTGGCCGGCCGCGCACAACGACGTCATCTGGCGGCTGATGAAGCGGGCGCGGCGGGGCACGCGCATGATCTACATCCCCGGCAACCACGACGAGATGTTCCGCCAGTTCGCCGGCCTCGACTTCGGCGGGATACAGATCCGGCGCAAGGCGATCCACGAGACCGCCGACGGGCGTCGCCTGCTGGTGCTCCACGGGGACGAGTTCGACGCGATCACGCTGTCGCACCGCTGGCTCGCCCATGTCGGCGACGCCGCCTACACGCTGCTGATGGCGCTGAACCGCCGGGTCAGCGCGGTGCGGCGGCGCTTCGGCATGCCCTATTGGTCGCTCAGCAAGCACGCCAAGGCGAAGGTGAAGAACGCGGTCGCCTTCATTTCCCGGTTCGAGGAGATCGTCGCGGAGGCGGCGGGCGCGCGCGGCGTCCACGGCGTGGTGTGCGGTCACATCCACACCGCCGATATGCGCGAGATCGCCGGCGTCGCCTATTACAACGACGGCGATTGGGTGGAGAGCTGCACCGCGCTGGTCGAACATCACGACGGCCGGATGGAGGTGCTGCACTGGGCCGACGTCATCGCCGCGCGGGCGGCGAGCGAGGTGGTCGCCGCAGTGACGATCGCGGCGTGATGGGCATTCTTCTCCACATCCACAATCCCCTCCCCGTTCGTGCTGAGCTTGTCGAAGTCCGTGCCACGGGCACGCACTTCGACAAGCTCAGTGCGAACGGCAGCTAGTGGCCTTCTCGATGCCCTGGGGCAAAATCGCATGAGGATCGCAATCGTCACCGACGCCTGGGCGCCGCAGGTGAACGGCGTGGTGCGCACGCTGACCGCCACGCGCGCGGCGCTGGTCGCGATGGGGCACGAGGTCATGGTGGTCTCGCCCGACCTGTTCCGCTCCGTCCCCTGCCCCACCTATCCCGAGATCCGGCTCGCACTGGCCCCGCGCGGCGTCGGGCAGCGGCTGGCGGCGTTCGCGCCGGACGCGATCCACCTGTCGACGGAGGGGCCGCTGTGCCTCGCCGCGCGGCACTGGTGCCTGACGCGCGGCCTGCCGTTCACCACCGCCTATCACACGCAGTTCCCCGACTATGTCGCGGCGCGCACCGGGCTGCGGCCGGAATGGGTGTGGAGCTACATCCGCTGGTTCCACCGTCCCGCCGCCGCGGTGCTGGCGGCGACGCCCTCGGTCGAGGCGACGCTCCGCGCGCACGGCATCGCGCAGGTGCGCCGCTGGGGCCGCGGCGTCGACCGGGCGCTGTTCCGCACCACGGGGCCGCGCGACGCGGCGATGGCCGCGCTGCCCGGTCCGGTCCTGCTCCACGTCGGCCGCGTGGCGGTGGAGAAGAACATCGCCGCCTTCCTGTCGCTGGACGTGTCCGGCACGAAGGTGGTGGTGGGCGACGGCCCCGCGCGCGCTGCGCTGGCCGCGCGATTCCCTGGCGCGCTGTTCCTGGGCCAGCGCGGCGGCGAGGCGCTGGCGGCCTGTTACCGCGCGGCCGATGCGCTCGTCTTCCCCAGCCTGACCGACACCTTCGGCCTGGTCATGGCGGAGGCGATGGCGTGCGGCACCCCGGTCGCCGCCTTTCCGGTGGCCGGGCCGCTCGACGTGCTGGCCGGGGGCGGCGGCGCGATGAACGCGGACCTTGCCCGTGCGGTCTCCGCCGCGCTCGCGCTCGACCGGGCGGCGGTGGCGCGCCGAGGCGCCCGCTTCGACTGGACCGCGGCCGCGTGCCAGTTCCTCGCCGCGCTCGCTCCCCTGCCGCCCGACCGCCTCGCCGCCTGACGACTTGCCCTCGCGGCGCGACCGCACTAAGTCTGCCGCCGTACAGGCCGCTCCGCGCAGGGGCGGCCGTTTTACGTTTTCAGGAGTTCCGCATGGCCCAGCCGCTCATGCCCCACGCCACCGCTTCCTGGCTGGTCGACAATACCGCGCTCTCCTTCGAGCAGATCGCCGACTTCTGCGGCCTCCACATCCTCGAAGTGCAGGCGATCGCGGACGACACCGCCGCGACGAAGCTGACCGGGCGCGATCCCGTGCGCGCGCACGAGGTGACGCAGGAGGAGATCGACAAGGCGCAGGCCGATCCCGACTATCGCATGACGATGACCAAGGGGCCGGAGCAGGTGCGCCGCACCAAGGGCCCGCGCTACACCCCGGTCAGCAAGCGGCAGGACAAGCCGGACGGCATCGCCTGGATCATCCGCAACCATCCGGAGATCACCGACGGGCAGATCAGCCAGCTGATCGGCACCACGCGCACCACGATCGCGGCGATCCGCGACCGCAGCCACTGGAACATCGCCAACATCACGCCAAAGGACCCGGTGACGCTGGGCCTGACGTCGCAGCGCGAGCTGGACGCCGCGGTGTCGAAGGCGGCGAAGGCGGCGGGGATCGAGAACGCGCCGACCGACACGCGGCTGGACGGCGACCGCGAGGCGCTGATCGCCTCGCTGCGTGCCGAGCGCGAGCAGGCCGCGCGCGATGCCGAGCACGCGGGCGAGGATGCGCCGACGCTGCCGGGCGGGTTCGTCGATCCGTTCCGGCGCTGAGCCGCGCATCCCGATCCGTTTGGGCTGAGCGAAGTCGAAGCCCATGCGTTGTGCGTGCCCTTCGACTTCGCTCAGGGCGAACGGGGGTTGGAGGGAGCCGCTGAAGCCACGCCCGACTGTCGTTGGTGCTGAGCTTGTCGTCGCATTGTTCGTCATTCTCGGAGCGCCCTGCACGGCGCGCTAAGCCGATCGCTTCACTTGCGCCCGCCGGCCTGATAGCGTCGCGCGCATGGCAACCCACTACCAGCGCGCATTGATCGGCGACGAGAGCCTGACGCCCACCAGCGCCGCCGGCCTCACCTTCCCGTTCGGCGACCGCGCGCCGCAGCCGGGCGAGCTGCTGACCGTCGCCCCCGGCATCCGTTGGTGGCGGGTGCCGATGTCGGGACCGCTGAAGCACGTCAACGGCCTGATCCTCGACGACGGTGAGGGCGTGATGGCGATCGACACCGGCACCGCGTCCCCACGCTCGACCGAGGCGTGGAACGCGATCCTCGACGGGCCGCTGGCCGGAACGCCCGTCACGCGCATCCTGTGCACGCACATGCACCCCGACCACATCGGTCTCGCCGGCTGGCTCGCGCGCCGCTTCGACGCGCCCATCCTGATGACGCGGACCGAGTGGCTGATGGCGCGGATGCTGTCGTCGGACCAGCGCGACCGGGTGCCCGACGAGCAGATCGACTTCTGGCGCGGCTGCGGCTGGAGCGAGGAGCAGATCGCGAGCGCGGAAAAGGGCGGGTTTGCCCGGTTCGGCAAGATGATCGCGCGGCTGCCGCTCGGCTACACGCGCATCGTCGATGGCGAGGTCTTGACGATCGGCGGCGCACGATGGCGCGTGGTGGTCGGCAGCGGCCACTCGCCCGAGCACGCCTGCCTGCTGGACGAGGAGCGCCGCATCCTGATCGCGGGCGACCAGGTGCTGCCGCGGATCAGCTCCAACGTGTCGCTCCACGTCAACGAGCCGGGCGCCGACCCGCTGGGCGAGTGGCTGGCGTCGATCGCGCGCTTTCGCCGGCTGCCCGACGACCTTCTGGTGCTGCCGGGACACGGCGATCCGTTCACCGGCCTCCATGCCCGGCTCGATGCGCTGGAGCGGGAGCATCTCGACCGGCTGGAGGCGCTCCACGCGCATCTCGCCGAGCCGCGCCGTGCGGTGGATTGTTTCGCGCAGCTGTTCCGTCGCCCGATCGGACCGGACGTGATCGGCATGGCCACGGGCGAGACGCTGGCGCACCTGCGCCGTCTGGAGGTGACGGGACGGGCGGTGCGCACCACGCGCGACGGCGTGTGGTGGTATTCGCGCGCCTGAAGCCCCATGTAACGGGCGTGCGCCGTCCCCAGCCCCAGATCATCCGCGTCGTCGACCTCGAGACCACCGGCTCCGCCCCGCCCGCCCACGCGGTGTGCGAGGTCGGCTGGCAGGACGTGGCACTGGGCGAGGACGGGCGCTGGGAATTGTACGGCGAAGGCGGCAACATCCTCGTCAATCCCGGCCGCTCGATGCCGCCGATCACGCAGGCGGTGCACCACATCCGCGACGAGGACGTGGCCGACGCGCCGTGGTGGCACGACGTCGCGCGGCAGGTGCTCGATCCCTATCCGCGCCGCGTCGCGCTGGCGGCGCATCGCTCCGCGTTCGAGGAGCAATTCTGTACGCCCGCGCTGACCCACGGCGCCGATTGGATCTGCACGTGGAAGTGCGCGCTGCGGCTGTGGCCGGATTCACCCAGCTTCTCCAACCAGGTGCTGCGCTACTGGCGCAAGCCGCACGGGCTGGTGCACGAGCGCGGCCTGCCCGCGCACCGCGCCTTTCCCGACGCCTATGTCACCGCGCACCACCTGCGCGACCAGTTGAACGAGGCGTCGGTGGCGCAGCTGATCGAGTGGACCAAGGCGCCAGGCCTGCTGCCGCGCGTCCGCTACGGCCCCGATCGCGGCAAGGACTGGCGCGAGATCGAGGAGGAGAGCCTGGTCAAGTTCCTGACCGACCGCGATCCCGACATCCGCTTCACCGCGGAAACGGAGATGGCGCGTCGGCGCGGCGGCGGCCACGTCGGGCGCGCCACCGCGCAGGAGCTGCTGCTGTGACACGCAGCCTGACCTAAGTCACTGGCGCCCTCCGCCGCGTGGCGCTAACCACGGGGCCGATGGCCGTTACCGCCCCGCCCCTCCTCGCTGTCCGCGACAGCCCGCTGGGCCGGCGGCTGGCGACCTTCATGCTGCTGGGCTTCCTCGCGCTGATCGGCGCCGGCATCGCGGCGGCGTGGGTGGTGGCCGAGAACCAGCGCCACGCCCGTTGGGTGGCGCACACCTATCAGGTCGAGAACGTCATCCTCGACACCCGCCGCCTGCTGGAACAGGGGGAGACGGCGCGGCGCGGCTTCCTGCTGGTCCCCGAAGAGGCCGGCTTCCTGCGCAGCTATCGCGAAGCCAGCGAGGCGCTGTCGCCCAAGCTGCGCGGGCTCACGCGGCTGACGCGCGACAATCCGGTGCAGCAGCGCGCGAACGCGGTGCTGGGAGCGCAGGTGGCGGACCTCGCCGTCCGGCGGCAGCGCACCTTCGACCTGTTGCAGGCGGGCGACGCCGCGGCGGCGCGCGAGGCGTTCCGCACCGACAGCGCGGCGGGCCGGATGCGCGCGATCCGCGCCACCTTCGACGCGATGCTGAAGGAGGAGCGCCGGCTGCTGGCGATGCGCGATGCCGATCTGGAGCGCAGCGAGAAGCTGTTCTACGCCATCCTTCTCGTCGCCGGGCTGCTGCTGCTGGGCGTGGCGCTCACCTCGCTGGCGACGATCCTGTCGTACACCCGCGACCTGGCGCACTCGCGCGATCAATTGTCGCAGCTGAACGAGAGCCTGGAGGGCATCGTCGACGAGCGTACCGCCAACCTCACCCGCGCCAACGACGAGATCCAGCGCTTCGCCTATATCGTCAGCCACGACCTGCGCTCGCCACTGGTCAACGTGATGGGCTTCACCGCCGAGCTGGAAGCGTCGGCGGACACGCTGCGCGCCCTGGTCGACCGCGCCGACGCCGCCGGCAGCGACGTGGTGACCGAGGACGACCGGCTGGCCGCGCGCGAGGACCTGCCCGAGGCGATCGGCTTCATCCGCTCCTCCACGCAGAAGATGGACCGGCTCATCAACGCGATCCTCCAGCTCTCGCGCCAGGGCCGCCGCGTGCTGGCGCCCGAGCCGATTGATCTCGCCGCCCTGGTCGCGCAGATCGGCGAGACGCTGGCGCACCGGCTGGACGAGACGGAGTCGACGCTGGAGGTGGCGGGCGAGCTGCCGGTGATCGTCACCGACCGATTCTCGATCGATCAGGTGCTGTCCAACCTCGTCGACAATGCGGTGAAATACCTGCGCCGCGGCGTGCCCGGCCGCATCGTCGTGCGCGGCTATCGCGCCGGCGCGCGCGCGGTGATCGAGGTGGCGGACAACGGCCGCGGGATCGATGCGCGCGACCACCAGCGCGTCTTCGACCTGTTCCGCCGGTCCGGCACGCAGGACGTCGCCGGCGAGGGCATCGGCCTCGCTACCGTCCGCGCGCTCGTTTTCCGGCTGGGCGGGACGATCGACGTGACATCCACGCTCGGGCAGGGCACGACCTTTCGCCTGAATCTCCCGCTCACCCTCGACCTGCAGGAAAGCAAGGAATGAACGCGCACCAATCCGTCGGCATCGTGATGATCGAGGACGACGAGGGCCACGCCCGGCTGATCGAGAAGAACATCCGACGTGCCGGGATCATGAACCCGATCCGGCACTTCACCGATGGCACGACCGCGCTCGACTATATCTTCAACGACGCCGGCGGGCCGCAGCTGAACGGCCCCGCGCTGGTCCTGCTCGACCTCAACCTGCCGGACATGAGCGGGACGGACATCCTGGCGAAGATCAAGAACTCCGACGGCCCCGTCCGCCGCACCCCCGTCGTCGTGCTGACCACCACCGACGACGCGCAGGAAATCCAGCGCTGCTATGATCTCGGCGCCAACGTCTACATCACCAAACCGGTCAATTACGAGAATTTCGCTCAGGCGATCCGCCAGTTGGGCCTGTTCCTGTCGGTGATCCAGATCCCCGACCAGGCCGACGGCTGACGGACGCCAAGTGGCGCGCGTCCTCTACATCGACGACGATGCCGGCATCCGCCGGCTGGTCGCGCGCGCGCTGGAGCGGCGCGGCCACGCGGTGACGACCGCGGATGGCGGCGAGGCGGGGATCGCGGCGGCGGCGGCGGAGCCGTTCGACCTGATCGCGGTCGACCATTACATGCCGGGCATCGACGGGCTGGAGACGCTGGAGCGGCTGCGCGCGCTGCCCGAGGCGCCGCCGGTCGTCTACGTGACCGGATCGGAGGAGAGCCGCGTCGCCGTGGCGGCGCTGCGCGCGGGTGCGGCAGACTATGTCGTGAAGTCGGTCGGCGACGACTTCTTCGACCTGCTCGACGCCACCTTCGCGCAGGTGATCCGCCGCAGCGAGCTGACGCGCCAGACCGCGCGCGCGGAAGAGGACGTGCGCGCCAGCAACGCGCGGCTGGAGGCGCTGCTGGCGGAGGTGAACCATCGCGTCGCCAACTCGCTGCAGATCGTCTCCGCCATGGTGCGGATGCAGGCGAGCGCGGTGGCGGACGAGGCCGCGCGCGCCGCGCTGGAGGACACGCAGGCGCGCATCACCGCGATCGCGCAGGTGCATCGTCGCCTCTACACCGGCGACGACGTGGAGAGCGTGGACATGCGCGAGTATCTCGCCGCGCTGATCGCCGAATTGTCCGCCACCTGGTCCACCGCGGAGCGCCCGCGCGACCTGCAATTGACGGCCGAGCCACTGCGCCTGCCCACCGACCGTGCGGTGTCGCTGGGCGTCATCGTGACCGAACTGGTCAGCAACGCCTGCAAATATGCCTATCCGGACGGGCCGGGCGCGGTGCGCGTCATCCTGGCGCGCGAGGACTCAGACCGCTTCCGCCTCTCCGTCGAGGACGACGGCGTCGGCATCGTCGCCGATGCGGTGCCGCGCGGCACGGGCGTGGGCACCCGCCTGATCCGCGCGATGGCGCAGAGCCTGGACTGCGTGGTGGAATACGACTCCGCGCACCGGGGTACGCGCGCGGTGCTGGCGGCGGGGCTGGGCTGAACGGCCGGTCAGGCCTCCTCGCGCTCCAGCAACCAGCGTACGATCCGCTCGGCCGCGTCTTCGGCGCTCTCCGTCGCCGTATCGACGTGCAGGTCGGGCGCCTCGGGTGCCTCATAGGGGCTGTCGATGCCGGTGAAGTTGGCGAGCTGCCCGCCCCGCGCCTTGGCGTAGAGGCCCTTCACGTCGCGCGCCTCCGCCGCGGCCAGCGTGGTGTCGACGTGCACCTCGACGAACTCGCCCGGCGCCATCAGCTGGCGCACCAGGTCGCGCTCGGCGCGGAACGGGCTGATGAAGGCGGTCAGCACGATCAGCCCGGCATCCGTCATCAGCCGCGCCACCTCGCCGACGCGGCGGATGTTCTCCACCCGGTCGGCGTCGGTGAAGCCCAGGTCGCGGTTCAGGCCGTGGCGGACGTTGTCGCCGTCGAGCAGGAAGGTGTGGCGGTTCATCCGGGCCAGCTTCGTCTCGACCAGGTTCGCGATGGTGGACTTGCCCGCGCCCGACAGCCCGGTGAACCATAGCACCGCGGGCCGCTGGTTCTTCAGCCCTGCGCGCCGCTCGCGCGTGACGTCGAGATGCTGGCGATGGACGTTGGCGGCGCGGCGCAGCGCGAAGCGGATCATGCCCGCCGCGACGGTGGCATTGGTCCCCTTGTCGATCAGGATGAAACCGCCCAGCTCGCGGCTCTTCTCATACGGTTCGAACACGATCGGTCGGTCGAGCGCCAGCGTGGCGACGCCGATCGCGTTCAGCTCCAGCGTGCGCGCGGCGGTCTGTTCGAGCGTGTTGACGTTGACCTGGTACTTGGGCGTGCGCAGCGTCGCCGAGGCGGTCTGCGTGCCCAGTTGCAGCACATAGGCACGGCCGGGCAGCATCGGCTCGTCCGCCATCCACACGATCGTCGCCTCGAACTGGTCGGCCGTCTCGGGCGGATCGCCCGCGGCGGCGATCACGTCCCCGCGCGAGCAGTCGACCTCCTCCGCCAGCGTGACGGTGACCGACTGGCCCGCGCGCGCCTCATTCAGGTCGCCGTCGAAGGTGACGATGCGATCGACCGTCGTCGTCCGGCCCGAGGGCACGATGCGCACCGCGTCGCCGGGTCGCACCGCGCCGGCCGCGATCGTGCCCGCGAAGCCGCGAAAGTCGAGATTGGGGCGGTTGACCCACTGCACCGGCAGGCGGAACGGCCCGCGTGCCTCGCGGTCGGCATCGACCGGCACCGTTTCGAGATGCTCGATCAGTGTCGGCCCTTCGTACCAGGCCATGTTCTGCGTCGGCGCCGCGATATTGTCGCCGTTGAGGCCCGATACCGGGATCGCCTTGAAGTCGGTGACGCCGATCTCGCTCGCGAAGGCGCGATAGGCGAGGCGGATGCGGTCGAAGACGGCGCGATCGTAGTGGACGAGGTCCATCTTGTTGATCGCCAGAACGATGTTCCGGACGCCCAGCAGGTGCGCGAGAAAGGAGTGACGCCGCGTCTGCGTCAGCACGCCCTTCCTCGCGTCGACCAGGATGACGGCGAGGTCCGCGGTCGACGCGCCCGTCACCATGTTGCGCGTATATTGCTCGTGCCCCGGCGTGTCGGCGACGATGAACTTGCGCTTCTCCGTCGCGAAGAAGCGGTAGGCGACGTCGATCGTGATCCCTTGCTCGCGCTCCGCGGCCAGCCCGTCGACGAGGAGCGCGAAGTCGATCGCCTGCCCCTGCGTACCGACGCGCTTGCTGTCCGCCTCCAGGGCGGTCAGCTGGTCCTCGAAGATCTGCTTGGAATCGTAGAGCAGGCGCCCGATCAGCGTCGACTTGCCGTCGTCCACGCTGCCGCAGGTGATGAAGCGCAGCAGCGACTTCTGCTCATGCTGGGCGAGATAGGCGCGGATGTCGGTGCGGATCAGGTCGTCGGGCTGGTAGGCGGTCATCGTATCCTCCCCGGCACGGGGAGGGGGACCGCCGCGCGCAGCGCGGTGGTGGAGGGGGAGTGCCACGAGGCGCACCGCATGCGGCAAGCCCCCTCCACCAGCCTACGGCTGGTCCCCCTCCCCGTGCCGGGGAGGATACGCGACACCTCCATCAAAAATACCCCGCCTGCTTCTTCAGCTCCATGCTCGCTCCCGCCTCCTTGTCGATGGCGCGCCCCTGCCGCTCGCTGGTCGTCGTCAGCAGCATTTCGCGGATCACGTCGTCCAGCGTCGCCGCCTCGCTCTCCACCGCGCCGGTCAGCGGGTAGCAGCCGAGCGTGCGAAAGCGGATCGAGCGGTCGACCGGCACTTCGCCGGGCGCGAGCGGGAAGCGGTCGTCGTCGACCATCAGCAGCAGGCCGTCGCGCACCACCGTCGGACGCGGCGCGGCGAAGTAGAGCGGCACGATCTCGATCCGCTCGCGCGCGATATATTGCCACACGTCCAGCTCGGTCCAGTTGCTGAGCGGGAAGACGCGCATCGATTCGCCCTTGGCGTGGCGCGCATTGTAGAGGTGCCACAGCTCCGGCCGCTGCGCCTTGGGATCCCAGCGGTGCGTGGCGGTGCGAAAGGAGAAGATCCGCTCCTTGGCCCGCGCCTTCTCCTCGTCGCGCCGCGCGCCGCCGAACGCGGCGTCGAAGCCGCCGGCGTCCAGCGCCTGCTTCAGCCCCTCGGTCTTCCACAGGTCGGTGTGGAGGCTGCCGTGGTCGAACGGGTTGATCCCGCGCGCCTTGGCGTCGGGGTTCTGATGGACGATCAACTCCATCCCCGCGTCCGCCGCCGCCTTCTCGCGCAGCGCGTACATGGCGCGGAACTTCCATGTGGTGTCGACGTGGAGCAGCGGGAACGGCGGCGGGGCGGGAAAGAAGGCCTTGCGCGCAAGGTGCAGCATCACCGCCGAATCCTTGCCGATCGAATAGAGCATCACCGGCTTCTGCGCGACGGCGGCGACCTCGCGAATGATGTGGATGCTCTCCGCTTCCAGGCGATCGAGATGGTTCATGGCAGATAGGGCCTGAGCGGCGCGGGATCGTAGCCGCCGGTGGCGACGAAGCCGGCATTGCGGAACCCCGGCTTGCCGTAGCGGAACGGCGCACCGTCCACGTCGAGCGTCCGTCCGCCCGCCGCACGCAATACCGCGTCGCCGGCTGCGGTGTCCCATTCCATCGTCGGGCCGGTGCGCGGATAGACGTCCGCCTCCCCCGCCGCCACCAGCGCGAACTTCAGGCTGGAGCCGACCGACACGCGCCGTGCGATGCCGGCGGCGGCGAGCCAGTCGTCCAGCCCGGGCATGGCGTGGCTCTTCGACGCGACCGCGGCGAGCGGCGCGCCGGGCGCGCGTACGCGGATCCGCTGTGCCGACCCCCGCACCGCACCGGGCCGGCGCACCGCGACGTGCGCGTCCGCGCTCACGTCGCCCCAGTAGAGCGCGTTGCGCGCGGGGGCGTAGACGACGCCCATCGTCGGCGCGCCGCCCTCGACCAGGGCGATGTTGACGGTGAAATCGTCGCCCCGCGCCACGAACTCCTTCGTCCCGTCCAGCGGATCGACGAGGAAGAAGGCGCCGTCCACGTCCGGCACCCGCCCCGCGGCGGCTTCCTCCTCCGCGACCACGGGGATGCCGGGGGCGGCCTCGGCCAGGCCGGCGAGGATCGCGGCTTCCGCGTCGCGGTCGGCGGCGGTGACGGGGCTCTCGTCGGCCTTGTGCATGACCGCGCAGCCGGCGGTGAAGTGGCGCCACACCACGTCGCCCGCCTCCTCGGCGAGGGCGATCATCGCCTCCAGCAAACGCGCGCGATCGGGAACGTCGGTCATGGGCAGGCTATGTGGCGTGCGCGCCGGCGCCCCGCCAGCAAGATGTGCGCGGGGGGTGGACAAGCCGGGCTAAGGGCTGACGGCGACGCGCCCGCCGTTCGGCCTGAGCGCGGTCGAAGGCCTCGGGTGACGAGCCTGTGCTTCGACTTCGCTCAGTACGAACGGAGCGACGGACCTACGCCGCCGCGGCCTTTCGCTCCGGCGTGAATTCCACTTCCAGCCGCTTCACCGCGTGGACGAAGTTGTTCGGCGCGATGTCCATCTCGCCCGACCAGCGGATGTCGGGGAAGCGGGCGAAGATCTGCCGATACGCATCCTCCAGCTGCAACTGTGCGGTCATCCGCCCGATGCAGATGTGCGGGCCGTGGCCGAAGGCGATGTTCTTCTCCGCATTGGCGCGGCGGATGTCGAAGCGGTCGGGATCGGCGAAGACGGCCGGATCGCGGTTGGCGGCGCCGTAGTACATGATCGCCTTCTCGCCCTCGGCGATCACCTGCCCCTCCACCTCCACGTCGCGAGTCGCGGTGCGGCGCATGTAGATGACGGGGGAGACCATCCGCGTGATCTCGTGCACCGCATTGGTCAGCAGGCCGCCGTCCGCCTGCAGCGCCGCCTTCTCCGCCGGATTCTCCGTGAACAGCTTCATGGCCCCGGAGAGCGAGTTGCGCGTCGTGTCGTTGCCGGCGAACACGATCAGCAGCCACGCGCCGTCGAGATACTCGCCCGGCAGCTTCTCGCCCTCCACTTCGGCATTGGCGATCGCGCTCATCAGGTCGGCTTGCGGGTCGGCGCGGCGCTTGGCCAGCATGTCGCGGCCGTACTCGAACATCTCCGCCACGTTGCGGTTGAACAGCTCGATGAAGGCGGCGATCTGCGGATTGGGTTCGGACAGGCCGGCGAGCTGGTCGATCTGCTCCACCGCGATCTGCTGCGCCATCTCGAGGAAGTGGATCCAGCTCATGAAGCGCTCGCGGTCGCTCTCGGGCACACCCAGCATCTCGCACAGGGTGAAGATCGGCAGCCGCTGCGCGAACTTCTCGACGAAGTCGCAGCGGCCCAGCGGCGCCATGGTGTCGAGCAGCCGCGTCACCTCCGCCGACACGCGGTCGCGCAGGGACCGCATATAGGTAGCGGTGAAATAGGGCATGTGCTCCTTGCGAAGCTGGCGGTGCGGGCGCCCGTCGAGGTTGATCATCGAGTTGGTGGAGGCGGAGAACAAGGTGGGGTGCCGCGTCTCCTCCGCGCCCAATGCCATCAGGATGCCTCCCTTCTCCGACGAGAAGGCCTCCGGATCGCCGTTCACCTGCTTCACCGCGGCGAAGCTGGTGAGTGCCCAAAACCCCACTCCGTCACGCGGCATCGGGTGCCACATCACCGGCGCCGTCTCGCGCATCCGGCGGAAATCGTCCCACGGCTGGCCGTTCGTGAAGCGGTAGATGTCGGTCAGGTCCACCCCCGGCACGGTGGGATAAGCGAGCGGTCGCGTCGGGCCCTGCCGCCCTTCGATGATACGGTCGCTGACGAGGTGCATGCTCTCTCTCCGCAACATCCGTTCGGGCCGAGCGAAGTCGAAGCCAGGGAGGCTGCCCTTCGACTTCGCCCAGGGCGAACGGGGTGGTGTCTAGGGTCTCACGTCGATCTTGCCCGCGTGCGGCCCCATGGCCGCACGACGATCTTGCCCAGGTGCGCCCTCACGGCCGCACCACGATCTTGCAGTGCTTCTCCGGATCGCCGAGCGCCGCGAAGGCATCGGCGACGCCCTCCAGACCCACCTCCCCGGTGACGACGGGCGCGACGTCGATCATGCCCTGGGCGATGCGGTGCAGCGTGGCGGCGAACTCGTCGGGCGTGTAGCCGAGCACGAACTTCAGCTCGATCGACTTGTTGATACACAGAAACGGCTCGATCGCGTCGGTCTGCATGCAGACGCCTACGACCATGATCTGCGTGCCGACCGGCACGCCCTCCACCAGCGACTGGATCACGCCAGGCACGCCGACGCACTCGAAGACGATGGCACGCTTGCCCGCGGTGCCGCCGATCGCCAGCACCGAACGCTCGGTCCGGCTGACGGGCACACCCCAGTCGCGCCAGCGCGCGTGCGGGCTGTCCCGCGCCGGATCGACCACCACGTCGGCGCCGAACGCCTCCGCTATGCGGCGACGCGCGGGCGAATAGTCGCTGGCGATCACCGGCCCCAGACCGCGCGCCTTCAGGGCGGCGATGACGGCGAGGCCGACCGGGCCGCAGCCGACGACGAGGTTGACCGTGTCGGCGCCCGCATCCGATTCGGCAACGGCGTGCTCGCCCACCGCGAACGGCTCGGTCATCGCGGCGTGGACCTCGGACAGGCCGCCCGGCACCTCCAGCAGCATCGCCTCGGTGAGCACCATCGCCTCGGCGAAGCCACCGGGGAAGCGGTTCGAATAACCGATCGTCTCGAACCCGAGCGGCGTCGGCGCGACCGGCACGGAGACGACACGCGTGCCCGCTTTCAGTCGGCGGTCGGTGCCGGGGCCGTGATCGACGATCTCGGCGCAGAATTCGTGCCCGAAGACGATGTCGCGCGCGGGATCGATCAGCACCGGCTCGCCCGCGCGGGCGGAGAGCTCGACCATCTGCTCCATCGAGTGGACCGCGTGCAGGTCCGATCCGCAGATGCCGCAGGCGAGCGTCCGCGCCAGCACCTGCCCCGCCCCCGGCTCGGGTCGGGCGAGCGTGTCGAGCGCCAGCGCCCGGCCGCGGCGGACGACCGCGCGCATCATTCCGCGGCTTCCGGCTTCTTGTCCAACCCCATCGCCGCCAGGATCTCCGGCCGTATGTTGTCCGTTCCCTTCTGCGCGACGTGTTGCGCCACGCGCGCGCCGACCGCCTTCTGCGCCTCTCCGATGAAGCGCGGGCGATTGTCCGCCGCCCAGCGCAAGGATGCATCGCGGTTCGTGTTGCTTCCCTGAAAGCGCGGCATGACGTGGCGCGCGATCAGCTCGTAGCTGGCCGTCTTGTCCGCCCAGTCGGCCCAGTTGGTGTCGAGCGTCAGATACGCACCGAAGCCGCCCGACTGCTCCTGCAACCGTGCGATCTGCGCCGCCGCCTCGTCGGGATTGCCGACCACCGCCATGCCCGAGTTCACCAGCGAATCGACCGGGTCCGACCCGTCCTGCGGCGCCAGCGGCAGCGCGGCGACCTCTCTGAAATAATACAGCCACTGCTCGATGCCGTGGCGCACCTGCGCGCGCGCCTCCTCGGTGGTGCGGGCGACGTGCATCGGGCCGACGAGGCGCCACTGCGACCGGTCCATCGTGCGCCCGGCGTCGCGCGCCGCCTCTTCGGCGATCGCCCAGTTGGTGGCGAGCGCGTTGAAGCCGCCGGCCTGCGTCGCGCCGATCGACAGCACGCCGACGCCGTGGCGACCGGCGGCCGAGGCGCCGGTCGGCGACACCTGGCTCGCCACTGCGATCTCGACCGAGGGGCGCGAATAGGGCGTCATCTGCAACCGCGCCTCGTTCAGCGTGAACCAGTCGGTCGTCTTCGTCACCGTCTCGCCGCGCAGGAGGGGCACGAGGACGTCGAGCGCCTCGTCCATCCGGTCGCGCTGCTTGGCGACGGGGATGCCCATCATGAAGGCGTCGGACGGCAGCGCGCCGGGGCCGACGCCGAACATCACGCGCCCGCGGGTGATATGGTCGAGCTGGTTGATGCGATCGGCCAGCATCAGCGGGTGATGATAGGGCAGCGAGGAGACGCCGGTGCCGAGCCGGATGCGCTTCGTCCGTTCCGCGACGGTGGCGATGAACAGTTCGGGCGAGGCGATCAGCTCGTAGCCGGCCGAGTGGTGCTCACCGATCCACGCCTCGTCGTAGCCGAGCCGGTCCATCAGGACGACGAGGTCGAGATCGCGCTCGATCGCGAGCGTCGGGTTCTCGTCCAGCGCGTGGAAGGGCGCGATGAAGGCGCCGAAGCGCAGCCGGTCCGTCATGCCCGCTCTCCTGCCGTAACTTTTGTTCTGGTGCGGAACCTATGTCGCCGACGGGCGTGCGCCAAGCAAAAAGTTGGGGCCGCCTACCGGCCCCTGCGGCGGAAGCTACCCCGCGCCACCCAGGCGCCGAGCGCCAGCAGCGCGACCGGCGCGAGCCACAAGGGCGCGGTGGCCCAGCCGAGCGGGGGATCGTAGGTGACATAGGCGCCGTAGCGCGCCACCAGCCAATCGCGCACCTGCCGCGGCGTCTGCCCCGCGGCGATGCGCCCGCGCACCAGCGCGCGCATCTCCCCCGCGATGTCGGCGTCCGAATCGGCGATCGACTGGCCCTGGCAGACCAGGCAGCGAATGCTCTCCATCAGCGCGCGCGCGTCCGCCTCCTGCGCCGGATCGCGCAGCTGCGTGTAGGCGAGGTTGGGCGTCGCCGCGGCGAGCAGCAGCGCCGCGATCACTTCGCCGCCGCCAGCGTCTGGAGCAGGATGGGCACGTCCTCCGCGCGGATGTCGCCGACGTGCTGCTTCACGATCCGCCCGCGCGCGTCGATGACGAACGTCTCCGGTACGCCCGACGAGCCGAGCGCGAGCTGGAGGCGGCTGTGCCGGTCGTCGCCGATCCGCGCATAGGGGTCGCCGTTGCGGCGCAGGAAGCGCGTGACCGCATCGGGCTTGTCGTTGATCGCGACGGCGTCGATCGGCACGCCCGCGGCCTTCAGCGTCATCAGGTGCGGCGCCTCCGCGATGCAGGGCACGCACCAGCTGGCGAAGACGTTCAGCAGCCGTGGCGTGCCCTGGCGAAAGTCGGCGCTGGACACGCCCGGCTTGCCCTGCACCATCGGCGCCAGCGTGAAATCGGGCAGCGGCTGGCCGACCAGGCGCGAGTAGACCGTACGATCTGCCGGCCGGTACAGGCCCCAGGCGACCACGGCCACAATCACGCCGAACGCGCATAGCGGCAGCCAGAGCAACCAGCGCCTCATGCCGGCACCTCTGATGCGACCGGCCGTCGCTGCCGCCGCTCGCGCAGGACGTGACCGACGAGCGAGAGGATCCCGCCCAGCGCGATCAGTGCGCCACCCAACCAGATCAGCGTCACGAACGGCTTCCACCACAGCCGCAGCTGCCAGCGCCCGTCCTCGCCCATCGCGCCCAGCACGGTGTAGAGCTGCCCGCCCGCCAGCGTCGCGATCGCGCTCTCGTTGGTGGAGGTGACGGGATCGGTGAAGTAGCGCACCTGCGGGCGCAGGACAAAGCGCGCGCCGTCGTCGTCCAGCACCGACAGACGCGCCTCCAGCGCGGTCCAATTGTCGCCGATGACCGGCCGCACGCCGTCCAGCGTCACCGAATAGCCCGCCACGCGCACCGGCTCCCCCGCGCCGACCGCGGCCAGCGTCTCCCGCGTGAAGGCTGTGGAGGCGGCCATGCCGGCCAGGCTGACGGCGATGCCCAGGTGCGCGACGACCATGCCGTACAGGAACAGCGGCGCCCGGCGCAGGTTGCGACGCGCGAGCGGCGCGAGGCTGGCGACGGCCAGGCCGGCGGCGAGCGCAATGCCGGCCAGCGGCAGCGGGCGGATCGGCCCCGCCAGCACGAAGACGCCGGCGCCCGCCGCCAGCGTCGCGGCGATCGGCCAGGTCATGCGCTGAAGCAGCGCCTCGCCGTCCTCGCGCCGCCAGCGCATCAGCGGCCCCGCCGCCATGACGGCGACCAGAAGCAGCGCGACCGGCCCCGCAGTCGAATCGAAGAACGGCGGGCCGACCGACAATTGCGTGCCGAACGCGGCGGCGACGATGGGGTAGAAGGTGCCGATCAGCACGATGCCGAGGATCACGGTGAGCAGCAGGTTGTTCGCGACCAGCGACCCCTCGCGGCTCAGCGGATCGAACGGCGTCCCCTGCCGCACGGTACCGATGCGAAGCGCGAACAGCACCAGCGCGGCGCCGATGTAGAGCACCAGCAGCGCCAGAATGAAGCTGCCCCGCGCCGGATCGACGGCGAAGGCATGGACGCTCGTCAGGATGCCCGAGCGGACGAGGAAGGTGCCCAGCATCGACATGGAAAAGGCGACCACCGCCAGCATCACCGTCCAGGCGCGCAGGCCGTCGCGCGTCGCCAGCACGCTGACCGAGTGGAGCAGCGCGGTGGCGGCGAGCCACGGCATCAGCGAGGCGTTCTCCACCGGATCCCAGAACCACCAACCGCCCCAGCCGAGCTCGTAATAGGCCCAATAGCTGCCCGCGGTGATCCCCAGCGTCAGGAAGGTCCAGGCGATCAGCACCCAGGGCCGCATCGCGCGCGCGAACACCGGGCCGACGTCGCGCGTCACCAGCGCGCCCACGGCGAAGGAGAAGGCGACGGAGAGGCCGACGTAGCCGGCGTAGAGCGTCGGCGGGTGGAAGGCGAGCCCAGGGTCCTGCAGCAGCGGGTTCAGCCCCGCGCCGTCGGCAGGCGCCGGATCCAGCCGCGCGAACGGATTGGAGGCGAAGAGGAGGAAGGCGTAGAACCCGAGCGCGATCGCCGCCTGCGCGCCCAGCGTCGCCATCAGCGTCCGCTCCGCCAACCGCCGCTCGAAGCGCGCCACCGCCCCGCCGGCGAGGCCGAGGATCGTCACCCACAGCAGCATCGAGCCTTCATGGTTCCCCCACGCGCCCGCCAGCTTGTAGAGCCACGGCTTCATCGAGTGGCTGTTCGTCGCCACCAGCGCCACCGACATGTCGCTGGCGAGGAAGCACGCGATCAGCGCCGCCATCGCCGCCGCGACCAGCGCGCCCTGCACCACCGCCGCCGCCCGCACCGCGCCGAACGCCTCGGCACGGCCGCGCGCGAGGCCCAGCGTCGCCAGCGCGCACTGGAGCACCGCCAGCGCCGCGGCGAGCCACAAGGCGGCGAGGCCGAACTCGGCGGTCATCGATGCAGGAGGAACATCATCGTCGCCGCCGCTTTAAGGGCAGCGCCGATCCGCAACAAGCGGCATGAAGGCGCAGTGCGGCGGCAGGATGGCCGACGATCATCCGTCGCCCGTCGCGTTATCCGGGACACGTGCCGGACGACAGTCGATTGCAGGCGATGTCATCGGCAGGTCCAAATGGACCGTGCCCTAGCCGTCGCTTCCCGACCGAGCCGCCACCCGCGCCAGGATCGCGCGCTTCTCGTCCGCCTCCGCGCGGCTCCAGCCCGCGATCTCGTCCAGCGTGCGATGACAGCCGAGGCACCAGCCGGTGCGCGCGTCGATCGTGCAGACGAGCGTGCAGGGGGATGGAGGGTCGGTGTCCACGGCCAATCGCCCGGTCAGCGGGTCAGCGGGTCAGCGGGTCAGCGCCACTCCGAGGAAATCGGGCACCGGGCCGTTCCAGCCCACATCCGGCGCCTCGCCACGCTGGTCGTCGCGCTGGTCGCGCCAGCTTTCGCGGCGCGGGCGACGCTCGCGGCCCGGATCGGGCGACCGCTCCGGCTGCGCCGTGCGGGGCGCGTCGTCGCGAGCGGTCTCCTGCCGGTGGGGTCGCCGCTCCTCGCGCTCGCGGCGGGGCGGCGCCTCCGCCTGGTCGGGGCCCGTCTCCGGGCGGCGCGGGCGCCGCTCGGCGCGAACGCGGCGCGATCGGTCCTCGCGCGCGGCGGGACGCTCGTCGCGCGCAGGCGCATCGGGCAGGTCGGAGAGCCGCTGGATCTTCTGCCCGGTCAGCTTCTCGATATTGTCGATATTCTCCTGATCGTCCGGTCCGACGAAAGTGTAGGCCGTGCCCGTCGCGCCCGCGCGACCGGTGCGGCCGATGCGGTGGACGTAATCGTCGGGATGCCAGGGCGCGTCGAAGTTGAAGACGTGGCTGACGCCCTTGATGTCCAGCCCGCGCGCGGCGACGTCGCTGGCGACCAGGATGTTGACGTCGCCCTTCTTGAACCGGTCGAGCTCGGCGAGGCGTGCCGGCTGATCCATGTCGCCGTGGATCTCGCCGCTGGCGAGGCCATGGCTCTTCAGCGACTTGTTCAGCTCGCGCACCGTGGTCTTGCGGTTGCAGAAGATGATCGCGGTGCGCACCTCCTCCTGCGCGAGCAGTCGGCGCAGCGTGGCGCGCTTCTCGAACGCCGGTCCCTTCACCGGGACCACCCACTGCGTGATGTTGACGTTGGTCGACGCCGGACGCGCGACCTCGATCGTCTTCGGATTGCTCAGGAACTTGTCCGCCAGTTTCTTGATCGGCGGCGGCATCGTGGCGGAGAACAGCAGCGTCTGCCGCTGCGCGGGCAGCTTCGTGCAGATCTCCTCGATGTCGGGAATGAACCCCATGTCGAGCATCCGGTCCGCCTCGTCGATGACGAGCAGCGAGCAGCCGTTCAGCAGGATCTTGCCGCGCTGGAACAGGTCCATCAGCCGGCCCGGCGTCGCGATCAGGACGTCGACGCCCTTCTCCAGCGCCTTCACCTGATCGCCCATCTGCACGCCGCCGATCAGCAGCGCCATGCTAAGCTTGTGATACTTGCCGTATTTCTCGAAATTCTCCGCCACCTGAGCGGCGAGTTCGCGGGTTGGTTCGAGGATCAGCGAGCGGGGCATCCGCGCGCGGCTGCGCCCGTGCGCCAGGATGTCGATCATGGGCAGCACGAAGCTGGCGGTCTTGCCCGTGCCCGTCTGCGCGATGCCGATCATGTCGCGCATCATCAGCACGCTGGGGATCGCGCTCGCCTGGATGGGCGTCGGCTCGGTATAGCCGGTGTCGCCCACCGCGCGGAGGAGTTCGTCGGAAAGGCCGAGGTCGGCGAAGCTCATGCAGATGTCCGGTTAGCCGGGACGGCGGCCGGACGCGCCTTCCCACGCCCCACGCGCTTCCCCATCGCGCGCGCGATGTCAAGCCGCCACAGCCACCTTTGCCGTCAGCGCCGCGCCGTCAGCGTCCGAAAACCCTTGATCGCGCAATGCGCGCCCGACCGCGACCGCAGCGCGTCCCGCTTCGCGCACACCTGTCCGTCGGCGGTGCGCTTCAGGTAGAAGCCGGAGTAGAAGTCGAGCGTCGGGCACTCGTCCTCCAGCTTGGCGCGCAGCCGGCGCCCGTCGTCCGTCGTCAGATCCACCGCGCCCGACCGGTCCACCGACGCGCCCGTCAGCGCGGCCACCGGCACGCAGTCCGCGGCGCGCTTCTCGATCCACACCGGCGTCGCCGCCGCGGGCAGCGCGGACAGGCTGCGCACGCTGGCGTCGGTGACAGGGCGCACTCGCGGGATTCGGATGACGATGCGCTCGCGGATCGTCAGCTGCGCCCACCGCGTGCCGTCCAGCGAGCGCGGCTCCTGTGCCGAGACCAGCAGCGGCGCGGCACAAGCCAGCAGGAGGGGGAGGGAGCGGGCGATCATGGCGAAGCCTTCGCGATGCGCAGAGTCGTTTGAACCACGCATGAATTGCGTTCAAGAGGCGCGCGTGACCACGCCCCTCGACACGCTGCTGTCCCGACTTGGCACGATCGTGCCGCCGCGCGCGATCGTGACCGATCCCGCCGCGATCGCGCCGTGGCTGACCGACTGGCGCGGCCGCTACCACGGCGTCGCCCACGCACTGTTCGAGCCCGCGACCACGGCGGAGGCGAGCGCGATCGTCGCCGCCGCACACGCGGCGGGCGTGCCGCTGGTGCCGCAGGGCGGCAACACGTCGATGGTCGGCGGCGCGACCCCGCCGGCGGACGGCACGGCCGCGATCCTCTCGCTGCGACGCATGGCCCGCGTGCGCGCGATGGGCGAGGGACAGGCGGTGGCCGAGGCCGGGGTGATCCTGTCGCAGCTGCACGACGCCGCCGCCGCCACCGGCCAGCGCTTCCCGCTGTCGCTGGGCGCCAAGGGGTCGGCGACGGTCGGCGGCCTCGTGTCCACCAACGCGGGGGGGACGCAGGTGCTGCGCTGGGGCAACATGCGCGCGCTGGTGCTGGGCGTGGAGGCGGTGCTGGCGGACGGTGCGGTGCACGACGGGCTGTCCGCGCTGCCCAAGGACAACCGCGGCTACGATCTGACGCAATTGCTGGTCGGCGCGGAGGGGACGCTCGGGATCGTCACCGCCGCCACCCTGCGGCTGGTGCCGGCAGTGGCGGCGCGGGCGGTGGCGTGGGTCGGCGTCAACTCGCCGGAGGCGGCGATGGCGCTGCTGCGGCACGCGCGCGCCGTCACGAACGCTGTGGAGAGCTTCGAGCTGCTGCCCGCCGAATCGCTCGCCGCGGTGCTGGCCCACATTCCCGGCACCCGCGCACCGCTGGCCGGTGCGCATCCGTGGCACGTGCTGGTCGAATTGGCCGTTGCAGCGGGGGAGGACGATCCGGCGCCACTGCTGGAACGGCTGCTCGCCGACGCGATCGAGCGCGGCCTCGCCGCCGACGCCACGCTCGCCGCCAGCGAGGCGCAGGCCGACGCGTTCTGGCGCATCCGCGAATCGATCTCCGAGGCGGAGCGCGCGACCGGTCCCGCGGCGCAGCACGACATCTCCGTCCCGGTCGCGACGATGCCGCGCTTCATGATCGAGGCGGCGGCGGCGTGCGAGGCGCGCTTCCCCGGCACCCGCGCGTCCGGCTTCGGCCACCTGGGCGACGGCAACGTCCACTTCCACGTGCGCGCGCCCGCTGGTCGCGATGCGGGGCGCTGGTATGCCGAGGACGTGCCGGTCGTCTCCGCCTTCGTCCACGATCTCGTCACCGCCGCGGGCGGCTCGATCTCCGCCGAGCACGGCATCGGGCAGATGAAGCGCGGGGAGCTGGAACGCCTGTCCTCGCCCGCGCGCATGGCCGCGCTGCGCGCGATCAAGCGAGCCTTCGATCCGGGTGAACTGCTCAATCCCGGCAAGCTCGTCGCGCTTGCGCCCAGCCGCGCCACGCAATAGGCCCGCGCCACCCGGCGCCCGCGCGCCATTGAACCATCCGACGGAGTATTACCATGGCCAGCGCGCCGCAGCTTCCGCTCTTCTACAACGGTCTGGAGCCGCTCTCGAGCGAGACCCACGCCGGTTATCGGATGCGCTCCGTCAACGCCGCACCGTTCCTCGTCGGCCAGCACGCCGTGCCGCTGACCGTGGAGGAATTCCCGATGGTGCAGCGCTTCATGCCGATCGTGTTCGCCACGGGCGACGAACCGGTGCCGCTGGCGCTGATGGGCCTGAACGAGGGCGTCAACGTCTTCATCGGCGAGGACGGCACGCTGACCGAAGAGAATTTCTACGTTCCCGCCTACGTGCGCCGCTACCCGTACATGCTCGCCCGGCTGCGGCCCGACGCGCAGGAGCTGTCGCTGTGCTTCGATCCCACCGCACCGACGGTCGGCGCGTTCGACGATGGCGAGGCGCTGTTCGAGAACGGGCAGCCGACCGAGTTTACGCGCAACATCCTCACCTTCGCCGAGCAGTTCGAGCAGGCCGCGCAGAAGACCGGCCAGTTCGTAAAGGAGCTGCGCGAGATGGAGCTGCTGATGGAGGGCGAGGTGTCGATCCAGCAGGACGGCGTCGAGCAGCCCTTCGTCTACCGCGGCTTCCAGATGGTGAACGAGGAGAAGCTGACGAACCTGCGCGGGGACCAGCTGCGCAAGATCACGCAATCGGGCATGCTGCCGCTGATCTACGCGCACCTGTTCTCGCTGGCGCTGATGCGCGACATCTTCTCGCGCCAGGCGACCCAGGGCAAGATGCCGCAGCCGCAGCTGGTCTGAGGCGACACGAACGGGTGGACGCGCGATGGCGACACGGCCGGTGATGGACGACCGGTACTCGGCCGTGGCGATCGCGTTCCACTGGACGATCGCGCTTCTGGTCCTCGTCAATCTCGCCAGCGGGCTCGGCGGCGACGCGGTGCCCGCGCTCGGCGCGCTGTTCCCGCTGCACAAGGCGATCGGCATCACCGTCCTCCTGCTGACGCTGGGGCGGATCGTGTGGCGGCTGGGGCATCGCTCGCCGCCGCTGCCGGGGAGCATCCCGGGCTGGGAGCGCGCGGTGGCGCACGCGACGCACTGGACGCTCTACGGGCTGCTGGTGCTCATGCCGCTGTCGGGCTGGGCGATGGCGTCCAATCCGGAACGCCGCCGCCCGCTGACATGGTTCGGCGCCTTCGACCTCCCGTACCTGCCGGTTTCGGCCGCGCAGGCGGGAATGGGGTACGACGTGCACGGCGTGCTGGGCTGGATGATGGCGGCGCTGGTGCTGCTCCACATCGCGGCGGCGCTGCGCCACCACCTCATCCTGCACGACCGCACCTTGATCCGGATCCTGCCAAGCGCACGCTAGAGGTCGGGCTTTTTTCGCGGGGCTTGAAACCTGCGGGGGGCCTCCTACATTTATACCGTACGGCTCTCGTGTCCCCCCTTTCGCGAGGCCGTATGACACGCCGTCTGGCGTGTCTCCTCCCTGAACCTAGGCCACCGCGTGCGTCGCACGCGGTGGTTTTTTTATGCGGTTACTCCGCCGCCTGCGCCAGGCCCGCCGCCGACGCCTCGTCCGCCAGCGCGTCGATCGTCGCGCGCACCAGCCGCGTCACCGTCGCAAGGCCCGGCCCCGGCGCGTCGAGCCGGTCGTCGAGGTAGAGCGAGCGGTCGATCTCCAGCTGGATGGCGTGGATGCGATCGTGCGGGCGGCCGTGCCGCTCGAGGATGTGGCCGCCGGCGTAGGGCGTGTTGATCGCGTAGGGCATGTCCGCCGCCTCCAGCACCGCCTCCATCCGGTGAACGAAGCGTGCCGCCGCGGCGCGGCCGAACCGGTCGCCGAGCACGATCCGCGCGCGTCCGCCCGCGATCGGCGGCATGGAGTGGATGTCGAGAAGCACCGCGGTGCCGAATCGGTCGCGCGCCTGTGCCAGCGTCTCCGCCAGCGCGCCATGGTACGGGCGGTGATCGGCCGCGATCCGCGCCTCCACCTCGTCCGCGCCGAGCCGGCGGCGCCACAATTCCCCCGCCACCGTGGTCCGCCGCGGCACGATGCCCAGCCCCGCGCGCACCTTCGCCGACAGGTTCGCCGGCCGCGCGCCCTCGTCCAGCAGGGGATCGCGCTCGTGCTCGGCACGGTTCAGGTCAATCCAGGCGCGCGGGATTTCCTGCAGCAGCAGCGTCTCGCGCTCCCGCGCGGCCAGCGCGATGGCGTCCACGTGGCGGTCCTCCAGCGCGGCGAGGCTGGCGAACGGCGCCCGCAGCGCGGCGCGCAGTGACAGCGGATAGTCGCGCCCCGCGTGCGGCACGGACAGCACCACCGGGCTGGCGGGCGACGGGCTGCCGATGACGCGGAACGAGGTGGGCATGGGACGAACCCTATGTGACACCGCGCCGCGCCGCAACATGCGGGCGATCCGGCGCGTTGCGGCCATGTTCACCATAAGCGCGGGTGGAAAGTTTTACCCGCGGAGGGCATAAGGCGTCGCGTGGAGAACGGGGACACGATGATACGCATTCTGCTGGCCGAAGACGACGACGTGATGCGTGAGTATCTGACCCGGGCGCTGGAGCGGTCGGGCTATGCCGTCACCGCCGTCGATCGCGGCACCGCGGCGCTGCCGCTGCTGGAGCGGGAGGCGTTCGACCTGCTGCTGACCGACATCGTCATGCCGGAGATGGACGGGATCGAACTGGCGCAGAAGGCCGCGGCGATGGTGCCGGGGCTGCGCGTCATGTTCATCACCGGCTTCGCGGCGGTGACGCTGAAGGCGGGCGGCGCGATGCCGCAGGCGCGCGTCCTGTCGAAGCCGTTCCACCTGCGCGACCTGGTGATGGAGGTCGACCGACTGTTCCAGGTGGGGGAGGCGAACGGCCTTTAACCGCTTGCGCCCCGCCGCCGACGCGGCTAGAGGCGCCACTTCCCGAGTGGGCGTGTAGCTCAGTGGTAGAGCACTGTGTTGACATCGCAGGGGTCGCAAGTTCAATCCTTGCCACGCCCACCATCGAATTAGCCCGCTAGGCCAAAGGCTTGGCGGGCTTTTTCGCGCTTGCACGACTGCTCATGCGCCTGACGTCTGCGGTAAGGCGCCTTATGTTCTCGTCTCGCCGACGCTTGCCCGCTCGTCGCTCGGCAGACCACTTCATGGGCCGTTGGACTCAACGGGACCGGTAAATCGCAGCTTCTGGAAGCGATCCAGAGCGGCGATGTGGAGTGTGACGTCCTCGACTACGATCGCGAGAGCGTTTCGCCGGGCATCCAGCCCCCGGGTCGTCCGACTAACCAACGCGTTCGACGACAGCGACCTCGTCGTCGCTGCGATCCGGGCCGGTGCCGGGGGCATCATGTTGAAGGACGTGTCGCTGGAGGATCCGACCGGCAGCGCCGGCGAGGTGCCGACCGCGGCGCTGATGGCGAAGCAGGCGCGGCTGCAGGGCCTGATCGTCGGCAGCCGGCGCGAGCAGCAGGACTTCGTACGCGCCCTCGATGCCAGCGGCATCCGGCCGGTCGTGGATCGCCGCTTCCCACTCGTGTGTGGATCGGCGTGGAAAAGGGACCCCGGTAGCGGGGTGATCGGCGTCGAAAAAGGACCCCTCATCCCGGTGGTCTAGGCTGCTCGCTTGGCGGTGTGTCAGGCGGCGAGATCGGGATGCTGGTAT